>Ga0070737_10000774_pt1 | contig 58608 bp, 56 predicted proteins | sample Coa_R1_10_FD_66438 | JGI IMG/M metagenome (GOLD analysis project Ga0070737, IMG submission 66438) | Surface soil microbial communities from Centralia Pennsylvania, which are recovering from an underground coalmine fire - Coalmine... | ecosystem: Environmental > Terrestrial > Soil > Unclassified... | reverse complement strand
GACGAGGTGGTCTTCAGGGCCGAGCTGCCGCACACGCCCACCGGCAAGCTGATCCGCAGGGACTTGGTCCGCGACATCCTTGCCGCCGACGTAAGCTCGTGAGGTGAGTTCCCGCGATGCTGACGTCGCTGCCCGATCTCGCTCCCGGCACGGTGCGGCGCACCCTCTCGCTTGAGATCAGCCCGGATCCGGACTGGAACGCGGGGCTGCGGATAACGGCCTCCGCCCGTGACCTGCTTGCCGGACCGCGTGGCGGCGTGGTCCTTCGCACCGCGTGCCTGATCGTCACCCTCGACACGGCGTCACGCATCACGGGCATCGAGTCAGGGCTGCCGGCCGCGGTGACAGGGCCTCTCATCGGCGCGGCCGCGGTGAGCGGGTTCCGGGCCAGGCTCGCCGCCCTTGACGAGCTCGACCCGTCGTCGCTTGAGTCGGCGGTGCTCGACGAGCTGCCGACCGTCCGGCTGATCTCCGGCTACGCGCGGATGATCGAGCTCATCGAGCTGACCGGGGCGGACGGGGTAGTTGAGGCGGCTGGAGCGGCCCGTGAGCCCGAGACGGCCGTACTCCGCTCGCCCCGGATGAGGCGTTCGCCGATGGTGGGCGTCTGTGCGGGCTGGGCACCGGGAGCGACGGCGGACAGCCGGGTGCGGGACGGCGTTCCGGTCATGCAGGGAACGCCGCTGGCCCCCGCCCTGGCGTCGATGACGCCGTACTTCCATGCTGAGCCCGATCCCCGGCCGAGGTCGATGCGCCGCCGCCGGATCCTGGACGTGACCGCGCGGGAGGGCGGATACGAGGTCTTCGAGTACTACAGGGACAGCCACTTCGACGCGGGGCTGCGTGAGGGCGCGCTGCACGAGTACGAAGTGCACGCGCAAGTGGACGAGGGGTACACGATCAAGGACATCGCGGTGGTGCCGCACGCGCTGCCGTTCGATGAGTGCCCGCTGGCGTCGCCGAACGCCGCCGACCTCGCGGGCACACCGTTGCGCGAGGTCACCCGAACCGTCAGGGAACGGCTGACCGGGACCCGTAGCTGCACCCACCTGAACGACACGCTCAGGTTCCTGCGCTGCGTCCCTGCGCTCGCGGCGTCCCTTCCCGGACAGGAGAGCACGGCAGGAGGCCGCTGAGTGGATCTCGATTTCTCCGTCGCACAGCAGGACTTCCGGGAGGAAGTCCGGACCTGGCTGGCCGAGCACAAGCCAACGGAGCCCCGCCCGTCCGACGCCGCGGGTATCAGGGCGTACGACACCGGCTGGCAGCGGGCGCAGTACGAAGGCGGATGGGCAGGCATCTCCTGGCCGCAGGAGTACGGCGGACGCGGGCTTTCGCTGCTTGAGCAGCTCATCTGGTACGAGGAGTACGGCAGGGCGGGCCTGCCCAGCATGGACAGCATGTTCGTCGGGCTCAACCACGCGGGCCCGACCCTGATCCAGTGTGCCACCGAGGAGCAGAAGGCGGCTCACCTGGCGCCGATCCTGCGCGGCGACGCCGTGTGGTGCCAGGGCTTCTCCGAGCCTGGAGCCGGGTCCGACCTCGCGTCGCTGCGCACCCGCGCCGTGATCGACGGCGACGAGCTCGTCGTGAGCGGCCAGAAGATCTGGACAAGCTCCGCGTTCGTCGCCGACTGGCAGGAACTGCTCGTGCGGACCGACCCTGGCGCGCCCAAGCACCGGGGCATCACCTGGGTGATCTGCGACATGCACAGCCCGGGCATCGACGTGCGCCCGATTGAGTCGATGGACCGCGAGCGCGAGTTCTGCGAGGTCTTCTACGACAACGTCCGGATTCCGCTGTCCAACGTGGTCGGCGGGCTCAACGACGGATGGCGGGTCGCCATGTCCACGCTGTCCTTCGAGCGCGGCACCGCGTTCACCGCGGCACAGGTCCGGCTGGCATCCACGGTGGAGCACCTGATCGCCCTCGCGGCCGAGCGCCCCGGCCCGCTCGGCCGCGGCACCGCTCTCGGTGACGAGTCGCTGGCGGTGCGGCTGGCGACGGCGAGGGCCGAGGTGGCGTCGCTGCGCGCCATGACGTACGCGGGGATCTCGCGAAGTGCCCGCGGGGGGACGCCAGGCCCCGAGGGCTCCATCGTGAAGCTGTACTTCTCCGAGATCGAGAAGCGGGTCGCAAGGCTGTCCATGGACGTGCTAGGCCCCGATTCGCTCCGCTTCGTCTCCAAGTGGCTCCCCGGCGGCTGGACCGGCGACTACCTGCGCTCCTACGCCTCTACCATTGGCGGCGGTACCTCAGAGATCCAGCGCAACATCATCGGCGACCGCGTCCTCGGCCTCCCCCGCTGACACCGTTACCCGGCAGGGCGCCGCTTGCCCGTGACCTGCCGCAGGGAACGTGCGGCCGACAGGCACGCTGGCGATAGACATCCGGGGCATAATAGGCTAGCGTAAATTCATTCATCTGACAGTTATGTCACTGATGGGCGGGTGTCCGATGCGCGGCGGGCCGATGGTTGACCATCTTGAGCACGCACACTGGTTCGACGTCTCCCGGCTCGAACTGCCAGACGGCCGGATCGCCCGGATCCAGGAGACGTGGATCCGGCTTTCCCCCCGGTACGTGTGCTTCTACAACAAGTGGGACCCGGGCGCGATCACTCCCCGGCACGGCCACACCGGCGACCATTCGATCCTGGTCGTCAAGGGCCAGGTCTCCGACGGCGTCCACGTGTGCGGGCCTGGCTCGCATATCATGCTCGAATACGGCGACACCTTCGGCCCCTGGGAGGCTGGGCCCGAGGGATGCGAGATGTACGGCGTGATCATGGGCGTCGGCCACCCCTTCATGGACAAGGCCGAGTGGCGCGCCTACCTGGATGCCCGCGGGATCGTCGAGCACCCGTGCCCGCCGCCGCCGCTGCCGCCGTGGTCGGCCGGGATGAACGTGCTCCCGGCTGACGCGACCGCGCCGCGTTGAGTCCCGCTGGCCTGCCGTTACCGCCGTTACCCTGCCATTCGCGCGGCGTCTTTCTGACGGAAGTGTCACATGAGGCCCCGTGCGGTGCCGGGATCTCCGCCCCGAACGGGCGGTAGGGGAGGAGCCACCGTCCGTTCGGGGAATGCCGGTACGACTTGGTGCGCGGTAAGGCGCCTGGGACGTAGCGGGCAATCGGGGCGTGTCGGTCGCGGAGATGCGAGCGACCGTGCGGAACGATTTCGATGTGCCGTCAAAAGAGGCCCGCACGGCCTTGTCACATCGTATCTGGACCCTTGTCACACCATACTGGACCGGGATCCGGCGCCGCCGGCTGAGCACGCTGGCCGCTGAGCTGGCCGGACCGCGGCAGGCCGCCGGGAAGGCCGGCCGCGTACCCTGGCCGGCGTCTTGGCCTATGCCGCTGCCGGGGCGCCGAGCTGCGGATCGACGGCACGGAAGTGCAGGTCGGGCGGCCCCCGGCCGGGAAGCCCGGCCGTCGCGCCTTCGTCCCGGGGAAGAAGAAGCAGAACACCGAGAAGGCCACCGTGATCACCGGCCCGCGGGAAACGCCCTGCGGGCCGGCGCGTTCCGCCCGGGCCGCATGCACGACCAGACCGCGGTCCGCGCCGAGGGCATCGCCGACCTGTTCTGCCGGTACCCCAGGTCATAGCCAAGGTCGACGCCGGGTACCGCGGCCTGGCCGGGGAGTGCCCGGACCAGGTCCAGGCCCCGCCGCTGAAGCCGGAGAAGGACGCCACGCCGGAAGACCGCAGAATACGAAACACGGCGCCGCCAGCGGTCATCAGAACGGATCTGCGCCGGGCACGCCAGCGCCGGGCACAAGCAGTGGCGCACCCTCCGGCGCTGCCTCGGACGACGCGAGCACTTCGACGAAACCTGCACCGCCATCGCCGGACTGGTCGCCGACCGCGCCGCCGAGCGGTAACCCCGGCAAGCCAGCCCGCCAGGCCAGCACGGCCCGACGGTAATCGTGCGCCAAGCCGTTAGCTCCTGAAGTGGGCGACGGGGGGTACCGGGAAGGGGACGGTGCCGGGCACCCAGCCTGCCTCCATCTTCTGCACGCCGGGGCCGTCCGCCGCCCAGACGTGACAGGAGCCGAGGGGGAGCGGCGCGGGGCCGGCCCCCGGATCGCCTTCGGCGGCCTGCTTGTGGCGGGAAGCGGCGGCTGTTCGCATGATGGCCGACCCCATCGTCCTGGCGAGTTCGCCCAGGTGTGCGCAGCCGGACACGCCGCCGAGGCGCTGGCGGAGCTCCTTCGTGAACCCGCGGCGCACCGACAGCCCCTCCAGACGGGCGAATGCGGGCGCGATCAACGGGCACTCGGCGTGCGGGAACGACCCCATCCCGGCCTCCGCCGCGGTGATCACGAGGTCCGCCAGTCGTACGGTCACCGTCAGCGTCATGTCGTGGATCACCTCGTGCCCGGGCTCGGCCCACGGCTCGACGTCGGTGATCCGCCCGGTGACGGTCACGTGCCCGCCGTCCCGGGGATAGGAGTCGATGAGGATGCTGCGCCGATGCACGGCCGCGGGCGGCGCGGGCGACAGGTCCGGGATCGGCGCGGTCACGCGCGCTCCGTTCTGGTCGGTGCTCACCGCGGCATCCCGAGGACCCGCTCAGCAAGGATGTTGCGCATGATCTCGGTGGTGCCGCCCGCGATCGTCGCGGCCCGGGAGCGCAGGTACGCGGCCTGCGCGTCCGTCAGGGGAGGGCCGCTGATGCCGTCAAGGCCGAGCGCCGCCAGGTGGCTGGCACCCACCGACTGCATAGCCAGCGACCAGGCGTGCTTGATAACCGAGTGCTCCGGGCCGGGTGCGCCTCCCCCGGAGATCCGGCCGAGCGCGCGCTGCCCGAGGATGCCGAGCAGCCGTGCCTCCGCGAACCGGTCGGCCAGCTCAAGGCGGATGCCCGGGTCGAGTTCCCGCCCGGCGAGCCCGGCGACCACGTCGAGGATCGTCTGCTCAAGGCGCCCCGCCATCATGATGATGCCCACGCGCTCGAAGCTCAGCGTGGTCATGGTGACCGTCCAGCCCTGGTGCAGCGGGCCGAGCAGGGCACTGCGGGGTACCCGGACGTCGTCGAAGAACACCTGGGCGAATCCGCTCTCGCCGGTGATCTGGGTGATCGGACGCCGGGTGATGCCGGGCGAGTCCATCGGCACGAGCAGCACGGAGATGCCCTTGTGCGGCTCGGCATCCGGGTCGGTGCGGGCGAGCAGCATGCAGTAGTCGGCCTCCATGCCCTCCGAGGTCCAGATCTTCTCCCCGTTGATCACGAACTCGCCGGCGGCCTCGTCGAGCACGGCGCGGGTGCGCAGCGACGCGAGGTCGGACCCGGAGCCAGGCTCGGAGAAGCCCTGACACCACACCTCGGTGCCGGCCTGGATGCCCGCCAGATGGGCCTGCTGCTCCGGCGTGCCGTACCGCATCAGCGTGGGCGCGACGTTGTTGACGCCGAGCACCCCGGCCAGCTCCGGTGCCCGGTACTGGGCGAGCACCCGGTCGCAGGCCACCTGGTCGATGATGTTCAGCCCTCGGCCGCCGAACTCGGTCGGCCAGTGCGGGGCGATCCAGCCGACCGCGTGCAGCGCGCGCTGCCAGTCGAGGCGGGCGGCGAACGAGTCGTCGCTGCCCCACTTGGCCTTGTGCAGCGGGAGCAGCCGCTCGACGTGCGCCGCAAGCTCGGCCGCGGGCGTTCCGGGGGGCGGCGGAGTGATGGCAGCGGCCTTCCCGCCGACTGCGGCGTTCGAGGGATCGAGCCGCAGCCGATGGGCGGTCGCCGTGCCGAACAACGGCGCGGCCGCGCCGGCCCGGCGGTAATACAGGTGCGCCTCGTGCTCCCAGCTGAAGCCGATGCCGCCAAGGACCTGGATGTAGCCGGCCGTTACCTCCCGCGCCGCCGACTTCACCGTGAGCAGTGCCAGGGCGGCAGCCTCGTCAAGGTCGTCCGCACTGGCCTGCTTGCCGTCCGCCGTCGCGTCGAGCAGGCCGGCTAGGTGCCGCGCGGCGGCGCGGGCGAGCTCGACACTGGTGAGCATGTCGGCGCACTTGTGCTTGATAGCCTGGAAGGACCCGATGGGCCGGCCGAACTGGCGGCGTTCGAGGGCGTAGCTGACCGCCCCGTCGAGGCAGTGCCCAGCCAGGCCGACGAGTTCGCTCGCCAGTGCCGCCGCGGCGGCCGCGAGCCCGTGCCTGACGGCAGAGATCGCGGCGTCGCCGCTCGCGAGCACCATGGCAGGGGCCGAGCTCAGGGTCAGCTCGCCGAGCGGGCGCAGGAGGTCAAGGCCATCGATCCGGCGTACGGTCGCGCCCGCGGCGGCAGTGCCCGCCATGAGCAGCAAGGGAGCGTCCGGTCCGTCAGCGAGGAGGAGCACCCGCCCGGCCTCGGGGGAGAGGACAAGGCCGGCGGTGCCGCTGACCCGGATCTCCCCGCCGGGACCCGGCTCAGCGCGGAAGGCGCCGCGCGCCCCCCACAGGCCGGGCCGCTCGGTCCAGGCGACGCTTGCCACCACCTCGCCGGAGGAAATCCGGGCGAGGAGCGCCGAGGCGCTGTCGCTGCCGCCGAGCGCCGTTAGCGTGCCGATCGCGCCCGCCACCGCGACCGCGGGGGTCGGGGCGAGGACCGCGCCACAGGCCTCGAGCGCGACGGCGAGATCGGTCCAGCGCCCGCCCGTGCCGCCGGCGGCCTCGGCCACCGGCAGCCCGGCGATGCCGAGCGCGGCCAGCTGCGGCCACAAGGTGAGCTCGCTGACCGTGCCGGGGTCGCTGACCTGCTTGTGGGCCGCGCCCGCGGGCCAGTGCCGGTCAAGCAGCCGGGTGACCGCGTCGGCCAGGGCCTGCTGGTCTTCTGAGTCGGCTACCGCGACGTTGCTCTGCATGCCGATGAGGTTCCTTCCCGGTTATTGCCGTGCGTTGCCGGCGGCTGAGCCGACTGCTGCTATCACTGGCTGAAGCTGGTCCGGTGTGCTGCCGTGCAGCACGAGCTCGTCCGCGCCGGCCGCGAAATACTCGCCGAAACGGGCGACGCACTCATCGGGGGTGCCGACCGCGGCGGCAGAGTCCAGCCACTGAGCTGGCAGCACCGTGGCCGCGCCGGTGAGCTGGTCGCGGGTGCGCTTGAAGTCCGCGGCTCCCTTGACCCCGCTCACCTGCGGGTGCTCGCGCAGCAGCTTCAGCGGGGCGGTGTCCCAGTCGTTAGCTTCCGCGAGCCGCTCGCCGAAGCCGGGAATCTGGAAGTACGTGACCGCGCGTCCGCCGACCACGGCCGCCTCTTCCGCCGGCGGCAGCCCGGATGCGGTGACCACCGTCGCGTAGACGCGGACGGCCGCCGGATCTTTGCCAGCGCCCTCGGCTGCGGCCCGGACCGTGGCGGCCGAGCGTGCGACCGCGTCCGGCGTGAGGAACGGGTGCAGCAGCACGCCGTCGAAGTGGGTGCCGGCCAGGGCGAGGGTCTTGGGACCGATGGCGGCGAGCACGAGCGGCGGCGGGGGAGCGTCGGGCAGGTCGGAGAGGCGCATCGCGGGGAAGCGCCCGGCTGGGCCGTCATATGACACCCTGTCACCCCGGCAGAGCCGACGCAGGATGTCGGCGCAGTCGGCTAGGCCCTGGTTGGTGGCCGACGGCAGGCCGACCGCCTTCCACATGGCGGCAACCGATCGCCCGAAGCCGAGGATAAGCCGACCGCCGGTCAGGCCCTGCATGGTCATCGCCATGGACGCGAGCACCGCCGGGTGCCGCACACCGAAGTGGGTGATTCCGGAGGCGATCTTCGCCGTGCCTGTCACCTGACTAAGCGCGCCCGCGAGTACCGCGAAGTCCTTGGTGCCCCATCGCTCGCTCAGCCATACGGTGCCGAGCCCGAGTTCTTCGGCCGCCCGGGCCTGCCCGATAGCGGGCCGTGGGTCGGCCGCCCGGCCGGGCAGCACGTACGCGCCGAGCGCACTCGGGCTGATCTGTCGCTCGGGGGCGTCTGCGTTCGCCGCCGCGCTAGATGTGGTCACGGGCACCATTCTGACACTACGTATACGTAAACGCGAGTGGCCGGGGCCGGTTGCCCTCGCGACCTGCCGGTCAGTCGGCCGTGCCCGCTGCCTTCGCCGCCGCCTCAGCGTCGGAGACGGCGTCGCCGTTGATGGAGAACCCGCCGTCGGCGACCAGTTCCGCGCCGGTGACGAACGCGGCCTGGTCAGAGGCCAGGTAGCCGACGGCGTAGGCGATGTCCATCGGGTTGCCGATCCTGGTGAGCCTGCCGCCGCCGGTGTGGAGGCCGGAGTCGCCGCGCCCGGACACCACCCGGCCCACCAGGACCGTGTTCGCCCTGATGCCGAGTGCGGCGCCCTCCACGGCGAGCGTCCTGGTGAGCGAGGAGACGCCCGCCTTCGCCGCGCCGTACGCGCCGAACCCCTTGAAGCCCGCGATGGCCTGGCCGGAGGAGATGTTGACGATCGACGCGCCGTCGGCGGCGGCGAGGTGCGGCCAGGCGTACTTGGACGCCCAGAACACGTTGCCGGTCAGCGTGCCAGTGAGGATCCGGTTCCATTCCTCGGTGGTGTACTCGGCCAGGTGCTTGACCGTGGTCGCTACCACCTCGGTCGGCGCGGCGTTGTTGACCAGCGTGGTGAGCCCGCCGAAGAGGCGCGCCGTCTCCTCGATGACTGAGCGCACACTGTCCTCGTCGGTCACGTCGAGGCGGAGGAACTCGGCGGTGCCCCCGGCCTCCCGGATCCGGCTGACTACCTTCTCGCCCTTCTCCACGGTACGGCCGGTGACGACTACCCGCGCGCCCTGCGCGGCCAAGTGCTCGGCGATCGACCGCCCGATACCGCGGGTCGACCCCGAGACCAGCGCGATCTTGCCTGCCATCAGCTCACCCATGTTGCCTCCCGCTGCGTCGTGTCGGGACGCCGCCGGGCGCCCGGCGGCGTCCCGGGCATGCCCAAGCGTGCCTGACCTGGAATGTGGCATTACTGTCAGATGATGTCAAGCCAGTGCACTTGCAGACCGGCATTGAGATGGGAATATTATGTAGTCATATCGTCAGACTCGCAGTGCTACCAGCGATGGGAGGGCTATGGGACCCGGTGGGCTCCAGTCCGCTGCGCTGGTCATCAGCGAGTGCCAGATGGGCATTCTCGACCCGGCGGCCTCCGTGGCGCCGGCCCTCGCTGCGCAGGCGGCCGAGCGGGGCATCGTCGCCCGCATCGCGGAGCTGGCCGGAGCGTTCCGCGCCGCCGGGCTGCCCGTCGTGCACTGTCATATCGCGCACCGGCCGGATCTGGCCGGGGTCAGGCCCAATTCCCTGCCGGGCGCGCTGGCGATCAAGCACCGCACGCTCATCGCGGGCACCACCGACACGCTGCCGCCACCAGAACTCACTCCGCGCCCCGGCGACCACGTGAGCACCCGGGCGACCGGCCTCACCGCGTTCTACGGGACCGACCTGGACGCCACGCTGCGGCTGCGTAACGTGGAGACCATCGTGCTGACGGGGGTCTCCACCGACGTGGCGATCCCCGGGCTCGCGCTTGAGGCAGTGAACCGGGGCTACTACGTGCGGATACCCGCCGACTGCGTGGCGGGAACCTCGGCCCGGTCGCACGAGTGCATGATGGGCGGCCTGCTGCCCGCCATCGCGCGGGTCATCGACGCCGCCGCCGTGCTGGCCAGCCTGGCCCAGCTAGCAGAACAGGGAGAACACGCACATGACCCGACCCGCTTACCGGGTACTGCCGGCCGTGACCGCGGAATCCGCGGCGTTCTGGACGGGCGGTGAAAAAGGCGAGCTGCGAATCTACCGCTGCAAGTCCTGCCAGCGCTACTTCCATCCCCCGGTGGGAGTGTGCTTCCGCTGTCGCAGCAGGGACGTCGCCCCGGAGCCAGTATCCGGGCGGGCGACCGTGGCCACGTACACGGTCAACCACCACCCGTGGTTCGGCGACGCGTTCCCGACGCCGTACGTGATCGCGATCGTCGAGCTCGCCGAGGACCCGGAAACCAGGCTGACCACGCAGATCGTGGACTGCCCGCCCGAGGACGTGCGGATCGGCATGCCGGTCGAGGTCGAGTTCGAGCACCATGAAGACGTGTGGATCCCCGTCTTCCGGCCAGTCGCAGGGAGCGTGGCATGACATTCGTCGGCGACAAGGCGGTCATCACCGGTGTCGGGCAGTCGGCTGTGGGCCGCAAGCTCGGCCGCAGCGGCATCGACCTGGCCATCGACGCGGCGCTTGAGGCGATCGCGCACGCGGGCCTGCGGGTGGACGACATCGACGGGGTCGCCAGCTACCCAGGGCCGGTGCAGGCCGAGGGCGGCTTCGTCGGGGCGACGACCCACGAGGTGCGGGATGCGCTCGGCCTGCGGACCACGTGGGTGGTGAGCGGGGTGGAGACGCCCGGCCAGCTTGGCACGCTGATGGACGCCGCCGCGGCAATCGCCGCCGGGCGCGCCACGCACGTGCTCTGCTTCCGCGCCGTGTGCGAGTCGACTGCGCAGGCTGCGGGCCGCGCCCAAGCGCTCACCAACGTGGCGGAGCGGGCCCGCGGGCACGCGGAGTTCCGGATGCCGTTCGGCGCCGTGTCCGCGGCGAACTGGATCTCGATGTACGCCATGCGGTACATGCACGAGTTCGGCCTGACCCGCGAGCAGCTTGCCCAGGTAGCGCTCAACGCCAGGCGCAACGCCGCGCGGAACCCAAAGGCCATCTACACCGCTCCGATGACGCTCGACGACTACATGTCGGTTCGCATGATCTCCTATCCGTTCTCCCTCTACGACTGCGACATCCCCTGCGACGGCGCCACCGCGGTGATCCTCTCCCGCCGGGGCAAGGCACCTGACACGGGCAAGCCGCCGATCGCGATCGAGGCTGCCGGGTCGGGGCTGTACGAGCGGCATACCTGGGACCAGCGAACCGACCTGACGACCATGGCGGCGCACGATGCGGCCGCACATATGTGGCAGCAGACGAAGCTCACCCCTGCGGACGTGGACTTCGCCGCGCTGTACGACGGTTTCAGCTACCTGACCACGCAGTGGATCGAGGCGTTCGGGTTCTGCAAGCACGGCGAGGTCGGCCCGTTCCTGGAGAACACCGCGTACTACGCGCCAACCGGGGAGCTGCCGATCAATACCCACGGCGGCCAGCTGTCCGCGGGCCGCCTGCACGGCTACGGTTTCCTGCACGAGGCCTGCGTCCAGCTATGGCGTGAGGCGGGCGACCGCCAGATCGCCAAGGACCTCCAGATCGCCGCGGTCGGCGTCGGCGGCGGCCCCGAGGCCGGCTGCCTCCTCCTCCGCCGCGACAGCTAACCGCCGCGCAACGGATCGGTTGCGCAGTCGGCCAGGTTGGGCAGAGAGCTAGCGGAGGCGGCGGTCACCGCGTGGGCGGGCCGCGAGCGGCGTCTCGGGACGGCCGTGGTTGCCGAGCTGGGTATAGGCGAGACCGTGACGCTGCGAGACCGTCCACGGCTCGTCGATCGCTTCCCAGATCGCGCGTACCGTGCCCTGGATCGCCTCCGGCCGCCGCGCGGCGATCTCTGCGGCGAGGGAAGCCGCCGTCGGCCACAGCGCGTCGCGGGGCACGACCTCGGTCACCAGGCCGAGCCGCAGCGCCGTCGCGGCCGTGATCCGTTCCTCGTTGCCGAGCAGTGCCCAGCGCAGCACGTCGCCGAGCGGCACGCCGCGCCGCAGCATGCCGACCGGCTCGAGCGCGGAGACCATGCCGCCGTTGGCGTGCGGGTCGAAGAAGGTAGCGTCGTCGGAGCAGATCACGATGTCGGACTCGTTGATGAAGTACATCGCGCCGCCAGCCGCCATGCCGTGCACGGCGGTGATCACCGGTTTCCAGACCCGGTGCTGCTTAGGCCCGAGCAGGACACCCGGGTCCTGCTGGTTGAACACGTTCTGGTCGCTCCACCACGCGCCCTCGGACACGTCGATCCCGGTGCAGAAAGCACGGTCCCCGGCGGCCCGCAGCACCGCGACATGGATCGAGTCGTCATCGCGCACCCGCTGCCAGAGTCCGGCGATCTCGTTCGCCATCTTCTCGTTGAAGGAGTTCAGCTTCTCCGGCCGGTTCAGCGTGATCGTCGCTACGTGGTCCTTGACGTCGAAAAGGACGGTCATGCCCTAGTCTCCTTAGGGGTGAACTGCGCGGTCAGCATACGCTTGAGGACCTTGCCCATGGCGTTGCGCGGCAGCGCGCTCACGAGCTCAAGCTGCTCGGGCAGCTTCCGCTTGCTCAGCCCGAGCGAGAGCAGGTGCCTGCACAGGGCATCAAGCGAGGGCGGATCAGGAGCAGACGCGGGGACGACGACCGCGCAGGCCCGCTCGCCTGTGTCCTCATCGGGCAGCCCGATGACGGCGACCTCGGCGACGCCCTCGTGCGTGACCAGCAGCTCCTCGATTTCCCGCGCGGAGATATTCTCCATCTTACGGATGATGACGTCCTTGATGCGCCCGGTGATGGTGACGTAGCCGCGCGCGTCGCGCGTGCCGAGGTCGCCGGTCCTGAAGTAGCCGCATCCGTCGAACGCTGCGGCGTCGAGCGCTGGGTCGACGTAGCCGAGCATGAGCTGCGGCGCCTTGAGGCGCAGCTCGCCGGGTTCGCCATCGGCGGCGAGCGTGCCGTCGTCGCGGACCACGATTATCGAGCCGCCTGGGCCGGCACAGCCCTCGGACCTGGCGTGGTCCTCGTCGCTGTCGTCCCACCGTCCCCACGTCGCGTACGGGCACTCGGTCATGCCATAGCCAGACACGATGGGGATGCCGAGCTCGCGTTTGACCTGGTAATGCAAGGCTTGCGGCCGCGGTGCCCCGCCGAGCAGCGCGACGCGCGCCGTGGGGAACAGCGGCGCGGACTGCTCAGCCTGGCGGGCCAGGTATGCCTTCAGGAAGGGCAGTCCGGCGCCGAGCAGCGTGACCCCGTGCGCGGCGAGCAGCCCGGGCGTCGTCACCGGGTCGAAGACCGCGCTGGTGATCATGGAACTGCCGATCCGCAGTGAGGTCACGATGTGGATGATGCCGCCGATGTGCGGGAGCGGCACTAGGACGGATGCGACGTCGGCGGGACTGACGGCCAGGTTCTCGGTGAACCCAGCGGACGCGGCGGACAGGCCCGCGTCGGTGTGCCGCGCGCCCTTGGGATCGGAGGTGGTGCCCGACGTGTAGAAGAGCCAGGACACGGCACGGTCGTCGGTGGGTAGCGGGGGCAGAGTGGCCGGATCGCCGTCAGGGAGATCGCCGTCGATCAGGATGACGCGCAGCCCCGGCACGGAGGCCGCGACGGCCTCGGCCATCGCGAGGTGGTCGGTGCCGCGGAACGTCCCCGGCACCAGCAGCCACCGGGACCCTGCCTGCCGGCAGATGAACGTGAGCTCGCGCTCGCGGAGCATCATCACGAGCGGATTCTGCACAACGCCGAGCCGTGACAGTGCCAGCGTCAGCGTGATCGCCTCGATCCCGTTCGGGAGCTGCCAGGAGACGACGTCGCCCGGGCGGATCCCGAGGGCCAGCAGCCCCGCCGCTGTCCGGTCGGCAGCCAGTCCCATCTCACCGAACGTCTGGTGACGGTTGGTCTCATCGACCACCATGCGCGCATCGGGAGTGGCCTTGACGCGGTCCTTGAGCAGCAGCGCAATGGTTCCCACAGCTTCGTTTATATCTTATACATAATGTCAGAAACAATGCCTGGATCATACCGATGGAGACCTGAATGGCAAGCCAAGCGGGCCAGTCCGAGCGGTACGCGTTGTCCGATCAGACGGCGCCGGAAGAGGGGCCGCTGTTGTACAGCCCCCGCTCCATCAACGCCGCGATCAGCTCCACGATCTCGGCATCCGGACGTGCGGGGTCATGCTCGCGCACTGCCTGGGGCATGCGCTCAAGGATGCCGCCCTGGATGACCGCGGCGATGTCGGGGTCCAGCGGGTGCGGCCGGTCAACGCGGGCGAGCACCTCAAGGGAAGCCAGGTGCATGTTGCGCGCCGTTTCCTTGACGACTGCGAGCATCTGCGGGTCCCGTGAGGTGCCCTCGAGCCAGGCGCGCATGATGCCAAGGTAACGGGCATGGAAGGGCAGGTACCGGGTCAGCCAGGTGCGCAGCTGCGCGGGGCCCACCGCGTTCGCCGGGTCGATCGCCGTGAACTCGTCGATGAGCGTCCGCATCTCGGCGGCGCACTCGCGGGTCAGCTGAAGCAGCAGGTCGAGCTTCTCGTCGAAGTACTTGTAGAACGTCCCGCGCGCGAAGCCGGCCGCACCGACCACGTCGTCCACGCCGGTGCTGTGGTACCCGCGATCGGCGAACAGCAAAGCGCCGGCGTCGAGCAGCCGCCTGACGGTGGCGGCCGCCCGCGGTCGCAGCCCGGCCAGCCGGTCGGGAAGCTGCGCGGCCGCGGCGTTCGTCGGCACCGACGCCTCGGGTCGCCGCGTCGGCCTGACGGGCTGCTCGACAAGGCCGAAGACCTCAAGCGGGGTGTCGGGGAACAGGATCAGCTGGACGAACACGGCGAGGCCGTCGAGAAGCTGGTCGTCGGTGAACCGGTACGGGACGAGGCTCATGTGCCGGAAGTAATTGAACCGGTGCACGATGCTTGTCATTGCCACGGCCGCGTCCACCGGCGTGAGGCCGGTGACCCCGCTGGACTCCAAGCGCTTGGCGATGCGCGTGTTGTAGGAACGGGTAAAGCCGGTCACCAGCGGGCGCACGCTCGTCCCCGGCGTGTCCACGTTAGCCCACTGTACGAACATGGTCGCGTACTTATCGTACACGTACGCCCATTCGCCGAGCCACCAGTGCAGATTGTCGAAACCCAGCCGTGTCGGCCCGAGCGGGCCGATCCGGCGCACTACCCGCATCAGCGCGGAGCCGCATTCGTCGAGCAGTTCGACGAAGATCTGCTCCTTGCTCTCGAAGTACTGGTAGAGCGTGGAGCGCGAGGTACCGGCTGCTTTGGCGATGCTGTCCACCGACGTGGCGTGGAAGCCCTGCGATTCGAACAGCCGAAGGGTCTCTTCGACTATCCGCTGGCGCGTGCGCGCACCGCGCTCGCCCACCACGAGGCTGGTCGGCCCGTAGCCTTCCCGGCGAAAGGTTTCGTTCTCTGACTGTGCTGTCATTTGCTTTAGATTAACGCCAAAGAGGGGAACAGGAAGTCCGCTGACGCGCTGACCGCGATGCCGCCGGTCTGCCTGGCAGCAGTCAGTTCGGCGGTTGCGAGCAAGCCACCCTCGCTGTGGCTGATCGCGGTGATCTCACCCGTGCAGGTGAGCACGTCGCCCGGCCAGACCTGCTCCCTGAAGCGCACGGCGAACCGCCTGACGTTCTCCGCGCCGAGCCAGTCCACGGCGAACGACGCGAGCAGCGCGGCGGAGTGCATGCCCTGGGAGAACACTGACGGATACCCGGCGGCGCGGGCGAGGGTGTCGTCGTAGTGCATCGGGTTGAAGTCGCCGGACGCGCCCGCGTACCGCACGAACATCCGGGTGGTCAGCGGGCCGTACTGCCGTGCCTCGGCCTTCTCGCCTACCTGGACCGGCATCAGGACGCACCTCCCCGCGGCGCGGTCTCGATCAGCGTCTTGCGGGCCTCAGCGACGAGAGTACCGTCCTCATCGCGGTACTCGGTGACGACGACCGCGAAGCGCATCATGCCGCCCCGCCTGCCCGGTTTCTCATACCTGTCGACGAGCTGTTCCCTGACTTTGAGCACCTGACCGGCCCGGGGCAGCGGGCCGTGGAAGATGAACTCCTGTTCACCGTGGAGTAGCCGCCTGCGGTCGAACCCGACATCGACGGCCGCACCTTCCGGCGCCCAGAGGGAGCTGCTCATCAGGAAGGTCGGCGGAACGATCGCGCCCGGCCCAGCGTAGGCCGGATTCTGCGACTGCATGGCCGCCGCGAACTCAGCGATCTTGCCGCGTTCCACGACCATCTCGTACTCGGTGCCGCGGGTCCCCACCGGGGTGCTCATCGTATCTCCTCACCGTGACGTAACGTCAGAACAGCAGGTTCTGGCGTGGTCAGTTCTCTCTCCATTAAGCTAGCTGAGAAGTTCGCTATCTGCCAGTTGACGGCTTGCAGCTTAGTGACGCAACTGTCAGAATAGCGAGGTAAGGAGGCCGCGTTATATGACCGCGAGACAAGACCTGTCCGCCGATGTGCTCGATGACCTGGACTGGTGGACCCGGCCAGTTTCCGAACGCGACGCGCTGTTTGCCTGGTTGCGGGCCAACGACCCGCGTCCGTACGCCCCCGAACTCGACCTGAGCGGCCGCCCGCGCGGCGGCGGCTTCTGGGCGCTGACCCGGATGGACGACATCCGGGAGGTCAGCAGGCGCCCGGACGACTTCTGCTCGGGCAAGGGCATCAACATCTTCGACCAGCCGCCCGGCCTCAGGGAATACCGAGGATCGTTCATCGACATGGACAACCCGGAGCACGCCAGGCTCAGGCGGATCGTGTCCCGCGGCTTCGCCGCCAAGTCGCTCGAAGCGATCAGGGATGACGTGGAACGGGCGGCCCGCGAGATTATTGGCTCGGTTGCGGACAAGGGTGAGTGCGACTTCGTCACCGAGGTCGCGGCCCTGCTGCCGTTGCGCATCGTAAACAACATGCTGGGCATCCCTCGCAGCGAGGAGCAGTTCATCTTCGAGCAGACCAACATCATCATGGCCGCGAGCGATCCCGAATACGTTAGCGACCAGACCCCGCGCGGCATCGCGCGCGCCGTTTTCACCGCGGGCCAGCGCTTGACCGAGCTGCTGCACGGGCTTGCCGAGGATCGCATCAAGTCGCCGCGCGGCGACCTGATTTCAGTGCTCGTGGCCGCCACGGCCGAGGAGAACCTGACGCCCGACGAGCTCGCGGCGTTCTTCATCCTGCTGGTCGGTGCGGGCAACGAGACCACCCGCAACGCGATCGCGCATGGCCTTGTCGCCCTCACCGAGTTCCCCGGGCAGCGGGCGCTGTGGCAGCGTGACCCCGCCGCGCACACGGCCCGCGCGGTTGAAGAGGTCGTCCGCTGGGCATCGCCTGTGCTGCACATGCGCCGCACGGTCACCCGGGACGGTGTCCGGCTCGGTGACCAGGAGTTCGCGGAGGGAGACAAGGTGGTGCTCTGGTACCGCTCGGGCAACCAGGACGAGGATTACTTCACCGACGCCACGGCGTTCGACATCACCCGCGAGCCCAACCCGCACGTCACCTTCGGGGCACCTGGGCCGCACCACTGCCTCGGTGCCAACCTGGCCAGGCTAGAGCTCTCCGTGACTTTCCGCACGCTGTTCGAGCTGCTTCCCGATATCCACGCGGCAGGGCCGCCCGCGCCGCTGCGGTCCAACTTCCTGCACGGCATCAAGCACCTGCGGGCGGAGTTCACCCCGGTGCCCCGCGCGGCGGTAGCGGCATGAGCGTCGAGGAGGCGATCGAGGCCGCCGTTCTGCACAGCGACGCCGATGGCATCCGGCGGATCACGCTGAACCGGCCCGAGGCGGCGAACGCGCTGCGCCCCGCCGACAGGGACCGTCTCGTCGAACTGCTCAACGAGGCCGACGAGGACCACGCGATCCGGGTAGTGGTGATCGCCGCCAACGGCAGGCACTTCTGCTCGGGCGCGGACGTCACCGGGATCGCCCGCACCAAGTCGGGTGACAAGCGCGCGACCGACAGCATGCGCAAGATCATGAGCGGCGCGCAGCGGCTCATCGCGGCAGTACTCGACTGCGGCAAGCCCGTGATCGCCGTCGTGAACGGCGCCGCCGCGGGCATCGGCGCACACCTGGCGCTGGCCGCCGATCTCGTGGTGGCCGCCGAGGACGCCTCCTTCGTCGAGGTGTTCGTGCGGCGTGGCCTGGTGGTGGACGGTGGGGGCGCGTACCTGCTGCCGCGCCGGATCGGCATGCAGAAGGCCAAAGAACTCGCGTTCTTCGGCGACAAGCTGCCCGCGGCCGAGGCCTTGGCGCTCGGCATGGTCAACCGGGTCGTGCCCGCGGCGGAACTCGGCGCCGCGGCCGACGAGTTCGCCCGCCGCCTCGCTGGCGCGCCCACCACCGCGATCAGCCTGACCAAGCGGCTGCTCAACGCCTCGCCGGACGGAGACCGCGCGGCGGCCTTCCTGGCGGAGGCGATGGCGCAGGAGATCCAGTCCACCGCGGAAGACTCCCGTGAGGGCGTCCGCTCGTTCATGGAGCGCAGGCCGCCGGAATTTCGCGGCTTTTAGCGCTGTCATATATATTATAGACTATAGAGAGGTTTCATGAGTTCCCTGCTTGAAGGCAAAGTCGCCCTCGTGACCGGAGCCGGCCATGGGATCGGCCGGGCGCACGCCCTCGAACTGGCCTCCCATGGCGCGACCGTTGTGGTGAACGATCTCGGGTCGTCGGTGTCCGGCGAGGGCAGCGGGCGGGACGCCGACGTGGTCGTGGGCCTCATCGAGGGCAGAGGCGGCAAGGCGGTCGCCGACTATGGCGACGTCGGCGACGAGGCCCAAGCCGAGGCCATGGTGGCCAGGGCGTTCGACGAGTTCGGCCATCTCGACATCGTAGTGAACAACGCGGGCATCGTCCGCGACCGGGCTATCTGGAACATGACCGCGGCCGACTTCGACCTGGTGATGCGGGTGCACGTGCGGGGCAGCTGGCTGGTGTGCCGTGCGGTGGCGAAGCGGTGGCGGGCGATCGCCAAGAGCAACGGCGGCTCGGTCTACGGCCGCATCATCAACACCACCTCGGGAGCGGGGCTGCTCGGCAACTTCGGCCAGAGCAACTACGGACCGGCGAAGGCGGCGATTGTCGGGCTCACCCAGACTCTCAGCCTTGAGCTCGGATCCGTCGGGGTGACCGTGAACGCCATCAGCCCCGGTGGCATCACCAGGCTGTCCGGCACGATCTCCGGCGCCGAGAACGTGCCCGAGCCCGACGAGCGCCCCGAGAACGAGTTCGACCCGAAGGACCCGTCGCTCGCCTCCCCGGTGGTCGCATGGCTGGCGAGCGAGCAGGCCGGGTACGTCACCGGCCAGGTATTCCGCGCGATCGGGGAGGACCTCTCGCTGATGCAGGGCTGGACGAGGAAGGTTACCGTCTCCAGCGGCGGCAAGCGCTGGGACGCCACCAAGCTCGGCCAGGTCATAGCCACCGACATCTTCGGCAGCCGGGCTTCCGGCCTGCGCCTGGGAAGCTGAGGGACGCCGCATGCGGATCGTCGTCGACAGGGATCTGTGCACCGGCCAGGCCATGTGCGAGTCGGTCGCCCCTGACATCTTCCGGGTGGCCGATGACGGCCAGGTCGAGATCCGGGTCGCCTTCGTTCCCGACGCTCGGCTCAGCGAGGCGGAATGGGCGGTGTCCTGCTGCCCCAACCAGGCACTGGAGATCGAGCCGTGAACTCGCGCCCCGCGGTGCCCGTTGAATCGCCAGCCAACAGGCGTGCTTACAGAGGAGCGAGAACGTGAAGCTTAGGCCCGGAATAAGGCTACGCAGCCAGGTGGACGGTACCGAGGTCATCGTCGTGCGCTCGCCCGCCGCCGACATCGAGGTGGCATGCGGCGGGCAGCCGATGGTTGACGTGGCGGTCGCGTCCGAGCCGGGGCTTGCCCCGGCCGGCGGCCCGGCTGAGGGCACGCAGCTCGGCAAGCGGTACACCGTCAAGGGGGACGCGGCGATCGAGCTGCTCGTCACCAAACCGGGCAAGTATGGCCTGAGCATCGACGGGACGCCGCTCGTGCTCAAGGAGGCTAAGCCCCTCCCGGCTAGCGACTGAATCCGTGCAGTTCCACCTGTACCTGCCGCAGCTGCGGACCTCGTTCAGCCGGCTCGTCGCTTCGGCACGGGCCGCGGAGGCAGCCGGGTTCGCGGGGATCGCGGGCATGGACCACCCCGCTCCCCCCGCAGCGGAAGGCCATGCGATGTACGATGCGACGGTCACCAACACATGGCTGGCGGCTCATGCCGAGCGCCTTACGGCAGGCTCCCCCGTGCTGTGCGACGCCTTCCGCCACCCAGCGGTCCTCGCCCGGCATGCCGTGTCCCTTGATCCGGTTCGGGCGCATGACCCCCGTCGTCGGTACCGGCCCCTGAACTCACCGGCCACTTCGGTCGGCTTGCTGATCGGGGAATTGAGCGGGTCTACGTGTGGTTCTCGGATTTCGCGCCGCCGGACACGCTCGCCGGGTTCGGCACTGAGGTGATCGGCCCGCTCAGTCGTACATGAGGCCGCCGTCGACGAGGAGTTCCACGCCGGTGAGGAACCCGGCCGCGTCGGACAGCAGGAAGCCGACGCAGGAGGCCACTTCTTCAGGCGTCCCCATCCGCCCCATCGGGATCATCTCTGCCCACGCCTTCTGGTTCTCCTCGGGGAACGAGGCGATGCCCGGGGTGCGGATGGTGCCCGGGCAGACGGCGTTGATCCGTATCCCCTGCCGCGCGTACTGCAGCGCCGCGTTCTTGGTGAGCCCGACGACGCCGTGCTTGGCCGAGGTGTAGGCGGCCATCGACGGCGCGTTCTTCACCCCGGCGTTGGACGCCATGTTCACGATCGCGCCGTGTCCGGCGGCGTTCATGACCCGCAGTTCGGCGCGCATGCACAGGAACGTGCCGCGCAGGTCGATGTTCATTACCTTGTCCCACTCGTCTGCGGGCAGCTCGTGCAGGAAGCCGGGGTGGTCGGCGATGCCGGCGTTGTTGACCGCGAAGTCGAGGCCGCCGAGGAACGCCACCGACCGCTCGATCAGCGACTCGACGTCGGCCTCGGAGGAGATGTCGCAGGCCACGAACTCCGCGACTCCGCCAGAGTGACGGATCGACTCCGCGACCTCCTCCCCGCCGTCGGCGTCGATATCCGACACCACGACCCGGACCCCTTCGCCGGCCAGGTACAGCGCGGTTGCCCGGCCGATTCCGGCCGCCGCGCCGGTGACGACCACGCCCTTGCCCGCCAGCGTCCTGAACGTCGCCAACGCCATGTCTGCCTCTCCTCGAAGTCCCGGATAAAGCGAACCGCCGGTCAGCGGCTCGCAGCGATCGCCATCCCGGTAATCCAGTCCCTGACCGGCTCGTAGACGACCGTCCCCACAGGCAAGTTGCCGGCCGCGACCGCCGCGATCCAGGTCCGCACCTCGTTGGCACCCACGCCCGCAGGTGCGATGTCCTCCGAGGTCAGGTGCTCAAGGCTGGCCGGAGCCTCGGCGATCCGCTGCAGGAACGCGCGGTCCCAGTCCTGGTTGATCTTGTCCTTGGCCGCCTCGCGCCCCGCCTCGTTCATGGCGAGCCGCTCGGCGTCCGACAGCCCGGCGGCATCCGACTCCAGGCTCGGCGGGGAGTGTGACAGGCCGCCAGAGCCGACGAACAGGACGCGCTGGTCGAGGTAGCCCAGCTCCTCGCCGACCGCGCGTCCCAGCGCGTAGGCGCGGCCAGGTCGGCCAAGCGGCGGCGTGGCGCAGTTGATGTAGATCGGGATCACCGGCACCGCCGGCAGGTCGCCGATCAGTTGCTCGTACGTCTGCCCGAAGCCATGGTCAAGCGCGATGTCGCGTCCCACCGTGATGTCGAAGTCGCGCATCAGCAGCCGCTCCGCCAGTTCCCCTGCGAGCTTGGCTGGAACGGTGTAGCGGCCGGTGGCTGAGCCCAGGTCGCCCATGCCCGCGGCACCGGTCATCACCGCAATGGCGGGCACGGGGTCGATGAACGCCCGCCGGTGGTCGCTCCCGAAGAAGACCACCAGCTCCGGCTCGAACGCGGCCACCAGTTCGGCCGCCCGCTTGACGCCCGCGCGGAACTCGTGGCCGAACTGCCCGGCCTTGTCGCGCAGCATCCCCGGCGTGTGCGACGCGCACACGACCATCCTGGCTGAGGTCATGGGAACCTCCTTTCATCTGTGTGAAAAAGATTAAATTCATTATTCCTAATGTCTGCGTGGTTCCGGGCGCAGGCCACCGTCCTCATCGGGCAGTGCCCGCGTCATCCTCGTCGCCGGATGCCGGGTCGGCGAGCCCGAGCTCGGCGAGGACGGCGGCGGTGTGCTCGCCCACGGCGGGGATCGCGCCGAGCGCGGGCTCGGCACCGCCGAGGCTGATCGGCGAGGGCAGCGTGCGCAGCGGCCCGGCCGGCGAGTCCACCTCGGCCCAGCGGTGCGCGAGCTGCGGGTGGTCGAGCAGGTCGAGGACGGTGTTCATCGTGCCGTTGGCGATCTGCGCGGCGTCGAGCAGCCCGAGCACCTTCTCCGGCGGATAGGCGGCGAGCGCGGCCTCGATCGCGGCGTGCAGTTCGGCCCGGTTGGCGACCCGCAACGGGTTGGTGAGGAACCGGGGGTCGTCGGCGAGGTCGGGACGGCCGAGCACCTGCTCGCACAGCCGCCGCCACTCGCGGTCGTTCTGGACCGCGAGCTGCACCGAGCCGCCCCCGGCGGTGCGGAACGTCCCGTACGGCGCGATCGTTGCGTGGCTGGTGCCGGTGCGCGGCGGGGGGGTGCCGGTGTACATCGCGTAGTACATCGGCTGGGACATCCACTCGGTCAGCGACTCGAAGAGCGACACCGACAGGCTCGCGCCGTCCCCGGTGCGCGCGCGCGTGTACAGCGCGACCAGGATGGAGCTGAACGCGAACATGCCGCCGGCGATATCGGCGACGGAGATGCCGACCTTGGCGGGCGCGTCCGCACTTCCGGTGACCGACAGCAGCCCGGTTTCGCACTGGATCAGCAAGTCGTAAGCGCGCCGGCCGCCCATCGGCCCGTCCGGGGCGTACCCGGAGACGTCGCACACGATCAGCCGTGGATCCCTGGCGCGGAGCTCAGCCGCCGACAGGCCCATGCGGGCCGCCGCCCCGGGTGCCAGGTTCTGCACGAACACGTCAGCCCGGCCGATCAGGGCGTTCAGCGCGGAGCGGCCCGCGGCCGACTTGAGGTCGAGGACAACCGACTCCTTGCCCCGGTTGAGCCAGACGAAGTAGCTCGCCAGGCCCTTGACGGCGGCGTCGTAGTTCCGCGCGAAGTCGCCCGTGCCCGGCCGCTCGACCTTGATGACCCGCGCGCCGAGATCGGCGAGCTGGCGGGTGGCGTACGGTGCCGCCACCGCCTGCTCCAGGGACACGACCGTGATGCCGTCCAGGGGGAGGCCCGGTGCCGGTGCCGTCGGCGGATTGGGAGCTGTCATCTGGCGGATCAGCCCAGCACGAACGGGTCACGGGTACCGCCGGTCAGCTCGACCCACACCGCCTTGTCCCGCAGGTACTCGCGCAGCCCCTCGGTGCCGTTCTCCCGCCCGAACCCGGACGCCTTCACGCCGCCGAACGGCATCGCGAAGTTCAGCGTCCGGTAGGCGTTCACCCACACGGTGCCGACCCGGAGCTGTTTCGTCACCCGGAAGGCACGCTGGATGTCCCTGGTCCAGACCCCGGCCGCCAGGCCATAGCGGGAGTCATTGGCGATAGCGACGGCTTCCTCCTCGGAACCGAACTTCAGCAGGGACAGCACCGGGCCGAAGACCTCTTCCTGGCAGATCAGCGCGTCGTTGCTGACGTCCGCGACAATCGTTGGCGCGTAGAACAGGCCGCCGAGACCCCTGTCGTCACCGCCGGTGACGATCGTCGCACCGGAGTCCTTCGCCTCCTGGACCATCTTCTGGATCTTCTGCAGCTGGCCGGGGAAGCAGATCGGCCCCATCTCCGTCTCCGGCAGCTTCGGGTCGCCCATTACGATCCGCCCGGCCCGCTCGGCGACCCGCTGCGTGATCTCGTCGTAGACGTCCTCATGGACCAGGCCGCGCGACCCTGCGATGCAGGTCTGCCCGGCCGCCGCGAAGATGCCCGCGACCAGGCCGTTGGCCGCCGCGGCGAGGTCCGCGTCGGGGAAGACGATGTTGGCCGACTTGCCGCCGAGCTCCAGCGTGGCCGGGGCGAGATGCCCCGCAGCCGACTTGGCGACGGCGGCGCCGGTCACTTCGGAACCGGTGAACGACACGTGGTCCACGTCCGGGTGGGCCACCAGCCACTCGCCGACCTGCCTGGAGGCGCCGCTGACCGTGTTGAAGACGCCGGGCGGGAAGCCGGCCTGTTCGAAGAGCTCGGCCAGCAGCATGATCGACACCGGGGCCTGCTCCGACGGCTTGGCCACCATCGTGCACCCGGCGGCGAGCGCTGGGGCGAGCTTGAAGGTGAGCAGCAGCAGCGGCGAGTTCCACGGCAGGATCGCGGCGACGACGCCCACGGGCTCGCGCGACACGTACCCGAAGAAGTCGCCCCGCCCGGTGTCCACCACCCGGCCGTCGATCTTGTCGGCAAGTCCGGCGTAGTACTCGTACCAGGCGGGCAGCGAGCGGACCTGGCCGCCCATCTCGCGCAGCAGCTTCCCGTTGTCCCGCGTCTCGGCGTCCGCCAGGTCGTCGGCCCGGGTGGTGATCAGCTCGCCAAGTCGGCGGATCAGGCGGCCGCGCGCGGCGCCGGTCATGGCCGTCCAGTCGCCCTCGAACGCCGCGCGCGCGGCCCGCACCGCGTCGTCGACATCGGCCTTCGTGGCTTCGGGGAGAATCGCCCACGGCTCACCCGTGTACGGGTCGATCGACTCGAAGGTGGCCGTCCCCGGGCGGCGCTCCGCGCCGATCTGCATGCTTACCTGTCGCATCGGAGCCTTTCCGCTTGTCCCAGTCCTGCTCGTTCTTAGGCCTTCGGCGGCCGGTGCCGCGCCGCGAGCTGCTCGCTGCCGGCGGCCAGCAGGGTCACGTCCGCGCCGACGAGGATGAAACGCGCCCCGGCCGCGAGATAGCGGTCGGCCAGCTCGACTGGGAACGCGTTGACGCCCGCGGCCTTGCCCGCGGCGGCGACCGCCTTGATCGCATCGGTGACCGCGCCGGTCACCTCGGGATGCGCCTGCTCGCCGAGGTGGCCGAGCTGCGCGGCGAGGTCGGCGGGGCCGAAGAAGATTCCGTCGATGCCGTCGACGTCCGCGATCTCGGGCAGCGCGTCCAGGCCGGCCCGCGACTCGATCTGGACGAGCAGCGAGACGGTCCCGGTCGCGCCCTTCAAGTACCCGTCCACGCGGTTCCACCGGGAGGCCCGCGCCAGCGCCGACCCGACGCCGCGGATGCCGTCGGGCGGGTAACGGGTGGCGGCGACGAGCGCCCGCGCCTGCGCCGCCGACTCCACCATCGGGATGAGCAGCACCTCCACCCCGAGGTCGAGCAGCTGCTTGATCAGCACCGGATCGCCGGCCGGCGGCCTGACCACCGGCGTCACCGGGTACGGCGCGACCGCCTGCAGTTGCGCGAGGATGGAGCGCAGGTCGTTCGGTGCATGCTCGCTGTCGATGAGCAGCCAGTCCAGGCCCGACCCGGCGCAGATCTCCGCGACGACCGGGCTGCCAGACGCGACCCACATGCCGACAGCGGGCCGCTCGCCGGACAGGGCTCCCCGCCAGCGCGCGGCGGTCTCGCTCAGCGGAACCGGCATGTCACGCCCCCGAGGTCGCCGAAGTCCGCATGCACCGTGTCGCCCTCGCTGACGAAGACCGGCCGGGTGAAGGAACCGGCGAGGATGACCTGGCCTGGCGGCAGGTGCTCGTCATACGGGGCGAGCTTGTTCGCCAGCCAGGCGACGCCGTTGGCCGGATGACCGAGCACCCCGGCCGCGAGGCCGGTCTCCTCGATCGCCTCGTTGATATACAGCGCGGCGCCAACGCGGCGCAGGTCGAGCGTGTCGGGACGGACCGCACGGCCGCCGAGCACGATCCCGGCGTCGGCGGCGTTGTCGGAGATCGTGTCGACGATCGTGCGCAGGTGGCCGGTCTCCGGGTCGCTCATCTGGATCCGCGCGTCGAGGATCTCAAGCGCCGGCGTGACCCACCGGGTCGCGTCGAGCACATCGAGGGCGGTCACCCCCGGCCCCTTCAGTGGCTGGTCGAGGATGAACGCCAGCTCGACCTCCACCCGGGGACGGATGAACCGGCCGAACGGCACTACGCCGCCGTCGTCGAAGAACATGTCGTCGAAGATGACGCCGTAGTCGGGCTCGGTGATCGACACCGCCTGCTGCATGGCGCGCGAGGTGAGCCCTATCTTGCGGGCCTTCACCGTCCTGCCCTCGGCCAGCCTGGCTGCGGTCAGCGCCCGCTGGATGCGGTAGGCGTCCTCAATGGTCATCTCCGGGTACTGGAGTGACAACTGCCTGATCGGCTGGCGATCGCGCTCGGCCGCGAGCAGCCGCCGTGCGGCGTCTGCGACGGCGCTGTCGTCAAGCATCCTCAGCCCCGCAGGAAGCGCAGTGCGGCGGCGTTGAAGGTTTCCGGGTCCTCGAAAGCAGGCCAGTGCCTTACCTGAGCCATCTCCACCACCTCGGAGTTCGGGATGAGCCGTGCGACCTGCTGCGCGGTGTTCATGTACTCACTGTGGTCCTTGCCCGAGGCCACGACCAGGGTGGGCGCCTGGATGGCGGACCACTGCTCCGGTGCGAGCAGGTTGCGCTCGCGGGCCTTTGGGTCCTGGAGAATAAGCACGTGATCGATGGCGTCCCTGGTCGCCGGCATCCGGTAGATCGCCTGGCGCAGCGCGATGATGTCCGGGATGCGATTCTCCTCATCGGCGATCAGGTGGTCGAACATGGCTTTGATCGACTCCCACGTGGGATTCTCCACCGCCGCGGTCCGCTCTGCCCTGATCCGCGCCATGTTGGACGCCGTCGCGATCAGGCCGGCCGGCGACTGGAGGATAAGCTTTTCCGTCCGGTCCGGGTGGTCGAGGGCGAACCGGGCGGCTACCCAGGCGCCGAGCGACATCCCGATGAGGGACGCCTTCTCGATGCCGAGCGCGTCGAGCAGGCCTGCGATGTGCGCAACGTAGACGGCGATCTCGTAGTCGTAGTCGGGCCGGTCGGAGAACCCGTTGCCCACCATGTCGACCGCGATGCAGTGGAACTCCTTGCTCAGCGGCCCGATCGTTGGGGCGTAGACCTCCCAGTGACCGCCGGTTCCGTGCAGCAGGACCACGGCGGGGCTGTCCTTGCCGCCCGCTTCGGCGATCCGGGTGGACACCCCGTTCACGTCGACCCACCGCTGGCAGAACTCAACCTCGCGCAGCCACGTCCACAGGCTGCGGTACTCGGTCCTGGCATCGTTCAAGGGGTAGCCACCCTTCCCGCGGAGAACTTCTTAAGTATAATATATGATATTGACTTGATACTCTAAAAGGGTGTCACGGTGTCAGATTCTAGGAGGCCGGAGAGTTTGGATGGCGTGGTGAGCAAGCACCGTTCCGACCGCGTCCGGCTGGCCGTCGTCGAGAACGAGTTTGCCTCGGTGACCATCAGCCTGGACACCGCGGGCCACAGTCCCCGGTTGCACGTGCAGGACAACGAGACAGGCGATGACATCCTGCTTTCCGCCATCGAGCTGGCGAGCTTCTGCCTGGCGAACAGCGAGGACCGGGCCCGGTGGCTGAAGGTCGGGCTCTACCGGGCCGACGGCGAGCCCGGCGCGCAGCGGGCCGGGGCGGTCACTCCGGACGGGGGCGAAGCCCGGTGAGCCGGCGGCCGCCCGCGATCGTCGGCCTGGGAATGACGCCGATGTCGGTCACCGCGGGCCCCGACAGTTACGCGCTTGCCACCGCGGCGGTCGCCGCCGCCCTGGCAGACGCCGGGCTCACCCGGGACGACGTGGACGGCCTGCTCGTCGGCTCGAGCCAGGGCATCCGCGAGGACCGGCTGAGCGTTGCGCTCGCCCGGCGCGCGGGATTCGGCGAGCTGCGCCTCGTTGAGCACCTGGAGATAAAGGGCGCGACCGCGGTGGCGATGGTCACGCGCGCCGTGCTCGCCATCGCGGCCGGCATGGCGCGGACGGTCATCTGCGTGTTCTCCGACACCCCGGTCGGCGGCGGGCCGGCCGGAACGCTCTACGCCCGCAGCGGTGGCAACGCTGGCGTGCGCGGCCTGGAGCGGGCCAGCGGCGTGCTCGGTTCCGTGCCGACGTTCGCGCTGCTCGCCTCCAGGTACCTGCACGTCAGCGGCGGCAGCGAGGCCGACCTGTGCGCGGTGGCGATGGCGGCGCGGGCATGGGCGGTCGGCAGCGAGCAGGCAGTCAGCCGCAAACCGCTGGATGAAGACGGCTACTACGCGAGCCGGATGATCTCCACGCCGCTGCGCGTCCTCGACTGCGCCCGCCCGGTGAACGGCGCGGTCGCCGTCATCGTGAGCTCGGCGCGGCCCTCGGATCAACCTGCCGTCGGGATCGGCGGGATGGGCGCGGCGCACCCGATGCGCCGTCGGCGGGCCGGAGCCGAGTCGTGGTTCGGCGGCGGTCGCCGGGCGGTCGACGACGCACTTGAGATGGCTGGCGTCACCCGCGACCGCCTTGACGTGGTCGAGCTCTACGACCCGTTCTCGATCGTGACGCTCTGCCTGCTTGAGGAGTACGGCTTCTGCGAGAGCGGCCAGGCAGGAAAGTTCGTGCGCGGCGGCGGGATCGCGCCAGGCGGCGAGCTGCCGGTCAACACCGGCGGCGGCCAGCTGTCCGGCTTCTACCTCCAGGGCATGACCCCCCTGGCCGAGGCGATCATCCAACTGCGCGGGGAAGGCGGCGACCGTCAGGTGGCTGGCGCCAGGACGGCGCTTGTCACCGGCATCGGCGGCCGGGTCGACCACCATGAGGTCCTTGTCCTCGGCAGGGAGGCGGCATGACAACCGGCCGCATGCCATCGTCCCGGCAGGCGGTGCCCCAGGAGACGGTGCCCGGTGCCGGCGACTGGCTCGTCGCGCCGGAGCTGGCACCGAACGCCGCCGACCCGGTGATGGCCCCGGTGTACGACGCGGCCGCCCGGGGTGCGCTCGCTCTGCCATTCTGCGCCGCCTGCGGCACTCCCCTTGAGCTTGAGCAGTACGTCTGCGACGGGTGCGGCGCCAGCGCCGAGATCGGCACCCCCGGCCGCGAGTGGCGCGAGGTGCCGCTCGCGGGCACCGTTCACGCGGTAACGCTGGTGCACCGGCGCGAGCCGGATCTTATCGTCACCGGCGGCCCTTACCCCGTCATCGATGTCGAGCTGGCCAGCGGCCACCGCCTCATCCTCACCACAGCTACCCCGTCCGGGCAGGTCCCGGATATCGGTGCCCCCATCGAGATCGCCTTCCGCACGGTCGGAGCAGTCACGCTGCCGGCGGTGCGGTTCCCCGCGGCTGCGTCCCCGGCGGAAGCCGGAAGTTACTGACAGGAGATCAAGGTTATGACGGTCACCGACCAGGCCGGCTTGCCGGCCGAGATCGCCGCAGGGCTGCGCCCCGGCGACATCCGGGCGCTGGTCCAGCCGGACCGCGTCCGCGGCCTCGTGTACACCGACCCCCGGGTGTTCGACCTGGAGATGCGCCGCATCTTCCGCGAGGGCTGGGTGTTCGTCGCTCACGAGAGCGAGGTCCCCGAGCCGGGCGACTACGTCACCAAGCGCATCGCCGGCGAGCCGTACGTGGTTGCGCGCGGCAAGGACGGCGTGGTCCGCGTCCTGGCGAACCGCTGCACGCACCGGGGTAACCGGCTGTGCAACGCGGAGAAGGGCAACAGCAGCTCTTTCCGCTGCCCGTACCACGGGTGGACGTTCAGCAACGACGGCAGCCTGTCCGGCGTGCCGATGCGGGAGGGGTACGGCGAGCGGTTCCCGGAGATCCGCGCCAGCCTCGGGCTGGTGCAAGCGCCCAGGCAGGAGAGCTACCGGGGGTTCACCTTCGCCTCGCTCGCGCCCGGCGGGATCACCCTCGCCGAGCACCTCGGCAATGCCAGGCATGCCATCGACCGGCTGGTGGCACTGTCGCCCACGGGGAGCATCCAGCTCTCGGCCGGCTGGATGAAGCACCGGATGCGCTGCAACTGGAAGATGGTGATGGAGAACAACGTGGACGGGTACCACGCGCTGTTCACCCACCAGTCGGTGTACGACGCTGTGCGCCCGGCGAAGGTCTCGCACGTTCCCTCCAAGACCGAGACCATGGTCCGCGACATGGGCAACGGGCACTCCGAGATCGACTACGCCACGGAGTACCGGCGGCTCGACGAGGAGTTCGTCTGGTACGGGCGCCTCAAGCGCGAGAAGGTGCCGGGCTATATCGCGGCGCTTGAGGAGGCCCGCGGCGTCGACGGCGCGCACGACACCCTGGTGATCGGGCCGCCGCACACGCTCATCTTCCCGAACCTGTTCATCGCGGAGATGAACATCATGACCGTGGAGCCGCTCAGCGTCAGCGAGACCATCGCCTACACGACCCCGGTCCTCATCCCCGGCCACCCCGAGATGAACAGCCGCACGCTCCGCAGGACCGAGGGGGCGATGGGGCCGGCCGGCTTCCTGATCGCCGACGACGGCGAGATCGGCGCGCGCAACCAGCTCGGGCTCGCCGCTCGCGAGCCCGAGTGGGTGGTGCTCAGCCGCGGCATGGAGTCGGACATCACCGACGCCACCGGGCGGGTCAACAGGGACAAGAGCGCGGAGACCCCGCAGCGCGGCTGGTGGCAGCACTGGGCCGCGGTGCTCGAAGGCGAGACAACAGGAGCAGAAGCGCAGTGACAGAAACCATCTTCACCGACCCTTCCGCCCCAGCCAAGGTGGACCCGGAGCTCGTCGCCTTCATCTACCACGAGGCACGGCTGGCCGACGAGGCGCGCTACTCGGAGTGGGAAGCGCTGTGGGACGATGACGCGCATTACTGGGTGCCGATGTCGCCTGATGCGGACCCTGAGACGCAGGTGTCGTACATCAACGACAACCGCGCCCGGATCCGCAGCCGCGTCGCCCAGCTCAACACCGGGGTGAGGCACTCGCAGACGCCGCCGTCCGTGCTGCGCCGGACCGTGTCCAACTTCGAGGTCGTCAGCGAGGCACCGCAGGCTGGCACCGTGACCGTCGCGTCGAACTTCGTCCTCGTCGAGTACCGGTTCGAGACGACGCTGTGGGCGGGCCGCTACCTCCACACGATCCGCGCGGCGCAAAGCGGGCTGCGCTTGGCCGGCAAGACCGTGCACCTAGTCAACGCCGGCGGCCCCATCCCGACGATGTCGTTCCTGATCTGAGACGGAGCAACAGAACAACCATGCTGATCGGCGACATTTCCCGGCACAACGGGCGGCGCTACCCGACCAAGACCGCCGTCATCTCCGAGGGCAGGCGGCTGTCCTGGGGGGCTGTGGACGAGCGGGCGAACCGGCTGGCCACCTACTTGCAGTCCGTCGGCCTGAAGAAGGGCGACCGGGTCGCCGTCTGTGCGCGCAACACCCTCGAATGGCCGGAGATCACCTACGGCCTGGCCAAGGCCGGCCTGGTGCTCGTCCCCGTCAACATCCGGCTGACCCCGGCGGAGATCCAGTACATCGTCGAGGACTCCGGGGCTGCGGCCGTGATCGTGCACAGCGATCAGGCAGAGATCGCCGCAGTCCCGCTGGCGGCGGCCGGCATCGGTGCCGTCATCCAGATCGGCGGCACCTCGCTCGGCAAGGAGTACGAGGAGGTCCTGGCCGGCGGCAGGAACGTCGACCCCACCCCGGCTGACCTGACCGAGTCCGACCTGCACGTGCTGCTGTACACAAGCGGCACCACAGGGCACCCGAAGGGGGTCATGAACGACCACCGCGGCATGATGGCGATGACCCTCGACACCACGATCGCCACCGAGTCCAGGCATGAGGATATCGGTCTCGCCACCACCCCGTTCTTCACGACCGGCGGCGTCGTCCGGGCGCTGACCTGGCTGTACCTGGGCCAGACGATCGTGATTCACCCCCGGTTCGACCCCGAGGCGCTGCTCGACTCCATCGAGCGGGACCGCATCACGTTCACCACGTTCATCCCGACCATGCTGATCCGTACCCTGCGCCTGCTTGAGGAGGGCAAGGACCGCGACCTGTCGAGCCTGCGGCGGATCAGCTACGGCGGCGCGCCAGTCTCCAGGGAGGTCATCCAGGAGGCGCTGACCAGGCTCGGCTGCGACATGCAGCAGCGCTACGGGCTCACCGAGGCCGGGGGACAGTTCACGATCCTGACCCCGCAAGACCACCGCGACCTGCTCGCAGGCAAGGAGAGCCTCAAGAGCTCGTGCGGCCGGGAGACTCCGATGGCCGAGGTCTGGATCGTCGACGACGACGGGAACCGGCTGCCTCCCGGCGAGACCGGCGAGATCGTCGTGCGGGCCGACTCGCAGGCCAAGGGCTACTGGAACCGCCCGGAGCAGACCGCGCAGACGTTCCGTCCCGAAGGGGTCTTCTCCGGCGACACCGGCTGGCTGGACGCCGAGGGCTACCTGCACATCGCCGGCCGCAAGACCGACATGATCATCTCCGGCGGCTTTAACATCTACCCGGCCGAGCTCGAGCGAGTGCTCGGCTCACACAGCCTAGTCGACACGGTGGCCGTGGTGGGCAGGCCGCACCCGGAATGGGGCGAGACCCCGGTCGCGGTCGTCGTACCCCGTGGCGCCGTGGACACCGCGGCGCTTGAGACCGAACTGCGCGAGCTGTCCCGCTCCCAGCTTGGCGGCTACAAGCAGCCGCGTGAGTACGTGTTCCGCTCCGAGGTGCCGCTCGGCCCGGCGGGCAAGGTGCTCAAGCGCGAGCTCAAGGCCAGCCTGACCGGCACGTCCGGCCATGGTGGCTGACCGGATGTCAGACGACCTCAAGGGCCGTGTGGTCCTGGTCACCGGCGGCTCGGGAATCGGGGCCGCCTGTCGCGGCGGCTCGTTGCCCGGGGCGCATGCGTGCTGATCTCGGACTGGGACACGGCCGCGGCCGGCGAGGTCGCGGCCGGTCTCGCCGATGCCGGCGCGAAGGGTGCCGCCGGCGGCGGCTACACCGCGCGCTGACAGCAGCCGAGACAGGCGCCGACACCATTGCGCAGGCTGCCAAACAAGGACCTGATCCCCAGAATCCGTTGCAACGCCCCATGTGAGGGTTTCCCTGGCCGCGGGTGTGCGGGCGGCGAAGCCGTCACTTTCTCCTCCTGGCCCTGTTGCGTTCACCGCTTGACACCAGCGGGCCATTATTTAACTATAATATATAATGTTGAAAATCGCCTAAGCGATCGGTGGTGCAGCATGGACGAGGAACTGTCGGACGCCGCGAGGCTGACGGATCCGTCTTTTTACGCTGGGGATCCGCACCCGGTCTACGCGAGGCTGCGGGCCGAGGCGCCGGTGTTCTGGTGCCCGGCCGGCCAGTTCTGGGCGCTGTCGAAGTATGAGGATGTGCGCCGCGTCGGCCATGACACGGCGCTGTTCTCCTCACGGCGGGGCACCCTGCTGACCGACGGCTTGGCCCGCGATGTCGGCGGCCCGCACGCGCCGGGAGCGCGGCACCTGATGCGGTCCGACCCGCCCGAACACACGATGCTGCGCAAGATCGTGTCGCAGTCTTTCACGCCGCGGATGATCACCTCTCTGGAAGACCGCGTCCGGGTGATCGCGCGGGAACTGCTCGATCAGATCGACGGGACCACTGTCACCGATGTGGTCGCCGCGCTGTCGGCCCCGCTCACCACCTTCGTGATCGCGGAGCTGATGGGCGTGCCCCGCGAGCGCTGGACGGATTTCTGGATCTGGACCGACAGCGCTATCGCGCAGGTGGACGCGGGCCGGAGCGACCCTGTGCTCGCCGGCCACATCAGCGACCTGATGATCTTCTTCGGCGAGCTGCTTGAGCAGCGGCGCAGGCACCCGGCCGACGACATCATCAGCGACCTGGCGGCAGGCAAGCTGCACGGCGAGCCGCTGACCGAGCTCGACCTGCTGACGTACTGCAAGTTCCTGCTCGTCGCCGGCACGGAGACCACCCGCAACCTGATCAGCAGCGGGGTCGCCCTGCTGAGCGAGCACCCAGACCAGCGCAGGCTGCTCATCGACTCCCCGGAGCTTCTCCCAGGTGCCGTGGAGGAGATGCTGCGCGTCGTCAGCCCGGTGATCGCGTTCTGCCGCACCGCCAAGGCCGACACCGAGATCCGCGGGCAGCGGATCGCTGCCGGTGACTACGTCGCGCTGCTGTATGCCAGCGCGAACCGCGACGAGGAGATCTGGCCCGACCCGGACCAGTTCGACGTGCTGCGTCCCCAGCCGCGGCCGCACGTCGCGTTCGGCTTCGGCCCGCACGTGTGCCTGGGCCAGAACCTAGCGCGGATGGAGGCCCGGGTGCTGTTCGAGGAGCTGCTGCGCGCCTTTCCGGAGTTCGAGGTGGCCGGACCCGCCGTGCGCGGGAAGTCGACGCTTGTCGCCATCGTCGAGCAGCTGCCCGCGGTGTTCGGCACCCGGGCGCACGCGGTGGCGGGAGTCTGACGTGTCAACCACGCGGCCGGAAGCCGGACTGGCGGCCAGCGCGACCGCTGTCAGGGAGATCACGGTTCGCGGGCCGGCGTTCGAGGACCTGTCTCCAGGCCAGGCGTTCGAGACGGCCCCGCCGGTAACCCTCACCGAGGGTCTCGCGGCTGCCCATCAGGCGATCGTGGGCGAGCGGAGCTGGCTGGCGCTGTCGCGGCCGCTGGCGACGGAAGTCCTGGGCGGACCGGTGGCACCGCCTTCGCTGGTGTGGAACGTGTCCATCGGCCAGTCCACCCTCGTCACGCAGCAAGTCCTGGCGAACCTGTACTACCGGGGCCTGGTGCTTCACCGACAGCCGCTCATCGGTGACACGCTGCACACCTTGACGCGGGTGATCGGCCTCAAGCAGAACCGGCCACGGCCCGGCCGCCCGGCGTCCGGTCTGGCGGCGCTGCGGATCACGACCCGTGACCAGCACGGGGCGATCGTTCTCGACTACGAGCGCTGCGCGATGATCCCGCTGCGCGACCCGGCACTGACCACCGGCTGGCAGGACGACCTGACGGTCGGCCAGCGTGTGATCACCGACGACGAACTGCTGGCGCTGACAGAGAGATGGGTGCTGACGCGTCCCGCCCTGCCGCTGCCCGAGCCTGGCACGGTGCTGCGCATCGACGGGCGGGACGTGGTCTCCAGCGCCCCTGAGTTGGCCCGGCTCACTCTCAACATCGCGGCGGTGCATCACGACGCCGTGACGGCTGGCGGCCGTCGGCTGGTTTACGGCGGCCACACCATCGCGCTCGCGCTTGCCCAGGCAACCCGGGCGATTCCGAATCTGCTCACCGTCCTCGCCTGGCAGTCCTGCGATCATACAGCGCCGGTGCACGAGGGAGACCTGCTGTCGAGCGTGCTCGAGGTCGAACGGGTGCGGCCACTGGCGCAGGGGGGAGCGTACCTGCACCTGCGGTCGCGGGTGACGGCGGCCGACCCCGAAACGGGCGAGGAAAATCAGGTCCTGGACTGGCGCTTCACCGCGGTTTGCAGTGCTGCGGCCCGATAGCGGGATATTCTACATCCTGTAAGATCTTTATCGATGCAGGATTACAGGAGCAGATCCGATGAGCGAGGGCAGTGACACTGTCCGCGGGGGCTTTCCGCGGCGGCAGCTCAGCGACGAGGTCGCGAGCTACGTCCGCGAGCTGATCATGAGCGGTAACCTGCGGCCCGGCGATTTCATCCGCCAAGAACGCATTGCCGACGAGCTCCAGCTCAGTGCCACCCCCGTCCGGGAGGGGCTGCTGTCACTGCGCGGCGAGGGGTTCGTAGAGCTCAAGCCGCGCCGCGGGTTCGTCGTCGCCCCGCTGTCGGCCTCCGACGTGCGTGACCTGTTCACCGCGCAGGCCCTGCTGGCCGGCGAGCTGGTCAGCAGGGCCACCGTGCGAATGGGCCCGGACGACCTGCGTCAGCTCACCGAGGTGCACGAGGCACTGCGCAAGGCCGCGGCGGACGGCGACGGCGAGCTTGTCGAAAACCTGAACCACGACTTTCACCGCCGGATCAATCTCACGGCTGGAGCCCCCCGGCTGGCCTGGATGCTCTCGATCTCGACGAAGTTCGCGCCGCGCCGGTTCTTCGCGACGATCCCCGGCTGGTCGATGGCTTCCGCCCAGGACCATGCCGCGATCATCAGCGCCATCAGCTCCAGGGACGCCGAGGCGGCGCGCGCCGCGATGATGCAGCACATGGAGAACGCCGGGGAGCTGCTCGCGGCGAATTTCGATTCCGTGGCGGCGGTAGCCGAGTCCCGGTAGCGGCGGCCTCGGGACAGCCGGGCCGGACTGTAACTGGACCAGATTACGGTCCGGCCGAGCGGCCGGACCGTTTGGCGCCACACGCGATGCCCTTGACCCCGCCATGCGATTCTTCGAAGATATATTATGTATAAAACTTCGATCGATGGGTGACCCAGTGACCGTCCTGAGTGAGGAAGAGCGGCTTGCTGTCGCGATCGTCCGCAAGTTCGTCGATGACGAGGTGCGCCCGGTGGCCCGCGAGCTGGAGCACGCCAACGAGTACCCGGAGAAGCTCATCGAGCAGATGAAGCAGCTCGGCTTGTTCGGCACTGCGATCCCGGCCGAGTATGGCGGGACCCCCGTGTCCACCGCGTGCTACGTGCTTATAACCCAGCAGCTCGCGCGGGGTTGGATGAGCCTCGCGGGCGCGATCGGCGGGCACAGCGTGGTCGCCAAGCTCATCCTCGAATTCGGCACCGAGGAGCAGCGGCAGCGACTCTTGCCCAAGATGGCGACGGGGGAGGTGCGGGCGGCGATGGCGCTCACCGAGCCGGGCGGCGGGTCCGACCTGCAGGCGATGCGCACCACCGCGACCCGCGAAGGTGACCAGTACGTGGTCAACGGCAGCAAGACCTGGATCACCAATGCCAGACATGCCGGGGTGACCGCCCTGCTGTGCAAGACCGACCCGGCCGCTACTCCTAAGCACAAAGGGATCAGCATCCTGCTGGCTGAGCCCGGCCCCGGCTTCACGGTCTCCCGCGACCTGCCCAAGCTCGGCTACAAGGGCGTAGAGAGCTGCGAGCTGTCGTTCGACGGCTACCGCACTCCGGTGCAGAGCCTGCTCGGCCGGGCCGAGGGGCAGGGGTTCGCGCAGATGATGAAGGGCCTGGAGTTCGGCCGGATCCAGGTAGCATCCCGTGCCCTCGGCGTCGGCCTGGCCGCCTTCGACGACGCCTTCAAGTACGCGCAGGAGCGCGAGGCGTTCGGCAAGCCGATCTGGAAGCACCAGTCCGTCGGCAACTACCTGGCCGACATGGCGACGCAGCTGTCCGCGGCTGAACTGCTGACGCTCAATGCGGCAGAGCGCTACGACGCTGGTCAGCGCTGCGACATGGAGGCGGGCATGGCCAAGCTGTTCGCCTCGGAGGCCGCGATGCAGATCGCGCTCAACGCGGTGCGCATCCACGGCGGGTACGGGTACTCCACCGAGTTCGAAGTGGAACGCTACTTCCGGGACGCGCCGCTGATGATCGTGGGCGAGGGAACCAACGAGATCCAGCGCGACATCGTCGCCCGTCAACTGATCAGCCGCGGCGGCTTGGTCTAGGGCTGACAGTGCCGAACGAGACGGCTCCGCTGGCCAGCGCGGTGATCGCGAACGAGTTCGCGGCGGTCCGCGTCCGGGTCGCACCGTGCGGGAGAGGGGTCAGGCTGATCGTGCAGGATCTGGAGAGCGGCGCGAGCGTATCGCTCGATCCCCTGGACCTCCGCAGTTTCTGCCTGGCCAGCGAGGACGAGCAGATCGCCTGGCTGCGTTCGGGACCCTACCGCGAGCCGATGGACCGGACCGCGCCATGAGCCCGATCGTTACGGAGACCTTGGCGGCTGTGCTATCCGCGCCGCGGACGGTCGAGGTGCGTCCGGTCCCGGCCGGGCCGCTGCCCGCCGCGGGCGCTTGGCTTGAGGTCGAGGCGTGCGGAATCTGCGGCAGCGATTGGAGCTGGTACGCGGAGCGCGAGATCCCCGCGCCGTTCGTGCCCGGCCATGAGATGGTCGGGCGCATCGTGGCGGCCTGGGGCAAGCACGGAAACGCGGCCTTCGAGTCGGGCGCGCGGGTCGCGATTGAGGAGGTGCTGCCCTGCTGGTCGTGCCCGCAGTGCCGCGGTGGGCGGCATCGGCTGTGCGCGCGTTCGATGCGGTACGGCGGTACGGCTCTCGACGTCGCGCCCGGGCTCTGGGGCGGTTTCTCACGCTACACGTACCTGGCTCCGCGGACGTCGGCCCACCCGGTGCCCGAGTCCCTCGATGCGGGACTGGCGACCCTGTTCATCCCGGTCTCCAACGGCCTTTCGTGGGTGAGAGCCGCCGGGCGGCTCCAGCCGGGCGAGTCGGTGGCCGTGCTCGGCGTTGGCCAGCACGGCTTGGCGTCGGTGGCCGCCGCGCGCCGGTGCGGTGCGGGAACGGTGGCGGCGGTCGGCCGGGCCGGGGATACGGCGCGGCTTGACGCGGCGGCCAAGCTCGGCGCCGACCTGGTCCTTGACGCTGACCGGGGGGACTGGGCGGCTGCCGTGCTCGATGCCACCGGCGGGCACGGCGCGGACCTGCTTGTCGATACCACGCCCGGCGCGACCGGCATCCTCGCCACTGCGGTCCGGTGCGCTGCGATCGGTGGGCGGGTGATCGTGGCGGGCCTGAAGCATGGTGCGAGCAGCCCGCTCCCGACCGACGTACTCGTCCATCGCGAGATCGAGGTGCGCGGCGTGGCCGCACGGGAAAGCTGGGCGATTGACGCCGCGCTCAGCTGGATGGCGGCCGACCCCGCGCTGTTCGGCGCGTTCAGCTCGGTGACCGCGGGTCTCGCCGACGTGGAGCAGGCTCTCCTCGCGCTCGGCGGCGAGGCGGGCGGCCTCCGGCCCGTGCACGCCGTCGTCGAGCCCCAAGGCGGCTGAGTGCCGCGGTTCTTCTCATCCCCGCATAGATCTGGAGGGCACAGTGACGCCAGCCATCGGGCAGGATCTGGCGCATGCCACCGACGAGCAACTCCAGGCGGCACTCGAGCAGGCCGAGCTGCCCTCGCTGATGCCTGCCCTCGCTCACCTCACCGGAGATATGTCGCTGGTGGGCAGCGACCTGCGGCCATCTAGCAGCGGCCCGTCCGTGGTCCTTGCCGCCCAGGGCGGGATGACCTCCGAACAGCAGGCGCTCGCCCGTCGGCGTGCGCTGGACGCGCTGATCGCCTTCCGGGACGGCGGATGCGTCCACGCGCCGCCGCCGGTCCGGCTCGCGGACCAGCGGGCACTGATGACGTTCATAACCGGTGACGTGGACGACCGTTACCTGCCCATGCTCGCCTTCGAGCTGGGGCTGCCCGCGGACGCGGATGCCCCGGACTGGACAAAGGAGGCGATTGCCCCCGGCAGGGATTTCCGTGTGGCCGTCATCGGGGCGGGGATGTCCGGCCTGGCCGCCGCATACCGGCTGCTTCAGGCTGGCATCGACTTCGTGGTGTTCGAGCGCAACAACGATGTCGGCGGCGTCTGGCTGGAGAACACCTATCCTGGCTGCCGTCTCGATACCAGCAATTTCTGCTACAGCTACTCGTTCCTCCAGCGAGACGACTGGCCGCACCAGTACTCACGCGGGCCGGAGATCCGCGCGTACTTCCAGGACGCCAGCCGCACGCTGGGCCTGCGCGGGCACATCAGGTTCGGCACCCCGGTGCGGGCAGCGCAGTTCGATGAGCGCGCCGGCGAGTGGCTGGTCACGGTGGACGCCGGAGGGCACAGCGAGACCGGCAGGTTCAGCGCCCTGATCAGCGCGACCGGCCAGCTGAACCAGCCAAACATCCCAGACATTCCAGGCGCCGCGGACTTCGGCGGCACCAGCTTCCACAGTGCCCGCTGGGACCACGCTGCCGGCCTGCGCGGCAAGCGCGTCGGGGTGATCGGCAGCGGCGCCAGCGCCTACCAGGTCGTGCCCTCGATCGCGGCGGAGGTGGGCGAGATGCGGGTCTTCCTGCGCAACCCGCCGTGGACCGTGCCGACGCCGAACTACCACGCGGCAGTCGCTCCCGGGCTGGCCTGGCTGTTCCGGGTGATTCCCTATTACCATCGGTGGTTCCGCTTCTACCAGTTCTGGACCTCCGTCGAGGGGCGCAGGGACTTCGCCGCCGTCGACCCGGCGTGGCACGAGCCGGGCTCGGTCTCGGCGAAGAACCGGGAGCTGCGGGACACGCTGACCCGGCACCTGATGGCCGAGTACGAGGGCAGGCCCGACCTCCAGCGCGTGATGATCCCGCGGTACCCTCCCTATGGCAAGCGCATGCTGCGCGACAACGGGGCCTGGGCCAGTGCGCTCAAGCAGCCGAACGTGACCGTGGTCACCGACCGGATCGAGCGCGTCACCCCGGTCGGCATCGTCACCGCCGACGGCACCGAGCATGAGCTCGACGTGATCGTCTACTGCACCGGCTTTCACGCGTGGCGGTTCCTCGGCGGGATCAACGTGACCGGTGCCGGGGGAGCGGACCTGCACCAGCGTTGGGGCCAGAATCCGGCCGCCTACCTCGGCATCACCGTTCCCGGTTTCCCGAACCTGTTCTGCCTCTACGGGCCGAACACCAACCTGGTCGTGAACGGCAGCATCGTCATGTTCAGCGAGTGCGCGGTGCACTACGTGATGGAGTGCCTGCGGCTGCTGCTTGAACGCGGCGACCAGGTCATGGACCTGCGCGAGGAGGTGCTCGATGCTTACCAGGCCACCATCGACAAGGCGAACGCGCTGATGGCGTGGGGCGCCGAGGGCGTCGACAACTGGTACAAAAGCCCCACTGGCCGGGTGTCCCAGAACTGGCCGCTCCCCACCATCGACTACTGGACCCTCACCCGCCGCCCCGACCCCGCCCACTACCGCTTCGGCGTCAGCCGTCGAACACGACCACCGGCTTGACGACGCGGCCGAGCCTCATCGCGCGCATCGCCTCGCCGATGTCGGCGGCGGCGAACGTGCTCACCAGGGTCTCCACCGGGAACTTGCCGGCCCGCCAGAGCTCTAGCAGCCGGGGGATGAGCAGCTGCGGGACCGCGTCGCCCTCGACGGCACCGCGCACCTGCCTGCCGACGATCAGGTCCCGCAGCGGGATGTCTGCGACCGCGCCCGCCTGCCCCGCCGCGATCACCACCACCACGCCATCGGCGTGCACCGCCGCGACGGCGGCGCGGATCATCTCCGGGCGCCCGCTGGTGTCGATCGCGTAGTCGAGCGGGACCTTGACCGCGTCGAGCGCTCCTCCGGCAACGTCCGCCAGGTCGAAGGCGTGGGTGGCGCCGAGCGTGAGCGCCAGGGCCCGCCGCGACTCCACCGGGTCGACGGCCACGATCGCCGCGGCGCCGGCGGCCCGCGCCGCCATCACCGCGCTCATCCCCACCGCCCCGGTCCCGGTCACGAGCAGCGAGTCGCCCGGCCGCAGGCGCAGCGCGTTCAGCACGGCGCCCGCACCGGTCTGGATGCCGCAGCCGAACGGCGCCGCCAGGTGCAACGGTACGCTCTCAGGCACCCGGACCAGGTTCCTGACGCCAGTGAGCGCGTGGTCGGCGAATGAGGACTGGCCGAAGAACCCCGCCGACACCTTCTCGCCGTTACGCCGGGTGAACCGCCCGCCGCCGCCCGGCCCGCCGAAGCCGGAGTTCAGCTCCCTGAACGAGGAGCAGCGGGCCGGCCGGCCCGCCAGGCAGCCGTGGCACCTGCCGCATGACGAGAACGACATGGCCACGCGGTCGCCGACCGCGAAGCCCTCGGTTCCCGGGCCGACCGCGGCGATGACGCCGGCGCCTTCATGCCCGGCGACCAGGGGAAACGGCGCTGCCGGGCGGCTGCCGTCGGTGTAGGCGATGTCCGTGTGGCAGACGCCGGCCGCGGCGACCCGCACCAGCACCTCACCCGGCCGGATCTCGTCTAGGTCCAGCGTCTCGAGGACCAGGCCGCTATCCGGGGCGTTGGCGACCCATGCGCGGATCGTCACCGGGCCGCCGGCGACCCCGCTAGTCACCGCCGTCGGCGTCAACAAGCGATATCGCGCCCGTCGGGCACCAGTCCGCGACCTCGGACACCTGCCCGAGCAGTTCGGGCGGCACCTCGGGCACGAGCACCCGGGAAATGCCGTCGTCGCCAATCTCGAATACCTCGGGCAGCAGCGAGTTGCACTTGGCGTACCCCTGGCATACCCCTGGATCGACACGGACTCGCGTCATCAGACCTCCCACGTGACCTCGAGTGAGAGCGGCCCCCTGACGAGGGCCGTCCGCATCCGGATTTCCGCGCCGGGCGCCAGCCGGTAGTCAGGCACCCGGCTGAGCAGTTCCTCGGCGACGACGCGCATTTCCAGCCGGGCAAGGTGCTCGCCGATGCAGCGATGCCGGCCGAACCCGAAGGCGATGTGCGGCGGGCGGTCGTCACGGTCGGCGTCGTAGACCTCCGGGTCGGGGAACCGGCGCGGGTCGTGGTTCGCCGAACCGTACATGAGCAGCACCTTGTCGCCGGGCTTAAGATCGCGGTCCTGCACTGTGACCGGGCGCGTCACCGTGCGGGCGAGGCCGAATACAGGGGACTCGAAGCGCAGTGTCTCCTCGATCGCCCGCGCGAGCACGGCCCCGTCCCCGCGAGCCCGCGAGCGCAGGTCCGGGTGCTCCATCAGGTGCCGTAGCAGGCTGCCAATGCCGGCCACCGTCGTGTCGTGCCCGGCGACCAGGATGAGCTGCGCCATGCCGTAGCGGACGGCGTCGGATAGCGGCGCGCCGTCAAGCGTCATCGTGGCGATGGCGGTCAGCAGGTCGTCGCGCGGCGCGGCCTTGCGACCCTCCACCTCGCTGACCAGGAACTCATACAGCTTTCCCGCGTAGACCTGCCTGGTCGCGGCGTCGCCGGCGTGCGAGGCCGCCTCCATCCCGTCGACCCATTCCATGAAGCTTGGCCAGTGCCCGCGGTCAAGGCCCAGGATCATCGCGATCACGATGCAGGGGACCGGCACCGCAAGCTTCGCCACGAGGTCCGCGTGCCCGTCAGCCGCGAACGACTCGATTAGCTCGACGACAACCTCGCGGACCTGGCCCTCGAGCCGCGCCACGGCCGCTGGCGTGAAGTAGGGCTGGAGAGAGCGCCGGTAGAACTTGTGCTCAGGCGGATCGGTGGTGAGCGGTACCGAGCCGGTCGGCAGGCCGAGCGGCGGGACCGTAACGCCCTCGCGCGTGGTGTAGTGCACGTTGTCGTTGGCCGCGCCGATCACGTCCGCGAACCGGGAGAAGGCCCAGAAGCCGCCATGGCGGGAGCTGTGCAGCACCGGGCAATGTTCCCGGCTTGAGGCCAGCAGGCGGTAGATGTGCTGGGCCGCGACGGGATCCGTGTGGTCGAAGTCGGCCTCGTCCAGGTCGGAGCCCGCCCCCGCTTCACCGCTGCCGTATTTCATATCAAGGAACCTATATTATATTTAATCTGCGGGCAAGGTGCCTGATCCTGCGCCTTGACGGATGGCCCTCGAATCCAATAGATATATATTATCCATAATATTTAACCTACCGGGACGGCCCGCAGCGAGCGAGTCGCGCGTTTCCCGGGCCACGACGGTGGCGGAGGTTCAACGATGACGACGGCGCGTATCCGTCCCGAGGCGCTTGTCCGCGACGACGGGGTGCGGCGCGAGATCTACCGCGATCCCGAGGTGTTCGCGCTGGAGATGGAGCGGATCTTCAAGCGGACCTGGGTCTTCATGGCACACGACAGCGAGCTGGCTGCCAGCGGCGACTACCTGACGATGCGGATCGGCGCTGAGCCAGTCATCCTCGTCAGGGGCGAGGACGGCGAGGTCCGGGTGCTCGTTAACCGGTGCATGCACCGTGGCGCGATCGTGTGCGAGCGCGCGGCGGGTAACGCCAAGTCGTTCCGCTGCCAGTACCACGGCTGGACGTACCGCAACGACGGGCAGCTCGTCGGCGTGCCTTACCCGGAACGTCAGGCCGCGGATGTCAGGGAACGGCTCGGCCTCGTGGCGCTGCCCCGGGTGGAGAGCTACCGCGGGCTCATCTTCGCCTCCTTCAACCCCGGCGTGCCGTCGCTGGCCGACTACCTCGGGCCTAGTGCCATCGGGTACATCGATCGCTTCCTTGACCAGTGCCTGGGGCTGCCCTTGGCCGCCCATCGGCAGGCGCACCGCATCTCCATGCGGGCGAACTGGAAACTGCAGCTTGAGAACGGGATGGACGGCTACCACGCCGGGTTCACCCACAGGTCCTTCTTCGAGGTCATGCAGCGGCGCCTCGGGACCAGCGTCCGCTACGCGAGCGGCCTGCCGACGGCGACGTCCCGCGCGTTCCGCAACGGCCACTGCGCGATCGACCCGGAGACCACCTCCCGCAAGCCGCTGATGAGCCGCGTGGCCACCTTGCCGGAGGCTGCGGAACGGCTCGCACTGCTGCGCGCCGAGGTCGGCGACGACAAGTACGAAGACTACCTCGGCGGGCTCACGGGCGCCGGGATCAACGTCGGCATCTACCCGAACCTCCAACTCATCGGCATCCACATCCGCCGCATCGACCCGGTGTCCGTGGACCAGACAGTCGTCTCGGTCCGTCCCCTCCTCGTCGACGGCGCGCCGGAGCAGGTGAACTGGCTGCGGCTGCGCTACCACGAGCTGTTCTACGGGCCCGCCGGCTTCGGCCAGCCCGATGACTTCGAAATGTTCGAGCGGGTCGAGGCCGCCCTGGGCGACACGGAGGACGGGTGGTTCCGCTTCGAGCGGGGCTTCGGCGCCGAGCAGGCCGTCGACGGGGGTGACACCGCGCTGGGCAACGTGAGCGACGAGACGCCGCAGCGGGGCCAGTACAGGCAGTGGGCAGCGCTCATGACGGCGGAAGGCTGAGGGAAGTGCTCAAGACAGAAAACGCCGAACGGACCGCGGCGTCCTGGTACACCGATTTCCTCCTCGACGAGGCAGAGCTGCTCGACGCGCGCCGCCTCGAGGAGTGGACGAGCCTGTTCGCCGACGACGCCGTGTACTGGCTGCCGATGGACCCGGACCAGGCCGCCCCTGGCGACGGACTGAACATCATCTACGACGACCGGCTGCGGCTGCTCGACCGCGTGTCCCGGCTCAACAGCGGGCTGGCGTTCTCCGACGAGCCGCACAGCGTCACCAGCCACACGCTGTCCCCGGTGCGGCTGCTTGACGGCCAGCGGGCGCAGGAGGCGGCCGGCGGCCGGGTGCTTCTGCCCGGCGAGCACGCCGTGGCCGCCCGCTGCGTGATCGGACGCGCCAGGCAGGGCCGGGTCGATACTTTCCACGCCCGCATCCGGTGGATCCTGCGCGAGCACGGAGACTCGCTGCTCATTGTCATGAAGCGCATCGACTTGCTCAACGCCCGTGACCCGCTCCCCGTCCTCACGTTCCTGCTGTGATGACCGGCCTCCTGCAATGACCGGGCGGACAGCGGTGGTGGCCGGCGGGGCCGGGTCGATCGGGCGGGTACTGTGCCGTGGCCTTGCGGAGCGTGGCTACCGCGTGGTGATCCTTGACGCCGCCGATGCCGGGCAGGTCGCCGCCGACGCGGGCGGCGAGGCGCGGCGGTGCGATCTTACCGATCACGCGGCGATCCGCGACTGTGTCAGTGACCTGGAACGGGTCGACGTCCTAGTGAACTCCGTGGGGTCCTGGCCGCGTGCGGCCGTGGACGCCTTCGACCCGGCTGAGTGGGACCGGCTCATCCGGCTGAACCTGAGCGCGCCGATGTACGCCATCGCCGCCCTGCTGCCCCAGTTGCGGGCGGCACGCGGCTCGGTGGTGAATCTGTCCTCGACGACCGCGCTGCGCGGGGCGCCGACCATGATCGCCTACTCCGCGGCGAAGGCCGGGCTGCTCGGCCTGACGCGGTCGCTCGCTGTCGCCCTCGGCCCCGACGGCGTCCGGGTGAACTGCGTGCTCCCCGGCGTGCTGAGGACGGAGAGCAATGCCGACTTCCCCGCCGGGCCCTTCGAGCGAGCCCGGGCCGAGCGCGCGCTCGGCCGGGACGGCTATCCCGGCGACATCACCGGTGCCGTCATCTTCTTCGCCACGCAAGGCTCGGAATTCGTGACCGGGCAGTCGCTCATCGTCGATGGCGGCCAGCTCTTTGGCTGAGTCCAGCGGGTTTCGCTGCCCCCGGTTCTCGCGGCGCGGACAGCTGACAGCTGTCCGACGAGGAGGTCTGAGCGGTCAACCCCGGCTTGTCGTGGTGCATGGGCAGGGATTCGGCCGGTCAGGCGACCCGGAGATGGTCAGGTGCGCCGGGTTCGACGCCGTCGCGCAGGCCACTCAGGGCCGATGAATCGGCCTCGAGCTGGCCCCGACGGCTCGTCCGAGATCATGAAGCTGATCATCACCGCGCGATGTCCGGTCGCGGTGTGCCGGGCTGGCCAGGTAAAACGAGGAGGGCCTTGGGTAGGCCTGGACCGTTCGGGCGAATGATCTTGAATTTGCGCCTCGCAAGATGACATCTAACCGACATGACGCGGGGCCTAGCCTCGGCTCAGGATCTTCTCGCGGCGGTGCCTACCAGAAGGAGTCAGCGATGGCCGTTCAGGCCGAGGAAATGGTCCTGCGCGAGGTCCGTGACGGCATCGCGATAATTACCCTAAACCGGCCCGCCGTGGCCAACGCGCTCGCGCCGGAGCAGCGCGACCAGCTGATCGAGCTGTTCCAGGCGCACAGCCGCGATCCCGGTGTCCGGGTCGTGGTGCTGCGCAGCACGGGACGGCACTTCTGCGCCGGCGCCGACCTCCAGCGCATCAAGCAGACCCGTGACGCCGACGTCGGCCACGTCGGCGCGGGCGCGGATCGCATCCTCACTGGCGCGCTGCGGCTGGTCTCCTCCATCCTCGACTGCGCCAAGCCCGTCGTGTGCGCCGTCAACGGAACCGCAGCCGGGCTTGGCCTGCACCTCGCGCTCGCCTGCGACCTGATCGTGGCCGGCGCCAGCGCACGCTTCTTCGAGCCGTTCGTGCTGCGCGGCCTGGTCGTCGACAGCGCGGGCGCCTACCTGCTTCCCCGGCTCATCGGGTTGCAACGCGCCAAGGAACTCGCGTTCCTCGGCGGGAAGCTCGACGCGGCGCAGGCCCACCAGTACGGCATGGTCAACCGCGTGGTCCCCGACGAAGAGCTCGAGGCCGCAACGGAGGCGCTGGCCGCGCAACTGGCGGTCGGCGCCACCAGTGCCATCGGGTTCAGCAAGCGGCTGTTCAACTCTTCGTTCGAATCCGGGCGCGAGCAGTTGTTCCTGCTCGAGGCGATGTCGGTGGAGATGCAGTCACACGCGGACGACGTGGCCGAGGGTGTGACCGCCTTCACCGAGCACCGCGACCCGCACTTCACCGGCCACTGAGATGGCCGACAGCGATGTACCAGATCTGAGGATCCAATGATGCCTGCACATGTATCGCCGCTGAGCGGTGAGCTTGAGACCGTGCAGCAGCTTATGGAGGTGTCGGTCGCCGCGCCGCCTGGTGAGGTCGGGCCGATACGGGTCAGGGGCGGCTGCGTCATGCGCGGCTACTGGAACGAGCCGGAGCTCACGGCAGAAGCGTTCGACGACGAGGGGTGGCTGGTCAGCGGGGACCTGGGGTACATCCGCGAGGACGGGAACCTTGCCATCGCCGGCCGGGCCAGCGACATGTACATCCGGGGCGGCTACAACGTCTACCCGGCGGAGGTGGAGGCGGTTCTCGCGCTCCATCCCAAGGTGGCGTCGGTGAGCGTGGTCGGCGTGCCCGCGCCCCGTATCGGTGAGATCGGCGTCGCGTTCGTCGTCCCGGCGGATCAGGGAGAGCCGCCGGCACTAGAGGAGCTGCGACAGGCAGTGCGGACCGAGCTTGCTGACTACAAGGCGCCGGACCGGCTGGAGATCGTCGGCCGGCTGCCGGTCAACGCCATGCTCAAGGTCGACAAGAACGCGCTGCGCGCGCAGGCCCGCGGGGCCGGGTCGTATGCGTTACCCGCGCTGCCGTGACGGGCGCGGCCATACCGGATGTGATCATGACGGATCGTGACTATGACTGGTTCGGCCGTGACAGGCGCGGTCGTGACAGACCGTTGCCGGGGGCGGGTGCCGAGGTGGCGAGAGTGCCTGGGGTGACTGTGCTGCTTCAGCGATCGAACGGATCGGCAATCTGATGACGCTATGTAGTCATAGCGGTGTCCGGCCGTATTTGCTTCGGCGTTTCCAACTCGTTACTTGACGTCAGCGTCCGGTCGTCGCAATATTATGCATAATCGATAAAACTGAATTCTTGGCAAGATCCTGGTGTCGCCCGCGTTCCGGGCAGCAGCCATCGCCAAGAGTGATCTGAACCAGCCCAGTCTCAAGAGGGCGCGGTCACCAGCGGGCCCGTGGGTTCGCGCGGCACTTCTCCTCGGAGCAGCGGAGGTATGTCCATCCATGAAACGCGTAATCGCCACGGCGGGGCTCAGCGTCCTCACCTTGGCCGCTGCTGCCTGTAGCAGTAGCAGTAGCAGTACCGGTAGCGCGACGACCCCCAGTTCGGCGGCGGCCTCGTCGGCGTCAGCGTCCGCACTGGGCACGTCGGCCGCCTCGTCGTCGGCTAGGCCGCTCACCATCTTCTTCTTCGACGAGGAGGGCGCGTCCGCGGCGGCGAGCTCCCCGGAGAGCTTCCAGGCCGCCGAGGCCGCCGTCGACTACGTGAACGACAACCTCGGCGGGATCAAGGGACGCCCGCTGAAGCTGATTCACTGTGAGTCTCTCGGCACTCCCGACAGCGTTATCAACTGCGCTAACCAGGCTGTGGACGACAAGCCCGACGTTGTGATCAAGGGCGTCGACGTGGCAGGCGGCTCCGCCGTCCCAATCGTCACTGGCGCTGGAATCCCCTACGTCACCCTGAACGCTGGCTCTCCGGACGAGGTGGACCACACCCTCGCGTTCTCCCTCACATCGGGGTTCGCGGCCCAGTTTGCCCCGGTCGCCGCCTACGCGAAGACCAAGGGATACAAGAGTGTCGGCGTGATCTACACGAACGTGCAGCCGCTGAGCACCCCGCTCAATGGGCCGTTTGCCCAGCTGCTCGCCAAGGAAGGCATCACCTACGTTCCCGAGCCGGTCGACATCACGTCGGCGAATGTGACCTCGCAGTACAACGCGCTCGTCGCCAAGCACGTCGGCGCGATCCTCGTCGTGACGAGCCTCGGGCAGTGCACGGCGAGCCTGCAGGCCCGGGCCTCGCTCGGCGACTCGACGCCCCTGTTCATGTCCAGCAGCTGCAACGTGCCGAGCGCGCTGAGGGCGGTGCCCCCGAGCGCATCGAACGGAGCCATCTTCGCCTTCCAGGACACCTCAGCGGTGTCGAGCGACGCGGACACCGAGACATACCTGCGGGCCATGAAGACCTACGAGCCTTCGGCCAGCGTCGGGTCGTTCGCGCCGAGCTCATTCGAGTCGATCATGGACTTCTACCGCGCCATGTTGACCGCGAAGAACCCAAGCACGCTGGACGCAGCCTCGGTCGCCACCACGCTTGAGTCGGCCAAGAAGATACCGCTTTTCATGGGCGGCGGCGAGACGTTCAGCTGCGGGGTGAGCTACTTCGCCGGCGAGCCGTCCGTGTGCACCAGCGCGGCATTCCTGGCGAGATATACCGATGGCACCTTCTCGCTTGTGGGCGCGTACAACGCGGCGCAACTGCTTAAGGGTCTCTGAAATCCAGGTGGCGGCATGCTGATCGCGCAGCGGAATCGAGGGAGTGGCCAGTGACGGAGAACCTGACGTTCTTGATCCTCGGTCTGGGACCAGGTGCCATCTTGGCGGCCTTCGGGCTAAGCCTGGCGGTCTTCTACCGCAGCTCCGGCGTTGTCAACTTCGCGACCGGCGCGATCGGCATGTACGCCACTTACACCTACAACGAACTGCGGTCGGCCGGGTCGCTGTTCAACCCGATCTTCGGGTTGCCGACCTTGGTCAACCTGGGCGGGCCGATGCCGGTCTGGCTGGCGCAGCTGATCACGGCCGGGGTCAGCGTCGTGCTCGGCCTGCTCTGCTACGTGATCGTCTTCCGGCCGCTGCGGCACGCCCGGGCGCTCGCCAAGGCAGTGGCGTCCGTTGGGGTGCTGCTGGTGCTCGAAGGCGCGATCGCCCTGCGGCTCGGCACGAACCCGATCAGCGTCGCGCAGATCTTCCCGAGCGCTGCCCTGACCATCGGGGGCCTGCGCGTGCCTACCAACGGGCTGTGGGCGGCTGGGCTGGCGATCATACTGCTGCTGGCCGCCGCAGGAATCTACAACTTTACCCGGTTTGGCCTCATCACGCGTGCCGTCGTGGAATCGGAGAAGGGGAGCGTCATCGTCGGCATTTCCCCGGAGCGGATAGCGCTGGCGAACTGGGGACTCGGCGCGCTCATCGCCGGAATGGGCGGGGCGGTGATCTCTCCGCTGGTCTCGGTCACCCCGTCGGGGTTCACGCTGCTGGTCGTCCCGTCGCTCGCGGTCGCGCTCGTCGGCGGGTTCAGCAACCTGCCGGTGATCGTCATCTCAGGCTTGGTGCTTGGCATGCTCCAGTCCGACCTGAGCTACCAGGCATCGCAGTCCTGGTACCCCAAGTCACTTGGCACGGGCGCGCAGGACCTGCTGCCGCTCGTCGTGGTGCTGGTCGTCTTGATGGTGCGGGGATCGACGCTGCCCACCAGGGGAATGCTGAACGTGCAGGACCTGCCGCCGGCCAGGCAGCCGCGCCACGTGGGCATCAAAGGCCTGATCTGGTTCGTGGTCGGCATTGTCCTCTTGTTCACGCTCGGCGGGAGCTACCGGGCCGCGCTGATGACCTCGTTCATCCTGACGATCATCGCACTGTCCTTCGTCGTCGTCACCGGGTACGTGGGGCAGATCTCCTTTGTCCAGTACAGTCTGGTCGGCGCGTCGGCGCTGCTGCTGTCCGAGATGACCACCGTGTGGAAAATCCCGTTCCCCGCCGCCCCGATCCTAGCCGCTCTCGCCGTGGGGCTCCTCGGCGTGCTCATCGGCCTGCCGGCAGTGCGGGTACGTGGCGTGAACCTGGCCATCGTGACGGTCGTGGTGTCGGTAGCCATCAGCTCCGTGTACTTCGACAACGACAGCCTGAACGGCGGGATCAACGGCGGTCAGGTCACCGGGCCGACGCTGTTCGGCCTGAACCTGGAGATCGGCAGCGGCGGGTCGTACCCGCGCGTTCAGTTCGGCCTGCTCTGCCTGGTGGTCCTCACGCTCGTCGCCTTGGGCGTCGCCAACCTGCGGCGTAGCAGGCTGGGAGCGGCGATGCTCGCGGTCCGCGCCAACGAGCGGTCCGCGGCGGCCAACGGGATCAACGTGGCTCGCGTCAAGCTGGCCGGCTTCGCCATGGCCGCCTGCATCGCAGGCCTGGGCGGTGCTCTGCTCGGTTACCAGCAGACGTCGGTGTCTGGCGACTCGTTCGACGCGCTGAGCGGCATCCTGTTCTTCGGGATTTGCTACATTTCCGGCATCACGACCATCACCGGCGCGGTGGCCGCCGGGCTGATCGGCAGCAACGGATTGATCTACATCATCATCAACCGGCAGATCAGCTTCGGCAGCTATTACCTGCTCATCACCGGGCTCATCCTGATATTCGCGATCATCCGTCACCCGGAGGGCCTGGGCGGGACCATTCAGGAGCCGCTTGAGCGGCTGGCCCGCCGCGTCCTGCGAAGGAAACCGCCCTCGGCCGAGACCGCTATCGACGCTGCGGCTGTCGGTGCGTCAGCAGCGCCGCCAGCGGCGGAAAGGGTGGTGTGACGTGGCAGCAGACGCGGTCTCCGCGGCACCGCTGCTAAGCGTGGCGGACCTCACCGTCCGGTACGGCGGCGTCATCGCGCTCGACTCGGTGTCACTGGCGGTCCCGTCAGGCGGCTTCGTCGGGCTGATCGGGCCCAACGGTGCCGGCAAGACCACGTTCGTCGACGCGCTGACCGGCTTCACCAGGTACTCGGGCGAGGTCCGTTTTGACGGCGGCCGCCTGGACGGGGCGCCCGCGCACGTCCGGGCACGGCACGGGCTTGCCAGGACGTTCCAGTCGGGCGGCGTGTTCGATGACCTGACGGTTGAAGAGAACGTGCTCATCGGCGAGCGGCGCGGTTCGGGCTGGCTGTCCGCCGTCCGGTCCGTCCTGTCGGGCAGGTCGGCCCCGGCCTCCACGGCCACGAGGAAGATCATCGAGTCACTCGGGCTGACCAAGTTCCTCGGCATGCAGGCCGAAGAACTCAGCGAGGGGCAGCGCAAGCTGGTGTCCCTCGCCCAGGCACTGGCATGCAACCCCAAGCTGCTGCTGCTCGACGAGCCTGCGGCCGGCCTGGACTCGGAGGAAAGCGCCTGGCTCGGCGAGCAGCTGCTCGCCGTCCGGGACTCGGGCGTGGCGATCCTGCTCGTCGACCACGACATGGACTTGGTCACGAGCGTGTGCGACGAGCTGGTGGTGCTCGACTTCGGGAAGGTGATCGCCGTGGGGCCGCCCCGGGAGGTCCTGGCGGACCCGCGCGTCGTATCCGCCTATCTCGGCAGCGTGGTGCCGGCCGCAGAGGAGCTGACATGAGCCAGACCGATGTAACCGGCGCCGGCGTGACCCGGGCCGACGCGGAGCCTGTGCTGCGCTGTACATCCCTGGACGTTGGCTATCACCGGCGGCCCGTGGTGCGTAACCTGAACCTTCAGGTCAGCCCGGGTGAGGTTCTCTCGATCCTGGGCGCCAACGGCGCAGGCAAGACGACCAGCCTGCTGGCCATGGCCGGACTGCTGCGCCCGTTCGCCGGCCAGGTGACGATCGATGGCAAGCCGGTCAACTACAAGCAGCCGTTCCGGGCGGCGCGTTCGGGGATCCACCTTGTCCCCAGCGACAGGTGTCTGTTCACCGCCCTGTCCGTCGCCGAGAATATTTCCTTCGGCCGACGGGGGAAGGACGCGCTACGCCAGGCGCTCGAATACTTCCCTGAGCTGGAGAAGCGACTGCGGGTCCCCGCCCGTGCGCTGTCCGGGGGCGAGCAGCAGATGCTCGTCCTGGCCCGTGCCATGGTCGCGTCGCCTCGGGTGATCTTGATCGACGAGCTCAGCACCGGCCTGGCCCCGGTGGTCGTGCAGAAGATCCTGCCGGTCGTGCGCCGTATCGCGGACGAGAAGCAGACCGCAGTCATCCTCGTCGAGCAGCACGTGCACATGGCCCTCCAGGTCGCCGACCGCGCGATGGTCCTCGCACACGGCGACGTCGTGCTCGAGCGCCCGGCGGCCGACCTGCGCCAGTATCCGGACCTACTGAAGGAAAGCTACCTGGGCCGGAGGGCATGAAGGGGTGGCAGACGGCATGCGGAGGTCGGCATGACGGGCGTCCCGCGCACGAAGCTGGGTGCCTATGTGTTGCCCGGTGCCGCCCATGACCCCGCCTCGGGGATCGGGCAGGCCCGGGCCACGGAGCGGATGGGCCTGGGGACGGTGTGGATCGGCGAGCGCTACGACACCAAGGACCTGGGTGCGCTCGCGGGCGCGCTCAGTCAGGCCACCAGCCGCGTCCAGGTGGCCGCCGGGATCACTCACCCGTATCTGCGGCACCCGATGGTGCTCGCGTCAATGGGCCAGACACTGCAGGCGCTCACCGGGGGCCGGTTCCGGCTCGGATTCGGCCGCTCCGCGTCCTGGCGGTGGGCCGCTTACGGCCAGCCGAGCCCCACGCTCGCCGCGCTTGAGGATATCGCCGGCATCCTGCGCCGACTGTGGGACGGGCAGACGGTGACCTACGACGGGCCGCTCGGCAGGTTCCCGCAGCTCCGGCTGCCCGTTGTGCTCGATACCGTGCCGCCGGAACTGCTGCTCGCCGCCATTGGGCCGAAGACCATAGCCCTGGCCGGGCGCTGTTACGACGGCGTCATCCTGCACCCGCTGCTCACCCCGGAGGGGGTGCGGCGGTCGGCGGACATCCTGCGCGCCTCGGCCGACGAGGCAGGCCGCGATCCGGACAGCGTCCGGTGCTACGCGACGGTGCTCTGCGCTCCCGAGGTCAGCGAGAGCGAGCGGCAACTGGCCATCGAGGCGCGCGCGGCCGGCTACCTTTCGCTTCCCGGGCTTGGCGACTCGCTCGCCAGGATGAACGGCTGGAGCGAGGCGGACCTGGCGCGGTACCGCGGACAGCGTGTCCTCACCGGCCTGGGGACCAGGCCCGCCGACAAGCACCTGACCCGGGCGGAGCTCATCAAGCTCTGCGAAGGCATGCCTGCGTCCTGGCTTCCCTCGTGCACGGCGGCGGGGACGGCCAGGCAGACCGCGTCGGTTCTCGCGGAGTACCTGGCGGCGGGGGCGGACGAGCTCGTCCTGCACGGCGTGGTCGGCGAGCGGCTCGCCCCGCTGGCGGACTACCTCGCAGCCGAAGGCGGCTGACGGCGATGGGGTCGGCTTCAGCAGCCGCCGCGAGCTTCCCGGCACTGGCCGCCTGGCTGCGTGCCAGGCTCGCCGAGGAGGCGGGCACCGCCGTCACGCCGGTTGACATTGCGGTCCCCGCCCGGGCGGAGACCGGGCAGTCCGGCGATACCTGGCTGTTCCGGGCCCGCTGGGCGGAGCGCGGGCGCGCCAGGACGGCGGATTTGGTGCTGCGCAGGCAGCCCGGCTATGACGGGATTTTCCTGCGGCCGGACGCCGGGCGGGAGTTCACGGTCATCAAGGGCCTGGCCGGGTATCCTTCCGTACCCGTACCCCGCGCGCGATGGGTTGAGCGCGATCCGGCGGTGCTCGGCGCGCCGTTCTTCGTCATGGACCAGGTGCCGGGGATCGTGCCGACGGGGCGGCCGTCCATCCACGTCACGGGGTGGCTGACGACGCTGACGCCAGGCCAGCGCCGGTCCGCGTGGCAGTCCGCCATCGACGCGATCGCTGCGCTGCACGACGTGCCGTGGCAGCGGTCGCACCCGTTCCTGGCGGCCGGCGACCCGCCGCCCGCCGACGCCGGGTCCGGGCTCGCCTCGTACCTGGGGCAGATGGCGGAATGGTATCACTGGGCTGCCTCCGGGCGCAGTTTCCCCGTCACCGACGCCGCGCTGTGCTACGCCATCGAGCACGCTGCTGGCGCCACCAGCGCATCGCCCGTGCTGGCCTGGGGGGACGCCCGGCTAGGAAATATCATCTTCGATCCGCGTCGCTTCGTTCCCGCGGCCCTTATCGACTGGGAGGTCGCGACGATTGCGCCGCCCGAGGCCGATGTCGCTCACTGGCTGATCTTCGATGACTTCGCCACCTCGGCGGCGGGCATCGAGCGGTTGCCTGGTTATGCCACCAGGGACGAGATCATCAGCAGGTACGAGACGGTATCCGGGCGGCGGCTGGGTGACGTCGGCTACTTCGAGATCGTGCAGTGCCTGTTCTTGGCGACGACGCTGATCCGGCAGGCCGATGCGCACGTCCGGCGGGGCGAACTGCCCGCGGGCACCAGGATGGGGCATGACAACACCGTGACCCAGATGCTGGCGCGGCGGCTAGGGCTGCCCGTGCCGGAACTGTCTGAGGACTACCTGCGCCACCGCCGCGGGCGGCGCCCCCCGGGGGCAGCCACCGAGCCCGCCGCGCCCGCGGCACGACAGCCGGGCATGGCCGCACCGACACGGAAGGCAGGCTAACAGTGCAGGACCTGAACATGTTTTTCCTGGGCGGCCGGTGGCAGGCCGCCGCCGCCGAGGACAGGATCGAGGTCGTTTCGCCTGCCTCCCTGGAGGTCGTTGGCAGGGTGCCCCGTGCGACCAAGGACGACGCGGACCGCGCCGTCGGCGCGGCACGGTCCGCGTTCGACGCCGGCCCGTGGCCCTGGCTGCCGGTAGCCGAGCGCCTCAGCGTGCTCCGGGCCTTGGCCGCCGCCATCGAGGCGCGCGCCGGCCAGTTCGCCGACGTCCTGTGTGCGGAACAGGGGCTGCCGCGCCGCGGTCTGCCCGCCGGTCAGATCGCCAAGGCGGTCACCACGCTGCGGGCAGCCGCCGACATCGGCGGCGACTACCCCTGGACCGGAACCCGGCGCGGCACGGCAGGCCGGACGCTGCGCGTCAGGCGCGTCCCGGTCGGCGTGGTGGTCGCGATCGTCCCGTGGAACGCGCCATTGTTCGTCGCGGCGATGAAGCTCGCGCCGGCCTTGGCCGCGGGGAACACCGTGGTGCTCAAGCCGCCGCCTGAGACACCGCTGCACGCCTACCTGCTCGCCGAGGCCGCGATCGAGGCCGGGATGCCGGACGGGGTGCTCAGCATCCTGCCCGCCGGAGCGGACATCAGCGAACTGCTGGTCAGGGATCCGCGCGTCGACAAGGTGAGCTTCACCGGCTCGACCGCCGTCGGACGGCAGGTCGGCGCCATCTGCGGCGCGAGCCTCAAGCGGTGCACCCTGGAGCTTGGCGGGAAGTCCGCCGCCGTGGTACTAGACGATTTCGAACTGACCGACGCGAGCGCACGGATGCTCGTGACCGGCGCCATGGTGAACGCGGGCCAGGTGTGCGCCGCACAGACCCGGATCCTCGTGCCTGCGGCCATGCACGATGAGATCGTCGGCGCCATGTCCGAGGCGACCCGCGCGCTCCGGGTCGGTGACCCGGCGGCAGAGACCACCGACATCGGCCCGCTGATCTCCAGGCGGCAGCGCGACCGCGTCGAGCACTACATCAGGCTGGGCGTCGAGGAGGGCGCCAGCCTGGTCACCGGGGGCGGCCGTCCCGACATCGAGCCGGGCTGGTACGTGCAGCCGACACTGTTCGCCAACGTCAGCAATACCATGACGATCGCGCGCGAGGAGATATTCGGCCCGGTCGCCGCGGTCATCCCGTACCGTGACGAGGCCGAGGCCGTCGCCTTGGCCAACGATTCCGACTACGGCCTCGCCGGAGCGGTGTGGACCGCCGACATCAGCCGCGGCGAGGCCGTCGCCGCCAGGATCAGGGCCGGCTCGGTTGCGGTCAACTCGCCCGGCGCGCTGGACGCCTACGGGCCGTTCGGCGGGTTCAAAAGCTCCGGGTTCGGCCGGGAAGGCGGTGCCGAGGCGCTCGACGACTACACGGAACCTCAGACGATACTCCTGCCCGCGCAGGCGAACCGGAAGGAACGGCAGCGATGAGCATCCTTGTCCTGGGGAGTTCGGGCCTCGTCGGCCGGAGGCTGGTCAGACGTCTCGCGGCGGAGGGACGCGCCGTCGTAGCGTGCGACGTCACGCCGCCGCCGACCGGGCCGGTCGCGGGCGTCAGCTACGTGCGCGGTGACATCTCGCGGCTCGACCAGGTTCTCGCGCTGGTCAGGCAGCACGACGTCGATAGCGTCGCGCTGCTGTCCTACATGATGGGCCAGCTGATGTCACCGGAGTTCGGGGACATCCTGCGGGCCTGCCAGGTGAACATCACCGGGGTCACCAACGTCCTGGAGGCCGCGCGGCTCCTCGGTGTGCGCAGGGTCGCCTTCCTCAGCACCGTCGGCACCTACGGACCGCAGGCCATGTACGGCGAGCGGCCGGTCACCGAGGACGAGATCCTGGCCCCCGCGAGCATGTACGGGCGGATGAAGGCGCTTAACGAGTCGATCTGCGATCGCTACGCCGCCCTGTACGGCCTTGAGGTCGTGAAGGTCCGGCCGTCGTCGATCCTCGGGCCCGGCAGCACGATCTGGCCGTCGCGCTTCATCGAGCGCATCGCGCTGGGAGAGACCGGGCTGGTTCCGTACGGCGAGGCCGTCCGCGACAACGTCATCGCGGTCGATGACCTCACCGCGCTGCTGTCCCGGCTGATCACCGGTGCCACGCCCGCGCACAGCACCTACCTGGCATCTGGGCACAACGTGACCATGGCTGAACTGGCCGACGTGGTGCGGTCGATCGTCCCCGACGCGCGGATTGAGTTCCCGACCCCGGAACGCAGGCCCAGCTACCCGGGAACCTTCGACAACAGCCGGGCGGTGACCGAGTTCGGCTGGGCGATCACCGGTCTCAAGGAGACGGTACGGGCACATATCGACGGCGTCCGCGCCGAGGCTGGCCTGGCTGCGGCCCCGAGTTAGCGCGGTGGACATCATCGAAGCCGCGCGCCTGCTGCGTCGGCGGGAAGTCTCCAGTACCGAACTGGTTCGCGATGCGTTCGCCCGCGCCGACGCGGTGGATCAGGTAACCGGTGCCTACCTGCACAGGATGACAGAGCCCGCGCTGCGGGCCGCCCGGCGCGCCGACGCCGACCTCGCCGCCGGGAGAGACCGCGGGCCGCTGCATGGCATCCCGCTGGCGGTGAAGGACAACATGTTCACCGCGGACGGTCCGACCACGGCGCAGAGCCGGGTGCACGACCCCTCCTGGGACGACGCGCCGGACGCGACCGTGGTCGCCAGACTGCGCGCCCACGGCGCGGTGATCACGGGGAAGCTGACACTGTCCGAGTTCGCCATCGGGCAACAATCGCCTGACTCGCCCTTCCCGCGACCGCGGAACCCGTGGAACCCGCGCTGCTGGCCGGGCGGGTCCAGCTCCGGCACGGGGGTCGCAGTGGCGGCGGGCATGGTTTTCGCCGGTCTGGGGACCGACACCGCAGGCAGCATCCGCATCCCGTCCGCGATGTGCGGGATCACCGGCCTGAAGCCGACGTTCGGCCGGGTTCCGGTCACCGGGGCCATCCCACTCGCACCGTCCCTCGACCACGTCGGGCCGATGGCCCGCTCGGCCCGCGACTGTGCCCTCCTGCTCCAGGCGATTGCCGGGCACGACCCATCTGACCCGGCCAGCTCGACGGCGCCCGTGCCCGACTGCGGCGCCGGCGGGCCGCGGCTGCCCCGTCCGTTCCGGGTTGGGGTCGCCATGCCGTTCACGTCCGGCCTGGACCCGGCCGCCGCCGCC
>Ga0070737_10000772_pt1 | contig 58748 bp, 55 predicted proteins | sample Coa_R1_10_FD_66438 | JGI IMG/M metagenome (GOLD analysis project Ga0070737, IMG submission 66438) | Surface soil microbial communities from Centralia Pennsylvania, which are recovering from an underground coalmine fire - Coalmine... | ecosystem: Environmental > Terrestrial > Soil > Unclassified... | reverse complement strand
GACGATGGACGCTGACGACCCACGGCGCCAGCAGTACCGCAAGGCGCTCGCGGCCAAGCTGTTCTGAACCCGGTGGGCGACCCGCAGCGCAGCCTCGCCCGCGCTCGGGCTGGCGGTCCCCGGTTAGCCGGAGCTGCCTGGATGGAAAGGGCGACGCTCACCGCCACGCCGGGAGAGCTCGCACCCCTGCTCCGCCTCGGCGAGCGCGTCGTCGAGGTCTCGACCCGCGCCCTTGTCATGGGGATCGCCAACCGCACCCCTGACTCGTTCTTCGACAAGGGATCGTACTTCGCCTTCGACCGCTTCCTCGCCCACTGCGAGCGGCTCGTCGCCGACGGAGCCGACCTGCTCGACATCGGCGGCGTCAAGGCGGGCGCCGGGCCGGAGGTGAGCGAGGAGGAGGAGCTCGATCGCGTGATCCCGGCGGTGGCGGCCGTCCGCGAGCGCTTCGAGGTCGCGATCTCCGTCGACACCTGGCGGGCCGGCGTGGCCCGGGCCGCCTTCGAGGCCGGCGCGGTCGTGGGCAACGACATCTCCGGCTTCGCCGACCCGGACTACCTTCGTGCCGCCGCGGACCACGGCGCGGCCGTCGTGGCGACGCACATCCGCCTGCGCCCCCGGGTCCCCGACCTCGACCCCCGCTACGACGACGTCGTCGAGGCGGTGGCGGCGCGCCTCGTCGAGCTCGCCGGCGCCGCCCGGCTCGCCGGCATCGGCCCGGAGCAGGTCATCGTCGACGCCGGCCTCGACCTCGGCAAGACGACGGTGCAGTCGCTCGCCCTCCTCGCCGCCTCGCCCCGCCTGGCGAGGCTCGGCTACCCGCTGCTCCTCTCGGCCTCCAACAAGACCTTCCTCGGCGAGGCACTCGGCCTCGCCGTCGGCGAGCGGGGCGCGGCCTCGCTCGCGGCGGCCGCGACCGGGATCGCCGGCGGCTGCCGTGTCCTCAGGGTGCACGACGTGGCCGGCACGGTGCGGGTGCGAGACGTCCTCCACGCCATCCTGGCCGAGAGGCAGCCGGCACCGTGACCGCCTACCTCATCACCGGCGCCGACCCGTCCCTTGCCTCGCGCGCCCTCACCGACCTCCTCGCCGAGCTGACGGGCGGGCCCGGCGCCATGGTCGAGGTGGAGGAGCACGAACCGGCGGAGGACTCCGAGGATGGTGTGTCAAAGGGCCGGCACGACGTCTCGTCGATCCTCACGGCGCTCTCGACGCCGCCGTGGCTGAGCGAGCACCGGATCGTCGTCGTCCGCGAGGCCGGCTCCCTCACCGCCGGCCAGGCGGCCGAGATCGCACAGCTCGTCGCGGCGCCCCCGGTCCCGAACGTCCTCGTGCTCGTGGCGGTCGGCAAGGCAGTGCCCGCCTCCCTCGCCAAGGCGGTGGGCTCCTCGGGCGGGCGCGTCATCGAGACGGACCCCGGACCGAGCAGCCGCGCCCGCTCCGACTGGCTCGACGCCCAGCTGCGGCGCTCCCACGTCCACCTCGACGCCGGCGCTCGCCGCCTCCTCGCCGACCACGTCGGAGAGGAGGCCGCCGCCGTCGACCCGATCCTCGACCTCCTCGCCGCCACCTACGGGGAGCAAGCCCGCGTCGGAGCCGAGGAGCTGCGACCCCTCCTTGGGGAGGAGGGCGGGGCGCCGCCGTGGGCCCTCACGGACGCGATCGACCGTGGCGACCTCGAGGAAGCGGTCCGCACCCTCCACCGGATGCTCGGCGGCGGCGGCCGCCACCCGCTCCAGGTCCTCGCCATCTTGCACCGGCACGTCTCGGGCCTGCTCCGGCTCGACGGGGCGGACGACGTGCGGAGCGCCGACGATGCGGCCGCGCTGCTCAAGATGAGCGCCTTCCCGGCCCGCAAGCTGCTCGAGCAGAGCCGGCGCCTCGGCCACGAGCGCATCGTGCGTGCCGTCGAGGTGGTGGCCGGCGCCGATGCCGACCTTCGCGGGCGGCTGTCCTGGCCCGACGAGCTGGTGATGGAGGTCGCCGTGGCTCGCCTCGCCCAGCTCGCGAGCCCCCGGGGGACGGCGAGCGCCGACCGGACCCACCCCCGCCGCCGGAGCGGGCAGGGCGGAGGTGCCCCGTGACGGCCGCCGCCGGGCAGGGCGCTTCGCCCGGGGAGCCAGCGGCCGCCGAGATCCGCGAGCTCGTCGACGTCGCGGCCGGGCTCGCACGGGAGGCCGGCGCGCTGCTGCTCGGCTACTACGAGGGCGCGGCACCGAGAGCGGGCCTCGCGGAGACGATCCGCTCGAAGAGCACCCGCACCGACCTCGTGACCGCGGCGGACCGCGCGAGCGAGCTGCTCATCCTCTCGCGCCTGTCGCAGCTCCGCCCCGGCGACGCCGTCCTCGCCGAGGAAGGCGGCGGCAGGACGGGGCGGACGGGGCTCACCTGGGTCGTCGACCCCCTCGACGGCACGATCAACTTCATCTACGGCTTCCCCGCCTTTGCCGTCTCCATCGGTTGCGAGCGCGAGGGGATGCGGCTCGCCGGGGCGGTCTTCGACCCAGTCCGGGGTGAGCTGTTCACGGCGGGACGGGGACTTGGCGCCCGCCTCGGGGACCTTCCCCTCGCCGTCGGGGATGGGCCCCCGCTCGCCGAGGCACTCGTCTCGACCGGCTTCGGCTACGCGGCCGAGCGGCGGGGAGCCCAGGCGCGGGTGCTCCAGTCCGTGTTGCCGAGGGTGCGTGACATCCGCCGGGCCGGCGCAGCCGCGCTCGACCTCTGCTGGGTCGCGGCGGGCCGCGTCGACGCCTTTTACGAGGCCGGCCTCGCACCCTGGGACCTGTCGGCTGGAGCCCTCGTCGTGAGCGAGGCCGGCGGCGCCGTCGAGCGGCTCGCCGGAGTCGTCCCTTCAGCCGAGACCGTCGTCGCCGGGCCGCCACGGCTCGCCCGCGAGCTGGCACGCCTCCTCGAGGGCGCGAGCGCCGCCCACGGGGAGGCCGAGGCGGCTTCCCCGACCCGATCGTGACCAGCCCGCCAGCCCTCGCGGTCCGCTTTCGCCGGGAGGAGGACCTGCCGGTGCTGGTCGAGGTGCTGGGCCGGGTGACCAAGCGGCACCGCTACCCCGTGACTCCGCCGCCGGACCCGGTGGCATGGCTCACCGGATCAAGGACGCGCTCGTCGTTCGTCGCGACCCTCGGAGGCCGGGTCGTCGGGCAGGTCTCCCGTGCCGTCGCCGAGGGCGACCTGGCGCTCGAGGTCTGGACCTGTGCCCTCGGGTGCACGCCGGCGGAGCTCGCCGTCGTGAAGCGGCTCTTCGTCGACCCCGAGGCCGGGGGGCTCGGCGCCGGCCGGCTGCTCCTCCAAGCCGTCGTGGCCGACGCGCATGCTCTCGGCCTCACCCCGGTCCTCGACGTCGACGCCGCGAGCGAGCGCGCCCGGCGCATGTACGAGCTGGCCGGCTTCCGGCTCGTCGGCGAGCTCGAGCTGACCTGGGCCGGCCTCGACGGGTCGCTCGCGGTCGCCTGCTATGCCGGGCCGCCTCCGCCGGGCTCGCCGGCACCGGCCGCAGGGTAGGGTCTCCCGGGATGGAGTTCGAGGTCGTCGTCGAGATCCCGAAGGGTCAGCGCAACAAGTACGAGATGGACCACGCCTCGGGGCGGATCTACCTCGACCGCATGCTGTTCACCTCGACGAGGTACCCGGCCGACTACGGCTTCGTCGACGGCACCCTCGGTCTCGACGGCGATCCGCTCGATGCCCTCGTGCTCGTCGAGGAGCCGACCTTCCCCGGCTGCGTCATTCGCGCCCGGGCGATCGGCATGTTCCGCATGACCGACGAGAAGGGCCCGGACGACAAGGTGATCGCCGTCCCGTCTGGTGATCCCCGCCTCGAGCACCTCCAGGACCTGCGGCACCTCCCCGAGTTCGAGCGGCTCGAGATCCAGCACTTCTTCGAGGTCTACAAGGACCTCGAGCCCGGGAAGTCCGTGGAGGGCGCCACCTGGGCACCACGGGACGACGCCGAGGCCGAGATCGAGCGATCCCGGGAGCGCCATGCCGCCCACCATGCCGAGATGGGCGGCGAGGCGGCCGGCCACGGCCACGCCGATCCGGACTGACGGGTCCTCTCAGGGCAGCTGCAGCAGCGGCGCCGCGTGCAGGCTCACGTGCCAGGCCCGCTCCATCGGGGCGAGCAGGGCGCTCGCGAGCAGGTCGTAGCCGCTCGGCGCGAGGTGCACCCCGTCTGAGTACCGGATCTGCAGCACGTTGCCCCCAATCCGCTTGTACTGCACGAAGCTCCCGTGCGGCCCAGCGAGGACCGACCACGACGAGTAGTAGGTGACGCCCGAGATCGAGCTCGCCTCCTGCTGCGCCATCGCGTTGACCTTGATCGCGAAGGCCGAGTTGACCGCCGTGCCGGCGAGCGGGGGGAGGCCCACCCACAACACGTGGGCGCCCGCGTCCACCGCCTCTTGCATCACGAGGCGGATCCTCGCCCGGTAGAGGCGGTCCCACTCGGCCGTGCCGGGCTCCACCGCGGCCCCGCTCGCGCTCAGCATGGCCTGGTCGTCGTTGGCGCCCATCATGACGACGACCGCCTCCGGGTGGTAGGTCCTCAGGTAGCTCGCGAGGTGCGCCGGCCAGTTGAAGTAGTCGGGCCGGGCGAGACCCGTGTCGATCACACCCTTTTGCAGGAGCCGGACGTAGGGGTCGTTCACGAAGACGTCGCCGAGGCCGAGCCCGAGGTCGACGCCGATCGAGTCGCCGATGTCGAGCAACACGAGCGGGTGGGACCGGGTTGGCGGTGGGATCGGCGGAGGCCAGGTGCTCGTGAGCGAGCCCGGACCCGAAGCGCCGACGAGGCTCGTGTGGGGGCGGGGGGCCATGCCGAAGCCGTCCACGTCACCGAGGCTTCGGCTCGCGGCGCCGGCGGGCGGCACGAGAGGTGGAGGGGCGGAGGAATTGTTGTCCCGCCCGAGCGCCGAGTCCGCAGCATTGACCGGTCCCGAGAGGCCGAGGGCGTTCGCCACCGCCGCGATCGGGCGCAGGATCGACATCGAGACGCTGCGGCGCGTCCCGACCGGCGAGGTGAGCGCGTTGTGGTAGAGCTGGTTCGCGTCGAACAGGGTCCAGATCGCGAAGCAGAGCAGCCCGACCGCGAGGGCTCTGCCGGCCGAGGTCATGCGGCCGCTCGACGGGCGCGAGAGGCTCCGGTCGACCCTCGGTGCCATCTTGCCCACCCGGGCCGTCATGACCCGGCCGCCCCGCACCTGCCGGTCGATCGTCTCGACCGAGTTCGCCACGACGTCGTCGCTGGCGTCCGGCCCGGCGCGGCGCGTGCCGCGCACCGTTTCGCGTCCCTCGCCCCGGCGCCCACCGCCCCGGCGCTCGCCGGTGCTCTCGACCGAGCCGGGAGCGGGCCGGCCCGCCTGCGCCGGCCCGGCGAGCGGCCTCGGCCGAGCACGCGAGCCGGCGCGGCCGGCCGACCTCGTCTCGCCCGGCGGCGGGGCCGGTGCCCGCCTCCCGGCGCTTGCCGCCCCGGCTCCAGACGACGGCCGCGGGAGGCGGGGCTCGCCCTCGCCCGGCTTCGGCCGGGCGAGACGGCCGTCGCCGGCTCGCTCGCCCTTTGACCGGCCCGCCTGGGCGGCGCCGGTGCGCGGGGCGCGCCCAGGCGCCGGTCCCGGGTCGCGACCAGGACGCCGCGGCGGCTTGGCACCGTCGGCGGGGCGGGCCGGCCCGGCCGGGGTCGAGCGGGCCGTCCCTGCAGCTCCGGCCGGCACCTCCGGCTCCTCGGGCCCCGGCGCGGCGGTCCCCTCGGGGCTCTCGCGAACGATCCGCACGTGGCGGGGCTCGCTCGTTCGTCTCGGAGGCTTTCGCGCGCTCATCAGAAGCGGAAGTAGATGAAGGGGGCGACGCCTGGCGGGCCGAGCGTCGTGATGACGAGCAGGATGGTGGCGAGCGAGGCGCCCTGGAGCAGGAGGCCCCAGCGTGCGAACACCTGCTGGCAGCGGACGGCGAAGCCCTGCGGCACGTACTGGGTACCGATCCCGACGGCGATGGTGAGCAGCACCGGGAAGGTGACGAGGGGCGACGGCATGCTCCAGCCCGTCACGAGCCGGGTGAGCATGTCGTAGGCGTTCGTGAAGCCCGTGGCACGGAAGAACACCCAGCCGAGGCAGACGTACTGGAAGGTGGCGAAGCGCTGCCAGGCCACCCAGCCCCTGCCCTCACGGATCGCCGGGAGCCCGGCCGCGACCCGGCGCCGGCGTCGCCAGTGACCCACGCACTGCCCGACGCCGTGCAGCGCCCCCCAGGCGACGAACGTCCACGCCGCCCCGTGCCACAGCCCTCCCAGCACCATCGTGATCATGAGGTTGCGGTAGAGCATGGTGTCGCCGCCCTGGTTCCCCCCGAGCGGGATGTACAGGTAGTCGCGCAACCAGAACGAGAGCGTCATGTTCCAGCGGCGCCAGAAGTCCTGGAGGGTGCGGGCCGTGTAGGGGGCGTTGAAGTTCTCGGGGAACCGGAAGCCGAGCAGCAGGGCGCAGCCGATGGCGATGTCGGTGTAGCCCGAGAAGTCGCAGTAGATCTGGACCGCGTAGCCCCAGATCGCAAAGAGGACCTCGAGGGCCGAGTGCTGCCGGGGCGCCGCGAACACTGGGTCGACGATGGCCGAGGAGACGTAGCTCGAGAGCACGACCTTCTTGAACAGCCCGGCCATGATGAGGTAGGCGGCGCGGGGGAAGTCGATCTGCCGCGGGTTGCGCCGGTGGGCCCGCTCGATCTGGGGCAGCAGCTCCGCCCCCCGCACGATGGGGCCGGACTCGAGGTGGGGGAAAAAGGCCACGAACACGGCGACGTCGAGCGGCCGCGCCGGCTCGAGGCGCCGGCGGAAGATGTCGATCACGTACGACAGCCCCATGAACGTGAAGAAGCTGATCCCGACCGGCAACGTGACGTTGAGCAGCGGGAAGGGGCCGTGCAGGCCCATGTGCTCGAGGACGTTGTCGATGCTCTGGGAGGCGAAGCCGTAGTACTTGAACCAGCCGAGAAGGCCGAGCTCGGCGGCGACGGTGAGCCCGAGCATGACCCGGCGTGCCCGCTCGGTCGTGGCGCGGTGGACGAGGATCCCTCCGAGGGTGGTGCAGACCGTCGAGCCGGCGAGGAGGAAGATGAAGCGCCAGTCCCACCAGGCATAGAAGACGTAGCTCGCGACGAGGATGAACAGCTTCCAGGCGGTCCGGTACGGCACGAGGAGCCAGTTGAGGACGAAGACAATGCCGAAGAAGACGGCGTAGTCGATCGTGGGGAAGAGCACTAGGAAGCCTTACTGACGCCATCCGGCGAGCCGCGCGCGCGCCGACCAGGGAACGATACTCACACCGTCGCGGCGCGCTGGGGCGGGTCGGCGGGGATTCATACGGAGCTGTCTCGGGGAACGGGCGCCCCGGCCGTTCGGGTCACGGATGATGAGACGACGACGGCCGCCGCCGCCTTGCACCCAGCGGCAAGCGGGGAGCAGCCGCGGCGGGCCGCACCGGTGAGGGACGACGGCGATGGGGTCGCGACTGCGGGGGCGAGGGTGGTGGGGCTACCCGCGGGCCTTGATCGCCTCGATCAGCTTCGGCAGGACCTTGTGGACGTCGCCCACGACGCCGAGGTCGGCGATCGAGAAGATCGGCGCCGACTCGTCCTTGTTGACGGCGATGATGTTCTTCGCCCCCTTCATCCCGACCATGTGCTGGGTGGCTCCGGAGATGCCGCACGCGATGTAGACGGTCGGCTTCACCGTCTTGCCCGTCTGGCCGACCTGGTGCGAGTAGGGCACCCAGCCGGCGTCCACGATGGCGCGGGAGGCTCCCGCCGCGCCGTTGAGCAGGCGGGCGAGCTCCTCGATCATGGCGTAGCTCTCTGCGTCGCCGAGGCCCCGCCCGCCGGAGACGACGACGGCGGCCTCGTCGAGCTTCGGGCCGGACCGCTCCTCCTCGTGGCGGCCCTTCACCCGGGCGGCGTCGGTCGCCCCGGTGTCGGGAAGCTCGATCCTCACGACCTCGGCGGGCCCGCCCCCGGCGGGCTCGGCGGCGAACGACTTCGCCCGTACGAGGTAGATGCCGGGCCCCTCGGAGGTAAAGCGCGCCCGCAGCACCTGTGTGCCGCCGAAGATGGCGTGCTCGGAGACGAGGCCGTCGCCGTCGCTCGACAGGCCGACGATGTTCGTGAGCACGGGCCGGTCGAGGCGCACGGAGAGGCGCCCGGCGACGTCGCGGCCGTCGTAGGTCTGCCCCACGAAGATGGCGTCGGGAGCCCCCTCGGACTCGATGAGCCCGGCGATCGCCGCCGCCACTCGCGGCCCGGCGAGCGAGTCGCCGAGGTCCCCTGCGTCGTAGAGGCGGGCGGCACCGTGCTCGCCGAGGCTCTCGGCGGCCTTCTCCGCGCCGGCCCCGAAGGAGATCGCTTCGACCCGCCCGCCGAAGCCTCGCGCCGCGCTCAGCAGCTCGAGGGCGATCGTGGCCGGCACTCCGTCCCGCTGCTCGGCGAGAACCCAGATCTTGTCCACTGCCACGCTCCTCCTAGAGAACCTTGATCTGCTCGAGGAACGCCACGATCCTCTCGTGCGCGTCGCCGTCGTCGGTGACGATCTCGCCCGCCGAGCGCTCCTCGGCCGCCTCGACCGAGACGATCTCCTGGCGGGCGCCCGCCCACCCGACCTTGCCCGGGTCGATGCCGAGGTCAGCGACGGTCAACTCCTCGACCGGCTTCGAGCGGGCCGCCATGATCCCCTTGAACGACGGGTAGCGGGGCTCGACCACGCCGGCCGTCACGGTCACCACGGCAGGAAGAGGGCTCGTCACCTCGTCGTAGCCGGCCTCCGTCTGGCGCTGCACCATGACGGCGTCGCCGCTCACCTCGACGTGCTTCGCGAACGTGACCGACGGCCATCCGAGCAGCTCGGCCAGCTGGACCGGCGTGGTCCCGGTGTAGCCGTCGGTGGACTCCGTCGCGGCGAGGACGAGGTCCGGGTTGACCCGCTGCACCGCCGCCGCGAGCACCCTGGCCGTGCCGAGAGCGTCGGAGCCGGCGAGGGCGTCGTCGGAGACGAGCACGGCCGCCCCGGCTCCCATCGCGAGTGCGGTGCGCAGCCCCGAGGTCTCCCCGTGCGGCGCCATCGAGACGAGGGTGACCTCGCCGCCACCCGCCGACTCGACGAGCTGGAGCGCCATCTCGACGCCGTAGGAGTCGGACTCGTCGAGGATCAGCTTGCCCTCACGCTCGAGGGTGTGGGTGGTCGGGTCCAGCCGGAGCTCACCCGCAGGATCGGGGATCTGCTTCACGCAGACGGCGACGTTCATGTCGCTGATTGTTCTAGACCGGGACCGCCCTTGGCCAACCGGGCCTGCGCCACCGCCTGGCGGGCCACGGTCACCTCGTTCGTGATGACGGCGTCGACACCGAGCCCGGCGAGGGCGGTGATCCGCTCCGGCTCGTCCACGGTCCAGACGCGAAGGCGCAGCCCGAAGGCGCGCGCCGCCTCGACGTAGGCCGCGTCGACGGCGGTCTCGAAGGGATGGAGGCCCTCCACGCCGGCCGCCCGTGCCAACGTGCCGACAACGTTCGGGTCGCGCTCGGGCCCGACCAGCCACGCGGTCTCGACACGGGGTGCCGCGAGGGAGAAGGCTCGCAGCGCTCGGCGGGAGAAGCTGGAGACGACGACGTGCTGCCCGGCGGCGAGCCGGCCGGCGAGCACCTCCCCTGTCGCCGTCGCCACCTTCTCGGAGGGGTCGTAGTCAAGGTCCGCGGGCCAGTTCTTGATCTCGACGTTCACAACCAGGCCCCCGCAGGCGTCGAGGGCCTCGGCGAGCGAGCACACCTCGCTCGGGAGCTCGGCCGGCCCGAGCTCGGCGAGCAGGCGGCCGTCCGCGAGGGCGGCGTCGTGGTGGACGAGCAGCAGGCCGTCCCTCCCCCGCCGGACGTCGAGCTCGACGCCGTCGGCGCCGAGACTGGCGGCAGCCCGGAAGGCTGCCACCGAGTTCTCAGGCTCGGGCCCGTGGGGCCCCGAGCCCCGGTGGGCGAGGACGAGCGTCACCGGCGACGTCCTGCGGAGCGCAACCGGCCGCGAAATTTGCCTGTGCTCGTGTTCACATGCTTGCAGTCGCGCGCCATCGGCCCTATCATCTTGTCAGCAGTTCCGCTCGCCCACCCGGCCAGCTCCCGCCTCAACGCTGTGGCTCGCCTCCCCGAGCCACCGTTTGTGACTGAGTTCACGAGTCGGTCGGCGAGCGGACCGAATGGCACCTCACAGGAGGCGAGGGTGTGGCACTGACCTGGACCCGGTCGATCGAGTGGGACTCCGAGGACTGGCGCAAGAGCGCGGCGTGCCGGGACACCGATCCAGACCTCTTCTTCCCGGTCGGCACCACGGGCCAGGCCATCGACCAGATCGAGGCGGCACGCGCCGTCTGCCTGGGCTGCGAGGTACGCGAGCCCTGCCTCGAGTTCGCGCTCGCCACGAACCAGGAGTCAGGCGTCTGGGGCGGCACCTCTGAAGAGGAGCGCCGCAAGCTGCGCAAGGCGTGGCTCGCCGCCCGCCGCCGGCGAGCCTCCTAGCACGGCCCGGCAACGGTCGGCGGCGCCGTCACCCCGAGAGCTTCCAGCCTCCCGACCCGTCCCGCCTGACGGCTGCGGTCCGCAGCACACCGTCCCCCGCTCGGTAGAGCACCTCGGCGCTCGCTGAGGAGAGGAGCCGGACGGCCTCGACCTGGACGTCGCGAGGGACGCCGAGCGTCGGGCCTGAGATCACGGCGGCGGCCGCCGAGCCGGCCGCGAGCAGGGATGCCACCGGGAGACCGGGCAGCACCCGCGCCGGCACGCCGGCGGCCCTCCGTGCCGTGCAGGCTGCGTCAGGGTTGGCGCCAGCCGACCCTGACGACTCCTCGCGGACCGCGCCGACGGCGCGCGGCCCCCATCCGGTGAGAAAGCCGAGGGAGTGAAGGGGAGCGCCGGAGGCCGTCTCGGCGACGACGCTGAAAAACCGGGAGGCCGCCGCCGCCGGGGCGACGCCGGCGACAACCGCCAGGCCACCGGTGGGAACGGCGGTGCTGGTGGCGCCGTCGGGCTGCTCGGCGGCCACGCTCGCCACGCCCGGCCCGACCGCGACCGTGGCCCACCAGAGGTACGAGCCCTCCCGGCCCGGGCCGAGCGGCCGCATGCCCGAGTCCACCACCTCGAGCCCTCCCGGCCCGAGCGCGGGCACGGCCGCCACGCCGAGGCTCCGGCCGACGGCGGCGCCGAGACGCACGGTCGTTTCGACGAGCTCGCCCACGTAGCAGCCGCTCGCGCCGGTGGTCGAGATCGCGAGCGGCGCCATCAGCTCGGCGCTCGCCGTCGCAGTGATCCCGCCGCCGACCGAGCGGGAGAACGCGGCCGCCTCGGCGCGCTCCACGACCGACCCGCCGAGGAGCGGTCCGAGCGAGAGCAGCCCGTGGTCGGGCGAGCTCGCGAACGGGCCGAGAACCGGCGGCCTCCCCGTCGAGGAGCGGGAGGCATGGATGGGCCCGCGCGGGAGGGCGCCCCCGTCGGCTCCGCCGGCCGACGAGAGGATCGCCCGCTCGGTGCGGCCCGGGAGCAGCGCGGATCCGAGCGCCACTCCCGCTCCGGAGGCGACGAGGACCGTCGCCACGGCCGCCGCGAGGCGAGCCCGGGGGTGAGCCGCTCCGGCGAGCGGCCGGCGCCGGGCGATCCTGCGCTCGAGATCGGCGAGGTCGGGCTCGGCGGTGACGGTGGCGGCGCGAGCAGCGAGCGAGCGGGCGAGCAGCTCCTCGAGCTTGGGGTCGTTGGTGCGGCTCATCGTTCGATCGCCCCCCGGAGGTGCTCGAGGCCCCGGTGGATGAGCGACCCGACGGTGCCGGGCCGGCACTCGAGCGCCTCGGCGATCTCGTTCTCCGAGAGATCCGCGTAAAAGCGCAGCACGATGGCCGCCCGCTGGCGGTAGGGCAGGCGGAGCAGGAGGTCGTGGAGCTCGCCCGAGCTCGTGCCGCCGCCCTCCCCGTCGACCACGTAGAGCAGTGGGCGGCGCTCTCGCTCCCGGCCGCTCCGGCGGAAGTGCGACCGGCAGGCGTTCACGACGACCTGCCTCGCGTAGCGGTCCGGGGTCTCCAGCCGATCGAAGTGCCGGTGCAGCCGGACGAAGCTGTCCTGCACGAGGTCCTCCGCGAGCTCGCGAGAGCCGGTCAAGACGAAGGCGAGCCGCACGAGGGACTGGTAGGAGGAGACGTAGAGCTCCTCGAAGCTCACGCCGGGACCCCGGGTCGGCGGCGCTTGGGCGCCCGGCGCCGCCGCCGGCTCGGCAAGGGCGACGCCGCCGAAGCCATCCTCCGGCTCTCGAGGCGCGGCGGTGGACGGCTCGGGGCCGCCCGGTGCGCACTCCAGCAGTGCCATCGGGGAGTCAGACGCCGGAGCGATCCCCCGCCTTGCAGGGCTCTCCATCGTGCTCGCGCCGGGAGGGACCGGCCGTGCCCCCCTCGACGCTCCCCACCCGATGGGATCCCTGCCATCGACGCTCCCCCGCCCTCGCTCACACCTCGCGGCCGGCGCTCTGGCCACGAAGCGGCACGTCGAGGTGGACCGTGGTCCCCCCCTCGCTGCGCATCGTGATACTGCCACCGAGCTGGGTCCGAACGAGGTCGCGCACGATGGACAGGCCGAGGCTTCGCGTCTCGTCGATGTCGAAACCCTCGGGCAGCCCCACGCCGTTGTCGCGGACCTCGACCTCGAGGCCGCCCGGGTCGTGCCGGAAGACCACGTCCACGCGATGGAAGGACGCCTCCTCGTCGCCGGAGCCGGGCGGCGGCGCCACGAACGCGTGCTCCATCGCGTTCTGGAGCAGCTCGGCCACGACGACCGAGAGCGGGGTCGCCATCTCGGCGGCGATGTCGCCGAGCTCGCCCTCGACGCTCACGGTCACGCCGTGGGGGCCGACGTTCGACTCCTTTGCCATCCGCACGAGCGCGTGGACGATCTCGTCGAAGGGCACCTGGTCGCCGGCCTCTCTCGAGAGGATCTCGTGGACGACGGCGATGGAGCGGATCCGGCGCTCCGCCTCGGCGAGGGCCGTGCGGGCGGCGCTCGACTCGATCCGGCGGGCCTGGAGGCGGAGCAGGGACGAGATGGTCTGGAGGTTGTTCTTCACCCGATGGTGGACCTCGCGGATCGTGGCGTCCTTGGTGAGCAGGAGCCGGTCCCGACGCCGCACGTCGGTGACGTCCCGCAGCAGCACCAGGGCGCCGGTGACCTCGCCGCGGGCGAGGAGCGGGATGGACCGGACGAGCAGCGTCACGTCCGAGCGCCGCTCGATCTCCTCGACCACGGGGAGCCGGGAGATGAACGAGTCCTGGACGACCGAGGTCTCGAGGCCGAGCGCCTGGAAGGTCGAGCCGTTGATGGCGCTCATGATCCCGATCCGGTGCATGGCGGACACGGCGTTCGGCGAGGCGAAGGTGATCCTGCCCCGCTCGTCGAGCACGATGACGCCGTCGCCGACGCGCGGCGAGTGCTCGACCGGCAGCTCGTCGTCGGCGAAAGGGAACACCCCGTCGGTGACCATGAGCGAGAGGCGTTCGAACAGGTCGAGGTAGACGCGCTCGAGCGCGCCCCGGCGCCGCGCCATGCTCGGCGACCACACCCTCGTCATGGCGGCGAGCACGCGGTCGCGATGCCGCACCGGGATGCACTCGAGCCGGAGATGGCCCTCGCCCGAGTCGCTGCGCTGCTCGCCGACGCTGATCGCTCCCGTGCGGAGCGCCTCGAGGACGAGCGGCAGCTCCCGGCCCGCCACCATCTCGCCGACGAGGTCGATCTCGAACAGCGTCTGGCTCGTCGTCGGCCGCACCTGGCCGAGCACGACGAGGCGCAGGTCATCGGCAGCCCCGCCGGGCTCGAAGGGCACATAGAGGAGGAGGTCGGAGAAGCACAGGTCCGCGAGCAGGTTCCAGCTCGCCATGAGGCGCTCGAGATGGCGGCGGGCCGCCGGCTCGAGCGCCGTGTTGCGGTAGGCGAGCTCGAGCGGAGAGGTCACGACGCCACCGCCTCGATCGCATCGTCGTGGGGCTGGCGCCGGCGGAACCTCCGGACGCTCCGGTGGCCGGCGGCGAGCGCCGCCGCGACCAGCTCGTGGTTCCGCTCGGCGACGCGAGCCGTCCCGTGGGTGTCGGAGGCGAAGGTGACCGGCACCTTGAGCTCGGCGAACCGGCGGAGCAGGCTCGGTGAGGGGTAGTCCTCACGGCACGGCTTCACCATCCCGGCCGAGGAGACCTCGGCCGCCATCCCCGAGGCGGCCGCGGCTGCGGCGATCCGGTCCTCGCAGGACGTGACGACGCCGGGGTCCGGACGGTGGCCCGCCACCTTCACGAGGTCGGGGTGGGCGAGCACGTCGCAGGCCCGGGTCGCCGCGAGCTCCTCCAACGCCTCGGTGTAGGCCGTCCAGCTCTCACGAACACCTCGCCGGTCCCACTCGGCCATCTCGATCGCGCTCGCGAGGTCGTCGAACATCCAGTTGCCGATCCAGTGGACCGAGCCGAGGAGCACGTCGAAGGGGTAGCCCGACAAAAGGGCGGCGACGGCCTCCATCCGCCCCGGGTAGTAGTCGACCTCGAGGCCGATCACGACCGGGAGGTCGGCTTGTTGCGCCGCGAGCGCGGCCTCCACGTAGCGGTCGAGGTCGGCCGTCGCGTGGTGGTCGAAGTAGGCCCGCACCTCGTCGCGCAACGCAGGGCCGCCGCCGAGCGACAGGTCGTCCCACCAACCCTCGACGAGGGCGCGGCCCTGGGTGAAGCGGAAGAAGTGCTCGGTAAGGGCGATCTCCCGGACACCCTGACGGGCAGCGAGCTCGGTGTAGGCGGCGATGCGCTCGACGTCGAGGTCGGTCTCGCTGGCTCGCTGGGCGTGGGGCCAGAAGTGGACGTGGTAGTCGATCACGGCGCGCCTGCCCGCCGGGGACGTCCGCCGCTGCGCCCTCCCGCGCGGCGCGAACCGCTCACCCGCGCCGCCACGTGCTCCTCGGCCTCGTCTCCGAAGACCCGTGCGCCCATCGCGAGCAGGCTTGCGAGGTCGGTGACGTGGCCCGGCTGGTAGGGAATGGTCACCGTGACGTCGTGGGCGGCAGAGAGCTCGCGAAGCAGCTCCGCCTCCCGGTTGGCGACGAGGCGGAAGTTGGCGAAGCTGTGCGCCACCTCGTCCACGACCCGTGAGACGACGTCCGCCGCGACCTCGTCGCCCCCGCTCGCGAGGCGCGCAGCGAGACCGGGTCCGAGCTCTGCGCTCGCCTCGGCGAGCCGGTCGGCCGCCCGGGCGGCGCCCGGGTCGGTGAGCGACTCCGGCAGCACCTTGTTGCAGACCAGCAGCCCGAGATGAAGCCGCCGCTCGGCGAGTGCCGCCTTCATCTCCGCCGCCTCCCTCCCGGGCACCGCCTCGAGCGTCGTGACGAGGAGGAAGGTCGTGCGCGCGTCCCGTAGGAGCCGGTCGACCGCCGCTGCCCGGGCGACAAAACCGTCTCGCATCGTCTGCAACAGGATGAAGAAATCGGCGAGGTCCTGGAGGAGCTGGCTGCCGAGCACCCGGTCGGCCACCTGGTAGAAGGGGCGCGACGCCATGTTGACAAGGCGGGAGCGGTAGGGCACCGTCACCCAGCGCAACAGGCGGGAGGAGAAGAACTCCTGCATGCGCGCGGGCGCGTCGAGCAGGTCGAGCGCGTTGCGCGAGGGCGGCGTGTCCACGACCAGCAGGTCGTACTCGCCCTCCTCGTGGAGCTCGAAGAGCCGCTCCATCGCGATGTAGTCATGGCCCTGGCTAAAGCGCCGGGAGATGTTCTGGTAGAGCGGGTTCGAGAGGATCTGCCCGGCCGTGGGCTCGTCCGGCGCGTGGCGCCGGACGAGGGCGTCCCAGGACTCGGACATGTCGAGCATGGCGGCGTGGAGCTCCCCCTTCGGGCGCACCCCCGCCGCGAGGAAGGCCTCGTCCGGGACACGGGTGGCGCGGTTGCCAAGTCCGCCGATCCCGAGGGCGTCCGCGAGCCGGCGCGCCGGGTCGACCGTGATGACGAGGACCTTCCCGCCGAGGTGGGCCGCCACCCCGGCCGCGATCGCCGCCGCCGTCGTCGTCTTGCCGACGCCGCCCGGGCCGCAGGCGACGATCACCTCTTTCGCGGCGACGAGCTGCTCGAGCTCGCTCTGGCGGCCGGTCACAGCTCCTCCCCGAGCAGCCTCGCCACCTGCCGGATCGCGCGCATCCCGTGGGCCCGGCCGAACAGGTAGGGCACGTAGAGCAGTGGCACCTGCTCGCCGATGCCCTCGCGGAGGCGTTCCAGGTGGGCGGCGCCATCTCTGCGGATCGTGACCGCCAGCCGCGCCGCCTGGAGCACGGCGCCGAGCGCGGCCTCGTCGAGGCGGAGCTCCGCCGCGACCTCCTTCATCACGGCCGGCTCCAACAGGGCCTCGAACACCTGCTCCTCGCGGTTGCCGAACAGCTCCGGCAGTACCCGGTTGGCGACGACACAGGCCAGATTGACGGGAGTCTCCGCAGAGAGCCGGCCAGCGAGGTCGACCGCCTCCGTCACCGGCATCTCCTCGGGCGTCGTCGCGATGACCGCCCCGGTGACGGCCGGATCGCGCAGGATCTCGAGCATCCAGCTCGTCTGGTTCCGGACGATCCCGACCCGCACGAGCTCGTTGATGCCGATGGGAGCGGCGAGCTGGCCGATCACCTGGCCGGTCGCCGAGGCGTCGACGACGACGAGGTCGTAATGGCGCTCCCGCACCTCGTAGCAGAGCTTGCCGACCGTGAGGATCTCCCTGATGCCCGGCGCCGCCGTCGCCACGAAGTCGAACGCCGAGGCGACCGGGCCGATGCGGCCGACGACGGGGACCCGAGCAATGAGGCGCAGGTACTCGCGAAGCGAGGCCTCGGTGTCCATCGACATGGCGGTGAGGCGCTCGGTGACGGCACGCCCCCGAAAGGGCGTCGGCCCACACTCGTAGGCGACCGAGAGGTCGCCTTTCGGCTCGACCTCGCAGACGAGCGTCCGCTTGCCCTGCTCCGAAGCGAGCAGCCCGAGGGCGGCGGCCACCGTGGTCTTGCCGACGCCGCCCTTGCCGGTCACGAACAGCAACCGGCGATCGAACAGCCCGCTCACCTGCGTACGCTCGCCGTCTCAGGCGCCGGCCGTCCCGGCGCGGCGCCGGCTCACGGCGCGCTGAACCCGAGCCGCCGCTCCTCGGCCTGGGCGCCCACCTCGACGTACGCGATCCTGGCGCTCGGCACCGCCACGCGCCGTCCCCGCTTGTCGGTCAGCCAGAGGATGCCCCCCGGATCCGAGAGGGCGCGCTCGACGTCGGCGATCACCGAGTCCCGGTCGCTTCCCTCTGCGAGCTCGACGTCGAGCTCCTTCGCGGTCTGGATGATCCCGATTCGCACGTCCACCTCGCCTGCTCCTTTGCTCTTCCACCCACGCCGACCGCACGGTGCGGCTCACGCGGCGCCGAGGGCGGAGCCGATGGGGCCGCGCCATCGTAGGGGCGAGGCCCGGCGTGCTGGGCGAGCCCGGCGAGGAGCTCCAAGTGGCCGAGGGGCGCCGGGGGCTAGGCCGCCCCCCGGGGCAGGCGGTCTCGGGACCAGTCCAGCCGTGCGATCGCCTGCGAGCAGGCGTAGCGGTCAGTCATCCCGGCGACGTAGGCGACGGCGTTCCACACGGGGTCGTCGCCGAGAAGGGCGCGCTCGGGCATCTCGGAGGCCTTCGCGGCGTAATGGCTGACGAGGGCGCGCAGCATCTCGATCACCCGTTGCGACTGCTCGGCGGAGGCCGGGCGAAGGTAGATGCGCTCGTAGTTGAACGCCCTCAGCGCTCCGAGCGCCTCGGCGACCCCGGGGCTCATCGAGACGAGGCCGGTGGAGCAGGTCGAGGCGACCACGTCGGAGATGAAGGCCCGTAGCTGCTCGGACCGCGTCCTGCCGCAGCGCTCGAGCACGATGGCCGGGACCTCGGCCATGTCCACGATGCCGGCGTGGACGGCGTCCTCGAGGTCGTGGGCGGTGTACGCGATCCGGTCCGCGAGCGCGACGACCTCGCCCTCGCAGGTGGCCGGTGCCGGCCTCGACCAGGAGTGGTTGCGGATGCCGTCGAGCGTCTCCTCGCAGAGGTTGAGCGGTGCCGCCGTCACGTCGGCACCCCAGACGGCGTGGTCGAAGCCACCCTCGATGAACGGGTCGAAGGCCTCCTCGCTCGCATGGCCACCCGGGCCGTGGCCACAGTCGTGCCCGAGCGCGATCGCCTCGGCGAGCGCCACGTTGAGGCGGCAGGCGCGGGCGACGGCGCCGGCCACCTGAGCCACCTCGAGCGCGTGGGTGAGGCGGGTCCGCTGGTGGTCCGCGGGGAAGATGAAGACCTGGGTCTTTCCGGCAAGCCGGCGGAAGCTGCTCGAGTGGAGGATCCGGTCGCGGTCCCGCTCGAAGCAGGTCCGCCACTCGTCGGGCTCCTCGGGGACTGCCCGCCGGCCCGCGCCCCGGGCCCGTGTTGCGCCGGGAGCGAGGAGCTCGTCCTCGGCCGCCTCCCGGTCCGCCCGGGCCATCACCTCGACGGCGCCGGCGAGCGCCGGCCCGCCCGCATGCGGTGTCGTCACCTCCGCGAGGTCGGACCGCTGCCCCTGCATGGTCGACGCCCACCTCGCGTTGCGCCGGGTCGGTCGGCTCTTCGCCCCAACTACCGGCTCGAGCACCATGCCCGCAGGTTACGGCGGGGGTGCGCGGCGCCCGAGCCTGCGAGGCTCACCGCACCGAGAGCTCGGACCGGTAGACCCGTGACGGGCCCATCTTCACGATGGTGCCGGCGAGCTCGGCGAAGGCCCTCGACACCTCGTGGTCGGGGTCGACGGCGCTGAGGGGCCGGCCGAGGTCACCCCCCTCCCTCAGGGCGGGCAGGAAGGGGATCTGGGCCAGCAGCCCCACCCCGAGCGAGCGGGCGAGCTGCTCCCCGCCGCCCGCCCCGAACAGCTCGTAGCGCCGGCCGTCCTCCCCGGTGAACCAGGACATGTTCTCGATCACGCCCCGGAGCGGGAGGCGGAGCTGGCGAGCGAGGACGGCGGCACGCTGCGCCACGCGCTCGGCAGCCGGCTGGGGGGTCGTCACGACGTACAGCTCGGCGCCGGGAACGAACTGGGCGATCGAGAGCGAGACGTCCCCCGTGCCGGGCGGGAGGTCGATGAGAAGGAACTCCGGCGACCCCCAGTGCACGTCGACGAGGAACTGCTCGAGCGCCTTGTGGAGCATCGGGCCCCGCCAGATGACGGCTTGGTCATCCCGGACGAAAAAGCCCATCGAGATGCACCTGACACCCCAGGCGACGGGCGGGAGGAGGAGGTCGCCGAGCATGCTCGGCGGCTCGCTGAGCCCAAGCATCGAGGGCACCGAGAACCCGTAGACGTCGGCGTCCAGCAGCGCGACGGAGTGTCCGAGGCGGGCGAGCGACACGGCGAGGTTCACCGTGACGCTCGACTTGCCCACCCCCCCCTTGCCGGAGCCGATCGCGACGACGCGGGTCGGGGAGCCCTTTCGCGCGAACGGGTTGCTGCGAGGGGCGGGGCCCTCCGCGCCGTGACGGCCCTCGGAGGTGGTGCCGGGGGCGGTCTCCTCTCCGGCCGCCACGCCGGACCCTGCCACGCGACCGAGCTCGTGGAGGCGGGCCTGCAGCTCGACCTCCTCTCGCGCGGTCATCGCCACGAGCCTCACCTCGGCCGGGGCTCCGCCGGCGCCGGCGACGGCCGCCTTGACCGCAGCTACGAGCGCCTCGGCGTCGGGATGGCCCCCGGAGGGCACGGCGAGGGTGACCGCCGTCACCCGCCGGCGCTCCTCGACCCCGCGCACCATGTTGAGCTTGCCGAGGGGATGGAACAGACGCGGATCGGGCGTCGCCTCGACGGCGGCCGCCACAGCGCCCCCGCTGCCCGAAGGTGATCGGAAGATGCTCACGGCCTGCCTCGCTCTCGCTGGTCGGCTCCGGCGCGCTGCGCGGCCGGGTCGCCGGCCGGTCGGGCCAGGTCCGCCCCACCTGCACCGACGCCTGCCCCGGTACGATATCGGCGGTGAGCAAGCTCCAAGATGGGGAGGCTGCGGCCGACGCCGACGGGTTCTCGGCCGCCGTCGCCGCCATCACCTCAGCCTTCGGCGACGCGACCCGCCGCGGCATCTACCTGTTCACCCGGGATCGCGACTCGGTGACCGCGAGCGAGGTGGCGCAACGCTTCGAGCTCCATCCCAACGTCGCCCGCCACCACCTCGACAAGCTGGCGGCAGGGGGGTACCTCGAGGTCTTCGTCGACCACGAGGGAGGCGGTGTCGGCCGACCCTCCAAGCGCTACCGGGCGGTCGCCGGCGCCGCCGCCGCTGTGCCCGCCCACCGGGACGACCTGCTCGTCCTCCTGCTCGCGCGGCTCCTGCCCCTCGTCGACCCCGAGGCGGCCGAGCAGGTCGCCTACGAGGTGGGGGCCGAGTACGGCCGCACGCTCGGGGCCCAGATGGCGCCGGGAGAGGCGCCTCGGTCGGTCCGGGCGGCCATGCAGGCGGTGGCAGATGCCCTCACCGCGCACGGCTTTGCCGCACGGGCGGGCGAGTCAGTGGAGTCGATGGCCGTCGTGCTCGGCAACTGCCCGTTCGGCACCGCCGCGATCGAGCACCCGGTGCTGTGCGCGGCCGACCGCGGCCTCGTCGAGGGACTGGTCTCCGTCCTCTGCCGGTGCGGGGTGCCGGTCCAGCTCTCCTCACGAGCGCGCGGGGACGACGTCTGCGCCACCTTCACCGCCTGAGCCGCGGGGTGCGCCACTACCTCGACCACGCCTCCACCACCCCCCTGCGGCCGGCGGCGGCGGCGGCGGTCGCAGAGTGGCTGGAGCGGCTCAGCCGCCCCGACGGCGCCGGGGACCCCTCGCGGGTGCACGAGGAGGGCCGAGCGGCCCGTGCCGCCGTGGAGGCGGCGCGGGCGCAGGTGGCAGAGCTCGCCGCAGTGGCGCCGAGCCGCGTCGTGTTCACGAGCGGGGCGACCGAGGCGGTGAACACCGCGGTGGCGGCGGCCACCTCGCCCCCGGACGGAGCCACCACGATCCTTTGCGCCCGCGTCGAGCACTCGTCGGTGCGCGAGGCCTCGGCCCGGGCAACAGTGGCGGCAGGCGGGAGGGTCGTCGAGATCGCCGTCGACCGGGAGGGCGTCGTCGACCTCGACCACCTCTCCGACCTCCTCGCGACCCTGCCCCACCAGGGTGTGCTCGTGCACTGCCAGTGGGGCAACCACGAGATCGGTTCCCTCCAGCCCGTGCAGGACGCCGCCGAGCTCTGCCGCCGCCACGGCGCGCTCCTCCACGTCGACGCCGCCGCCGCCTTCGGCCACGTACCAGTCGACGCGGGTGCGCTCGGAGCGGCCTTCGTCTCGGTCAGCTCGCACAAGATGGGTGGCCCCGGCGGAGTGGGAGCGCTCCTGCTCGGCCAGGGCGTCCGCCTGCGGCCGTACCTCGTTGGCGGCTCCGAAGAGCGGGGGCGCCGGGCGGGCTACGAGAACCTCCTCGGCATCGTCGGCTTCGGCGCCGCGGCCGGCGAGCTCGCGCGCTCGCTCCCCGGGGAGGCGCAGGCGACCGCCCGTCTGCGCGACGAGCTCGTCGAGTCCGCCCTTGCGGTCGACGGCGTCTCGCTCCTCGGCCCACCGGAGGCCTCGCGGCGGCTCCCCCACATCGCCTGCCTGCTCCTCCCGGGAGTCCTCGGCGAGGCCGTCCTTCTCGATCTCGACCGGCACGGCATCGCGGCCCACTCGGGCTCTGCCTGCTCCTCGGAGGTCCTCGAGCCTTCGCCCGTGCTGGAGGCGATCGGCGCCGACCCCGACCGGTCGCTCCGGCTCTCGCTCGGCTGGTCGAGCAGCACGGCCGACGTGGCCGCGTTCTCCGAGGCGTTCCCCGGCGTCCTCGACCGCTTCCGGCGCCTCGCCGGCGGAGCCGAGGCGGCAGGCCCGCACGAGGCCCGGTCGGCTCACGGCTCCGGCTGAGTGCCGCTTGCCCCTCAGGCCCCCGCGGAGCCGAACCCAGATGGGAGCGGCCGCCCGAGAGCTGCGAAGGCGGCCGACGCCGAGGAGCGGACGCTGCGCAGCAGCGTCGGCGAGGGATGGTCGCGCAGCATCGCCTCGAACTGTCTGGCGGCGAGGACCGGCTCGTGGCGGTCCTCGAGCAAAAGGACGCCGTCGTAGGCGTGTGCCAGCGCGTAGCCGGGATCTGACCTCACGGCTGCCTCGATCTCGGCATCCCCGTTCCTCACGAGCGCTCCGTCGTGCTGGGAGAGCCCGGCGACCCTCGCGAGCCAGCCGCCGTTGGCGAGGGCCTCGGGCTGGGTCGGGTCGAGAGCGAGCACGCGATCGTAGGTGGCAAGCGCCTGGGTGACGTCGCCGTTCGACCCGAGGATGTCCGCCTCGGCCAGCATGACCTGGATCCGCGCGCTCTTCGACAGGGGCGGAGCCGGCGCGAAGGGACCGAGTTGCGCCACGGCGAGGACGAGGACCACGGCGGCGGCGAGCAGACAGCCGAACGCGCCCCACCCGGTCAGCAACCGGGCGCGCCGGGACGCGAGCACGCTGTGTGAGCGGCTCGCCCTGAGCCGGCCCCGCAGGGGGCCCCTCCCGGCGAAGGACGGATCCGGAGGCGTGACCACGTGAGCGGGCAGGCTCGCGAGCTCGCCCTCGACGTCGGCCGCGCGCCTGCGGTACTGCCCGGACAGGCGCACGTAGTCGGGGCCGTCCACGTCGCCGGCCTCACGCTCGCGCTCGAGGTCCTCGAGGGACCTGCGGAGGTAGGCGAGCTCCTCCTCGAGGGCGACCCGCTCGGAGGTGTCCGCCCGCTCCGGGTGGCCGGCTCGCTCGGTCCTGCTCATCGTCCCGGCGCTGTGCCGTCCTCGTCGGCGTCGTGCCAGGGCGCCCCCGGGTCGGGCGCGGGCGGGACCTCGCTCCAACCGCCCGCCGCCTCGAGTGCCCGGCGCCGCTGCCACAGGTGCCAGCCGAGGCCGGCCACCGCGAGGCCGATGGCAGCAACCGGGACGACGTAGAGGGTGTCGTTCACGCCACCTGCCGGCGGGACCAACAGAGCGTTCGTCCCGTAGCGGGCAGTGACCCAGGACTCGATGCGGGCGTCGCTCCAGCCGCTTGCGACGAAGCGGGCCACCCGGTGCCGAAGGGCGACGGCCGAGGGCGCATCCGACTGGGCAATGGAGAGGTCCTCGCAGGCAGGGCACTTGATGACGGCGTCGAGCTGGGCGGTCCTGGCGGCAGCCCCCGTGCCGGAGCCGTGGATGCTCCCGACGGCGAGCAGCATGATCGCGACGGCCGCGAGCACGAGCCAGGCCGCCCTCGACGCCCACCAGCGGGCAGGGACGCCTCCCGGGGCCGGAGGCGGCGCGGCCGTCGTCTCGCCTCGGCCCCCGGTCGCTGCGAGCCCTGCGCTCATGCCACGACCTGCTGCTCGGCGGGCCGCGCGATCTCACGTGCGACCAGCGCGTCGAGCTGGGACGCGGTGATCCCCCCGAGGATGCAGGCGACGATGCGGCCGTCCGGGGCGACGAGGTAGGAGCGCGGCAGGCTCGCAACGCCCCAGGCGGACGCGATGACGCCATTGGGGTCGTCGACCGACGGCCAGGTCGCCCCCTCGGCTCGCTGGAACGCGATGCCGTCGGCTCGGGTGTCGCCGTAGAGCACGCCGAGCACGACGGGCCGCACGCCGCCCGGCCGGGAGTAGAGGAACCGTTCGAGCTGTGGCTCCTCCTCCTGGCAGACCGTGCACCACGAGGCGAAGAAGTTCACGAGCACCCACCGGTGACGGTACGAGCTCAGCGCGACCGGTCGACCGCCGACGAGCGCCGGGCCCGCCAGCGGTGGTGCGAGTTTGCCAAGGAGCGGGCTCTGCATGAGCTGCTCGGTCGCCGGCCCCCGGGTGCCCAGCACCGCCACGAGCGAGGCGATGACGACGAGGACGCCGATCGCCGACCACCTCGCCACGTGAGCGCGCCGCCGCCTCGTGCTCATCTCGTCCCCGCCGGCCGGGGCGCGGAGGAAGCGACCGAGGTCGCCGCCGAGACCGGGACCGGAGCGCGCTCGCCGTAGGTCCCGACCGGTCCCGCCTCGGTGACGACTCCTGCCGCACGGGGGAGGCCGGCAACGGCAGAGGCCGGGTCGGTCCCGCGGCGCCGGCGCTTGCCGGGCACGGCCGCGAGCAGCGCCCCGAGGCCGGTCATGAAGCCACCGATCCACAACCACATCACCATCGGCTGGTAGACGATCCCGAGCGCGATCACCCCGGTGCCGTTCGGGGAGGACGAGTCGACGGTGACGTACATGTCCCCGTGGAAGAACGACGAGTCGATCCCCGGCGTCCCGATGCCCTCCTGCCCGGGGAAGTTGGAGATGGCGGGGTGGACGACGGCTCCATCGACGACGACGGTGGTGACGACCCCGTTCCTGTTCGGATCGGTGAAGTGCCGGGCTGAGACGAGCTGCACCGTGTGGCCGGCGACGTGAGCCGTCTCGCCCGCACGCAGCGCAACGGTCCAGCGGTGGCCGAACGAGGTGGCTCCCGCCAGCCCGCAGGCGATCAGCACGATGCCGAGGTGGGCGACCATGCCGCCGTTGGCCCGGCCGACGAGGCCTCTCCAGGCGCCCGCGCCCGACCGGTGGGCGGCCCGGGTGGCGAGCACGAGCTGGCGGAGCGCGCTCCCGCCGGCGACGCCGCCGAGGCCGAAGGCGGCAAGGGGCGTGAAGCCGCGGACGCCGCCGATCACACAGGCGAGCACCACGCCGACGCCGACCCAGGCCGGCACCGCGAGCCTCGAGCGCAGCAGGGCCTCCGAGGCGGCGCGCCACGGGAGCACGGGGGCGATCGCCATGAAGAACAACAGGGCGAACCCGATCGGGACGGCGACCGAGTCGTAGTACGGGCTCCCGACCGTGATCTGTTCGTGGCGGAGCGCCTCCACGAACAGCGGGAAGACGGTCCCGATGAGGACGACGGCGGCAAACGCCGCGAACAGGAGGTTGTTCACGAGGAAGGCGCCCTCACGGGAGACGGGCGAGTCGATCGACCCGGGCGAGTGGAGGCGGTCGCCGCGCCACGCGATGAGCCCGACCCCGACCGCCACGACGAGCCCGAAGTACGCGAGCAGGACCGGGCCGAGGCCGGAGTCGCTGAAGGCATGCACGGAGACGATCACGCCCGAGCGCGTAAGGAACGTGCCGAGGATGGTGAGCGAGTAGGTCGAGATGAGCAGGGAGAGGTTCCAGACCCTGAGCAGGCCCCGCCGTTCCTGGACCATGACCGAGTGCAGGTAGGCCGTGGCGCACAGCCAGGGCAGGAGGGCGGCGTTCTCCACAGGGTCCCATGCCCAAAAGCCCCCCCAGCCGAGCACCTGGTAGGACCACCACGCGCCCATGACGATGCCGACGGTGAGGAACCCCCAGGCGATCACGGTCCACCGCCTCGTCTCGACCAGCCAGCCCTCACCGAGCCGACCGGTCACGAGCGCGGCGACGGCGAAGGCGAAGGGCACGGTGAACCCGACGTAGCCGAGGTACAGCAAGACCGGGTGGAAGGCAATGAGGATGTTGTCCTGGAGGAGCGGGTTCGGCCCGAGCCCGTTCGAGGGGGCAGCGCCGCTCACCGTGACGAACGGATTGGCGGGCCCGGCCATGAGGCCGAAGAAGAAGGCGGCGGCGCCGAGCCCGACGAGGGTGGCCCAGGCGACGAGCCGGTCGGTCGAGCGGGAGCGGAACCGCCAGGCGACCGCCGCGAGGTAGCCCGTGAGGATGAGCGCCCAGAGCAGGATGGAGCCCTGCAGGGCCGACCACATGCCGGTGATGTCGTAGAGCAGCGGCGTCTCGCGGCTGTTGTTGTTGGCGACGTACGCGATCGAGAAGTCGTGCGTGAGCAGTGCGTGCTCCATCGCCACCACCGAGAGCAGCACCCCGGCGGCAAGTCCGATGACCGCCTTCGGAGCGGCCCTCAGCAGGCCGTCGCTTCGCCGCCAGAGCCCGAGGGCGAGGCCGATGATCCCGCCCGCGGCCGAGACGAGCCCGAGCGCGATCCCAATCTGCCCGAGGACCGCGTTCAGCACGGGCCTGCTCCGGCGGGTGACCGCTCGCGGCGGCAGCCGGCGGCGGCCCTCACGTACCCGAGCTCGCTCGCACCCGGTTCGGGTGCGCCGCGATGTACTGCTGGGAGTGCTTCACCATGATCTGGTCCGAGACGAAGCGGTCGGAGCCGGCCACGAAGTGCCCCACGACCACGACCGGCAGGCCAGGGCGGAACATCTGGGGCGGGTCGCCGCGGTTCTCGACATGGATGGTGGCGCCACCCTGGCGGATCTCGAAGCTCACCTCCGCGACCCCTACCCGATGCACCGTCCCTCGCACGACCGTCCCCTCGAGCTGGAAGACCGACGTCCCGAGCTGCGCCCGCTGCGCCATGGCCTCGCTGGCCGTGCGGAAGTAGACGAGGGCGGAGGTCAAGCCCTTGTACACGAGGAAGCCGAGGGCTGCGACGAGGACGAAGCCGACGAGGGCGAGGCGCCGGGTGCTCGTCACCGGTCTCGCTCCGGAAGATCGGCCGGCCCGCCAAGGTGGGCAGCAGCGGGAGACGTGGGCTCCGGCTTCCCGGCAGCCTGCTCGTGCTGGGCCGGCCGTGTGCTGTCGAGGCGTCCCCGTGCACGGCGCTCTCGCCCGATCAGCGTTGCTGCGTAGCCGCCGAGGACCGCGAGCACCGCGCTGTAGCCGGCTTCGATGTAGGGGCTCACACGAGCACCCGGGCTTCCGATCGGCGCTCGTGCAGCGCGACGGCCAGCCCCTCCTCCTCGGCCTTGGCGGCGAGGCCGGCGAGCCGGTAGCGATGCGCGGTCAGCCAGGCATAGGCGAGGGTGAACGCGACGAAGCCGAGCAGCATCGTCCAGGCCATGATCCCGTGGACGAACAGGTGCCGCCCCGTGAAGTTCAGCGTCTGCGGCTGGTGGAGGCTCCTCCACCAGTCGACGGAGAAGTAGACCACCGGCACGTCCACAAAGGCGATGAGCGCCGCGATGGCCGAGCGTCGGGCCACCGCCTCGGGCTCCCCGGGCACCCGGCGGAGCGCCAGGTAGCCGAGGTAGAGCACGAACAACAGCGCAGTCGTAGTGAGGAGCGGGTCCCAGGTCCACCAGACACCCCAGGTGGGGCGGCCCCACAGCGAGCCCGTCACCAGCGTGAGGCCCGTGAACACCACCCCGACCTCGGCCGAGGCCCCGGCGAGACGGTCGAACCTCGGGTCCCTCGTGCGCGGCCACAGGTAGAGCAGGCTCGACAAAAAGGCCATGCCGTAGGCGAGAAACGCCACCCACGCCATCGGAGGGTGGATGTAGAGGAGCCTCACGAGACCGTCCGGAAAGCCGACGGCGTTCGGGGTGACAAAGAGCCCGAGCCACACCGTGGCGGCGATGCCGACCAGCGCGAGCAGCCCGACCACCCTCAACGTCTTCGATCGCCTCATGAGTCCTCCAGCAGTGGGCCGAACACCACCACGCCGATGGCGACGTAGACCACCGCGAACGCGGCGAGCAGCGACAGCCACCCGAGCCCACCCGAGGGCGAGCCCGACAGCGCCTCGTCCCAGGCCTTCGTCGCGCCGAGCAGCACGGGCGCCGCCACCGGAAGGAAGAGCAACGGCAGCAGCGTCTCGCGCACCCGGAGGCCGGAAGCGACGGCACCGTAGACGATACCGACCGAGGCGAGCCCGACGGTGGCGGCCAGGCAGGCGGCGACGAGCACGGCTCCTCCCCCGAGGCGGGCTCCGTAGAGGATGGCGACGCCGACGCTGAGCACGGCCTCGAGCACGAGCAGCTGGACGATCACGGCTGCGGTCTTCCCGAGGAAGATGCCGGCGGGGTCGAGACCCGAGAGCCGCAGCGAGTCCCGGGTGCCGTCCGCGACCTCGAGGGAGAAGCTGCGCTGGGTGGCGAGCACGCACGAGAGCAGCACGGCGATCCAGAACAGCCCGGCGGCCGCCGGCGCCAGCACGGACCGGTCCGGCCCAAGCGCGAGGCCGAAGAGCAAGATGACGGCGGCGGCGAAGGGCACGACCTGGTTGAGCGCCACCCGGGAGCGCAGCTCGATGCGGAGGTCCTTTCCCGCGACCAGGAGGGCGTCATGCCACATGGGCCGGCTCCCCCACGCTCCGTCCCCCGGCGAGGTCGACGACACGATCCGACAGCGCGACCGCGCGCTCGTGCTCGTGCGAGCAGAGCAGGATCGTGCGGCCACGAGCTCGGGCGTCGAGCACCAGGCCGTCAAGGAGGTCGCGCGCCTCCTGGTCGAGGCCGGCATGAGGCTCGTCGAGCAGCCACAGCTCCGGGTCGCGCGCAACGAGGACGGCAAGCGCCGTGCGCCGCCGCTGCCCGGCCGAGAGCCGGCCCACCTGCGTCGCCCCAAGCCGGCCGACGAGTCCGAGCCGGGCGGCAGCCGGGATCGCCGCCGACGGCTCTATCCCGGCCGCCCGGAGCGAGTAGCGCAGGTTCTCCTCGACGGTGAGCTCGTCGTAGAGGAAGCCATGGTGCCCAAGGAGCCCGACCCGCCGGCGCACCGCCCACCGGTCCCGTGCAAGGTCGTGCCCGAGGACGACCGCCTCGCCCGAGTGGAGCGGAACAAGGCCGGCGCACAGCCGGAGCAGGCTCGTCTTGCCGGCGCCGTTCGGCCCTCGGACGAGCGCGACCTCCCCCGCCGCGACCTCGAGCGAGACTCCTGCGAGGAGGGGGAAGCGGCCGGAGAGGGCAACGGCCTCACGTAGGCGGACGGCAGGTGCCATGGGACTTCCGCCATGCTAGGAGCCCGCGCCCGCATCTGGCCAAGCGGGCGCCGCGGGCTCTCAGCCCGTTTGCCGGCGCACGAGGTCGATGTCCGCCGAGACCATCATCTGGACGAGACCCGGGAAGTCCACCTCGGTCTTCCAGCCGAGCTCGGTCCGGGCCTTCGTGGCGTCCCCGACGAGCAGGTCCACCTCGGCCGGCCGCATGAACCGGGGGTCGACCCGGACGTAGCGCTCCATGTTGAGGCCGGCGTGCTCGAAGGCGACCTCGCAGAACTCGCGCACCGAGTGAGTCTCGCCGGTCGCGACGACGTAATCGCCGGGCTCGTCCCGTTGCAGCATCGACCACATGGCCCGGACGTAGTCACCGGCGAAACCCCAGTCCCGCTTCGCGTCGAGGTTGCCGAGCCGGAGCTCGTCGTCGAGCCCGGCCTTGATGCGGGCGACGCCGTAGCTCACCTTGCGCGGAAGGAACTCGATGCCCCGTCGCGGGCTCTCGTGGTTGAACAGGATCCCGGACGACGCGTGGAGGCCGTAGCTCTCCCGGTAGTTGACCGTGATCCAGTGGCCGTAGACCTTCGCGACCCCGTACGGGCTCCGGGGGTAGAACGGCGTGGCCTCGTTCTGGGGCACCTCCTGGACCTTGCCGAACATCTCCGACGAGCTCGCCTGGTAGAAGCGGCACTCAGGATCGGTGAGCCTGATCGCGTCGAGGATCCGCGTCACCCCCATGGCGGTGACGTCGCCGGTCAGCACGGGCTGGCTCCAGGAGGTCTTCACGAACGACTGCGCCGCGAGGTGGTACACCTCGTCGGGGCGGTGCTCCCGGAGGACCTCGATCATCGACACCTCGTCGAGGACGTCACCGGGCACGAGGGTGATCTCGTCTTGGATGTGGGCGATCCGCTCGAAGTTGACCGTGCTCGACCGGCGGAGCATCCCCACCACCTCGTAGCCGTGCCCGAGCAGCAGCTCGGCGAGGTAGGAGCCGTCCTGGCCGGTGATCCCGGTGATGAGCGCCTTTCGGGCCATCGCCTAGTTCTACTCCGTGGCGGCGGGCCGTGGCCCGCTGCCTAGCCTGCAGCCCATGTCGAGTCGACGAAGGGTGCTCTTCATCGCCCGCCGACTTGGCACCGGAGACGGCGTGGCGGTCGCGTCAGCCGTCTGGCAGCGCGCGTTCGGAGCGCTCGGCTGGGAGGTCGCGACCGTGGCCGGCGCCGGCTGCGCCGACCACCTCGCCCCGGCCCTTGACGGGGCGGGCCAACGCCCCCTCGGCCCGTCTGCGCTCGCCCTCGTCCGCGAGCAGCTCGAAAAGGCCGACCTCGTGGTGGTGGAGAACCTCGGTACCGTTCCCGCAATCGCCGACCTCCTCCGGGGGCGGCGCGCCCTGCTTCGCCATCACGACCTGCCGTGGCAGGACGGCGGCGCAGCCATCCCCGGAGCTCGCGAACAGCATCGAGGAGCGCCGGAGGCGCCGGTGCCGGACGACCCGGCCTGGCGGCATGTGACCGTGAACGAGCGGTCCCGGCTCGAGCTCGCGGCGCGCGGGGTCCGGGCCGAGACGATCTACCACATGTTCGACCCGGATCCTCCGCCCGGCCGGCGCGACCGGACCCGCTCGCTGCTCGGCCTTTCTGACGGCGACCGGCTCCTCTTACAGCCGACCCGGGGCGCAGCCTCGAAGAACGTCGCCGGGGGTCTGCTCCTCGCGGCGGCCGTGCGTGCCACGTACTGGCTCCTCGGTCCGGTTGACGACTCCGAGCGCCCCCGTTTCGACGAGCTCGTGCGCCGTTCGGGCGCTCTTGTGGTGGTGGGAAGGCCCGGCGGCGACCAGATCACGCTCGAGGACGCGTACGCCGCGAGCGATCTCGTCGCGCTCCCGTCGAGCTGGGAGGGGTTCGGCAACGGCGCCATCGAGGCCGCTTTGCACCGGCGACCCTTCGCTGCCGGGCGGTACCCGGTCGCGACCGAGCTCCGCCGCTACGGCTTCAGCTGGTTCGACTGCGAGGACCCTGCGCCCATCGCCCGCTTCCTTGCGAACCCGGACCCGTTCGTCCTCGATCGGAACGAGCTCGTGGCCAAGGTCCGCTTCTCGTCAGAGCAACTGCCTGCGCGGCTCGAGGAGCTCGCCAACGAGTTGACCCGGCAGTAAGGTCGTAGCCCAATGGACACCCTGCCCGGCACGCGACCACGGCGGCGGCTCTCCGCCGCCACCCGGCGCCGGCAGCTGATCGACGTCGCGCTCGAGACCTTCGCCAACTCGGGCTTCACCGCCACGACCATGGAGGACATCGCGACGGCGGCCGGGGTGACCAAGCCACTGCTCTACCAGCACTTCGCCTCCAAGCGGGCGCTCTACCTCGAGCTGATCGACGACGTGACCGCCCGCCTCATCCAGGCGCTGGCCGATGCCGCCCTCGGCGAGACCGCCTTCCACCGGCAGGTGGAGGCCGGCATGCTCGCCTACTTCCGCTTCACCGTCGAGAACCAGTCCGCAATGCGGATGCTCTACGACGCCCCTCCGGACGAGGAGCTCGCCCGCGGCCTGCGCTCGATCCAAGACGCCATCGCCGAGTTCGTGAGCCCGCTCATCGAAGCCGACATCGCAGAGGACCACCGGCGCACCCTCGCGATCGCGGTCGTCGGCATGACCGAGGGCGTCACGAGGCACTGGCTCCGCCAGCGAGCCCATCGGCGCCCGGGCGAGCAGGACACCGAGAAGGAAGCCGTCCTTCTCGCGACCCGAGTTGCCGACTTCGCCTGGAGCGGGCTACGGGGAGTGAGGCGCCTCCCCTGAGCCGTCCAGGGCAGGGGTCAGCTCGATGCCATCCTCGAACCCACAGCCGGGCCAGCCGGCCCTGAGGGGTCGCCGGCCGGCCCGGCTGTGAAGCCCGGGTGGGGGTGGGGTGGAACGAGCTCAGGTGCTCGAGACGTCGCTGTTGGGACGGCTCAGCTGGAGCGGGTTGAACGCGAGCGGCGTGCCGCTCGCCGTCTGGGCCCCGGGGTACTTCCCGAGCACGAAGTAGAGGATGGCCGCGTGGGTCATCTCGACGGGCTGGATGGACGCCGTCGTGGCGATCGCATGGGTGCTCGTGAGCCCGCCGACGTCGGCCTGGTAGGTCTGGGCGGCGACGTTCTCGAGCAGCAGGGCGAGCTCTGCAAGGTCCCCCACGTTCTTCACGGTGGCGAACTTCTTCGTCACGACCGGCGTGAGGACCGGGTCCGGCTCGTGCACGGCGCTCAGGCCTGCCGCAGTGAGCACGGCGTTGAAGGCCGCGGCATGGGCTGCGTGGTGCGAGCGCGCGGTCGTGGCGAACACCGGGACCGCCGGCGGCACCGCACCCAACTTGCCCGCCGTGGCGGCGTCGATGCCCTTGGTGTAGGCGGCCACCGCCAGGTTCTCGATGCTCGCGTCGACGGCGAGCGAGGTGGCGTCGGCGGGAGAGAGCCCGGAGGAAGAGCCGGAGCCGGATCCCGAGTTGCCCCCTGTGCCCGACGACTTGCGTCGGGTGTGGTGCGCTGCTGCGGGCGTGCTGCTGCAGGCCGCCAGCAGGCCGCCGGCGGCGATGACGCCCCCGGTCCCGATGAGGAAGCGGCGGCGGGAGGGGTTGGGAGCCTCGCGCACCGGCGAGGCGGCGGCGATCTCCTCGGTCCACTCGGCGACGGCGGCGCGCAGCTTCGGGAGCGACTCGTCGTGGTGCAGCTCGTCCATGGACTTCGTCATCGCCGCCAGCTCGCTGTCGGAGATGTCGGCACGCAGTTGCCGTCGGTTGCTTCTCACTTGACTGCTCCTTCGGTCGCAGGGCTGGCTTGCGCGGTCGGCCAGAACGGGTAGGGGATGCCGAGGCTCCCGGCGACGGCGGGGAGCTTCGCCACGTTGGTCGGGCTGAGGGTGATGAGCTGCGGGGCGCCGGCGGCGAGGAGGGCGCCGACGGCGTCGAGCACGGCGACGTGCTGAGCCTCGACCCCCATGATCGAGGCCATCACCGTGCGGGCGCTCTTGCTCGAGAGCTCCGAGCAGTCCTTCACGTAGGTCTCGGCGGCAACGAGCTCGAGCGTGCGAGCGAGCCCGACCACGTCAGCTGCGCTCTTCAGGGTCGGGACCGCCGCCTGGACGATCTTGGCGTACTTCGGGTCCGGCTTGGTCTGCTTGGCTCCGCCGAGGCGGGCCGTGGCGGCGTTGAAGGCCTGCAGGTGCTGGGCGTGCTGGGCCTTGGTCGTCTGGGCGAAGGCTTTCACGACAGGGTTGGCCGATGATCCGCCGATGAAGGGCAGCGTGAGCGCCTTGCCGTAGGTCGCGACGGCGAGCACCTCGATCGAGGCCGCCGTCTCGAGGATGTCGACGTCGCCGGTCGTGCTCGCGCCGGCGACGGCGGTCCCCGCGAACAGCGAGGCGACGGCGACGCCGAAGCCGCCGGCCACGAGCGCGCCGACGAGCAGGCGCCGGGTCGAGACCGTGGCCGAACCCTCCTCGCCGTCGTGATCGACAAGAGCCGCGGCCGCAGGCGGTGGAGCCTCCTCCTCGTGGGAGAGCTCGACGTACTCGTCGAGTGCCTGCTTCGTCACTTGGAGGGCGTCCGACTGCAGGTCGCTCGACTCTTCGGTCAGCTCCCGGAGCCGGTGCTCGTCGATGGTCACGGCGTACTCCTTTGTCGTCACTTCGTCCGGGCCGTTCGTCGACCCAGTGACCATTCGGAGCCGTGCTCGCCGGTGGATGCCTCATCCGCGCTACGGCGCTGCCTCGAACCTTCTTTGTGACAAAACCTGAGCCGTCCTCGTTCCGAGCTCTACGGTTGGTCGGGGCCGGCGCCCTTGCGGGCTCCGCTGCGATCCACCTCGACCTGTACCTGACGGGCTACCGCAGGATCCCGACGATCGGCCCGCTCTTCCTCGTCCAGGTGGTCGTGACCGGTGCCCTCGCGCTCGCCATCGCGGCAAGAGCCTGGAGCCGGGGCCGGCGCCTTGGCGACGATCTTCTCTACGCAGCGGGCGGTCTCGCCGGGCTCGGCACGATCGCCGCCTACCTCGTCAGCCTCGACGTGGGCCTCTTCGGCTTTCGGGAGGTCCCGACGACGGCTGGTGCCGTTGCCGGCGGCCTCGAGCTCGCAACGGCGCTCTTGCTGCTGGCAACGCTCGTGACCGGCCGATCGGGTGACCGGTCCGCCGCACGCCGGCTCCGTCCGGCCCCTGCGGGCCTCGCCGGCATCGCCGTCCTCGCCGGGGCAGCTGCGCTCGGGGCTTCGCTGGTCGCTCCAACCGGCGCCAGCCAGCGTCCCACCTCGCCATCGCACGGCCGTGCCGGCGCCGTCGTCACCGTGACGATCCGCAACTTCGCCTACGTCCCGAGTGTGGTGCGGGTCGCTCCCGGAACGCGCATCCGGGTCGTGAACGACGACTCGGTCACCCACACCTTGACCGCCACGAGCGACCAGGGCCATCCGCCCGCTTTCAACACCGGGCTCGTCCCGCCCGGCACGGCACGGACGATCGTCGCTCCGAGGCGTCCCGGCCGCTACCCGTTCTTCTGCGAGATCCACCAATTCATGACCGGCGTCCTCGTCGTGACGTGACCGGGCGAGCTCGAGGGGCATGGTGCCGGTGGCCGTGTCGTACTCGGCAGGGAACCGGCCTGCGACCAACAATGAGCTCAGCCGGGCGCGCCCGCCCGCCCCGGCGCCGTCGGTGGCACGACGACGTACTTCCCTCGACGACGCCGTAGTTCCACAGCGCGTGGTCTCGGACCGGATCCACTACGGCAAGAGCCTGGGCTCGCCGGTTCGGGCAGGACCTCGGACGCCGTTGACGGTGGCAGCGGCTCCTGCGGCCCCGACCGCCGGGCAGAGCTCGCGTGGCGCCCCAGGGCAGCTGCCAGTGTCCGGCCCGGTCAAGGATCGCTCGGCGCCACAGAAGGTAACACCGGGTATACTGTCGCGTGTGGCGAAGGTGATGATCTCCCTGCCCGACGAGTTGCTCGCTCGCGTGGACGCCCAAGCCACCGAGGAGGGCGTCACACGTAGCGCGGCGCTGCGTGCGCTCGCCGAAGCCGCGCTGGGCGAACGTCAACGCCAGCTCGCCGCACGGATGCGCGAGGTCCACACCGGTCTGACCGGCCACGGCGGCGACGTCGCCGCCGTGCTGAAAGCCGAGCGGCCGGGGTGATCTTCCTCGATGCCAGCGTGCTGCTGGCCGCCGAGGACACCGACGATGTGCACCACAAGGCGGCCGCGGCGCTCCTCGAGACCGGGGCACTGGCCACGCTCGATCTCGCCGTCTACGAGGTGATCAACGTCGCGGAACGCCGCTGGCGCGACGCCGATGCCGGCGCTCGCCTGCGGCAGCGGCTCTGGGCGATCGCCGAGCTCGGAGTGCTCGTGCGCGCCGACCCCAGGTTGAGCGCGCGGACCGCGGAGCTCGCGCGTGAGCATCAGCTCAGCTCCTATGACGCGGCCTACGTCGCCGCGGCTCAACGCCTCTCCCTACCACTTGCGAGCTGCGATCAACGCAACCTCGTCGCTCGCGGACTTGCGGAGCTCCCTGCGGCGCTGCTCGACCAACGGACCCGGTAGCCGACCCCCTGTTGGGAGGGTCCCGGCGTCCGACGTCAACGGGACGCCCCGTTACATGGGCGCCTACGACGTGCACGCCGCCCGCCTCATCGGCACCGTGGCCGAGAAGACCGGCATCGTCCCGTTCATGGAGCTGGTCGAGCGGGTCATGACCACCGAGCCCTACGCCAGTCCGATCTCTCCCGCCCCGGGCCGGTCGTGGTCGTCGGTGCTGTGCCCGCCATCCTCCCTACGCTGGCCACGAGCACCCATCGCGGCGCACGACTCCGCAGCACCGAAAGGTCCTTGGTCCAGCGAAGCAGCGAGGTCGCAGTGCCGACGTGTGGGCCGGCTCAGCCCCCGCTGGCGGGCGGCCTCTCGAGGTACACGAGCCGGTCCTGCAGGTGGTCGTCGATGACGCTGCTGACCGCCGAGCCGAGAACGTCGATGCCGGCTCTGCGACGCGAGAACCGCGAGGAGAGGGCGACAAGGACTCCCGAGTGGTGCCCGCCGGCGAGGGGGCGGCTCGGAACTCGGCAACTCGTTGGTCGAGGTCCTTCGCGAGCTCGGAGACCTGGGACTTCGACATCCTCTCGATCCCCATTGGAGCGCACGAGGTCGTCGACTCGCCGGGTCGAGACGCCCTCCACGTACGCCTGGCACACCACGCTCACGAGCGCCTGTTCGGCTCGCCGGCGAGGTTCCAACAGGCTCGGGAAGTACGAGCCCCGCCGGAGCTTTGGGACATCGAGCGTCACCGTGCCGGCCCGGGTGTCCCAGCGCCTGCGGCGATGCCCGTTGCGACTGTTCACCCGGGCCTCGCTGCGCTCGCCGTAGCCAGCGCCGCAGAGCACGTCGACCTCTGCGTCCATGAGCAGCTCCGCCGCCATCTTCACCATCTCGCCGAGCAGTTCACTGCCCGCCTCGGACTCCAGGTACTTGCGCACGAGCTCGCCCGCGCCCATCGTGTTGGTGACCTCCACCGTGTTCTCCCTTCAGTTCCATCGCTGGTACTTGAAGGTTGACGCCGTGGCCGTCGCGTCTGGGGGACCCTCAGGTGGGGCTACCCCTCGTACACCACTCTGGCGGACTCAACTCATAGCCCAACCTGTCCGGCCGGCGGGGGGAGGCTCACGGGCTCTCCGGCGTTTACCCGGACGGGACTCTCAACCGCTGGGCTGATCCAGTTTTCAGGACGCACCACCCGCGCCGCCTTACAGCCGGGAGGCCATCTGGTCTTCGAGACCCGTGACCCCGCCGCGCGCGGCTGGGAACACTGGAGCAAAGAGGCGACCTACCGGATCACGGAGACCATCGCGGCGGTGGCCCTCGCCCGTCTCGGCGAACCGGACGGCACCGCCGGACAAACGTCCTGGTCAGCTACTGGATGTGCATCCCGCTGATCGCCCGGGCGATGACGAGGCGCTGGATCTCGGAGGTTCCCTCGAAGATCGTGTAGATCTTCGAGTCCCGGTGCCACCGCTCGACCGGGTGCTCCCGCACATAGCCGTAGCCGCCGAGGATCTGGATCGCCTGCTCGGTGACCCAGACCGCCGTCTCGCCGGCGACCAGCTTGGACATCGAGCCCTCGCCGGCCGTGTACGGCTTGCCGTTCATACCCATCCACGCCGCCCGTTGATAGAGCAGCCGTGCGGCGTCGATCCGGGTACGCATGTCGGCGAGCTTGAACGCGATGCTCTGGTGCTCGATGATCGCCTTGCCGAAGGTCTTCCGGTCCTTCGCGTACTCGAGCGCGTACTCGTAGGCAGCCCGCGCGATCCCGACGGCCTGGGCCGCAACAGCAGGACGGCTCGCCTCAAAGGTCGCCATCGCAGCCTGGCCCCTCGAGCTCTTGCCCTCGCGAGCCCGCGCGATCCGCTCCTCTAGCCGCTCCCTGCCGCCGAGCAGGCAGGACCCGGGGACCTTCACCTCGTCGAGCACCACCTCTGCGGTGTGGGAGGCCCTGATCCCCATCTTCTTGAACTTCTGGCCCTGCGAGAGGCCCGGCGTACCGGGCGGGACGATGAAGCTCGCCTGCCCGCGCGAGCCCAGCCCAGGCTCGACGACGGCGACGACGACATGGAGGTCCGCGATGCCACCGTTCGTGATCCAGGTCTTCGTGCCGTTGAGCGTCCAGGTGTCGGTGGCCTCGTCGTAGCTGGCGCGCGTCGCGAGGTGGCTCACGTCCGAGCCGGCATCGGGCTCCGAGACGCAGAAGGCGGCCAGCTTGATGTCATCGGCAGTTCCGAAGCACTGCGGCGCCCACTCCGCGACCTGCTCCGGAGTCCCATTCGCCACGATGCCGGCAAGGCCGAGCGTCGATCCGAGGATCGACAGCGCGATGCCGGCGTCGCCCCACGAGAGCTCCTCGTTGACCGCGGGGAGGAGCTGCCCGGTCGAGTCCCCGAAGCAGTTCGCTACGAAGTCGAACGAGTAGAGGCCGATGGCGGCCGCCTCCTTGATGATCGGCCACGGCGTCTCCTCGCGCTCGTCCCACTCATGGGCGGCCGGCCGCACCACGCTCTCCGCGAAGTCGTGGACCCACTTGATCACCTGGAGCTGGTCTTCGTTCAACTCCAGCGAGAACTCACTCATCTGTCACCTCGGATCGTGAGAGCGCACGCGCCCTCGCCATGGCATTTGGCCCGCTGCCAGCACTCCTGCACCGGCACGGCCATGACGCCGCCAGACCAACTGACCACACAGTAACCGATCCTCGCAGGGCGGTCTGCACGAGCAGCCGGCGGGTCAGGCGAGAACCGGCGTTCCGGGGAGGCCCGAACGCGCGCGGCGAGCGCGAAAGGTTGCCAGAATCTCGGCCGCGGCCGAAGGAGGATCTGCGAAACGGACGGGGGTGACCGGTGAGTGCTCAGGCGGCCGCGCCCTCGCAGCTCAGAGGGAGCGGACGTTCCCGGCCTGAAGCCCCTTTGGTCCCTCCTGGATGTCGAACTCGACCTCCTGGCCCTCGGTGAGGGTGCGGTAGCCCTGCATCTGGATCGACGAGTGGTGGACGAACACGTCCGCACCGTCAGGCTGCGAGATGAAGCCGTAGCCCTTCTCGGCGTTGAACCACTTCACTACTCCGGTCGCCACGGTGGCGATCCCCCTTGACTCGTAATTGCCGTGACGGACACCTGGACCCCCAAGAATGTCCCGCCGGGAAGCTAGCAGAGGTTGCTGCCCATGTCACAGGGCTCTCTCGCCTAGCGATAGATGCGGGTGCCGGCCGGCGTGTCCTCGACGCGGTACCCGAGCGCGGTGAGCTCGTCGCGCAACCGGTCGGCGGCGGACCAGTCCTTCCCGGCCCGAGCCTCGTCGCGGCGGCGGGCAAGCTCGACAGCCCGCTCGGAGATGCCGCCCGCCGTCGCCACGAACAGGCCGGCCGCTGCCGCGCAGTCGACGGCCGCCCGGCCGAGCGCACGGCCGCCCCGGCCGTCCGACTCGTCAAGGAGGACATTCGCGCTCCGCACGGCGTCGAAGACGAGGGCCATCGCCCGTGGCGTGTCGAGGTCGTCATCCATCCGCTCGCAGAAGGCCCGGCGCAGCTCGGCCGCACGGTGCTCCGCCTCACCGTCGGCGGGATCGGAAGCGGGAGCCGCCGCCTCGTCGAGCCTCCGGGCGAGCCGGTCGAGGCGGCCGAGCGCCTCGGTGGCCGCGGCAAGCTGGGCCGAGCTGACCTCGATCGGCGCCCGGTAGTGGGACTGGAGCACGAGGAGCCGGTACGAGCGAGGATCGGCCGTCTCAACGAGCTCGTTCAGGCCGGTGACATTGCCGACGGACTTCGCCATCTTCTCGCCGCCCACCTCGACCATCCCGTGGTGGATCCAGTGCTCGGCGAAGCGGCGGCCGAGCGCCACCGCTTGCGCCCGCTCGTTCTCGTGGTGCGGGAACTTGAGGTCCGAGCCGCCGCCGTGGAGCTCGAACCCCTCTCCCAGCAGCTCAAGCGACATCACCACGCACTCGGTGTGCCAGCCGGGCCGGCCCGGGCCGAACGGCGAGGGCCAGCTCGGCTCGCCGGGTTTGGCCCTCTTCCAGAGCACGAAGTCGATCGGGCTCTTCTTGCCGCCGACGACCTCCACCCGCGCCCCGGCTCGCAGCGACTCGAGCGGCTGCTGGGCGAGCAACCCGTAGCCGGGGACCTCGCCAGTCGAGAGGTAGACCCCGTCGTCGATCTCGTAGGCGGCCCCCTTGGCCACGAGCTCGGCGATGGCCTCCACCATGCCGGGAACGAACGCGGTGGCGTGCGGCGTCTCGTGGGGTCTCGCTGCACCCATGCGGTCCATGGCGGACCACCAGAGCTCCTCACACTCGGCGGCCACGTCCTGCCACGGCCGCCCCTCTTCGCTGGCGCGGTTGATGATCTTGTCGTCGATGTCCGTCACGTTGGACACATGCCGCACCGGCCGGCCGGACCACTCGAGGTAGCGGCGGAGGACGTCGTAGACGAGGGCTGCGCGCCCATGCCCGATGTGCGGTGCCCCGTACACGGTGGGGCCGCAGACGTAGAGGCGCAGCGGGCCTGCTCCCCCCGCCGCCACCGGCTCCAAGCGGCCCGCCGCCGTGTCGTGGAGGCGCAGCATGCAAGTACCGTACTAGTCCAATGACTGCGCCCCAGATGCCAGAACGCCCAGGTCTGGAGGGCCTCGAGGCGAAGTGGTCGACCGCCTGGGAGGAGGCGGGGATCTACCGCTTCGACCGCTCGCGCGCACGAGACGAGGTCTTCTCGATCGACACGCCGCCCCCGACGGTCTCCGGGTCGCTGCATGTCGGGCACGTGTTCTCCTACACCCAGACCGACATCGTCGCCCGGTACCAGCGCATGAGGGGCAAGGCCGTCTTCTACCCGATCGGCTGGGACGACAACGGCCTCGCCACCGAGCGGCGGGTTCAGAACTTCTTCGGGGTGCGCTGCGACCCGAGCCAACCCTTCGACCCTGGCTTCGAGGCGCCCAGCACCCCTTTCGACCCTCCCCGCCCGATCTCGAGGCCGAACTTCGTCGACCTCTGCTTCCGGCTGACCGCCGAGGACGAGCGGGCCTTCGAGGACCTGTTCCGCCGGCTCGGCATGTCGTTCGACTGGCAGGAGCACTACACGACGATCGCCGTCCGGGCGCGCCGGGTCTCCCAGGCGGCCTTCCTGCGCAACCTCGCCCGGGGAGAGGCCTACCGCCAGGACGCGCCGACGCTGTGGGACGTCGACTTCCGGACCGCCGTGGCGCAGGCCGAGCTCGAGGACCGGGAGCGGCCCGGCGCCTACCACCGGCTGCGCTTTCAGCTCGTTGGCGGCTCCGGCTCGGTCGAGATCGAGACCACCCGGCCCGAGCTCGTGCCAGCCTGCGTCGCCCTCGTCGCCCATCCCGACGACGAGCGCTACCGGCCCCTTGTCGGCCGGCAGGCCCTCACCCCGCTGTTCGGGGTGCCGGTCCCGATCGTCGCCCACCACCTCGCCGAGCCGGACAAGGGGACCGGGATCGCCATGATCTGCACCTTCGGCGACCTGACCGACGTCACCTGGTGGCGGGAGCTCTCGCTGCCCACCCGGGCTGTCGTGGAGCGCGACGGCCGGCTCGGCCCCGCCCCCTTCGGCGAGCCGAACTGGGAGTCGGTCGACCCCGAGCAGGCCCGGAGGCACTACGCCGAGCTCGAGGGCAGGACCGTGAGCGGGGCGCGGGCCCGCATCGTCGAGATGCTCCGCAGCTCGGGGGCCCTCGTCGGCGAGCCGACCCCGATCACTCACCCGGTGAAGTTCTACGAGCGGGGCGAGCATCCCCTCGAGATCGTCACCTCGAAGCAGTGGTACATCCGCACGCTCGCGCTGCGCGAGCGCCTCCTCGAGCTCGGCCGTCGCCTCGAGTGGGTCCCGGCCTTCATGCGCGTGCGGTACGAGAACTGGGTGGAGGGGCTGACGGGTGACTGGAACATCTCCCGGCAGCGCTTTTTCGGCGTGCCCTTCCCCGTCTGGTACCGGCTCGACTCCGACGGCAACCCGATCGACGACGCGCTGCTCCTGCCCGACGAGTCGCGCCTGCCGATCGACCCCTCCACCGACGTGCCCGACGGCTTCGAGGAGGACCAGCGCAACAAGCCGGACGGGTTCACCGGCGACCCCGACGTCATGGACACGTGGGCGACCTCGTCGCTCACGCCGCAGATCGCCGGCGGCTGGCTCGACGATCCCGACCTGTTCGGACGGGTCTTCCCGATGGACCTCCGCCCTCAGGCCCACGAGATCATCCGGACCTGGCTGTTCTCCACGGTCGTTCGCTCCGAGCTCGAGCACCATGGCCTGCCGTGGAGCAACGCCGCCATCTCCGGGTGGATCCTCGACCCTGACCGTAAGAAGATGTCGAAGTCGAAGGGCAAGGTCATCGTCCCCACCGAGCCGATCGAGACCTACGGGACCGACGCCGTGCGGTACTGGGCCGGAGCGGCACGGCTCGGGGCCGACACCGCCTACGACGAGCAGCAGATGAAGGTCGGGCGCCGGCTCGCCATCAAGGTACTGAACGTCGCCCGCTTCGTCCTCTCCCGCCTCCCCGACGTCGATCTCGAGCGACCGGCCGAGCTCGAGCCGGGCGATGCCTCCATGCTGGCGAGGCTCGACGAGGTCGTCGAGAGCGCGACCGAGAGCTTCGAGCGCTTCGACTACGCCCGTGCCCTCGAGCAGACCGAAGGGTTCTTCTGGCGCTTTTGCGACGACTACGTCGAGCTCGTGAAGGCCCGGGCCTACCGGGCCGCCGACGATGCAGCTGCCTGCTCCGCCCGCTGGGCGCTGCTCACGGCGCTCGATGCCCAGCTGCGGCTGCTCGCGCCCGTCCTGCCGTTCGCGACCGAGGAGGCGTGGTCCTGGTTCAAGGAGGGATCCGTCCATCGGGCGCCCTGGCCGACCCCGACCCGCCTCGGCGGCGATCCGGCCGTTCTCCTGCAGGCGGGCGAGGTGCTCGCTGCGATCCGCAAGGCGAAGTCGGAGGCGCACGTCTCGATGCGGACCCCGGTCGCGAGCTGCGGCGTCCATGGTCCGGCTCGCGCCGTGGAGCCCGTGAGGGCGATGGCCTCGGACCTCTGCGAGGCCGGCGCCGTGGAGTCGCTCGTGCTGGATCCGGCCGGAGACGGCGCCCTCGAGGTCGAGGTGGTCCTCGGGGAGCGGCAGGCTCGCGAGGCGTAGAGGGGCCGAGCCACCTCTCGGCGCCGAGCCGGTCAGATCAGGTGGGAGAAGCGCAAGGGGGGTCGCGGCAGGACCACGACGGTCACGACGCGATGGGTCTGCTGGTCCACGACCACCACGGCGAAGCGGTACGGTCCCGAGAGCGGGTGCCAGCTCCCCGGGAGGGGCGATCGTGAGGCACCGAGGTGGTAGCCGAACAGGCAGGCTCCGGTCTGGCCAAAGTCGGAGAGCGCGTCGGGCACGACGATGTGGTGCCGACGGATCCGCCGGAGGTCGGCGACCAGCGTCGAGGCCGACACGTAGCGGACGCCGGCGAACTGCGGCTCGGGGCCGACCGCCCGGCGCGCCTCGGGGAACGACGAGAAGCAGATCGCGTCGCGAGGGCCGAGCCCGGCGCGATACGACGTGCACGCGCTGAGGAGCAACGCGGCGGCACACAGCGCGAGCGCCGCTGTGCAGCCGGGAGGACGGCGCCGGCTCACGCGGGGTCCCGTTCGCGCAGCTCGGGGGCGGCGACGGCCCGCCGCACCGCCCGCCGCTCGGCGCTGCGGTCGCGCAGCACGATGCCGAGGTACGCCAGCCAGCCGAGCGGGAGGAACCCCCAGAAGCTGACGATCCGGTAGAGCAGCACCGCACCGACGGTGGAAGCCTGTGAACCTCCGTAGGCCACGAGCGCGATGGTAAGGCTTCCCTCCACGACGCCGAGGCCCCCTGGGGTGATCGGGAGGTTGGAGGCGAGCTGGCCGGCGCCGTAGGCGAGCAGGAGCGCCTGCCAGGGGATGGCGGCGTGGACGGCGAGGTAGCCGCAGGCGAGGCAGGCGCAGTCGCACGACCAGTTGGCGACCGACCAGCCGAGCGCCTTCATGAAGTCGCGCCAGGTGAGCCTGACCCCGCCGAACCGGGAGATCAGCTCCGCGAGCACGACCGCCTCCTCCCGCCGAGGGCGGCCCGTCACTCGGCGGAGGGCTCGCAGCCCGGCGAGCGCGACCTGGGACAGGGCGCGGCGCTGCCAAAGGATGGCCGTCGCCACGATGGCGAGGAACAGCACGCCGAGGGTGACCCCGATCAGGTCGAAGGCGGCGCCCTGGCGCACGGCGAGGCCGAGCCCGATGGCCGTGAGGAGGCTGAGACCGAGGGCGGAGCTCACGAAGGTGACCGCCAGCGTCCACGCGGAGAGGGCGTCGTCGGCCCCGAAGCGCCGGTACTGGCGGAAGGCGAACACGCTCGAGACGGCGGGTCCGGCCGGGATGGACGACGCGATGGCGCCGGCTGCCGTCGTGAGACCGATGAGGCGGAGCTGCGGGATACGCACGTCGCCAGCCCGCAGGGGGGCTCCCTGGATCTCCGCGAAGGCGACGACGGACAGCGCCTCGGCGACGATGCCGAGGACGAGCCAGCCGACGCTCAGGTGGCCGAGCTCGTTCGCGGCGTCGGTCAGCTCGCCCCGCTGGCCCGCCACCGCCCATAGGGCGAGAGCGCCGAGCAGGAGGCCGACGACAAAGCGCAGCACGCTCGCGTGCCGACGGAGGAACGCCCACACTGCGGCGGCCCTGCCGCGCGGGGCCGGCTCCTCAGCTCCGGTCAGAGCTGGAGCGACTTGATCTCGAGGTACTCCTCGAGACCGTACTTCCCGAGCTCCCGACCGTTGCCGGACTGCTTGTAACCGCCGAAGGGGGCGAGCGTGTTGAACGCTCCTCCGTTCACGTCGACCCGCCCGGTACGGATCTTCCGGGCGACGGCCTTCGCGTGCTCAACGTCGCCTGACCACACCCCGCCCGCGAGGCCGTAGACGGAGTCGTTCGCGATGGAGATCGCGTCCTCCTCGTCGTCGTAGGGCATGATCGCGAGCACCGGGCCGAAGATCTCCTCCCTCGCGATCGTCATGTCAGGGGTGACCTCTGAGAAGACGGTCGGGCGAACGAAGTAGCCCCGCTCGAGCCCCTCTGGCGGCTCGACGCCGCCGGTGAGCAGCTTGGCCCCCTCGTCGATGCCCTTTTGGATGTAGCCCCTCACGCGCTCGCGCTGCGCAGCCGAGACGAGCGGACCGAGACGGGTCGTGTCGTCGAAGGGGCTGCCGGGCGTCGACTGCTCGGCGGCAGCGACGGCGAGCTCCTCGACCTCCGCAAGGCGGCTGCGCGGCACGATCATGCGCGTGAGAGCGGAGCAGGTCTGGCCGGAGTTGAGGTAGCACATCGTCACGCCGTGCGGCACGGCCTTGGCGAGGTCGGCGTCCTCCAAGATGACGTTCGGCGACTTGCCCCCGAGCTCGAGCGCGACCCGCTTCACGGTCTCCGCCGCGAGCTGCGTGACGCGCCGCCCGGCACGAGTCGAGCCGGTGAACGAGATCATGTCCACGTCGCGATGGCTCGCGAGCGCCTCGCCGACGACAGGGCCGAGCCCGGAGACGAGGTTGAACACCCCCGGAGGGAGCCCGACCTCGTCGATCAGGTCGGCAAGGAGGAAGGCGTTCAGCGGAGCCACCTCGCTCGGCTTCAGCACCACCGTGCAGCCGGCCGTGATCGCGGGTGCCACCTTGGCGGCGATCTGGTGGAGCGGGTAGTTCCAGGGGGTGATGGCGCCCACGACGCCGACGGGCTCCTTCACGACGAGGGAGTTGCCGACCTGCTCCTCCCAGACGATCTGCTCGACGAGCTCGGCCATAGAGGTGAAGGTGCCCATGGGGAGCCCGGCCTGGATCAGCATGGAGAGGCCGAGCGGCATCCCCACCTCGTGCGCCACGAGCTCGGCAATGTCACCCATCCGGGCCTGCATCGCCTCGCCGATCCGGGTCGCGAACTTCGCCCGCTCGCTCGGCGAGACCTCCGCCCACTCGGGAAAGGCGCGCCGCGCCGCGCTCACTGCCGCATCCACGTCCTCGGGAGAGCCGAGGGGAACCCGGCCGATCACCTCCTCGGTGGTCGAGTCGAGGACCTCGATGCTCTCGCTCGCTCGCGGGGCCACCCAGGCCCCGTCGATGTAGAGCTTGTCCCGGACGTCCATTGCGGCCTCCCTGTCAACGAGTGCGGCGAGCCTACCGCCCGGCGCTCCCGGGCTCCCGGCGGCTGCCGCTGGCGGTTCCCGGGGCACCGGAAGGGAGGGGGCCGGTGCCGCCCGAGCCGAACGGCGGCGTGACTCCCGCCCCGCTCGCCGCGTTCTCGACCGAGCCGCTCGTCCCGGTGGAGCTCGTTGCGGGATGGGCGATGAGGAACCAGTTCGAGGCGAGGGCGAACTGGCGCGCAAAGGTGTCGCCCGACTCGTACACGGCGCCGTTGGTGCCGCGGATCTTCACCCGCAGCGCACGGCCGCCCCAGGCGCCGAAGCCGTTCCTCGTGAGAACGTGCACGGCGAGCAGGCTCCCGATCTTCGGGAAACGGGCCTCGACCTTGGCGACCGGTATGGTGACCTGCCAGTAGTGGTCCGGGTTGCAGCTCCAGTAGCCAGTCGAGGCGAGGCAGACCGAGTCGCCGTCGTCGACCACGGCCGGGAACCGGCTCGGCGCCGTCCATCCCCCGGTCGAGGCCGAGTACTCCGTCGGCGCCGGGATGCCGTCGATCTCGAGGATCTCGCCCGAGGTGTCGGTGGCGGCGAGCGTCGAGATGGCCGTCTCGTTGGCAGTGCCGGGGTAGCTCTGGCACCAGTCGCTGTCGCAGATGTCCGCCCACCCCTCAAAGCCGCCGCCGGCGACGTAGGCCAGCGCGTAGGTGCGAGCGGCGACGGCCTGCGCCTCGAGCGACTGGAAGCCCCACGGCTCGCCCTGCGGGGCGCCGGCGGTGCCACCGAGCTCGCCCCAGCCGGCCGAGGACTCCGACGGCACCACGTCGGCGACGTACTGGTCGAGGGGGACGAGGTTGATCGTCTGCGCCACCGACGTGCCGCCCGAGCGGTCGATGATCCCGCGCACGAGGCCCCGCACCGTCATGTCGACCCCGTCGGCCCGGCAGATCGTAAGGAGCCGGGAGCCGGGAGCGTCAGGCTGCTGCGACGACGGCACCGCCTGGACCGTCCCGGTGACGACGCCCACCTTCTTCCACCTCGTTGCCGTGCAGCTGGAACCGGTCTTCACGACCCAGGTCCCGGTGTCCGGGTGGAGGACCGCCCTCGCTGCCTCGCCCGCCGGGATCACCTCGCCGCCGAGGCGGAACTTGGACTGGGAGGTGACCACGAGCGGGGCCCCGGTGTTCTCGACCACCCCGACGGAGAGGTACGGGTCACCCCCGTTCGAGGCGAGGGTGGTGCCCCCGTAGAAGTGGGCGAGGATCCACTGGTAGGTCTCGTGCCCGACGGCTGCGTAGCCGAAGGCGCCCCACTGGCCCATGCCGATCCCCGGTCCCCAGCCGTGGCCGTCGACATGGACGAGCCCGCCGGGGAACGGGACCCCCGACGCCGGTGAGCCGAACCTCCCCGGTGGAGCCGGCGAGCCGGTCGCGCTGAGCGAGGCCCGAGCCGTGCCGGGCGCAACGAGAAGAGCGACGGCGAGCGCGCCCGCGGCCGGCGGCCCGATCAGCTTTGCGATCGACGGCCTGCCCCCCTCCCGGACAGCCCGCTGGCGCATGCGCGCGTGGCGCAGCTCGGCGAGCATGAAGCGGAGACTAGCCGCCACTGGCAGTGGCAGAAACCGCGTACGCCAGCCACTCCTGGCGCACCGGCAACAACGACCACTCTCAGTGGCCGGAGCCCGTTGCTGGAGCGTTCGGGGCGGGAGCTCGGCGGTCACCGCGCATCTGCCCATCTCCCCCGCTCAGCGAGACAGCGCCACGCGACCTCCGGTCGCGGGCCTCGTGGGTCCGGGCGAGCCGGGCTCGGACGACCCCGACATCGGCAGGCCGCATGGACGGTCGCTCGACCGAGCCCTCACACCGGTCAGGCCGATGCCTCGGCGGTGGGATGCGGCCTGGCGCCCTCGGCAATGGCGAGCGCCTCGCCGATGGCGGCGGCGAAGTCCGCTCGGGCCCGCTCCAGGCTGAACGAGTCGGCCCGCTGGCGGCCCGCGGCCACGAGCCGGTGCCGCAGGCCGTCGTCGGTGAGCACGCGCCGGACGGCGGCAGCAACCGCGGCGGGCGCCTTCGTGTCGAGCACCACACCCGCGTCGCCGACCGTCTCGGGTACGGCCGCCGCTGCGTAGGCGACCACCGGCAGGCCGTGGTGCATCGCCTCGAGGAGGGGGGCGCAAAAGCCTTCGTGGTCCGAGCAGCAGACGTAGACGTCGCAGGAGTCGTAGAGGGCCGCCAGCTCGCCGGCGCTCACCGACCCGGCGATCTCCACCGCATCATCGAGCCCGAGGACCTCCACGTACCTGCGCACGCCGAGGGCGTAGGCCGGGCAGCTGTCCCGCCCGACAAGGTGGAGGCGGGCCGACGGTTCGTAGGCCTCCCGGTAGGCGGCGAACGCCGCCACCACGTCGTGATGGGCCTTGTGCGGGATCATCTGGCCGACGAACAACCAGTCGGCACCGGGCTCCGCCCGGGCGAGGGCGGAGAGCCGGGCCGTGGCAACCGGGTCTGGAGCGACGTCGAAGTTGGTGCGGTCGACCATGAGCATCGAGACCCGGGTCCGTTCGTAGCCCCAGCTCTCGAGCTCGCGGGTGTTGTAGCGGGAGTCGCCGACGCCGAGGAGCACCGCCGGGGCGAGCTCGGCGAGCTGCACCCTCCCGAGCCTCACCTCGTCGCCCAGCGACGGCATCCACTGCTCGACGAGCTCCGCCGGCGTGATGTTGTGGTAGTCGAGCAGCTTCGGACCCGGGTGCTCGGCCACGGCCTCAGCTGCCGGGCTGCCGATGGAGGCCTGGTAGCAGACCCACTGGCGGCCGCCCTGCTCACGCGGCAGCTCCGAGAGCGGGTGCACCCGTCCGGCCATCTCGGGCCCCATCGTGAGGGCATAGATCTCGGAGACGAACCCGAGGCCGCGCAGCACCCGTTGGGCCTCCAGGGTGTGGTGGCTCACCGCGTCGCGCTCCACGATCGAGGGGATCACCTGGTCGATGCGGACCGGGCGGCCGACGGGTGCGACGGCGCCGCTCACGACCGCACCGGCGCCGTGGCGGAGACGGCGTAGGCGGCTCCGTCCGCCGACGTGCACGACGAGATCTCCTCGAGGCCCGCCCGGGCGAGGAGATGGGACCAGGTCACCGGATGGAGGGGGCGGCCCGGCCCGAGGTCGGCCGCGACGGGATCGGCGGCCGCTGCCCCCGACGGCGCCGTGCTCAGCACGACCACGGCCCCGCCGGGGGCGAGGCGGCTCGCTGCCAGGCGGGCAAGGGCGCGCGCCCGTGACGGCGTCATCAGGTCGGTGACCCCGCTCAGCACGATCCCGCCGAGCGAGGCCTTCGGCTCGCCGGCGAGCGCCTCGAGCGCGGCGCGCCGGCAGGCGCCGGTGCCCTGCGGGTCGGTGCCCTCGGCCACGAGGCCGGCAGCCCGAAGACGCTCGACGAGGCGGCCGTCGCCGCTGTCGGCATGAAGGACGGGTGAGCGCGCGACGCGCTCCTCGATCACGCGGTCGAGGACCTCGTCGCCGAGGTGCCCCGCCGCGTCAAGGCGCAGTGCCCTCGGAACTGGAGGACGGGGAACGGACGCGCCGGCCGAGATCCGCCCGAACGTCCGCCCGGGCCAAGTGGCGGCGAGCCGCCGTCGCGTGGAGTCGGCCACCACCTGCAGGTTGGTGGAGCTCGCCTCGAGAGCGTGCGAGGCGGCCTCGATCGCCCGCCGTTCGGCGACCCGCAGGACGGGCCCGGCCCGGCGGCGGGCACGGTAGGCCGCTCGGGTGGCGAGCCGCCTGCCGGCTCGCACCGAGCGGCTCGCGAGCGCCCCCAGGCCGCGAGGCGACGGCGAGCCGGATGGAGCTCCTCGTTGCCCGCTTCGCAGGGCGACCTCGGCCTCGAGTGCCCGCGGATCGGCGGCGATCTCCGAGAAGGTCGCCGAGAGGCGATCCTCGAAGCCCGGTGGGAGCGAGCCGTCGTGGCGGATCCTCTCCGCCTCGGAGAGGATCTCCTCCGCCAGGCTCACGCCGGGACGTCCCCGGGCTGGTGCTCATGAGCGAGCTCCACGGTGAGCGGCATCGACACGATGCCGGTCGAGGTCCCCGGATTCTCGACGAGCAGCTGAGCGGCGGGCTCGAGCCTCGCGTGGACGGCGCCACCGCCCGGGTCCTGCACGCGCACGTTCACCGCGTAGCTGCCGTCGAGGAGCGGAACGGCGGCGAAGTGGAACCGCAGCGTCGATCGCCCCCGCTCGAGGGTGACCGGTGTGCCGCTGTCGAAGTCGAAGATGAGGCTGCCGTTCCTCCCCCACACCGAGCAGCCGAACGCGACCCCCTCGATGCGCTCGGAGGCCTCCACCTCCACCACCACGGTCGCCGGCTCCCCGGGCAGCACGTGCTCCCGCCCGGTCGCCGTCTCGAGGCGGGACGCGGTCAGCTGGACCCGGCGGCCGGGGCTCGGGGCCGGGAGCGGGGACGGCTCGACCACCTCCGCCGGAGCCGCCCCGTTGCCTCGCGGAGCCTCCTCCGCGAGCGCATCTCCCGCCCCGAGCGGTCCGAGCGCGTCCCCGGCGTCGATCAGCACCTCGCGAAAGGCCCGGATCGCCTCGCCAGGAGGGGCGACCGTCACGAGCTGGCCGGCGTTGATCACCATCACGCGGTTGCACAGCTGGCGCATGAGGTCGGCGGCGTGCGAGACCACGACGATCGTGCGACCGTCCCGTTGGAACTCGTGGATGCGCTGCATGCACTTTTGCTGGAACCGCTCGTCGCCGACGGCGAGGACCTCGTCGACGAGGAGGATGTGAGGGTCGGCGTTGACCGCGACGGCGAAGCCGAGCCGGACGTACATGCCCGAGGAGTAGAAGCGGACCTCGTTGTCGATGAACTCCTCGAGCTCTGCGAAGGCCACGATCTCGTCGAAGCGCCGGTCGATCTCCCTGGTCGGCATCCCGAGGAGCGAGGCGTTGAGGTAGATGTTGTCCCGTCCCGACAGCTCCGGCTGGAAGCCCGCCCCGAGCTCGAGCATGGCGGCGAGCGAGCCGCGCAGGCGGATCTCCCCCGAGGTCGGCTTCAAGATGCCGGCGACGCACTTGAGCAGCGTCGACTTGCCGCAGCCGTTCCGGCCGAGGATCCCGACCGTCTCGCCCTCGAACACGTCGACGTCGATGTCGCGAAGGGCCCAGAAGTCGTGGTGGGGAACCCGCCCCCCGTGGAGCAACCGCTCCTTCAGGGAGTTGTACTTCTCCTGGTAGAGGCGGAACCTTTTTGAGACCTGCCGGATCTCGATGGCGGTGCTCACCTAGAGGTCACAGCTCCTCTGCGAAGTTGCCCTCGACCCGCCGGAACAGCACGCTCGCGAGATAGAAGAGCACGAGCGAGACGGCGAGGACGATGCCGAGCAGCTCGAAATAGAAGCCCTCGGGGTAGGTGGCGAGCACGCCGCAGGTGACGTGCGCCGGGCAGCTCCGCTCGAGGGCGCCGGGCACGTGGGCGAAGATGAACCGCTGGAAGGAGATCACGATCGTCGTCAGGGGGTTCAGCAGGTAGAGCCAGACAAGCCCGTGCTTTCCCAGGCGAGACCCGAGGTTGCTCCAGGTGTAGACGATCGGCTCGGCGAAGAACAGGGCGACGAGCACGACCTGGATGAGGTGCTCGATGTCCCGCAGGTAGACGTTGAGCGCCGAGAGCGCGAGCGCGAGCGCGGCGGTGAACACGACGTCGCAGACGAGCGCGAGCAGCATCACCGGCAGGTACCGCCAGTCCGGCATGACCTGGAACCCGACCAGGAAGAGCACGAGGATGCAGCTCTGGAAGAAGAAGTAGCAGGTCGCGACGCCCACCTGGGTGAGCGCGAGGATCTCGCGGGGGAAGGCGACCTTCTTCACGATCCCAGCATGGGCAACGAGGGTGCCCGACGAGCTGAGGAGCGCGGTGTTGAACAGGTTCCAGGGCAGCAGGCCGCACATCAGGTAGACGGCAAAGTCGGAGATGCCGTTCTTCAGGATGTAGCGGAACATCACGAAGTAGATGAGCAGCACCATCGCGGGGTTCAGGAACGACCAGAGGAACCCGAGGAAGCTGTTCTTGTACCGGACCTTCAGCTCTTTTCGCACGAGGAAGACGAGCAGCTCTCGCGCCTCCCAGATCTCTCTTGCCCGCGCGACCGTGCCCACGTGCGCGGCGACGACGCGCTGGGGCTGATCGGCCCCGAACGGGGTCCGAGAGGGCGCGCCGGCCCCGGGCGCGCTCGGGAACTGGTGCGGCTCACTCGCCGGGCCCGCCGGCAGGTCGGCTCGCGCTCGAGCCATGAACTGGGTCCTCCTGACGCGTATCGCGACTCTCGCGAACGCCGAATGCGGGGTCGATCCTAGTGGCGCTCACCGGCGAGCCACGGCCATCTGGCTGCTCCCGGGCAGGTGGCGGCGGCGCTCTTGCGTGCGGCCTAGTGTCGTGGCGGCGCGTCGATGGCGCGTGCCGGCACCCGCGCACGACCCGCCGACGACGACCAGCGCAAGGAGAAGGAGCAACCGTGGCCCCCGCCCCCCGCGCCGCCTGGCGCCTGATCCGACGACGTGCCACGGCTGAGGCCGCCGCGGTCCTGACGCCGCTGCTCGACGAGCGGACGGCAACGGTCCACGAGCGCCTCGGCCGGCTCGAGGCGGCGCTCGAGCGGATCGAGCGGCAGCTGCGGGAGCTGGGCGAGCTCGCCGTCACCCAGGTCGAGATCGAGAACCAGCTGAGCGAGCTGATCGGACGCCAGCTGCGCGCCGCCAAGGATCGGATCGAGGAGCTCGAGGAGCGTGCCGGGCCGCGGTCATGACCGGTGCTCCCGTCCTGTGCGACCTAAGGGCCGTCCAGAGCCCTGACCACCGCGGGCGGGGCATCGGCCGCTGGTCCTACGAGCTCGCCTGTGCCCTCGAGCGGGTCCGCCCCGACCTCGTCGCGGCCTACCTCCTCGACCCCGGCTGGCCTCCCCCTGGAGCGGTCGAGGGGCTGCTCGCGAGCGGCAAGCTCGCCTACCTCGGGACCCCGCGAGCCGAGGAGGCGGTTGCCCATGCCCGCGCCTACCTGTGCTGCTCCCCCTTCGAGCTCGACCGCACCCTCGGCGACGTCCGGCCCGAGCTCGTCGACCGCCGCGGGCTTGCCTACGCCGCGATCGCCTACGACCTCATCCCCCTCCGCCACCCTGAGGAGTACCTGCGCCACCCCGCCCAGCGCCGGCGATACGGGGCGCGGCTCGAGGTGCTCCGGACGGCAGACGCCGTCCTCGCCATCTCAAAGTTGGCCGGTGCCGACGTCCGGCGCTTTCTCGAGGTGGCTCCCGAGCGGTGCCACGTCGTCGGCACCGGCGTCTCCCGGCGCTTCGTACCGCCGGTCTCTCGCGAGCACGCCCTCGGCGCGCTGCGCTCGGCGATGCCGGAGCTGCGGGAGAGCTTCGTGCTCTACCCGGGGGGCAATGACGGGCGCAAGAACATCGAGGGTCTCATCGCGGCCTTCGCCGAGCTCCCCGAGCCGGTGCTCCGGCGACACCAGCTCGTCGTCGTCGGCGACCTGCCGCCGCTCACCGCGAACCATTACCGCCACCTCGCCCGCGAGGCCGGGGTGGAGGACCGCCTCCTGCTCACCGGGTTCGTGTCCGACGAGCGCCTCGTCGAGCTGTACCAGGCGGCCGAACTGTTCATCTTCCCGTCGCTCGCAGAGGGCTACGGGCTGCCGGTGGCGGAGGCGCTCGCCTGCGGCTCCGTGGCGGCGGTCTCGGATCGGGCCCCCTTCGACGAGCTCGTGCCCGAGGCGAAGGCCCGCTTCGACCCGGCCGATCCCCGGGACATGGCGGCGACGATCGAGCGATGCCTGACCGACGAAGGGCTCCGCCGCCGCGTCGTCGAGGACGCGAAGGGAGCCCTCTGTTCCTGGGACGAGGTGGCCGAGCGGGTCGCAGCCGTGCTCGAGCGCCTCGCCGCCGCACGGCCCCGCCCCTGGCGGCCCCGGGCCGTGCGACGGATCGCCGTCGTCTCGCCCTTCCCCCCCGTCCCGAGCGGCGTCGCCGGGTACAGCGCGAAGCTCGTCGAGGCCATGCGGGCCGCGATCGAGGCCGGCGCCGCCCCCGGCTGGGCAGCCGGGTCGACCGAGATCGACTGCTTTGCCGACGGCCTCGGCCGGGGAAACCCGGTGGACCCTGTCGGCGGCATCGTGCCCCGGCCGGCCGGCGCCTTCGAGGCCGTGGACCACCTCAGCGGAAGCTACGACCGCGTCCTGTACGTGATCGGGAACTCCGAGTTCCACTCCCGAGCTCTCGCCTCCATCCGCCGCCGCAGGGGGGCGGTGCTCTGCCACGACGTCCGGCTGAGCGGGCTGCTCGCGCTCTCCCAGGATCTCCCCGGCGCGGTTCCCGGTGGGCTGCGCGAAGCCGTCGCGAGGGCGTACCCGCAGCTCCCCGCCCACCTCGGCAGCAACGGCTGGATCGGCGAGGCAGACCGCGACCGGTACGGCCTGCTCCTCACCCGGGAGGTGCTCGCCCACACCGACCGGCTCCTTGTCACCTCCGAGGCGGCGAGATCCCTCGCCGAGCTCGACGCCGGGCCCGAGCTTGCCGGCCGGATCGGGGTCGTTCCCTTCGCCATGGCGCGCCTTTCCGAGAGCGAGCTGCGCATCGTCGAGCGCGCACGCAGCGCCGCTGCCGAGCACCGGGCGGGGGGAGGCCCGTACACGCTCGCGTCCTTCGGGCTCGTCGACCCCTCCAAGCGGCCGCACCTGCTCGTCGAGGCCCTCGCCCTGCTCGTGCGGGACGGCGTCGAAGTGCGGCTGCGGCTCGTCGGCCCGGTCGCGACGAGCCTCGCTGCCGAGCTCGTCGCGCTGGCGACCGCGCGCGGGGTCGGTGAGCGCGTGGAGGTGACGAACGAGGTCCCCTGGGAGGCATACCTGCGGCTGCTCGGGGAGACCGACGTCGCCGTCCAGCTCCGATCGAGGGCCTTCGGCGAGGCGTCCGGGACCGTGAGCGAGGCCTGCTCGGCCGGCGTCGCCACCGTCGTGTCGGATCTCGGCTGGATGCACGAGCTCCCCGACGGCGCAGTCCGCAAGGTTCCGCCCGATTGCGGCGCCCCTGAGCTCGCCTGCGCGCTCGCCGCCCTCCTCGCCGATGGAGCCGCACGGGAACGTCTCGGGGCAGCGGCAATGGCCTACGCCAACGAGCACACCTTCGACCTCGCCGCCCGCGCGGTGCTCGCCGAACTGGCTCCCTGATCGAGCCGGCCACCCGAACCGGAGCGAGGCCGCCGGGCCCTCACCCGATCGAGCGAGCTACCAACCGGCGCGCGCGTCGTATCGCGCGGGCAGCCGGGCGCGTGGCCGGGTGCTCCTCGGCGGCGACCAGTGCCGCCCGCGCCATCCGGCGGGCGAGCGTCCCGTGGGCTCGCTCGTTCGACAGGGACTGGGCAAGAGGGGGCACTCCCGCGCCTGGCACGGGCTGCCACTGCCACAGCGGGACCCGAGCCGGCCCTCTCGTTGGCGCGGCACCGACGCCGGGCGCGGAGAGGACCCGCATCCTCGCTTCGGCGGCCCGTGCGCGCACGAGGTCGGTCACCGCCTCGTAGCTCGCCCCTGCTCCAAGGTCGGCGCTCCGGCTCCGATCGCCGCCGAGCGCCACCATCTCCGTGGCGAGTTGGAGCTTCGCACGGTGCGCGGCCGGCACGCTGGACACGAGCTGCTCGAACGTCTCCTCGCTGCCGGCATCGATGCGGTCCGCGACCGCCCACAGGGACTCGGCGGCCCGCCCTCCGGCCCCGCGAGGGAGGTCGTGGATCGAGTGGAGCCTGATGACCACCTCGCTGCGCTTGTACGCGAGCACAAGGGCGATGGCGCCGAGGCCGAGGGCGCGGCCGGCCCTACCCGACTGGTCGCCGGCGGGGAAGCCGGGCTCGAGCTGGACCACGACGCGGTCGGCACCACGGCAGGCGAGCCCGAGCTCCAGCGCGGCCGCCGGCCCGGGCAGCTCGAGGTAACGGTGGGCCACGGTGTCGGCGCGGGGGGAGACCACCTCCACTTCACAGCCCTCCCGCCGCAACCGCAGAACCTCGGCCAGCAAGGAGCGGGAGCGCTCCGTGATCGGTGGCGGCAGCGAGCCGACAACGACCGCCCTCACGAGGAGAACCGCTCCAGCGCTACTTCCATGCCGTCGAGGATCTTCGGCCAGGTGTAGTTCGAGAGCACGTACTCCCGGCCCCTCCCGGCGAGCTCGGAAGCGAGCTTCGGCGCTTCGGCGACGAGACGGAGGCACTCCCCCATCTCGATCTCGTCGCCATAGACGAGGCCCCCGCCGGAGCGCTCGCAGTGCCAGGCCACCACCTCGCTTGCCATGTTGGCGATCACCACCGTCGATGCCAGCCAGGCCTCCATGATCGTGCGCGAGAAGCTCTCGTTCGGGCTCGGCTGTAAGTAGGCTTCCGCAGCGGCGAAGGCATTGGCGACCTCTCCATCATCGAGGTAGCCGAGGTCGATGATCCGCTCACGCAGGGCCGGCGGGATCTCCGGATCACCCGCGCCCACCGTCACGAGATCGAGCTGGAGCCCGTGCCGAACAAGGGCAGCGGCGAAGCCGCGCATCGCCTGCGGCCACCCCTTGCCCTCCTCGCGACGCCCGGCGCACAGCACGAAGGGCCGCTCGAGCCCGTGGCGCTCCCGGAACCCCGCCGGGTCGTACTGCTCTGGCACGTGGACGGCCGAACCGATGACCCGATGCGAGGGCAGCGGGGCGAGCCGGTGCCCAAGCTGGTGCTCGGGCTCGGACTGGAACCACACCTCTGCCGACCCGGCGAGCGCAGCTCGCACCGACCTCAGGTAGGCGTAGGGCTCGTCGTGCAGACAGGGCATCAAGATGCTGCGCTCAGGGGCGATCCCGATGCAGTAGAGGGTCGTCCAGAACAGGTACGGGGAGAAGACGAGCGCGTCGTACTCGCGCGCCGTCTCGGCCAAGTAGAGGTAGAGCTCGGGAACGCGAAAGCGGGCGTTCACCCACGCAAGCTCGTCCTCGTCGGTGAGGCGGTCCCCGGCGAAGATCCGGCGCTCGAGCGCCGACCACACAACGGGGTCGGAGCGGGGGATCGTCTCGAACCTCCGCACGGTCACCCCACCGTCGGTGCCGAGGCCCGCCGGCCACACGTTCTGCCAGGTGTGATGGTCCCGGGCGCAGGTCGTCAGCACCTCGACCTCGTGACCGCGCTTGGCGAGCCCCCGCGCTTCTTCCCTCACCCGTGACTCCGAGCCGCCGAGCACGCCATCGCCGTAGCGGGGGGTCACGAACGCGATCTTCGCCACGGCAGGGATGCTACCGGGGAGGCAGACTGGCCCCCTTTGACCTCTCTCCGTGTGCGAATGCGCGCTGAGCGTGACAGAATGGGCGGCAAGCCCGTCCGCCACGTGGAAGGCACGCGCCAAAGGGGGCAGAGATGGAGATCCGCAGTCCGCGAGGAAATGCCGTCGGCACGCGCGTCGACCGCAAGCTCTCCTCGTGGCGCGTGCGGCGGCACGCAGCTGCGATCGTGCTCGGGCTCGCGTCGCTGGCCGTCGCTGCCACGACGGTGTCGAGCCCCCCTCCAGGAGCGGCTCGGGACCGCACGCCGATCGCCGAGGAGCTGGCGGACTCCTGCCCAGGGACCTACCCGACCTGGTTCGGGCAGCCGGCATGGGTGATCGGGTGTCACATCGGGGGCCAGGCCTTCACGTCCCCGGTCGTGGGATCCATCGACGGACAAAAGGTCGTCGTGGACGCCTCCCTCTCGGGCGAGGTGTACGTGGTCAACGCCCTCACGGGCAAGGAACTGCCCGGCTGGCCGCAGCGGGCGACGCTGACGGGGGACACAGCGACGGCGATCGACTCGAGCCCGGCGATCGCCTACCTCGACGGTCCGAGCGCCGAGCCAAGCATCGTCGTGGGCCTCGGGAGCCAGTACGTGAAGGACCAGAACGGCGGTGTGATGGCGTGGAACGCGAACGGGACGGTGCGCTTCCGCTTCCTCACGAAAAAGACATTCTCGCAGTGGGGAGGACCAGCCGACTACACGAACTCCGTGTTCGCGACCCCGGCTATCGGCGACCTCACGGGCAACGGCCAGCAGGACATCGTCTTCGGCTCCTTCGACCACTACGTCTACGCCCTCAACCCCTCCGGGAAGCTGCTGCCCGGCTTTCCGATCAACCGTGCGGACACCATCTGGTCCTCGCCGTCACTCGTCGACGTGACGCACACCGGGAAGATGGACATCATCGAGGGCGGTGACGCGACGGGGCTCAAGGGGACCAACGGGGTTCCCTGCTACAGCGGCTGGGTCTCGGACTACCGGTACTACGACAACGCGCCTCATCTCATTTGGGAGCGCTGCCTGGCAGAGACGGTCTGGTCCAGCCCCGCCGTGACGATGTTCGGCTCCACGCCGGTCGTCGTCGTCGGCACCTCGTGGTTCTACGGACCCGGGCGGGACGTGAAGCCGGCCGAGGACGAGATCTTCGCGTTCAATGCTGCCAACGGCGACCTCATGAAGGGATGGCCCGTCAACACCGGGGGTGCCACGATCGGGTCGCCGGCCGTCGGTCCGGCGGTGCCGGGCGGCCCGACCGAGGTGTTCGAGAGCTCGTGCCAGAACTGCCCGGATTCGGGCGACGCCATCGTCACGGCGTGGAGCCAGTCCGGTCGCGAGCTTTGGCGAACGAACATCACGACTTACGGCGAGCTGCTGTCGTCGCCGACTCTCGCCAACGTGACGGACAGGTCCTCGGGAGGGCTCAGCTCGAACGACGTGCTCATCGGCAACGTCGCGGGCCTCTACGTGCTCAATGCCGAGAACGGGCACAAGGTCGCGGGCACGGGAACGAAACCGATCGATCCCGGCTGCTACGTCGGGGGCGCTCCTCCCGTTGCCTACGTGCCGGGGTCGGCCACGGGCTGGATGCTCTTCACCAACTGCGGCTTCGCGGGCAGCACGACCGTGAACAACTTCCTGCGCGCCTTCAACATCCCGGCGCCGGCCAGCGCGCCACCGTGGCCAATGTTCCGCGGCAACCCGCAGCGGACCGGTGTCGCCGACCCGCTGTCGGCCCCGGCGGTCTCGTGCTCCACGCCGACGTCGCCGAGCGGCTACCGGCTCTTCACCGGCGCCGGCCATGTGTACGGCTACGGCGGGTCGCACTTCTGCGGCAGCATGGCGACCGAAGCGCTACCGGCTCCCGTGGCCGGGGTCGCGTCCACGCCGA
>Ga0070737_10000770_pt1 | contig 58804 bp, 45 predicted proteins | sample Coa_R1_10_FD_66438 | JGI IMG/M metagenome (GOLD analysis project Ga0070737, IMG submission 66438) | Surface soil microbial communities from Centralia Pennsylvania, which are recovering from an underground coalmine fire - Coalmine... | ecosystem: Environmental > Terrestrial > Soil > Unclassified... | reverse complement strand
GGGCCGCTCCCTGAGGGCCGCTCCCTGAGGGCCGCTCCCTGAGGGCCGCTCCCTGAGGGCCGCTCCCTGAGGGCCGCTCCCTGAGGGCCGCTCCCTGAGGGCCGCTCCCTGAGGGCCGCTCCCTGAGGGCCGGGGCGTCAGCGGGCGCCGTAGTTGTCGAGCGGCTGGTTCACCGGGCTCTGCTGCGAGCTGTTGAGCGCGCTCGTCACCGCGAACGTGGCGCCGACCGCCAGCCCGGCGCCGGCGACGACGGAGATCACGAGCAGCACCAGTCGCGACACGACGATCCTCCTTGGTCGGGGACCACCCCGCCATCACCCCAGAGCGTGAGGAAATCGTAGTTTTCCGCGCCTGCCCCCGCAACCGTGCCCCGGCGGGCTGCGTGCCGGCATGCGGGCCCGGCGGCCACGTGGCGGGGCGGCAGCAGGAACAGCAGCAGGTCGGGGCCGTCCAGCTCGACCCGGGCGCCGGGCAGCCCGGCGAGGGCCGCCAGGCGGGCAGGCGGCTCCCCGCGGCGCGCCAGCAGCGGGCCGGAGTCGACGACCACGTACCGGACTCCGGCCGCCCGCAGCGGGCCCGTCATCGGCCGTCCCGAGGTGACCAGCGGCCCGAGCCGCATGGCCCCGGCGTCCTCGGCGGCCACGGTCACGCGGCCGACGGTCAGGGCGTCGTTCCAGATCACGGGCCGCGACGTGAAGCGGGGCCACGGATCGTAGACAGCCTCCCCGTGATTCCACGGGTAACGCCGGTACTGCGCCCAGGGCAGCAGCAGCACCGACCCCGGCCGCGGGTCGGCCTGGATCAGCTGCCGCGCGCGCAGCCAGTCGGCCGGGTAGCCGACCGCGCGCAACCGCCCGAAGGCGCCCCAGGCGAGCCCGGGCAGCAGCAGCACCGGCGCAAGCAGCGCGAGCACGCCGAGGGCGACCGCCGGCCCGCCGGGGCCGCGCCCGGGGCGGCCGGCCCCGGCGCGGCGCTCCCCGGCGCCTGCGGCCCCGGCGCGGCGCTCCCCGGCGCCTGCGGCCCCGGCCCACCCCACGAGCGCGGCGACGTCGGCGCCGAGGCCGATCGCCTCGGCGAGCGCGAGCGGCGCGACGAACTGCTGGCCGTCCCGCAGCAGCGCGAAGCCCGGCCAGAACGCGATCGCCGCCCGCAGCGCCGTGAGCGAGGGGCCGGTCAGGCCGAGCGCGGCGGCCCCGGCGCCGACGGCGGCACCGGCGCCCAGGCCCGGGCAGGCCCGCCCGCGCCGGGCCGCCAGCAGGTAGCCGCCGAGCGCGAGCAGCACGACGGCGAGCCAGCAGGTGCCCGCCACGGCCCCGCCGTACCCGGCAGGCACCGCCTGGGCATTCCAGATCCCGCCGAGCATCAGCAGGCTCCCGGCCGTGCCGAACGGGGTGTCGGCCCGTGCCGCGAAGGCCGTCGCGCCCGCCGGATCCGAGCGCACCGGGACAGCCAGCGCGGGGATCAGCCACGGCAGGCTGAGGGCACCGAGCACGGCGAGCGTGGCAGCCAGCCGCCCGGCCCGGCCAGATCGCCGGTCGCCGCCGGGCCCGGCGGCGACCGGGCTCGCCGGCGGGCGGGCGAGCGCGGCGGGTACGGCGGCCAGGGCCGTGATCGACATCGCCGCGAAGCCGCCCACCGCGGCCGGGAGCGCCGCGAGCGCGAGCCGGCCCGGCCGGGCCGGCCCCGCCCGGCAGGACACCTCGCGGAGCACCCACGGCAGCCCGGCGTAGCCGAGCAGCAGCGCCCACTGGCCCATGATCAGCCGTTCCGCGACGAAGGGGTTCCACGTGTAGCAGGCCCCCGCGGCGAGCCGGGCCAGCAGCGGGGGGCCGGCCCGGGCCGCCGCGGGGCCGCCCGGCGCCCGGGCCCGCCAGCCGGCCTCCAGCAGGGCCGCAGCGCCGGTGCACGCGAGCGCGAAGATCGCCAGGAGGATCACCTTCTGGACGGCGTCGGCCGGGGCGATCCTGGCCGCGAGCGCCACCACCAGGTCGCTGGGCACGGCGCGCGGCGGGCCACCGGAGAGCCCGAGGTCGGCGGCGTCGAGCGGCGGCCCGGGGACGAAGACCATGTCGTAGCTGAGCACGTAGCCGGGGGCGAGCGCGGGGCCGAGGGCGAGCAGGCCCAGGGCCAGCCCGGTCGCGGCCGGCCAGGCGTGGCGCGCGGCCCCGGGAAGCCCCATCAGGTCCTGCGGGCGTGCACGAGCAGGATCGACGCGGCCGACGGCCAGCGGCAGGCCAGCCGGTCCAGCGGGCGCAGGGCCGGCGGCACGTCGTGGTAGCAGGCACCGCTCACCCGCACGCAGGCCAGGCCGTGGGCGGCCAGCAGCTGGGTGAGCGCGCGCCGGGTGAACACGCGCAGGTGCCCGGCGACGACCCGCCCCGGCCGGCCGTGCACCGACCTGAGGCTGACCTCGGAGAACACCGGCTGCACCCCGGCGGCGAGCAGGGCCCGGTTGTACCATGCGGCGAGGTTCGGGGTGGACAGCAGCAGGGACCCGCCGGGCCGCAGCACGCGGTGCACCTCCTGGACGGCCGCGTCCGTGTCGACCAGGTGCTCGATCACCTCGCTCATGATCACGACGTCGATGCTCCCCGAGGCGACCGGCAGCGCTCCGGCGACGTCGGCCCGGACTACCCTCACCCCACGATGCCTGGCCAGGGCGGCCGACCGGGCGGACCAGTCCAGGCCGGCGAACCGGTGGCCGGGGCAGCGCGCCGCGGCGACCTGCGTCGCGGCGCCGTCGCCGCAGCCGAGGTCGAGGATCCGGGCCGGGGCGGGGACCGCGGCCAGGATGGCCGCGAGCATGTCCGCCTGCCGCCTCGCCCGGTCCGGCCCGGAGCTCACCGGAACGGCCGGGTCCTCGTACAGGCGGCCCAGCGGGCTGGCAGGCTGGCCGCCCATCATCCGGCCTCCGGCCCGGCGCCCCCGGGCCGGCGCGCCGGCAGGGCCGGCGCCTCCGCGGCGACCCCGGGAGGCTGCCCCCCGGCATGCCGGGCAGCCCGTCGCGGCCCGGCCGTCCAGCCCCTGGCCCGCGCGATGGCCTCGTCCGCCACCAGGTCGAACCCCTCGACCGCGGCCGACCATTGCAGCCGCATCGCGCGCTGCCGGGCCGCCCGCCCCATCGCGTGCCTGCGCCGGTCGTTGATCGCCAGCGCGGCCCAGGCCGAGGCGAACTCAGCCTCGGTGCGGACCAGCAGGCCGGTCTGGCCGTGCGCCACCGAGTCGCGCAGCCCGGGCACGTCGAAGCCGACCGCGGGCGTGCCGCGCAGCGCCGCCTCGGCGACGACCAGGCCCCATCCCTCGATGCTGGCCGGGTGGAGCAGCAGCCACGCTGCCGAGAGCAGCCGGTGCTTCTCCTCCTCGCTGACCCGGCCGGCGAACGTGACGCCCGGCCCGGCCAGCGTCCGCAGGCGCTCCCGCTCCGGGCCGTCCCCGGCGATCACCAGCTGCCCGCCGGTCACCTGCCGCACCCGGTCCCACAGGCGCAGCAGCAGGTCGATGCGCTTGTACCCGGCGAGCCGGCCGAGGGCGAGGAACAGCGGCTCGGGCGAGCGGGGGGCGGGCGGAGGGGCGGGCTCGACGCCGTTGCAGATCAACCTGATCCGGTCCGGCGCCACGCCGAGCCGGGTCAGGGCGTGCGAGGTGGACGCCGACACGGTGAGGAACAGGTTCCGGCGGTGCACCCACGGCATCACCACCGCCTCGGTGAAGCGGCCGAGCGCCGACACCGGCGGCCGGAACCGGAGCCGCCACAGGTCGACGTGGACGTGGTTGACCAGGCAGACGACCGGCCGGTCGGTCCACAAGGGGGCCAGGAACGGCATGCCGTTGCAGACCTCCACGACCAGGTCGGCCCCGCGCGCGTGCCGCCGCGCCACCACCGGCGCGCGGAGGAACTGCGTGTACGTGCCCCCGTTGCGCACGACCCGGTACGGCCGCTCGCCCACCGGGCCGGCGGCCACCAGCGTCACCCGGTCGCCCCGCTCCGTCAGCCCCTGAGCCAGCCGGTCCACCAGGATCTCCGAGCCGCCGGCGTTGGGGTTGGCCAGATCGCGCCAGGCCACGAACACCACGTGCCGCTCGCGGCTCGGCACGGCGCCCTCGCTCCGCTGGGCTCGCATCCTCGCGCCACCGCCTCGTCCCGGTTCCCGAGCCGCTGGCCCGGCACCGCCGCGCCGCTGGACCGCACTTGCGCCGGCCGGGCCAGGACGTAGCAGAGATACTGTGGCGATGACCACCAGATCGTCAAGTGTCGGATGAAACCGTCCCCCCGGGTGGCTGCGCGCCGTCACTGCGCGCGCTCGGGCGAGGCCGGCAGGGCGACGGCGGATCGCGCAAAAGCCTCCTCTGGCGCCCGGGCCGGTGCTACTGATAATGCTACTGGTTAGTAGCTTCCGTCCTGCGATCGTGGCCGGCCGAGGGAGCCGCGCATGATGAGGTCCGCCCGCCTGTTCCGGCTGTTCCTGCGCGAGCAGTCCGACCCGGATACCTTCTACTCGGCCCTGGCCAGCGACGCGGCGGACCAGCTGGCCAGGTACACCGCCGTGCGGGACCGGATCGTGCTGGACGTCGGGGGCGGCGCCGGGTACCTCACCAGGGAGTTCCGGCGGCGGGGAGCCCGCTGCTACCTGTTCGAGCCGGACCCGGCGGAGCTGCTGAGCCGGGGCGAGCCGCCCGACGGCTCGGTGCTCGCCGATGGCTACTGGCTGCCGGTCCGTGACGGCGCCGCGGACATCTGCGTCTCATCGAACGTGCTGGAGCACGTCGCCGACCCGCGCGGGCTGATCGAGGAGATGCTGAGGGCCACCCGGCCCGGGGGCCTGGTCTACCTGTCGTACACGAACTGGTACTCGCCGTGGGGCGGGCACGAGATGTCGCCCTGGCACTACCTCGGCGCGCGGGCCGCCGAGCGCCGCTACCAGCGGGCACACGGCAGGCCGCCGAAGAACCGCCCGGGGAGCACCCTGTTCCCCGTCCACGTGGGGCCGGTGCTGCGCATGGTGCGCGCCCGCCGGGACGTCGAGGTGCTCTGCGCGCGGCCGCGGTACTACCCGGACTGGTGCGGGGCGGTGCTGCTGCTGCCGGGAATCCGCGAGATCGTGACGTGGAACCTGCTGCTGATACTGCGGCGGACCGGATGACGGCCGCGCGGGGCAGCACGGCGGATCCCGCCCCCGGTGACCCGGCGGGCGCGTCCGGCGCCCGGCTCCGGCGCTGGACGATCGCGGTCGCGATCGCGGCGCTGGCCGTCCTGACGGCCACCCGCCCCGGCCGGATCTTCTTCGACACCAAGCTGGGCGTGGACATCGACCCGGCCGGGTTCCTGGCGCGGCTGTGGCCGCTGTGGAACCCGCTGGAATGGTTCGGCGCGATGCAGGACCAGTACATCGGCTACGCGTTCCCGATCGCGCCGTTCTACCTGCTGGCCCACGGGCTCGGCGTCCCGGCGTGGGCGGCCGAGCGGGCATGGCTCGCGCTGCTGGTCGCCGTGGGGTTCGCCGGGGTGGCGCGGCTCGCGCGGGCGCTGCGGATCGGATCGCCGCGGACGCAGGTGGTGGCCGGGCTGGCATTCGCGCTGTGGCCCGCCAGCACGATCGTGATCGGCTCGACCTCGGCGGGCCTGCTCCCGGGGCTGCTCGCGCCGTGGGCGGTGCTGCCGCTGGTCGCCGCGGCCCGCGGCGGCTCGCTGCCGCGCGCGGCGGCCAGGTCGGGGATCGCCGTGCTCTGCATGGGCGGGGTGAACGCGGCGTCCACCCTGGCCGCCCTGCTCCTGCCCGCCCTGTTCATCCTCACGCGGCTGCGCGGCCGGCGGCGGGCCGCCCTCGCCGCCTGGTGGGCGGCGGCGGTGGCGCTGGCGACGTCCTGGTGGCTGGTGCCGCTGCTGCTGCAGGGCAGGTACGGGTTCGACTTCCTGCCCTACGTGGAGCAGTCGGCGACCACCACGGCGACGATGTCGGCGGCGGCGTTCCTGCGCGGCGCGGGGAACTGGACGGCCTACCTGGACCTCGGCCAGCCCTGGCTCCCGGCGGGCTGGATCGTGGTCACCAACCCGGCGGCGATCGTCGCCGCGGCCATGGCCGCGGCGACCGGCCTGCTCGGGCTGGCCCGCCGGGACATGCCGGCCGCCGGCTGGCTCAGGCTGACGCTCGGCGTGGCCGCGCTGGCCGCGCTCGCCGGGTACCCGGGGCCGCTCGGCGGCCCGTTCCACGCCGGGGTAGGCCGCCTGCTCGACGGCCCGCTGGCCCCGCTGCGCAGCGTCTACAAGGTCGAGCCGGCCGCCGCCGCGGTGCTGGCCCTCGGGATCGCCCACGCCCTGCGGCTGCGTGGCTGGCGCGCGCGCCTCGTCGCCGATCCCGAGCGGCGCCACCTGCTCCGCCTGCTCCTCGCGCCGGTGATCGCGCTCGTCCTCGCCGGCCTGGCCTACCCGTACCTGGCCGGCCAGGTGCTCAACCCCGGGGCGTTCACCCGGGTGCCCGGCTACTGGTACCGGGTCGCGGCCTTCCTGCGCGCGCACTCGCCGCGCGCGCCCGCGCTCGTGGTGCCGGCCCAGGCGCACGGCGCCTACCTGTGGGGCCAGACCGTGGACGACGTGCTCGAGCCGCTGGCCGGCTCGCCGTGGGTGGCCGACGGGCTGGTGCCGTTCGGCGGCGCCGGGTCGGCCCTGCTGCTCAGCTCGCTGAGCTCGGCGCTCGCCTCGGGTGAGCAGGTGCCAGGGCTGGCCGCCGCGCTCGCCCGGGCGGGCATCGGCTACGTGGTCGTGCGGAACGACCTCAGCCCGGCCTCGATCGGGTATGTGCCGCCCGAGCCGATCCACGCGACCCTGGCAAGCTCGGGCTTCCGCCGGGTCGCGGCATTCGGCCCGCTGGTCACCGGCCGGCAGACCGATCCGTCCGCCGCGGCGATCGCCGCCGCGCTGCCCTCGTACCCGGCGGTCGAGGTGTACCAGGCGGCGGCCCAGATCGGCCGCCCGCCGCCGTCCGCCGCGGTGACGCTTCCGGTGAGCCGGACCACCCTGGTCAACGGCGGACCCGACGCCCTGCTGCAGCTGGCCGGCCAGGGCCTGCTGGACGGCGCCCCCGCGGTGATCGCGGGTGACCCGCTGGTCACCCGCCCGGCCCGGTGGCTGGTCACCGATGGCCTGCGCCGCGCCGATCACGCGTTCGGGCTGATCGGCGCGCCAGCCTCCGACACCTACACCGCCGCCGGGGTGAACCCGCCCGACGACCCGCTCGGCGACCCCGGCGGGCCGCCCCGGCAGCTCCTGCCGGTCAGCGCCGCCGGCCACCAGACCGTCGCGGTCCTCACCGGGGCCGCTTCGGTCACCGCGTCCTCCACCGGCTCGTGGCTCGCCCCGGCGCCGCAGATCAGCCCCGTCAACGCGTTTGACGGCAACCCGGCCACCTACTGGACGGAGGCCAGCCCGGTGCGGGCCGCCGGGCAGTGGATCCAGATCAGGTTCGATCGCCCGGTCAGGCTGCCGCCCGAGGTGACCATCCGGCTCCTTGACGACGGGCCCGCGCGGGCGGTGCCCTCCCGGCTGACCGCCCGCACCGCGCCGGGGACGGTGACGACCCGGCTGCGCCGCACCAGCGCGCCGCAATTGCTGCGCGTCGCCCCGGGGCCGACCAGGTTCCTGCGGATCACGATCGCGGCCGCCACCGGCGGGGTGCCGGGCGGGCCGGGGGCGGGCATCTCCGACGTCACGATCCCCGGGGTCACGGTCACCAGCTACCTTGAGCCGGCGCAGAGCCGCGCCGGCCGATCCGCCGGGCAGGTCGCGTTCTCCTTCGATCAGCAGGTGCCGTCCCCGGCCAGCCTGGCGGACGTCGCCTCCTACCCGCCGCTGGCCAGGACCTTCACCACGTACCGTCCGGGCCGGTTCCGGCTGGCGGCCCTGGCGATCGCCGTCCCCGGGCGGGCGCTCGACGCCCTGCTCGCCGGGCTGGCGCCGGCCGGACGGAAGGCGGTCGTGGTCGCCGCCAGCTCGACCTGGGCGTCCCTGCCCCGGCTGTCCCCGGCGAACCTGCTGCGCGCCCGCCACCCGGGCCCGTGGGTGGCCGGCGGGCCGAACCCGGTGATCCGGCTGAGCTGGCGGGGACGGCGGACGATCGGGCGGCTGATCCTCGAGCCGCTGCCCGGATTCGCGGCGGCCCCCGCCTCGGTGAAGGTCACCAGCCCCGCCGGGGTCAGGTACGCCGACGTGGGCCTGGGCGGCCTCACCCAGCTGGTGCCGCCGCTGACCACGGACCGGATCGCGATCAGCTTCCCCGTGGTGCGCTACGCGACCACGCCCCAGCCGGCCTTCGGCCAGGCCGTTCAGCTCCCTGTCGGCCTGTCCCGGCTGGTGATCCCGGCGCTGGCCGGGCTGCGGCCGGCGACCGCCGCGCCCGGTGCCCGGTTCTCGCTGCCGTGCGGGAGCGGGCCGCAGGTGACCATCGACGGCCGGACGCTGCGCACCAAGGTCTGGGGGACGGTCGGGGACGTCGCCGCGTTCCTCCCGGTCCACGTCGGCTTCTGCTCGCCCGGCTCGGCGATCACGCTCCCGGCCCGCCGGCACTGGCTGGTCGCGGCGCGCCCGGGAGCGTTCAGCATCACCGGCCTGAGCCTGACCAGCGCCCCGGCCGGGCGGGCGGCCGGGGCGGCGCGGGCCGCGCCCGCGCGCACGGTGCGGGTGCTGGGCTGGCAGCCGGACAGCCGTCGGGTTCTCGTGGGACCCGGCCCGCGGTCCTACCTGGAGCTGCACCAGAACGCCAACGCGGGCTGGGTGGCCACGCTCGGCGGCCAGGTGCTGCGCCCGGTGCGCCTCGACGGCTGGCAGCAGGGCTACGTGCTGCCATCCGGCCGGGGCGGCGTCGTCACGCTCACGTTCCGCCCGGCGGGCCTGTACCACGCCGCGCTGATCGCCTCCGGGCTCGGGGTGCTCGCGCTGGCGGGCGCGGCACTTGGCGGCCGGCGGCGCGAGCCGGCCCGCCCGGCGCCCACGCCCGCGAATCCCGCCCCCGCGATCACGGGCGCCGGCGAGCCGGCCCCTGCCAGCCCGGCGGCCTCTCCCAGCCGGGCGGCCGCGGGGGAGCCAGCGCCGGCCGCGGGCTTCCCGGCCGCGGGCTTCCCGGCCGCGGGCTTCCCGGCCGCGGGAACGCCGGCCGCCGGGTGCCCAGCGCTCACCCGGTCGCCCGCCTCCTGGCTGCTGGCCGTCGCCGCGCTCGCCGCGCTGCTCACGGCGGTGGGCGGCCCGGTGGCACTGGCCGTGCCGGCGCTGCTCGCGGTCGCCTGCGCGGCGCCTGGCTGGTACCCGGGACTGGCGTTCGCCGGGATGCTCGCCGCCGGGGTGCTCAGCGCGGCCTCCTCCCAGCCGGCCGCGCCGGGGAACGGGGCGTTCGGCGCTCCCGCCCAGGCGTGCGCCCTGGTCGCGCTGGCGGTCGCGCTGACGCCGGCGCGGCCGGCGGTCCGGCCCCGCCGCGCGGCCGGCCTGCCGCGGCCGGGGCGGCCGGCCCGGCGGAGGTTCTCCGTGGCCGACGAGCTGACCTGCTACTACGACCGGCCCGGTGAGCCCGCCAGCATTCACCTCGAAGCGCGCGTCGCCGGCCGGCTCGACCTCGGCGCGCTCCGCGCGGCGGTGCAAGCGGTCCTGGCCGCCGAGCCAGGGCTGTCGGTGCGCCGGGCCGGGACCGGGCGCTGGCGGACCGGATGGCACTGGGAGAGCGCGGCGCCCGACGTGGACGAGGGCGCCCTGGTGCGCTTCGCCACGCCGGCCGGCGAGGCGGAGCTCGGTGCCCAGCGCGCCCGGTTCCTGTCCGAGCGCATCCCGCTGGAGCGCGTGCCGCCGCTGCGGTTCCTGCTCGCCTCCGGCCCGGACGGTGACTGCCTGATCGTGAACGCCCACCATGCCCTGCTCGACGGCTACTCCTGCCTGCGGCTGCTGCGAGCGGTCGCCGACGAGTACAGCCGCCTCGCCATGGGTGCCCGCGCGGGGGCGGCGGCTGCCGGGGCGGCCGGCCCGGCGGGTGCCGCGGCGGCCGAGCCGGCGGGTGCCGCGGCGGGCGAGCCGGCGGGTGCCGCGGCCGTCCCGGCAGCCGGGGGCGGCGCGCCCGGCGGCTGCCTGCCCGGCCGGGTCCCGGCACCGCCCGCCGGCCGCGGCCGCCTGCCCGCGGGCTGGCGGTTCGCCCGGCCAGCCCGCGTGGCCGCCGAGCCCGGGTCCGATGGCCCGGGCGGGCGCACCGGCCCGGGCGACGGCTACGGGCTGTGCCAGGTCGCCTGGGACGGCCTGGATCGTGCCGCCGGCCGGCTCCGGATGCTGGGCGCCAGCGTCAATGACCTGCTCATCGCCGCGATGGCGATCACGATCACAGGATGGAACGAATCGCATGGCGCCCGACCCGGCCCGGTCCGCGTCACGATGCCGGTCGGGGACCGCGCCCAGGCCGGGCCGCGGGGCGCCTGGGCCAACGCGTCGCGGCTGACCACGGTCACCGTTCCCGGAGCCGCCGGCTCCGACCTGGCCCGGGTGATCGCCATCGTGGCCGCGCAGACCGCCCGGTCCAAGGCTGCCGTCGGCCCGCAGGTCGGCGGTTCGCTTACCGCCGTGGCCCGAGCTCCGCTGCCGGTGGCCGTCAAGGGCGTGCTGCTGCGCGCTGCCCTGCGAGTGGCCGGCCCGGCGCTCTGCGACACCACGCTGGTCTCCAACCTCGGCGCGGTCGAGCCGCCGTGCTTCGGGGCACTGCCGCCGCCGGGGCTGTGGTTCTCGACCACGGCGCACATGCCCCGCGGGATCTCGCTCGGCGCCGTGACCACCGGCTCCCGGCTCCGGCTGAGCTTCCGCTACCGGCAGGCGCTGCTCGCCGACCCGGCCGCGGCCGAGTTCGCCGGCCGCTACCTGGCGGTGCTCACCGCGTTCGCCGGGCCGGGCGGGGCCGATCCGGGGCAGGCAGGCCGGGGGCGGGCGGTGCCCGGGGCGGTGGCCTGATGAGCGCGCCGGTCGCCGCGATCGGCGTGGCGCTCGCCGCGACCGCCGCCTACAGCCTCGGCCTGGTCCTGGAGAAGCGGGCGCTCGCCGCGCTGCCGGCGATCGATGCCCGGCACGCCGTGCGCCTCGCCCGGATAGTGCTCACCTCGCCCGCCTGGCTGGGCGGCTTCTCGCTCATGCTCTGCGGATTCGGGCTGCAGGCCGTCGCGCTCGCGCTCGCGCCGGTGAGCGTCGTGCAGCCGGCGCTCGGCTCGGGCGTGGTGATCCTCGTGGCCGCCTCGAGGCTCCTGCTGCGTGAGCGGCTCGGCCGCTTCGAGCTGGGATGCGTCCTGGCCATGGCGGCGGCGATCGCGGCAATCGCCGCGTCCGCGGCCGGGCCGGCCGAGCCGGTGGGCCAGCGCGCGGACGCGGCGCTGCTCACCGTGGTCGCCGCCGCCGCGGCGGCCGCGTTCGCGCTCGCAGCGGCGGCGCTGCGCGCGCGGGCGCGCGGTTCCCGCCGGGCGGGCACCCGGGCAGTCTCCTTCGGCGTCTCCTCCGGGCTCTTCCACGGCGTCGCGACGCTGGGGATCAAGGCGATCCCCGGCGAGCTGGCCGGTCACCCGGGCGCGTTCGCGGCGGCGCTGGCCCTGGTCGGCTCGCCCTATCCCTACCTGGCGTTCGGCATGTCGGCGGCCGGCCTGCTGGTCTTCCAGACGGGCCTGCAGCGGTGCCGCGTGTCGATCGTGGGCCCGGTCTCGAGCGTGACCGGGAGCGCCTTCTTCATGGTGGCGGGCACCTGGTTGTTCGGCGAGCGCCTGCCCGCCGACCCGGCCAGGCTCGCGCTGCGCCTGGCGGGCATCGTCGTCGCGGTGCTCGTGGTGCTGGTCCTGTCCACGCGGCCGGCGGGGGACAGCCCGCGTCCGGATCCGGCGCAGCGCGATCCGGGAGCCGCCGCGGCGGCCGGGCCGGCGTGACGCAGCCGGCGGCGACAGGCGGAACCGCGCGGCGACGCGGGGCCGCCGGGGAAGGAGGAGAATCCATGCCGCTCGAGCCCGGGCTGCTCGACATCCTGGCCTGCCCGATCGACAAGCTCGGCCTGCTGTACTTCGCCGACGAGGCGATCCTGTACAACCCGAGGCTGCGCCGCGTGTTCCGCCTCGTGGACGGCCGCCCGCTCCTCCTCCCCGACCGGGCCGAGCCGGTCGGGGAGGAGGAGCACGCGCGGCTGGTGAAGCGCGCCCGCCACGGAGAGGCGGCCGGCACCGGCGGTGCTACGCCGGCCGAGCTCTCCCGAGGGGAACCGGCGTGAGCACGGCCAGCGCCGCCGCCGTGACCGGTGCCGCGGGCCCCGCGCACCGTGACGCTCAGCCGCCCCACTGGGCTAGTGACACCAGAGATACTGGCCAGTATCATACCTCAAACATGCACAATCCCCTCTCGGCCGCCTGATTCGGCGGCCAGTGACCAGGAGGGCCCATGCGCCGCGTCATTTGGTCGGTGCTGACCGGTCTCGGGGTTTTCTTTATCGTCCTTGCCCTCATGCTCCGTTTCTTCGTTCCCGGGCAGTCGGTCAAGTTCCCGCTGAACGAGTACAGCAAGATTACGCTCGAGGGGACCGGCCTCAGCTACTTCAGCGCGGCGCAGGTCCAGGAGTTCTCTGGCGTCACGATGGCGGCGACCAACACCACCGCCGGGAACGTCGCCGCGGCCGATGCCGCGGGCAGCTCGCGCATCGCCGTATGGCGGTCGTTCACCGCGATCGAGGACCTCACCCATCACGCGCCGTTCCAGTACTCGACCGAGCAGCTCGCCTTCGACCGGAAGACGGGGGTGCTGATCAACTGCTGCGGCACCTTCGTCGGCAGCGACCACCCGCACGTCAGCGGCCAGGGCTACGTCTGGCCGTTCGGCACACAGAAGCGGACCTACCAGGTCTTCGACACCACGCTGCTCAAGCCGGTGCCCTATGCCTACGCCGGGACGGCTACCGTGGACGGCATCACCACGTACGTCTTCGTGGCGCACATCCCCAGCCAGCAGATCGGCACCCAGACGCTGCCCGCGTCGCTGGTCGGCCTGCCGGGCGCGGAGGTCACGCTGCCGGAGTTCTACTCCGCGACCAAGACGGACTGGGTGGACCCGGTCACCGGCACGCCTATCAAGTTCGACCTGAAGCAGCGGTACACCCTGCAGGACAGCTCGGGCGCGACCCGGCTGGTCCTCTTCGACGGCGACCTCACCTCCACTCCCGCGAGCGTGGCGGCGAGCGCGGCGAGCGACAACAGCAACGCGAACCAGATCCGGTTCGTCGAGATCTGGGGCCCGCTGGGCGCGGGCATCCTCGGGCTGATCCTGCTGGTCGCCGGCCTGGTGCTGGCCGCGCGCCGGCCCGAGGGCCAGTACGAGGAGTACGAGGCGGGCGAGCCGGTCGGGTCGGCGAGCTAGCGGCCCGCTCACGGCCGGCCCCGGGAGCGGCCGGCGGGGCGAGAGGGGGCGGGCGCGGGATCGGAGGGCAGCCGGTGGGGTTCTGGAGGCGGGCGCAGGAGGATCCGGGCTGGATCGCGGTGATCGAGGCGGACGGCACCGCGCACCGGGCCGGCGACCTGCTCGGCCGGGCCAACCAGATCGTCCACGCGCTTCGGGCGCGTGGCCTGCGGGCCGGGGACGGGATCGCCGCGGTCGTGCCGAACGGCGTCGCGCCCCAGGAGCTGAGCCTCGCCGCGCTGCAGGCCGGGTGGTACTACACGCCGATCAACTGGCACTTCACCGCCCCCGAGATCGCCTACATCGTCCGCGACAGCGAGGCCAAGGCCTTCTTCGTGCACGAGCGGTTCGCCCAGGCCGGCCGGGAGGCGGCCGACCTGGCCGGGGTGCCCGGGGACGCGCGGTTCAGCTACGGCGCCGTGCCCGGGTTCACCGAGGCCGGGCGGCTGCGCGAGGGACACCCGGCCGGCCTGCCCGCCGACCGGACAGCCGGGGCGGCCATGCACTACACGTCGGGCACCACCGGCCGGCCGAAGGGCGTGCGCCGGGCGCTCAGCGGCCTGGACCCGGACGACTCGGCCGACCTGCTCACCGGCCTGCTCCAGTTCTTCGGCATCACGGCCGGCCCCCCCAACGTCCACCTGGTCACCTCGCCGAACTACCACACGGCGGTGACCATCTTCGGGGGCAGCGCCCTGCAGTTCGGCCACACGCTGGTGTGCATGGACTCCTGGGACGCCGAGCAGGCGCTCGCGCTGGTGGAAAGGCACCGGGTGACCAGCACCCACATGGTGCCGACCCAGTTCAAGCGGATGCTCTCGCTGCCCGAGGAGACCCGGAGCCGCTATGACGTCTCCTCGATGCGCTGGCTGATCCACGCCGCCGCGCCCTGCCCGGTCCCGATCAAGCGGGCGATGCTCGACTGGTGGGGCCCGGTCATCTACGAGTACTACGCGGCGACCGAGGGCGGCGGCACGCTGGTGACGCCGCAGGAGTGGCTGGAGCGGCCGGGCACCGTCGGCCGGCCCTGGCCGCTCAGCGAGGTCATCGTCGTCGATGATGACGGCGAGCCCTGCCCGCCGGGCGTTCCCGGCACCGTCTACATGAAGATGGGCATGGAGTTCGAGTACAAGGGCGATCCGGAGAAGACGGCGGCCGGCCGGCTGCGTGACTTCTTCACCGTGGGAGACGTGGGCTACTTCGACGACGACGGGTACCTGTTCCTGTGCGACCGCAAGGCTGACGTGATCATCTCCGGCGGCGCGAACATATACCCCGCCGAGATCGAGGCGGAGATCGTCAGCCATCCGAAGGTGGCCGACGTCGCCGTCTTCGGCATTCCCGACGAGGAGTGGGGCGAGCAGGTCAAGGCGGTGGTGCAGCCCGCCGAGGGCGTCGAGCCGTCCGGCGAGCTCGCCGCCGAGATCCTCGCCTCGCTGGACGGCAGGCTGGCCCGGATGAAGTGGCCGAAGTCGATCGACTTCGTCGCCGAGCTGCCCCGCGACCCGAGCGGCAAGCTGCTCAAGCGCAGGCTGCGCGAGCCCTACTGGGCCGATCGCGCCACCGCCATCTAGCGCCCCGCGCCCTCGGCGCGCCACCGCCGCCGGGCCCCGGCGCCGAGCGGTGGTCACCTCCGCCAGGTCACCGGGCATCCCCCGAGGGCGCGCGCCGGCCGTGCAGCAGCGGGGACTCCGGTCGGCGCGCCGGCTGCCCGGCCAGTGCCCTGCGCCGCCAGGCGATCCCGGACAGCGCCTCAAGCACCACCCGGTTCGCGAGGAACGCGGTCACCTCGGCGTGGTCGTACGGCGGTGCGACCTCGACCACGTCCACGCCGGCGAGCGGCAGCTCCATGGCGATCCAGCGGACGGCGTCGAGCAGCTGCCTGGCGGACAGCCCGCCCGGCTCGGGCGTGCCAGTTCCCGGCGCCATCCCGGGGTCGACGACATCGACGTCCACCGACAGGAACACCGCCTCGCACTCGTCGGTCGCGATCCCGGACGCCTCGGCGAGCACCTCGTCCAGCCCCCGCGCGACCACCTCGGCCATCTCGTAGCTGCGCATCCGCCGGCCCGCCATCCAGTCCAGGGTCTCCGGCTCCGGCCAGTACCCGCGCAGCCCGATCTGCAGGAACCGGTCGCCGCGCACCGCCCCGGACTCGATCAGCCGGCGCATCGGCGTTCCGTGCCCGTAGAGCGACCCGAACTGCGTGTTCCCGGTGTCGGCGTGGGCATCGAAGTGGATCACCGAGACCCGGCCCCAGCCGGCGTGCCTGGCCACCCCGGTCACGTCCGGCAGGGCGATCGTGTGGTCTCCGCCGAGCACGACGGGGATCGCACCGGCCCGGGCGGCGCCGTGGACCGCCTCCTCCAGCCGGGACAGGCTGAGCTCGGTCTGCCCGGGCGGCATCTCGACATCCCCGGCATCGACCACCCGCAGCTCGGCGAGCGGGTCGACGCCGAGCGCCAGATGGGGCCGCGAGCCGTCGTGCGGGAGGTAGTCGGTGAAGCGGATCGCCTGCGGCCCGAACCGCGCGCCCGGCCGGTGCGAGGTCCCGCCATCGAACGGCGCTCCGATGATCACGATGTCGGCGCCGGCGGCGGCCGCCGGGTCCGACAGGTCGGCCCGCGGCACGCCGAGGAAGGTGGCGTCCGGGCCGTACATGTTGCCAATCCGGGTCATGAATCGCCTCCGGCCCCGACCCTAGCCGGTCCGGCGGCCGGACCGCCGCCGCGCCCGCGGATCTGCGCAGTTCACGCGGCTGGGCGGGCCGGATTGGGCTAGAGTCGCAGCATGTCCGAGCGTGACGACCGTTATGCCCGCGATGACGTGCCAGGCCTGCCGAGCAGCACGGCCGAGTTCCGCGCCATGCCGGATGCCTCGGCGAGCACCGCCCAGTTCCAGGCGTTCGCCGCGGGTTACGACCGCAGCGAGGCACGGCGCCCCGGCCCGGCGGCATCCTGGCCGGGGCAGCCCTGGGACTCCGGCCGCGGCGGGTCGCGCCGGGCCGCGGCCCTGGTGATCGGCGGGCTCGCGGCCATCGCCCTCGTGGTCGTCATCCTGGTCGCCGCCTTCGGGGGCTGACCAGCGCCGGGCTGGCCCGGGCCCGCCGGGGGAGCCGTAGGCCGGCGGCCCGCCCGTCAGAACCCGCCGCCCGCCTCGGTCCAGCCGCTCCAGCCGCTGCCGTCGTTGCTCGCCGTCGCGATCTGCAGGTGGCCGTCGAGCGCCACGATCCCCGCCGCCCCCGTGGTGTTCAGCCAGCCCGTGGGGCTGCCGTTGACGGCGCCGCCGGCCGTGCCCGGGATCGGCGACCAGGCGCCCCAGGGCGCGCCCCCCGCGGCGCCGAGCTGGCGCAGGCAGTAGGGCGGGCCGTTCCTGGCCGCGGCATAGACGATCACCTGGCCGGCCGGCCAGGTCGCCGCCGACGGGGAGCCGGCGATCACCAGCGGGCCGGCCGCCGATCCGGGGCCGGCCAGCGGCGGATACCAGCTCCAGCTTCCCGACGCCGCCAGCGCCCCCGGCGCCGCCTGCCAGGCGCCGGCCATCCCGCCGCCTGAGGTCGCCGCGAACAGCTCGGCCTGGCCGGCCCCATTGACGACCGCAGCGGGGGTCCCGGTCAGGTCCGACGGGCCGTTCCCCACGCTCGCCCACCCGCTCCACCGGGTGCCGTTCCAGCTGTCGGCCGCGGCCCCGCCGGAGGTGGTCACGCAGAACACGTCGACGCCGCCCGCCGGGTCGGTCAGCGGCACCGGCGTGCTGGCGCAGTGCCCTCCGATGTCGCCCCACGCGGTCCAGTGCCGGTTGTCGCCGGGGCGCAGCTGCCGCCTGGTGAGCACGGCGCCGGTCGCGGCGGTCTGGTAGATCTCCACGTCACCGCTGGGCAGCAGCACGGCGGCCGGGTCGGTCCCGGCCCGGGCCGGGGCGCGCGGCGCGGACAGCGGCGTGCCCCACTCCCAGTCGTTGGGGAAGCCGGCCTGCTGCCAGGCGTGCGCGATCCGGCCCTGGGCGTCCCTGGCGAACACCGTGAGCACCCCGTTGGCCTGCGCCACCGCGGCCGGGTTGCTCGCCAGGCCCGCCGGCGAGTCACCCACCGTCCGCATGCGCGACCAGGTCAGGCTCCCCACGGGCTGCTGCCAGGCGTGCGCGAGCTGGCCGGCGGCGGTCCGGGCGAACCACTCCGCGGTGCCGTTCGCGTTGATCGCCACCGAGACCCGGAAGCCGGAGTGGCCGGCCGGGGGCGGCGGCGGGGGCGGGGCGCCGGACAGGCGGACGTCGAGCTGATCGCTGTCGATGTCGATCGCGACGCCGCCGTGGCTCTCCACGTGGCCGCCGAGGTACTGGTGGATCCGCTGGTGATTGGCCCACATGGCGGCCGGCATGTAGGGGCTGGTGGTCGTCGGCTGGCCGTCCCAGTCCGCGTAGTAGATCACGTCCGGCTCGGTGATCCGGCCGGCCGCGGCGACCAGCGCGCCGATGTTGGTGAACGACTCATAGACCCCGGCGGTCCAGCCCCGGGCGTGCAGGGTGGCGTCCCAGGCGGACAGGAAGGTCGTCACCTGCGAGTCGCAGGCCGGGCCATAGGCCTCCATGTCGTCGATCAGCGGCGTTCCCCGCGGTATGCCGAGGCTCGTGGCCTGGGCGATCGCGTCGCTGGCCGCGGCCGCGCCCTCCGCGGCGGCCTGGCTCGTCGTGATCACCGCGTCCCCGGCCCCCTCGACGCAGCTCGACTGCAGCCCCACGTAGATCGGGAAGTAGCGCCAGCCCTGGCGGGTGATGCCGGCCAGCCAGGAGGCGGTGAGGTTGGGCTGGGCGCAGGCGCGGTTCACCCCGCCGATGTAGACGCCGACCGCCCGGTAGGAGGAGGCGAGCCAGCTGGTCATGGCCGCGGCGCTCGGGGCCGCGCAGGTGTCGAACCCCGGGCCGGCGTAGACGGCCGCGGCCGCGTGACGGACGGCGCGCCGCGCAGCCCCGCGGGAGGTCCCGTGCCGTGCGGGCCCGCGGGCGCCCGCGGGCCGGGCCGCGTGGCGGATGGCGGGCCTGCGCTCCCCGGCGGCGCGGCGGGCGCGCGCGCCGCGCCCTCGCCGGTCGGCTGCTCCGGGGGGCCGGCGCACGGTGAGCGAAGCCTGGATCTCCCGGGCGAGGGCCCGGTCGGCCCGGAACGAGATCGAGACCTCCACGCCTGCGCCGGGCAGCGCGTCCACGATGTCGCGGCTGACCGCCTGGTCGGCGTTGGTGAGCACGGCCTGCCCGCGCAGGCCCGCGTCCGCCCGGATCACGGCGCGGGCCAGGGGCGCCCGGGCCAGCCGGGCGTCCGGGCTGCCCGGCCGCAGCGGCCCGAGCACGACCGCCTCGGTCCGGCCGACCAGCCGCGCCGGGCAGGCCGGGTCGGGGCCGGGCGCTCCGAGGTAGACGGCATGGACGTCCAGGCGGGGGCAGGCACGCGGGTGACGGCTCAGGTCGATCACCGGCCACCGCGCCGGCACCCGCAGGCTGACCCCGCGGAAGGTCACTGTCCGCCACCGGATGCCTGCCGATCCCGGGGCGAAGCCCGCGCCAGGAATGCCCGCCGGCACGGCGACAGCCACGCTGCCAACGAGTCCGAGCAGTACAAAGCCATGCCTTCGAAACCCCATGCAATCCATGCTCGCTCAGTAGCCGCGAGCCGACAGGCAGTTTCAGATAACTGTGCGTAGTCAAGACCCGTCTTTGGCGTTCGGGCCCGGCTGGAACCGGTACCCCATTCCGGGCTCCGTGACCAGCCAGCGCGGCCGGGCGGGATCAGGCTCCAGCTTGCGCCGCAGCTGCGCCATGTACAGGCGCAGGTTGCCCCGAGCGCCGGCGTACCCCGGCCCCCACACCTCGAGCAGCAGCTGCCGCTGGCTCAGCAGCCTGCCGGGATGGCGCACCAGGGCCTCGAGCAGGCGCCATTCGGTGGGGGTCAGCCTGATGTCCTCCTCGCCGCGGGTCACCCGCCTGGCCGCGAGGTCCACCACGGTGCTCCCGAGCACGACCCTGGGCTCGTCCGCGTCCGCCGGGCCTCGCCGCAGCGCCGCGCGCATCCTGGCGAGCAGCTCGTCCATCCCGAACGGCTTGGTGACGTAGTCGTCGGCGCCCGCGTCGAGCGCCTCCACCTTGTCCGCGCTGTCGGAGCGGCCGGACAGGACGATGATCGGAGCCGCGGTCCAGCCGCGCAGGCCGGCGATCACCTCCATGCCGTCCAGGTCGGGCAGGCCGAGGTCGAGGATGACGAGGTCGGGCGGGTGCCGGGCGGCCCGGGCGAGCGCCTCCGCGGCGGTGGCGGCCACGTCGGCCTCGTAGTGCCGGGCCCGCAGGTTGATCCGCAGCGCGCGCAGGAGCTGCGGCTCGTCGTCCACCACGAGCACCCTGGTCACGTGGGCTCCTCGCGCGCGCTGGCCGTTCCGTCCGCGGCGCGGGCGGCTCCGGTCGTGAAGGCCGTGCCCGGCACGGCGGGCAGCGACAGGACCATCGTCAGGCCGCCGCCGGGCGTCTCCTCGGGCGCGAGCGTCCCGCCCATCGCCTCGGCGAGCCCGCGGGACAGGGCCAGGCCGAGGCCGGAGCCCGAGGCGTTGTCGGTGTCGCCGAGCCGCTGGAACGGCACGAACATCCGGCTCACCTGGTCGGCCGGCACTCCCGGGCCGTGGTCGATCACGCGCAGCTGCACCATGCCGCCGAGCGCGCTCCCAGTCATCACGGGCGGGAGGCCGGCCGGGGAGTACCGGGCCGCGTTGGAGGCCAGGTTGACGACCACCCGCTCCAGCAGGGCCGGGTCCGCGCGGACCTCAGGGAGATCCTCGGGGATCTCGGCGACGATCGCCGCGCCGGCCGGGCCGAGGTCGTCCAGCGCCCGCCCCACGATCTCGGCCAGGTCCGTCGGCCGGGGGAAGACGGCCATCGCCCCGGCCTGCAGCCTGCTCATGTCGAGGAGGTTCGCCACGAGGCTGGTGAGCCTGTCCAGGGACTCGTCCGCGGTGGCGAGCAGCTCCTCCGTGTCCTCGGCGGCCCATTCGACCTCGTGCGAGCGCAGGCTGGTCACGGCGGCCTTCGCGGCGGCGAGCGGCGTGCGCAGGTCGTGGCTGACGGCCGCGAGCAGCGCCGCCCGCATCCGGTCGGCCTCGGCGATCGGCCGGGCGGCCTGCGCCTCGGCGGCCAGGCGCTGCTGCTCCAGGGCGGTGGCGGCGTAGGCCGCCAGCGCGCCGAGCACCCCGTGGTCGGCGGCGGCGAGGGCGCGCCCGCGCGCGGCCAGGCACAGCGCGTCGTTCACCGGCACCGTCACGTCGGCCTCGCCCGGATCGCTGACCGTGCCGTTCCCGGCCCACGCGACCGGCCGCCACCCGGCGCCGGGATCCGGCTCGCCGCCCGGCCCGGGCTCCCGCTCGAGCAGCGTCACCGATTCCATGGCGAACGCCTCCCGCGCCCGGTCGAGCACCGCATGAAGCGGCTGCTCGCCGCGGAGCACGCTGCCCGCGGTGGTCACCAGCAGGTTCGACTCGGCGCTGGCCCGCGCCGCCTGGGCGGCCCGCCTGGCCGCGCCGGTCACGATCAGGCTGACCGCGACCGCGACCACGAGGAACACCGCCAGGGCGAGGGCGTTGTTGGCCTGGGCGATCGTGAGCGTGTGCAGCGGCGGCGTGAAGTAGTAGTTGAGCAGCAGCGAATCCGCGACGGCGGCGAGCACGGCGGGCAGCAGGCCGCCGGTCAGCGCGACGCAGATGACGCCGACCAGGAACAGCAGGAGGTCGCTGGTCAGGTTCAGGCGGTGTCGCAGGCTGGCCAGGACCAGGGTGAGCAGCGGCGCGAGCAGGACCGCCAGCGCGTACCCGGCGACCGTGCGCGAGAGCGGAAGGCCGCGGCGGGGGGCTGGCAGGCCGCGCCCGCGCCCCATCCGCGGGTGGGTCACGATGTGCACGTCGATGTCGCCGGACTCGCGGATCGTGCGCCGGCTCACCCCGGGCCCGGTGAGCAGCGCGGACAGCCAGCTCCGGCGGCTGGCGCCGAGCACGAGCTGGGTGGCGTTCTCCGCCCGCGCGAACGCGAGCAGCGCCCGTGCCACGTCGTCCCCGACGACCTGGTGATAGCTGCCGCCCAGCGCCTCCACGAGCCGGCGCTGCCCGGCCAGTGCCGCCGGGCTCGCTCCGGTCAGGCCATCCGGCCTGGCCACGTGGACCGCGAGCAGCTGACCGCCGGCGGAGCGGGCGGCGATCCTGGCGGCGCGGCGGATGAGGACCTCCCCCTCCGGGCCGCCGGTCAGCGCGACCACCACCCGTTCCCTCGCCTCCCAGGTGGCGCCGATGCCGTGCGCCTCGCGGTAACGCTGGAGCCCCTCGTCCACCTTGCCGGCGAGCCAGAGCAGCGCGAGCTCGCGCAGCGCGGCCAGGTTTCCCGGCCGGAAGTAGTTGCCGAGCGCCGCGTCGATCCGCTCGGCCGGGTAGATGTTGCCGTGGGCCATCCTCCGGCGCAGCGCCTCGGGCGTCATGTCCACCAGCTCCACCTGGTCGGCCGCCCGGACGATCGCGTCGGGCAGCGTCTCGCGCTGCCGCACCCCGGTGATCCTCGCGACCACGTCGTTGAGCGACTCGAGGTGCTGGATGTTCACCGTGGTGATCACGTCGATGCCGGCGGCGCGCAGCTCCTCGACGTCCTGCCAGCGCTTGGCGTTCCGGGAGCCGGGCACGTTCGTGTGCGCGAGCTCGTCGACGAGCGCGACCTGCGGGCGGCGCGCCAGCACCGCGGCGAGGTCCATCTCCTCGAAGACGGCGCCGCGGTAGGCGATCCTCGCCCTGGGGATCACCGGCAGGCCCGCGAGCTGCCCGGCGGTTCGCCGCCGGCCATGCGTCTCGGCGAACGCCACGACCACGTCGGTGCCGCGGGAGAGCCGCCGGTGCCCCTCGCCGAGCATGGCGAAGGTCTTGCCGACCCCGGGCGCCGCTCCCAGGTAGATCCTCAGCTGGCCGCGGCGGCCCGGTCCGGCGCCCCCGGCTGGCCGTTCCAGGCCGGTGTCGGTCATGCTCCCTTCACCGTACGGGGTACCTCTGGTCGAGCGCGATGTTGAGCAGCAGCACGTTCACCCCGGGCTCGCCCAGGATCCCCAGCGCCCGGCCCTGGGTGTACCGGCGGACCAGGGCCATGATCGCCGCCACGCTCACGTGGCGGGCGGCGGCGACCCGGGCCGCCTGGATCGCCGCGTTCTGGGGCGAGATGAGGGGGTCAAGGCCCGAGCCCGAGGTGGTGACCGCGTCGGCCGGTATGGCGGAGACCGGCACGTGGTCGAAGGCGGCCACCCGCCGCTGCCTCGGCTCGATGTCGCGTACCAGCACCGGGTTGTCCGGCCCGAGGTTGGAGGCCCCGCTGGCCAGCGGGTCGCAGCCGCCGGCGCCGCTGGTGGGCGAGGCCGCCGACGCCGATGGCCGGGGCTGGAAGTACCGGGCCAGCGGCTGGCCCCCGGGGGTGGTGAACTCCTGGCACAGCAGGCTGGAGCCGACCACCCGGCCCCGGTAGGTGACCAGCGAGCCGTCCGCCTGGCGGGGGAAGGCGATCTGCGCGACGCCGAAGACCACCAGCGGGTAGGCCAGGCCGCAGATGATCGTGAAGATCACCCAGCCGCGGACGGCGGCGGCGAGCTGGCGCGCGGATGACGACAGGTGGGACATGGCGGTCAGCCCCCCAGCCCGGGTATGTGGCAGACGAGCAGGTCGATCAGCTTGATCCCGAGGAACGGCACGATCAGGCCCCCGGCGCCGTAGACCCACAGGTTGCGCCGGAGCATGGCCGCGGCCGACGACGGCTTGTACCGCACGCCGCGGAGCGCCAGCGGGATCAGCGCGATGATGATGAGGGCGTTGAAGATGATCGCCGAGGTGATCGCCGACTGCGGGCTGTGCAGCGCCATGATGTTGAGCCGGCTCAGCCCCGGGTAGACGGCGCCGAACATGGCCGGGATGATCGCGAAGAACTTGGCGACGTCGTTGGCGATTGAGAAGGTCGTGAGGGCGCCCCGGGTGATGAGCAGCTGCTTGCCGATCTCCACGATCTCGATGAGCTTGGTGGGGTTGGAGTCGAGGTCGACCATGTTCCCCGCCTCCTTCGCCGCGGAGGTTCCGGTGTTCATGGCCACGCCGACGTCGGCCTGGGCGAGGGCGGGGGCGTCGTTGGTGCCGTCGCCGGTCATCGCGACCAGCCTGCCGCCCTCCTGCTCGGCCTTGATCAGCGCCAGCTTGTCCTCGGGGGTGGCCTCGGCCAGGAAATCGTCCACGCCGGACTCGTCGGCGATGGCCTTGGCCGTGAGCGGGTTGTCACCGGTGATCATGACGGTGCGGATGCCCATCGCCCGCATCTGGGCGAACCGCTCGGCGATTCCGTCCTTGACGATGTCCTTGAGGTGAATGACGCCGAGCGCCCGGGCGGATCCAGGCTCGCCGGGCTGGCCGGGGACCCGCTCGGCCACGACCAGGGGCGTGCCGCCGGCGGCGGAGATCGCGTCGACCAGGTGCCCGAGCTCGTCCGGCAGGGTGCCGCCGGACGAGCGGATCCACTCGCGCACGGCGCTGGAGGCTCCCTTGCGGACCTGGCGCCCCCCGGCCAGGTCCACCCCGCTCATCCGGGTCTGGGCGGTGAACGGGGCGAACCGCGCGCCGGGCAGCTCGCCCTCGGCGCGCTCCCGCAGCCCGTACCGCTCCTTGGCGAGGACCATGATCGAGCGCCCCTCGGGCGTGTGGTCGGCCATCGAGGACAGCTGCGCGGCGTCGGCTAGCTCGCCCTCGGTGACCCCGCCGACCGGGAGGAACTCGGTCGCCTGCCGGTTCCCGAGGGTGATCGTGCCGGTCTTGTCGAGCAGCAGCGTGTTCACGTCGCCCGCCGCCTCCACGGCCCGGCCGGACATCGCGAGCACGTTGCGCTGGACGAGCCGGTCCATGCCGGCGATGCCGACGGCCGACAGCAGGGCGCCGATGGTGGTCGGGATCAGCGCCACGAGCAGCGCGACCAGGGTGACCAGGCTCTGGGGCGCTCCCGAGTAGTAGGCCATCGGCTGCAGGGTCGCCACCGCCAGCACGAAGATGATCGTCAGCGAGGCCAGCAGGATGTCCAGCGCGATCTCGTTCGGCGTCTTCTGCCGCTTCGCGCCCTCGACCAGGGCGATCATCCGGTCGATGAAGGTCTCGCCGGGCCTGGAGGTGATCTTCACGACGATCCGGTCCGACAGCACGCGGGTGCCGCCGGTGACCGCGGACCGGTCGCCGCCGGACTCGCGGATCACCGGGGCCGACTCGCCGGTGATGGCGGACTCGTCCACCGAGGCGACGCCCTCCACGACATCACCGTCCCCCGGGATGACCTCCCCGGCCTCGACGACGACGAAGTCGCCGACGGCGAGCGAGGTGCCGGGCACCAGTTCCTCGCGGGCCCCCTCCTGGCCCGGCTGCCAGCCAAGGAGCCTGCGCGCCATGGTCTGGCGCCTGGCCCGGCGCAGGGCGTCGGCCTGCGCCTTGCCGCGGCCCTCGGCGACGGCCTCGGCCAGGCTGGCGAAGAGCACGGTCAGCCAGAGCCACGCCACGATCGTCCAGTTGAAGACGGACGGGCTGGTGATCGCCGTATAGGCCGTCAGGGCGGCGCCGACCTCGACCACGAACATCACCGGGTTCTTGACCTGGACTCGCGGGTCGAGCTTGCGGAACGCCGCGGGAGCCGATCTCCACAGCAGCACCGGGTCAAGCAGGCCGCCCCCGGCTGGGCCGGGGCGGCCGGGGCCGGGGCGGCCGGGGGCCCCGCGCCGGGCCGGCGCCATCGCCGCGGGCTCGGAGCTGTCCGGCGCCATCAGCGCAGCCCCTCCGCGAGCGGGCCGAGCGCCAGCGCCGGGAAGTAGGTGAGGCCGACGAGGATGATGATGACCCCGATCAGCATCCCGGCGAAGAGCGGCTTATGCGTGGGGATGGTGCCCGCGCTGGCGGGCACCGGCTGCTGCCTGGCCAGCGACCCGGCCAGGCCGAGCACGAAGATGATCGGGGCGAAGCGGGCCAGCAGCATCACGGCTCCGCCGGCCGTGTTGTACCAGAGCGTGTCGGTGGACAGCCCCGCGAAGGCGGAGCCGTTGTTGTTGGCCATCGACACGAACGCGTAGAGGATCTCGGTCAGCCCGTGCGGGCCCGGGTTGAGGACCGACGCCCGCGGGGACCTCAGGCCGGCCGAGGCTCCCGCCGCGGCCAGGGCGACCATCGGCGTGGTCAGGAAGTACAGGGCGGCGTACTTCATCTCGGCGGGCCGGATCTTCTTGCCGAGGTACTCCGGGGTGCGGCCCACCATCAGCCCGCCGACGAACACCGTGACGACGGCCAGGATCAGCATCCCGTACAGCCCCGCGCCGATCCCGCCGGGGACGATCTCGCCGAGCGCCATGTCGAACAGGGCGATGCCGCCGCCGAAGGCGGTCAGCGAGTCGTGGGCCGCGTTGACGGCGCCGGTCGACGTCACGGTCGTGGACGCCGCGAACAGGGCGGACCCGGGAATGCCGAACGCCACGTTCTTGCCTTCCATCGCGCCGCGGGCCACCGCCGGGGCCAGGCCGGCGCCGCGCGCCTCGAAGTAGCTGATGCCCCCGGCCGCCGCCAGCCACAGCAGGGCCATGACCGAGGCGATCGCGTAGCCCTGCCGGGTGTCGTTCACCATCCTGCCGAACGCGCGCGGCAGCGACATCGGGATCAGCAGCATCAGGAAGATCTCGAACCAGTTGGTGAAGGGGCTGGGGTTCTCGAACGGGTGCGCCGAGTTCGCGTTGTAGAAGCCGCCGCCGTTGTTGCCCAGCTGCTTGATCACCTCCTGCGAGGCGACCGGCCCGCCGGTGATGGCCTGATGGCCGCCCGCGACCGTGGTGACGACCTGGCTGGCGTGAAAGTTGTCGATCACGCCGCCGGCCGCCAGGACCAGCGCGCCGATGACCGACAGCGGGATGAGCAGCCGGGTCAGTGACCGGGTCAGGTCCACCCAGAAGTTGCCCAGGCGGTTCGTCCTCGACCGGGCGAAGCCGCGGACCAGCGCGATCGCGACGGCCAGGCCGACCGCGGCGGACAGGAAGTTCTGCACCGCCAGTCCGGCCATCTGGACCAGGTAGCCCATCGTCGTCTCGCCGGCGTAGTTCTGCCAGTTGGTGTTGGTCACGAACGACGCGGCGGTGTTGAAGGCGAGGGCGGGCGGCACGCCCGGCAAGCCGAGCGAGAGCGGCAGGAGGTGCTGCAGCCGCTCGGCAGCGTACAGCAGCACGACGCTGATCAGCGAGAACGCCAGCACGCTGCGCGCGTAGGCGGACCAGGCCTGGTCCGAGTCCGGATCGGCTCCGATCAGCCGGTAGATCACCCGCTCAGCCCGCCAGTGCCGGTCCCCGGTGAAGATCCGCGCCATGTGGTCGCCGAGCGGCACGTGGCAGGCGGCGAGCGCGACGACCAGCAGGCCGGCCTGCAGCCAGCCGGCGGCGGTGGCGGACATCAGAACCGCTCCGGGAGGACGAGGGCGGCGAACAGGTAGACCACCAGGGCGACGGCGACCACCAGGCCCAGCCAGTCGCTAGCGCTCACCGCGCTCCATCCCCTTCAGCAGCAGGAACAGCACCGCGAAGATCGTGACGCTCAGCGCGGTGAAGGCGAGGTCGGCCATGGCGTGCTCCGGGCGAGGCGATGCGACATGGCCAGTCAACCGCGCCCGGGGCGCCGGGAGCCGCTTCCTTGCGCGGCCCATGCGCCCTCGCGGCGATTCCTCACGGGGCCCATGCGGCGCGCGGCCCGCCGTGACGGCGGGAGCGGGCTGGGAATAACGCATCGGGTCAGCCGCCCCGGCGCGGGCGGCCCGGGTCACGATGCGAGCGGCGAGGAGACGGGGACGGGCATGGTGCGGTACGCGTCATACGTCGCCCTGGGCGACAGCTTCACCGAGGGCGTGGGCGATCCCGACGCCGCCGGGACGGGCTGCCGCGGCTGGGCGGACAGGTTCGCCGAGCACCTGGCCGCGCACCGTCCCGGCCTGCGCTACGCGAACCTCGCGGTCCGCGGCAAGCTGATCGGCGAGGTGCTCGGCGAGCAGGTGCCGGCGGCGGTCGCCATGGCGCCCGACCTGGTCAGCCTGGCGGCGGGCGGGAACGACCTGCTCCGGCCGCGCGCCGATCCCGATGAGCTCGCCGCCACGTTCGAGGCCGCGGTGACCGCCCTGACGTCGGCGGGCGCCGTGGTGATGGCGTTCACCGGGTTCGATCCGAAGGCGTTCCCCGTGCTCCGGCTGATCAGGGGGAAGGCCGCCGTGTTCAGCATGCACGTCAGGGCGATCGCGGGCCGCCATGGCTGCGTGCTCGTCGACCTGTGGTCGATGCGCGCCCTGGCCGGCCGCGAGCTCTGGACGGCCGACCGGCTGCACATGGCGCCGGACGGCCACCGGCGGGTGGCGCTGCTCGCGTGCGAGGCGATCGGGCTCCCGGTGACCGAGGACTGGCGCGAGCCGCCGGCGCCGGGACCGCGCGGGCCGGGGCGGCTGGGCGCGGCGGCGGCCTGGATGCGGGCGCGGTGGGACGACCTGGAATGGGTGACCGAGCACGCCGCGCCGTACCTGAGCCGGCGCCTGCACGGCGTGTCGAGCGGGGACGGGCGGCCCGCGAAGCGGCCGGGGCTGGCGGTCGTGCGGGCGGCGGGCTCCGGCGCCGCGCCGCGGCCCCGGGCGGCCCGGGTGACGGCGGCCGCGGCCGCCAGTGAGCGCGCCCGGCCCGGGAGGCGGGCGGGCCGCTAGTCTGGCGCGATGGACCTCGACCTGTGGGCGGACGCCGGGACGCTGACCGCGCGGCTGGTGGACACCGAGTCGGTCAGCGGCGCCGAGCGCCCGCTCGCCGACGCGATCGAGCGCGCGCTGCGCGGGCTGCCGCACCTGGCGGTGCACCGGGACGGCAACGCGATCGTCGCCCGCACCACGCTCGGCCGGGACCGGCGGGTGGTGCTGGCCGGGCACATCGACACGGTGCCGGCGGCGGGGAACCTGCCATCGCGGACCGACGGCGGCGTGCTGTACGGCTGCGGCGCCTCGGACATGAAGGCGGGCGTCGCCGTGCAGCTCAGGCTGGCCGCGACGATGACCAGCCCCGCCATGGACGTGACGTACGTGTTCTACGACTGCGAAGAGGTGGAGTCGGAGCGGAACGGCCTGCTCCGCATCGCCAGGAGCGCCCCCGGGCTGCTCGCCGGCGACTTCGCCGTCCTGCTCGAGCCCACCGGGGGCCTGGTGGAGGGCGGCTGCCAGGGGACGCTCCGGGCCGAGGTGCGCGCCGCCGGGGAGCGGGCCCACAGCGCCCGCTGGTGGATGGGGCGCAACGCGATCCACGAGGCCGGCGACATCCTGCAGGTGCTCCGGTCCTACCGTCCGCGGGAGCCCGAGGTGGACGGGCTCACCTTCCGCGAGGGCCTGAACGCGGTCGGCATCACCGGGGGGGTGGCGGGCAACGTGATCCCGGACGAGTGCGTGGTGACGGTGAATTACAGGTTCGCCCCGGACCGGTCGGCCGAGCAGGCCGCGGCGCACGTGCGCGAGGTCTTCGGCCGGTGGCCCGTCGCGATCGTGGACTCGGCCGGGGGCGCGCGGCCCGGTCTCGCCAGCCCGGCCGCGGCGTCGTTCGTGGCCGCGATGGGCGGGCAGCCGCGGGCCAAGCTCGGGTGGACCGACGTGGCGAGGTTCGACGCGCTTGGTGTCCCCGCCGTCAACTTCGGGCCCGGCGAGCCCTCGCTCGCCCACAGCCGCGGCGAGCACGTCCGCCTGGAGGCGGTCGCGGAGTGCGAGGCCCGCATGCGCTCCTGGCTCGCCGGCGGGTAGGGCCGCGCAGGCAGGAGCCCGGGGCGATCGCGCAGGCAGTCCCGCCCGCGCAGGGCCGGGCGGGACTGCCGCCGGGCCGGTCAGTGCGGCGGCGCCTGGATCAGCACCAGCCTGCTGCGGTGGATCTGGCCGTTCACGTCCGCCCACGTGACCGTGACCGTCATGCCCGGCTTGAAGCCGTGCATGACCGTGGTCAGCTGGGCGGGCGAGGTGACCCGCTTGCCGCCGACCGCCGTGATCACGTCCCCGGCCACGATCCCCGCGCGATCGGCGGGCGTCCCGCAGAGCTCCCCGATGATCAGCGCGCCCGAGCTGACCGGGGCGACCCGCGCCGGGATGCCGGCGTTCAGGTCGTTGGCCAGGCAGACCGGCGTGGACGGCTGGACCGGGAACGCCGAGCTCGCCTGGTCCTGCTGGAGCTGGAGCTGGCGCTGCCGCCGCGGGCTCGTCGCCCGGCTCGCCCCGTCCGCGGGCACGAGCACGCCCATGAAGCCCGTCGATCCGATCTGGACCCGGGGGCCCGGCCGTCCGGCGATGATCTGGTCGGCGATCCGGAGCGCCTTGTTGATCGGGATGGCGTACCCCTGGTTCTCGGCGCCGAAGCCGATCTGCCCGGTCACCGCGGCCGTGTCCATCCCGATCACGCGGCCCGCGGTGTCGACGAGCGGGCCGCCCGAATCGCCGCGCACGATCCCGGCGTTCGTCTCGATCATGCCGTGCAGCGTCTCGCTGGTGGCGACCCCGCTGTCGCTCGCGGTGATGGTCCGGTTCAGCCCGGTCACGGTGCCGGCGGTGGCGGGCGCGCCGCCGGCGCCGTTGGCGTTGCCGAGCGCGATCACCCGCTCGCCGAGCCTGACCGTTGCCGAGTTCCCGATCGGCACCGTGCGCAGGTCGCGCGCGCCGATCAGCTTGATGACGGCGACATCGTCGACCGCGTCGTAGCCGAGCCACTTCGCCCTGAAGTGCTGGCCGGTTGAGACCAGCGTGGCGTACAGCTGGGTGGTGTCGGTGATCACGTGGTTGTTGGTGAGCACCAGGCCGTTCCTGCTGATGATCATGCCGGTGGCGGCGGCCTGCGTGCCCTGGTAGCCGAGGTTGCTGGAGATGTCGACCAGGCCCGGCCGGACGGCGCTGACCACCGCCCGCATGACCGAGCCGGGAACGCCGCCCCTGGCCCCGCCGCCGGGCACCTGCCCGCCGGGGAAGCCCGGGCCGCCCCCCTGGGCCGGCCCGCTCGCCGAGCTTCCCGGCGCCGCGGCTCCGCGCAGCGCGTATCCGGTGATCCCGGCGCCGGCGGCGGCGGCGACGACCGCGACCACCAGGTAGGCGAGCAGGCCGCGCAGGCGCGCGGGCCGCGGGCCGGGGGGCGGCAGGTGCTGAGGCGGGCTCGCGTAGCCCCAGGTGAACGAGGGACCGCCGGGACCCGGGGCGGATCCGGGGAGTTCTCCCGGCCCGGGAGCGCCAGGGGCCGGCGGCCAGGCGCCCGGCCGGCCCGGGGCCGCCGGCGCGCCGCCGGTCCCCGGCTCCCCTGGGGGCAGGCCCTCGCCGTTGCCCTGATCGTCTCGCATCGCCATCCACCCTCACCCCAGGGTCAGCCTAACCGGCCGCGGCAGCCCGCCACGGCAGCCCGCCACGGCCGCGCCCGGCCAGCCCCCGGTGCGGCCGGGCGCGGCCCGGTGCGCCGGAGTGACCGCCGGCCGCGCTCGCCTGATGCGGCGGGCCCCGGGGACCCGCCTGCCAGTGCTCGCGCTGCCCGGCCCGCGGCTTGGCCGGCCAGCGCGAGCGTCCTGGCGTACGAGGTCCGATCCGCCCGGGCCCGTACGCCTCCAGTAAGCCGCACCAATCTGGAGGACGGCTGAACGCCGCCTGAGGATCGCCTCTGCGTGCCGGGCGGGCGGCGTGCCCGGCGCGCGGGCCGCGTGCCTCGCGTTCCGCCATTGGCGCTGATGGGTGGTCACGACCGGCTAGAGTGCAATCGCGCAGCGTGGGCGAGAAGGGCGCGGTTCAGGCAAAGGGGGAGTCCCGTTGGGCCGGCCAGGCCGCCGGGTGCTTCTTGTGCCCGGATCGATCCGCACGGGGCATCAGGCCGCCGCGCACGCCTGCGCCCAGGCCCTGGAGGCCCTCGGCTGGCGCACCCGCACGCTGGATGCCGCCTGGCTGGCCGGGCAGGGCTGGGGAGCCGCGGCCGAGGCCGCGTTCCGCGCGATGCTCGCGATCCCCGGGCTGTACGACGCGCTGCACTTCGCCGCCCTGCGGACCGGGAACGGGCTCGCCGTCCGGGCGGACGCCATGCTCCGGCTCCGGCTGGTGCCGCGCCTGCGCGAGCTGCTCGACCGGGACGCGGCCGAGGTGGTGATCTCGGTCAGCCCGGCCGGGGCCTCGGCGGTCAGCGCGATCGCCCCGCGCTACCCGTCGATGTCGCACGTGGTGCTGTGCACCGACGCTCTGCCGCACCGCCTGTGGATCCAGCCGCGCGTGGACCTGTACCTGGTGACCTCGGCGGCCGCCGAGCCGTTCGTGCGGCGATTCCAGCCGGGCGCGCGGGTGCGGGTCATCCCGCCGCCGGTCCGGCCCGCGTTCTACCGGCCGCCGGCGAGGCGGACCGCGCGGGCCGGGCTCGGCATCGGCGACCAGGAGCGCTGCGTGCTGCTGGCCGGCGGGAGCCGGGGCCTCGGGCCGCTGGCCGGCCTGGCCGACGCGCTCGCTGCGGCCGGCCTGAGCGTGCTCGCCGTGGCCGGCTACAACGCCAGGCTGGAGCGCAGGCTGCGCGAGGTGGAGCGCCGCCGCCCGAACGTGCGGGCGTTCGGGTTCACCGACCGGATGCCCGAGCTGATGGCGGCGTCCGACCTGGTGATCACCAGCCCGGGCGGCGCCTGCGGCGAGGCGCGCGTCGTCGGCCGTCCCCTCCTGCTGCTCGACCAGGTCCAGGGGCACGGCCGGGACAACCTGCAGCACGAGCTCGCGCTGGGCGACGCCGCCGTCGCCTCGCCCCGGGCGGCGGACGTGGTGCGGGCCGCGCACGCCATGCTGGACCGCGCCAAGCCCCCGGAGGACGGCCCGACGCGGTCGCTGGCCGCGTGGGAGGACATGTTCCGCCTGGCGCTCGGCTCGATCGGCCTGTGAGCCCGTCCGGCGGGCGCCCCGGGCCGCGGGCTGCGCTGGCCTGCCGCTCAGGTAGCGTGTCCTGGGCGGCCGGTGGTCGGGCACCGGCCGGGCGCGCCCACGAGGGCGGGAGCGAGAGGCAGCACGTGACCCAGCTGACGCGGACGCTGCCCGGGCAGCCACTGCCCCTGCCGGGGCGGCCCGCCCGCCGCCCCGCCCGGCTCCTCGCCGGGTCGCTGCTGGCGCTGACCAAGCCGCGGATCGTCGAGCTGCTGCTGGTCACCACGCTGCCCGCCATGTTCCTGGCCGCGCACCGCGTCCCGCCAGCCGCGCTGATCGTGGTGACGCTCGCCGGAGGGGCGCTGGCCGCCGCCGCGGCGAACGCGCTCAACTGCGTGATCGACCGGGACATCGACGCGGTCATGCGCCGGACGAGGCGCCGCCCGCTGGTGGCGGTCGGCGGCCGGGCCGCCGCGCTGCGGCCCGCGGAGGCCGTGGCCTTCGCGGCCCTGCTCGCGGCCGGCGCGAACGCGCTGCTCGGGCTCGGCGCGAACTGGCTGGCCGCCGTGCTGGCCGACGCGGCGATCGCCTTCTACGTCGGCGTCTACACGCTGTGGCTGAAGCGCCGGAGCACGGCGAACATCGTGATCGGCGGGGCGGCCGGCTGCCTGCCGGTGCTGGTCGGCTGGGCGGCCGTGACGAGGACCATCGCCGCGCCCGCGATCGTGCTGTTCGGCGTGGTGTTCTTCTGGACGCCGCCGCACTTCTGGGCGCTGGCGATCAAGTTCCGGGACGACTACGCCGCCGCCCGCGTGCCGATGCTCCCGGTCGTCGCCGCGCCGGCGGTGGTGGCGCGCAAGATCGTGGTCTACAGCTGGCTGATGGTCGCGGACTCGCTGCTGCTGTCGTGGTGGGCCGGCTGGCTCTACGGGACCGCCGCGGCCGCGCTCGGCGGCTGGTTCCTGCTGCGGGCGCACCGGCTCGCGCGGCAGGTGAGCGCGGGCACGGCCGGGCCCGGCGGGCAGGCGGGCACGGCCGGCCGGCCGGCGGCCCCGGCCTGCGCGATGCGGCTGTTCCACCAGTCGATCGCCTACCTGGCCCTGCTGTTCGCGGTGGTGGCGGTGGCCGCGCTGGTGCCCTTCGGGGGGCGCTGAGCGCTCGCCGGGCGGCGAGGGCGCATCGCCCGGACTGGTCGCCCGGCGGCTCACGCTGCGTCATCCTAGGATCCATGTCGGAGAGCTGGTCGCGCCGGGATCCGCGCGGGGGGCCGTGGGGTCAGCCGTGGGCCGGGCCGGAAAACCCCGGCCCGGCCGCCTGGGGCGGGCCGCCGGGGCCTGCCGGCGAGGCGCCGCGGGCCGGGCCGGGGAGGCCGCTGCCGGGCCGCTCCCGCGGTCCCGGGGCCGAGCCCGGGCCTCCGCGGGCGGGGCGCTCCCGGCGGCAGTTCCTGCGCCGCGCCGCCGGGGCGGGCGCCGTCGTGGCCGCCGGATTCGCCGCCGGGGCGGTCGCGGGCGGGATCGGCGGCTGCGGCAACCTGTTCGGCTCGGGCGGGCAGGGCACGGCGGGCGGCGGCAGGGGCGCCGGGTCCTCGCGCCGGCCGGCCGGCTCGCCGATCCGGGCGGAGAACGCGCTGCCCGGCGAGAGGCACTGGTGGCTGCGCAGGACCGGGCCGCCCGATGCGATCGAGGGCTTCACTGACCGGGCAAGCGCGCTGCCCGGCGAGCCGGTCGGCCTGTACGTCTCGACCACGGCCCGCGAGTTCCGGGTCGTCGCGTTCCGGATGGGCTGGTACGCGGGCGACCTGGCCCGCAGGGTCTGGAGCTCCGGGCCGGTGCGGGGCCGGCGCCAGGCGCCGCCCACGTTCACCAGGGCGACCCGGACCGTGAGCTGCGACTGGCACCGCTCCCTGGAGCTGCCGACCGCGGACTGGCCCCCTGGCTGCTACCTGCTGCGGCTCGACGGCGACAACGGCGCCCAGCGCTACGTGCCGCTCACCATCCGGTCGGCGACCACGGCGGGCAAGATCGTGTTCAAGAACGCGGTCGAGACCTGGCAGGCCTACAACCTCTGGGGCGGCTACGACCTGTACCAGGGGCCGGGCGGGTACGGCGACCGGTCCTACGCGGTCAGCCTCGACCGGCCCTACGCGGGCAAGGGCGCCGAGCAGTTCCTCGTGTTCGAGCGCAAGCTCGTCAACCTGGTCGAGCGGCTCGGGCTGGATGTCGCCTACGTCACCGGCATGGACATCGACGCCGACCCCCGCCTGCTCGACGGGGCGCGGGCGCTGATCTCGCCGGGTCACGACGAGTACTGGACGCCGCCCGAGCGCGCCCACGTGACCGCGGCGCGCGACGCCGGGGTCAACGTCGCCTTCTTCGGCGCCAACGCCATGTTCCGGCGGACCAGGCTCGCCCCGACCAGGCTCGGCGCCAACCGGCTGGTCATCTGCTACAAGACCAGCTACACGCTCGACCCGATGTACGGCAGGGACAACGCGCTGGTGACCAGCGACTGGCGCGACCCGCCCCACCCGGACCCGGAGTCGTCGCTGACCGGGACGCTGTACGAGTCCAACCCGACCACGGCGGACTACGTGGTGGCGGTGCCGGACGCCTGGATGTTCGCCGGCACCGGCGTGCGCAAGGGGACCAGGTTCCGCGGCCTGGTCGGCGACGAGTACGACCGGGTCAACCCGGTCTACCCGGTCGAGCGCCCGATCGAGATCGTCTCCCACTCCCCGCTGACCTGCCGCGGCGTGCACAGCTACTCGGACTCGGCGTACTACACCCACCCCGGCGGGGCCGGGGTGTTCAACACCGGGACGATGCGCTGGGTCCAGTCGCTCGCCCCCGTGTACGGGTCGGAACTTGGCCCGCATCCGGGGCGTTTCACCAGGAGGGTGACCGCGAACGTGCTGCGCGCCTTCGCCGAGGGGCCGGCCGCTCACGCCCACCCGGCGAGGGATAACCTGGCCGCGATGCACGAGTGGCCGGGTGACCCCATCGCCGCCGGCCATAACCTGTGGCCGCCGATCGTGCTGTGACGATCCTCCCCGGGAGGCGCTCGATGGGCCAGAATCGGCGGATGATGCTCCGCGCGGCCGTGGCGGCGGGCGCCGCGCTGGCCGCTGCGGGCGCGCTCACCGGCGCGATGATCGCGAGCGCCGCCTCCCCGCCGGCCCTGCCGAGGCGGACGCCGGCCCAGCTGCTGGCCGCGATGGCGCGCGCGCGGCCGCCTGCGGCGATGACCGCGGTGATCTCCCAGACGGCCAGCCTCGGCCTGCCCGCGCTGTCCGGCATCCCCGGCGCTCCCGCCGGCGCCGCGTCCGCGCTCTCGCTGCTGTCGGGCACCCGCACCGTCCAGATCTGGTACGGCGGCCCGCGGCACCTGCGGATCGCGGTCCCGGTGCCGTTCGGGGAGACCGACCTGAGGGTGAACGGGGACCAGGCCTGGCTGTGGAGCAGCCACGGCCAGCAGGCCACGCGGCTGATCCTGCCGGCGCCGTCCGCGCTGCGGCGGGCCGTCGTGGCGCCCCGGGCCCGGCTGAGGCTGCGGGGGCACGGGCTCCGCCTCGCCAGGCTCCTCCCGGCGTTCCGCGGGCCGCGCCGGGGGGCCGTCCGGACGCCGCCCGGCGCGCTCCCGCTGCCGCCCGGAGCCGGGATGGTGCCGCTGCCGCTGACGCCCGCCGGAGCCGGGCGGCTGCTCGCGCTCGCCGGGCCGGCCACGCGGGTGACCGTCTCCGGCACGACCACCGTGGCCGGCCGCGCCGCGTACGTGCTGCAGGTGACGCCGCGCACGGCGCAGTCGCTGGTCGCGCGGATCGACGTGGCGGTCGACGCGGCGCGGTACTGGCCGCTGCAGGTCCAGGTGTTCGCGCGGGGGATGGCGGGCCCGGCGTTCCAGGCCGGGTTCACCTCGCTCGCGCTCGGCAGGCCGGATCCGGCGAACTACACGTTCACCCCGCCGCCCGGCGCGCACGTCAGGACCGTCCGCGTGCCAGCGCCGGCGGTGCCCGGGCTCCCCGGCGCGGGACCGGTGCCAGTGCCCGCTCCCCTGCCCAAGGGCGCGCCCGGGGCGGTGCGGGCCGGCGCCCGCGTGCTGGGAAGCGGCTGGCTGACCGTGGCCGAGATCCCGGTCGCGCACGCGCCGCGATCGCTGTCGGCCCTGCTCCCGGCCCTGCTCGCGGTCGCCACCGCCGAGCACGGCCGCTGGGGGAGCGGCCGGCTGCTGCACACCGCGCTGGTCAACGTCCTGGTCACCAGCAAGGGCGAGATCCTCATCGGCGCGGTCACGCCGCGGGTCCTCTACGCCGACGCCGCCGCGTCGCCGTGACGGTCGCGGCCCGCGCCGCCGCCGGCGACGCGCCGCCAGCGGATGAGGCGGCGGCCGGCGAGCACGCGATCTCGACCGAGGGCCTGACGAAGCGGTTCCGCGGCGGGCAGCTCGCGGTGGATCACATCGGCCTCGCGGTGCCGCGCGGCAGCGTCTACGGGTTCCTCGGGCCGAACGGGTCGGGCAAGACCACCACGATCCGGATGCTGCTCGGCCTCGTCCACCCGACCGAGGGGAGCCTGCGGCTGCTCGGCGCCGACCTGCGCGACGGGCTCGACCCGGTTCTGCCGAAGGTCGGCGCGCTCGTGGAGGGGCCGGCGTACTACCCGTTCCTGTCCGGGTGGCAGAACCTGGCCAGGCTCGACGCGGCCGACCGGAGCGCCGACCCGCGGACGGCGCGGTCGCGGATCGACCACGCGCTCGACCAGGTCGGCCTGCTCGCCGCGGCGGACAAGCGGTACCGCGCCTACTCGCTCGGCATGAAGCAGCGGCTGGGGATCGCGGCCGCGCTGCTGCGCCCGCGGGAGCTGATGGTGCTCGACGAGCCGACCAACGGCCTCGACCCGCAGGGCACCCGTGAGATCCGCGCGCTGATCCGGCACATCGCAGCGGACGGCACCACGGTGTTCGTCTCCTCGCACCTGCTCGCCGAGGTCGAGCAGATCTGCACCCACGTCGGGGTGATGAGCCAGGGCCGGCTGGCGTTCCAGGGCACGCTCGCGCTGCTGCGCTCCCGCGGCGAGCCGCGGATCGGCATCCGCACTGCGCAGCCGGCGGCCGCCGCCGGCGTGCTCGCCCGGCTCGGCCTGGCCGACATCGACGCCGACGGCACCCGGGTCACCGCCCGGCTCGGCGGGCAGGCGCCCGAGCATGTCAACGCCGAGCTGGTCCGGTCCGGGGTGCCGGTCTCCGGGCTGGAGACGATCCGGCCCAGCCTGGAGGACCTGTTCGTGGAGCTGACCGGCGAGGGCTTCGATGTCACCGGCTAGGCGCGCCGCGGCCGGGCTGGCCCGGTGGCCCCGCTACTACCGGTCCGAGCTGAGGATCGCGTTCGGCCGGCCGCGCAACCTGCTGATGCTCGCGGCGCTCGCCGGGGCGCCGGTCTTCTTCGGGATCGTGCTGAAGGTCAACACTCCCGAGCCGGGAGCCGGCGGGCCGTCCGGTGCCGGGGAGTTCATCGGGCAGGTGGCGGAGAACGGCGTGTTCCTGTCGCTGCTGGCCATCTACGCGCTGCTGACCGTGCTGCTGCCGCTGGCCGTGGCGGTGGTCAGCGGCGACAGCGTCGCCGGCGAGGCCGGGATGGGGACGCTGCGGACCATGCTCACCGTCCCCGCCGGGCGGCTGCGGCTGGTGGCGACCAAGTACGCGACGATCGTCACGTTCAGCCTCGCCGCCTGCCTGATCGTCGCCGGGATGGGGCTGCTGATGGGCGTGATCTTGTTCCCGGTCGGCAGGGTGACGCTGCTGTCCGGGGACACCGTGCCGCTCGCGGACGGGCTGGGCAGGCTAGCGCTGATCGTCGGCTACGTGGCCGCGGGCCTGGCCTCGCTGGGAGCGATCGGGCTGGCGCTGTCCACGTTCACCCAGCATCCGATCGCGGTGATGGCCGCGACCCTCGTGGTCGTGATCATCAGCGAGATCCTCGACGCGATCTCCCAGGTCGGCGCGATTCACCCGTACCTGCCGACCCATTTCTGGTTCTCCTTCGACGCGCTGCTGCGGACGCCGATCGCGTGGCCGCAGATCCTGCACGGGCTGGCCTCGTTCGCCGCCTACGCGGTCATCTTCGCCGGGGCCGCCCTGGTCCGAATCCGCCGCGCGGACGTCACCTGCTGAGCCGCCCGTGTCGCGCGGCCCCGCCGCCAGTCAGCCCTTCAGGTCGGGGAAGTCCTCCTCCCAGAACTCGGTGACGCCCCGCCGCCCGCCCGCCGGGCTGCCGGCCGCCGCGGTGCCGCCCGCCGCGGTGCCGCCCGCCGCGGCGCCGCCCGCCGCGGCGCCGTACCGCTCGAGCTCGGCCGCCCGGAGCTCGACCCGGCGGATCTTGCCGGAGATCGTCTTCGGCAGATCGGCGAACTCCAGCCGCCGCACCCGCTGGTACGGGGCGAGCCGCCCGCGCGCGTAGGCGAGGATCGACCGGGCGGTCTGCGCGGTCGGCTCCGCGCCGGCCGCCAGCGTCACGTAGGCCTTCGGCACCGCCAGCCGCAGCGGGTCCGGGGAGGGCACCACGGCGGCCTCGGCGACCGCCTCGTGCTCGATCAGCACGCTCTCCAGCTCGAACGGGGAGATCCGGTAGTCCGACGCCTTGAACACGTCGTCGGTCCGGCCGACGTAGGTGAGGTACCCCTCGTCGTCCCTGGTCGCCACGTCGCCGGTGTGGTAGTAGCCGCCTGCCATCGCCTCCGCGTCGCGCTCCGGGTCACCCCGGTAGCCGGTCATCAGGCCCAGCGGGCGGCGGGACAGGTCCAGGCAGATCTCCCCCTCCGCGGCCGGCTGCCCGGTCACCGGGTCGACGAGCACGACCGGGTAGCCGGGGAGCGGCCGGCCCATCGAGCCCGGCTTGACCGGCTGCCCGGGGGAGTTGCCGACCTGGGCGGTCGTCTCGGTCTGGCCGTAGCCGTCCCGGACGGTGATCCGCCAGGCCCGCCGGACCTGCTCGATCACCTCGGGGTTGAGCGGCTCCCCGGCCGCCACGCACTCGCGGAGCGCCCGGACGTCGGCGGCGGCCAGGTCTGCCTGGATGAGCATCCGCCACACCGTGGGCGGCGCGCAGAACGTGGTGACCGCGCACTCGCCGAGCGCGCGCAGCAGCTGGTCCGCCGAGAACCGGTCGTAACCGAGGATCAGCGCGGTCGCGCCGGCGTTCCACGGGGCGAACACGTTGCTCCACGCGTGCTTGGCCCAGCCCGGCGAGGAAATGTTCAGGTGCACGTCGCCGGGCCGCAGCCCGATCCAGTACATCGTCGACAGGTGCCCGACCGGGTAGGAGGCGTGGGTGTGCTCGACCAGCTTGGGGCGCGCGGTCGTGCCCGAGGTGAAGTACAGCAGCAGCGGGTCGCCGGCCCTGGTCGGCTCGTCGGGCGCGAACCTGGCGGGCGCGGACCGCGACTGCGCGTAGGAGTGCCAGCCCTCCGGGGCGCCGTCGCCCCGGCCGCCCGGCGTCACGGCGATCCTCGTCCACGCGCCGGGCAGGCCGTCGAACTTGGCGGCCTGGCCGGCCTCGGTGATCACGTGCCGCACGTCCCCGCGCCCGATCCGGTCGGCCAGGTCCTCGGGCCCCAGCAGCGTCGTCGCCGGGATGATCACCACGCCGAGCTTGATCGCCGCGAGGATCACCTCCCACAGCGGCGCGATGTTGCCGAGCATGAGCAGCAGGCGGTCGCCGCGGGCGGCGCCCAGCCCGCGGAGCCAGTTCGCCACCTGGTCCGAGCGGGCGGACAGCTCGCCGTAGGTGAGGGCCGCCGCGGCGTCGCCGTCGGCGACGATGCGCAGCGCCTCGCGGTGGGGGTGCTCGGCCGCGATCACGTCGAACCAGTCGAGCGCCCAGTTGAACTCATCAAGCGCCGGCCAGGTGAACGCGCCGACCGCCGCGTCGTAGTCCTCGCGGTGGTGCAGCAGCAGGTCCCTGGCCGCCCGGAAGGCAGCAGTGGCAGGTGCGTCGGTCATGAGGCCATGGTGGCAGCTTCGCCGGCCGGGCGGGAGGCCGGGAGCCCCGGCGGCCCGGCGCGCCGGGGCGGTAACGTACCGGAATGGCCCCCGGCGGCGTGCCCGGCGTGGCGGACCTGCTGGCGCTGGCCGTCGCCGGGATCGGCGGGTCGTCCCGCCCGGGCCAGGTGACGATGGCGAACGCGGTCGCCCGCGCGATCGAGACCGGTGAGCACCTGGCCGTCCAGGCCGGGACGGGAACCGGCAAGTCCCTCGCCTACCTCGTCCCCGCGGCGCGCCACGCGGTCTCGGGCGGCGGCACCGTCGTGGTCTCGACCGCCACGATCGCGCTGCAGCGCCAGCTCGTCGAGCGGGACCTGCCGCGGCTCGCCGAGGCGCTCGCGCCCGCGCTCGGACGGGCGCCGGCGTTCGCGATCCTCAAGGGCAGGCGCAACTACCTGTGCCTGATGCGGCTGCGCGGCGGGCCGCAGGACGACGCCGGGCAGGCGCTGTTCGACCCCGGCCAGGCCTCCGCGATCGGGCGCCAGGTCCAGCGGCTGCACGAGTGGGCGGCCACGACCAGCAGCGGCGACCGCGACGAGCTGGTCCCCGGGGTGAGCGACCAGGCCTGGCGGCAGGTCTCGGTCAGCGCCCGGGAGTGCCTGGGCGCCCAGCGGTGCCCGTTCGGCACGCAGTGCCACGCCGAGCTCGCCCGTGACCGGGCCGGCCGGGCCGACATCGTGGTCACCAACCACGCGCTGCTGGCGATCGACGCGATGGAGGACTTCGGCGTCCTCCCCGAGCACGACGTCGTGATCGTGGACGAGGCCCACGACCTGGTGGACCGGGTGACCTCGGTCGCCTCCGGCGAGCTCTCCCCGGCCGGCATCGAGGCTGCGGCGCGGCGCTGCGGGCGGATGATCGGGGAGGAGGCGGCGGCCCGGCTCCGCGAGGCGGGCGCCGCCGCCGAGCGCCTGCTGGCGGCGCTGGCGGCGGGGCGCATCGACACGCTCGACCCGGCGCTCGCGGCGTGCCTGGAGGCGGTGCGGGACGCCGCGTCGGGGTGCGCGGCAAGGTTCCGCGCGGCCGGCGCCGCGGGCGAGGAGGAGCCTGGCCGGGCCGCCGCGCGCCGGGCCGCGCTCGTGGCCGTGGACGAGCTGGCGGAGACGGCGAGCCGGATGCTCGGCGCGTTCGGCGCGGACGCCGCCGGGCGGGCCGAGGTGGTCTGGCTGGACCGGCCGGCGCCGGAGGAGCCGGCCCGGTCCCCGGCGCTGCGGGTCGCCCCGCTGGCCGTCGGCGGGCTGCTGGCCAGCCGGCTCTTCGGCACCCGGACCGTCGTGCTCACCTCGGCGACCCTCGCGCTGGGCGGATCGTTCGAGCCGCTGGCCCGGCAGTGGGGGCTGGCGGGCGCGGGCGGCCAGGAGCGACCACGGCCCGCATCGCCGCCGGCCGGGGGGAAAGAGCCGGCGGAGGCCGCCGGCGAGACGGCGGCCGAACGGCCGCCGCTCCGCTGGACGGGCATTGACGTGGGCTCCCCGTTCGACCACCCGCGCAGCGGGATCCTCTACATCGCCCGGCACCTTCCCCCGCCAGGCCGCGACGGCCTGCCCGCGGCGTACCTGGACGAGATCGCCGGGCTGATCGAGGCGGCCGGCGGGCGCACGCTCGGGCTGTTCTCCTCGATGCGGGCCGCGCGGCAGGCGGCCGGGGAGCTGCGCGCCCGGATCGGCGTGCCGCTGCTGTGCCAGGGGGACGACCAGACCGGGCGGCTGGTCGCCGAGTTCGCCGCCGACGAGCCGACCTGCCTGTTCGGCACGCTCTCGCTGTGGCAGGGCGTGGACGTGCCCGGGCCGGCGCTGCAGCTGGTCATCATCGACCGGATCCCGTTCCCCCGGCCGGATGACCCGCTCGCGTCCGCCAGGCAGCGGGCGGTCGCCGCCCGCGGCGGGAACGGTTTCCTGGCCGTGGCCGCCTCCCATGCCGCGCTGCTCCTCGCCCAGGGCGCCGGCCGGCTGCTGCGCACCGTCACCGACCGCGGGGTGGTGGCCGTGCTCGACCCGAGGCTGGCCACCGCGCGGTACGCGGGGTTCCTGCGGGCGTCGCTGCCCCCGTTCTGGGCCACCACCGACCCGGAGGTGGCCCGCGGCGCCCTGCGCCGCCTCGCCGCGGCCGCGTCCGGAGGCGGGTAGCCGGCCGCACGGGGGCCCGGCGATCCCGCGTTCGCCATCCCCGGCGGGGAGCGGGTGGCCGGCGGCCTCCTGCGGCACGGCGGCCGGCCGGCCCGGCTACAGCACGTCGTGGCCCGGACGGGGCGCCTGCGGGATCACCGCCGGCCCGGCCGGGATCGTGCCGAGCCGGCCCGCCCGGTAGTCCTCGAACGCCTGGACCAGCTCGGCCCTGGTGTTCATGACGAACGGGCCGTAGGCGGCGACCGGCTCCCTGATCGGCTCGCCGCCCAGGACCAGGACGTCCAGGCCCGCGCTCGGGCCGTCCGGGCGCCGGCTCCCGGCGAAGGTCAGCGCCGCGCCCGGGCCGAACACCGCCAGCTGGCCGGTGCGCACCGGGCGGTGCGCCGGGCCGGCGCTGCCCGACCCGGCCATCACGTAGGCGAGCGCGTTGAAATCGGCGCGCCAGGGCAGCCGGAGCCGCGCGCCTGGCTGCACCGTCGCGTGCAGCAGGGTGATCGGCGTGTGCGTGATGCCGGGCCCGGCGTGGCCGGCGACCTCCCCGGCGATCACCCGGACCAGCGCCCCGCCGTCCGGCGAGGTGAGCAGGGCCACCTGCCCGGCCCTGATGTCCTGGTAGCGGGGCGGTGCCAGCTTCAGGCGGGCGGGAAGGTTCACCCAGAGCTGGAAGCCGTGGAACAGCCCGCCGCTGGCCACCAGGTCCTCCGGCGGCTCCTCGATGTGCAGGATGCCGCCGCCCGCCGTCATCCACTGGGTGTCGCCGTTGGTGATCAGGCCGCCGCCGCCGTGGGAGTCCTGGTGGCGGAACGCGCCGTCGATCATGTAGGTGACGGTCTCGAACCCGCGGTGCGGGTGCCAGGCCGTGCCCTTCGGCTCGCCGGGCGCGTACTCCACCTCGCCCATCTGGTCCATGTGAACGAAGGGGTCGAGCGCCCGCAGATCGACCCCCGCGAACGCGCGGCGCACCGGGAATCCCTCGCCCTCGAACGCCGACGGCGCGGTCGTGACCGCCAGCACCTCGCGTTCCCGCACGGTGACGTCGGGCTCGGGGATGCGCGGCAGGAGCAAAATGTCCTCCACCGTGACTGCTGGCATGTGCCTGGATCCTCCCGCGGGTACGGCGCCCTCTCGTAGCATCGCCAACGGTGATTGAACGCGCAACATTCCCCGGGCCGGGGTGGTGCCGGGCGGGCCGGGCGGCGGATAATGGACGGCGACGGCGAGGCGGCAGCCCGCGCGCGGGCCGGACCGGTGCGGGCGTCGCGGCGGCGAGACCACAGGAGCGGGGAGAGGCAGATGCCACAGCCAGAGGGCGAGGAGCTCGAGCGGATCCGGGCCAGGCGGGCGGAGCTTCGCGAGAAGTACCTGCGGCCCCCGGCGGACCGGCCGGCGACGACCGTCCAGGGCGTGCACCACCTCGCCCTGATCTGCCGCGACGCCGAGGAGACGATCAAGTTCTACCAGGACTTCCTCGGGTTCCCGCTGGTCGAGCTGGTGGAGAACCGCGACTACAAGGGGTCGAACCACTTCTTCTTCGACATCGGCAACAAGAACCTGCTCGGGTTCTTCGACTTCCCGGGGCACGAGCACCCGGCGTGGCAGGAGACGATCGGAGGGGTGCAGCACCTGGCGATCTCGGTCTCGCCCGAGCAGTACGACGCGGCGCGGCGGCGGCTCGACGAGGCCGGGGTGGAGTACCTGGGCCCTGACCGGGGCGTGGAGGAGAGCATGTACTTCCGCGACCCGAATGGCGTCCAGATCGAGCTGTACCGGGAGGAGCTCGGCATCTTCAACGGCAGGCCGCTGCTCGGCTGAGGCAGCCTGGCCTGCCGCCCGCACCAGGACCCCGCGGCCCGGCTGCCGCGCGGGTCACGCGGCGGCCTTCGGGTCAGTGCGCAGGGCGCCCCAGGTCCGGGTCGTCGGGCGCCTCGAGGCCGTGCTGGCGGAGCCGCGAGGCCCGGATGTCGTCCGCGTAGGCCGCGACCGTGAAGACGCTGCCGGCCAGGATCAGCCCGATCATCATGCCAGCCAGCCAGCCGGGCGCGGGCAGCCAGGTCAGCAGCACCGCGGCGACGCCCGCGCAGACCGGGACGATGATCGCCAGGTGGCGGACGACCGTCCTGGCGCGCCAGCCCGCGTCGGTCAGCTCGTGGCGGACCCAGTCGGTGTACCGGTCGGGCAGCCGGAACCCGAGCGCGAAGAGCAGCCAGCGCAGCGGCCCGGGGTCGCCTGCCAGCCTCGGCATCGCTCAGTCCGCCAGGCTGCAGATCACCTGGCCGGCCGGGACCGTCTGGCCGATCGCGACGGCCAGGCCCGTCACCGTGCCATCCTTGTGGGCGGCGAGCGGCTGCTCCATCTTCATCGCCTCGAGCACCACGACCGTGTCCCCGGCCCGCACCCGCTGCCCGTCCGCGGCGACGATCTTCACGATCGTGCCCTGCATCGGGCTGGTGAGCGCGTCCCCTCCGCCGGGCCCGGCCCGGGCGGCGCGTTCCCGCTCCGGCCGGACCCGGCTGCCCGGGCGGGCCGCGGGCGCGCCGTGCCGGGCCGCGGGCGCGCCGTGCCGGGCCGCGGGCGCCGGGCCGTCGCCTGAGGCGAGCCAGGCGGGCACCACCACCTCGAGCCGCTTGCCGGCCACCTCGACCACGATCCGCTCCCGGCCGCCGTCTCCTGCCGGCCCGGCGGTCCCCGGGCCGGCGGGGGACGGCGCCGCGCCGTCGGCGGCCGGATCCCAGGGGGGCAGCTGGCCGGCGAACTCGGCCTCGATCCACCGGGTGTGGACGGTGAACGGCTCGCTGGTGAACGCCGGGTCGCTGACCACCGCCCGGTGGAACGGCAGGACGGTCGGCATCCCGCCGACGTCGAACTCGGCCAGGGCGCGCCGGGCCCGCGCAAGCGCCTGCGGGCGGTCCGCGCCGGTGACGATCAGCTTGGCGATGAGCGAGTCGAATGCCTGCGGCACGGTCATTCCCGCGGCGTACCCGGCGTCCACCCGCACCCCCGGCCCGGACGGCGGGCTCCACCTGGTGAGCGTCCCCGGTGCCGGGAGGAACCCGCGCCCGGGGTCCTCGGCGTTGATCCGGAACTCGATCGAGTGCCCGCGCGCCGGCGGGTCGCCGTCACTGATCCGCTGGCCGTCGGCGACCGCGAACATCGCCAGCACCAGGTCGATCCCGCTGACCTCCTCGGTCACCGGGTGCTCGACCTGAAGCCTGGTGTTGACCTCAAGGAACGAGATCGTGCCGTCGGGGGCGACGAGGAACTCGCAGGTGCCCGCGCCGACGTAGCCGGCCGCGCGCATGATCGCCTTGGAGGACTCGCGCAGCACGCGGTCCTGATCCGGGGTGAGGAACGGGGCCGGCGCCTCCTCGACCAGCTTCTGGTGGCGGCGCTGGAGCGTGCAGTCCCTGGTCGAGACCACCACGACCGTGCCGTGGCGGTCGGCCAGGCACTGGGTCTCCACGTGGCGCGGGCGCTCCAGGTAGCGCTCGATGAAGCACTCCCCCCGGCCGAACGCGGCCAGCGCCTCGCGGACGGCCGATTCGAAGCGCTCCGCGATCTCCTCGGCGGTGCGGGCGACCTTGAGCCCGCGTCCCCCGCCGCCGTGGGCGGCCTTGATCGCGATCGGCAGGCCATGCTCGGCGGCGAAGGCGGCCGCCTCGTGCGGCCCGGAGACCGGCCCCGGGGTGCCCGGCGCGAGCGGCGCGCCGACCGCCCGGGCGATCGCCCGGGCCGCGGTCTTGTCGCCGAGCGCCTCGATCGCCTCGGGCGGCGGCCCGATCCAGGTCAGCCCGGCGGCGATCACCTCCCGTGCGAAGCGGGCGTTCTCCGCCAGGAATCCGTAGCCGGGGTGGACCGCGTCGGCGCCGGAGTCCCCCGCCGCCTTGAGGATCTTAGCGATGTCCAGGTAGCTCTCCGCGGCGGACAGCCCGCCGAGCGCGTAGGCCTCATCGGCCATCGTGACGTGGAGCGCGTCGGCGTCCGGCTCGGCGTAGACGGCGACGCTGGCCAGGCCGGCGTCCCGGCAGGCGCGCGCCACCCGGACCGCGATCTCGCCGCGATTGGCGATCAGGACCTTGCGCACGGCATCGCTTTCTCTCGACTGCCAGGAGTCTAGTGAGTGGTGTTCCGGCCGCCGGGGAAGGGACCTTCGCCGCCCTGACCAGGGCCGCCCGCGGGCGCACGGACGGCACCAGGCCGTTCGCCGCGGTCGTCCGCGCGATCTCGGGCCGCCCGCGGGCGCACGGACGGCCCGGGGCGGCAGCGGCCAGCACGCGCGGCGGGCGGTGCGCGCGTGCCGGCGCCGCGCGCGAGCGGTCAGCGCGGCAGGGCGCCGCGCCGCCAGGCTCCCGGCCCCGGGATGAGCGGGGCGCGCAGCAGCGCGGCCCGGTCCAGCCAGGCGGAGCGGCGGGCCGGTCCCGCGTCACAGGCGGCCGGCCCGGGCGGCGCCGCGCCGGCCGCCGCATCGGCGCGCCCGCCGCGCCGGCGGGCGGCGAGCACGCTCAGCACGGCGAGCACCGCGGCCAGCTCCTCGGCGTCCGGCAAACCGCGGGTGATGCGGATCAGCGGCCCGGAGCCCGGCAGCCGCCCGTGCCCGGGCTCGCCGGCTGCGGGCGGCCGGCCCGGCGGCTCGCTCACCATCTCCGGCTCAGCCCTTGGACCTGCCGATGTTGATGCCGAACTGCCGGTGGACGCGCGCCCAGAACGCGTCCCGCAGCCACTCCCTCGCCTCCTGGTAGGAGCGCAGCGACAGGCCGAGCTCCTTCTCCGCGTCGACCAGCAGCTCCTTGTCGATCACGGGCGGGAGGATCGGCCCGGGCAGCAGGTCGCGGATGTTGTCCTCGCCACGGGTGAGGATCCACTTCTGCGCCACGTGCTCGCCCGCCTCCTCGACCCGCTCCCGGGACGGGCCGAGCCTGGCCGCGGTCACGTGGGCGTTGAGGTGGGCCTGGCGGGCATGCGGCCGGAATCCGATCCGGTCCCCGAAGAGCTGGGCAGGGGACGGCGCCGCGCTCGGCGCGGCCGCGGCGGCCGGCGCGTGGTCCGCCCGCGCTGCCGCCGAGGAGGCCGCCGGAGCCGCGCCCGCCGGGGCGGCCTCGCTGGGCTGCGGCGAGAAGTACGGCTCGATGAACGCGCGCTCGAGGACCTCGACCGTGTCCGACTCCCACACCAGCCGCTCGGCCTGGTTGGTGCCGTAGGGGGGCTCGACGCCCCACAGGTGGACCCGCACCCCGTAGGCCTGGGCGGCCTCGACCGCGGGCACCATGTCCTCATCGCCGGCCACCAGCATCGCGTCGGTGATCGCCCGGTGCCTGGCCAGCGCCTCCATGTCGGCCCGGATCTGCGCGTCGACCCCCTTCTGCTGGCCGCGCGCGTTCAGGTTGCCGAGCCGGAGCTTGACGAACGGCATCTGGGCGATCACCCGCTGGTCGATGGTGGGCACCCGGTCCCGGGCCGCGTCATACCAGTACACGCGCAGCAGCTGGCCCCCGGGCACGCGCTCGCTGGCGTGCCCGATCAGCGCCTGGATCAGGTTGTCGGCGTCCACCCGGTACTCGCGCCGTGAAGCCGCGCCGAACAGGAGCTCGCCGGCGGAAGCGTAGATGTAGCCGACGTCCACCATGATGGCGTAGCGGGACGTCAGGAACGGCAATCCGTCCGGAGCGGTCATGACCCTTCGACTCTAGCCGGACCCCGCCTCGGCTGTCGCCACCAGATCGCGGGCGCGAGCCGCGCCGTGCGCGATCGGCCGTGGCGCCCGTAGGCCTCCGGCCTCCGGCGGCCCTTGCCGTGCCGGCCGGCTCCCCCTCGCTGGCAAGGTGAGCTCGCTGCGGCCATCGGGGGCACCACCGGGCAGCATGTCAGGCGGGTTGCCGAGCAGAGCAGGGGCTCGCGGGGCGCTACAACGGGATGTTGCCGTGCTTCTTGGGCGGCAGCGTCTGCCGCTTGTTCCGCAGCGCGCGCAGCGCGCGGATGATCGCGGGCCGGGTCTCGGACGGCCGGATGACCGCGTCCACGTACCCCCGCTCGGCCGCGATGTACGGGTTGGCGAGGGTGTCCTCGTACTCGGCGGCCCGTGCCGCCCGGATGCGATCGCGCTCCTCGTCGCTGGCCGCGGCGGCGAGCTCCCGCCGGTACAAGATGTTGACCGCGCCCTGGGCTCCCATCACGGCGATCTGCGCGGTCGGCCAGGCCAGGTTGACGTCGCCGCCGAGGTGCTTGGAGCCCATGACGTCGTACGCGCCGCCGTATGCCTTCCTGGTGATCACGGTGACCTTCGGCACGGTCGCCTCCGCGTAGGCGTAGATCAGCTTCGCGCCCCGCCGGATGATCCCGCCCCACTCCTGGTCGGTGCCGGGCAGGAAGCCCGGGACGTCCACGAACGTCAGGACCGGGAGGTTGAACGCGTCGCAGGTCCGGACGAACCTGGCCGCCTTCTCCGAGGCGCCGATGTCCAGGCAGCCCGCGAAATGCAGCGGCTGGTTGGCCACGACGCCGACCGGCGCGCCCTCGACCCGGCCGAAGCCCACGACGATGTTCCGCGCGAAGCCGGCGTGGACCTCGCAGAACCCGCCCTCGTCGAGCACCCGGGTGATCACCTCGTGCATGTCGTAGGGCTGGCTCGCCGAGTCGGGGATCAGCGCGTCGAGCTCGGCGTCGGACTCGGTCGGCGCGCAGATCTCCTCCGGGTCCGCGCCGGGCGGCCAGGCGGGCGGCTCCTCCATGTTGTTCGACGGCAGGTAGGACAGCAGCTCCCGGGCGAAGTCGAGGCAGTCGCGCTCGTCGGCGGCCTGGTAGTGCGCCACGCCGGACCTGACCGCGTGCGCGTGCGCCCCGCCGAGCTCCTCGAACGTGACATCCTCCCCGGTCACCGTCTTGATCACGTCCGGGCCGGTGATGAACATGTGCGAGGTCTGGTCCACCATCAGCGTGAAATCGGTGATCGCCGGGGAGTACACGGCGCCCCCCGCGCACGGCCCCATGATCAGCGAGATCTGCGGGATCACCCCGGAGGCCAGCACGTTCCGGTGGAAGATCTCCGCGTACAAGCCCAGGGCGACCACGCCCTCCTGGATCCGCGCCCCGCCGCTGTCGTTGATCCCGATCACCGGGCAGCCGGTCTTCAGCGCGTGGTCCATCACCTTGACGATCTTGGAGCCGAAAACCTCGCCGAGGGAGCCGCCGAAGACCGTGAAATCCTGGCTGAACACGCAGACCGGCCGGCCGTCGATGGTCCCGTACCCGGTCACCACCCCGTCGCCGTAGGGGCGGGTCGCCGCCATCCCGAAGTCGTGCGCCCGGTGCCGGGCCAGCGCGTCCAGCTCGGTGAACGAGCCGGGGTCGAGCAGGTACTCGATCCGCTCCCGCGCGGTCATCTTGCCGGCGGCGTGCTGGCGCTCGACCGCGCGCGCCGACCCGGCGTGCGCCGCCTCGCGCCGGCGCCGCTCCAGGTCGGCGATCTTGCCCGCCGTGGTGTGAATTCCGGCGTCCGCCGGCGGCCCGTCCGCCGGCGGCCCGTCCGCCCGCGGGCCGGCCCGGCCGCCGGTTCCCTGGCCGGCGGCCACGGCGGCCTGCTCCGCGGGGCCGGCTGCGTCGCTGGCCATGCCGCACAGGGTAGGGCACGGTGCGCGCACGGCGACCCGCGGGGCGGCGTGCCGGGCCGTTCCGGCGGGCAGAATGAGGTCATGCCCGGGACCAGCGCGCACGCGGCGGGGGAGGCGCCCCGGCCCGCGGGCGGCCGGGATCTCGACGCGGCGTGGCTGCGCGCCGAGGTCGTGCGCGAGGGCCGCCCGTGGACCGCGGTCACCGTGGCCGAGCGGACCGGCTCCACCAACGCCGACCTGCTGGCGCTGGCGCGGGGCGGTGCGCCCGAGGGCCTCGTGCTCGCCGCGCGGGAGCAGACCGCCGGGCGCGGCCGGCTCGGCCGGAGCTGGGTGAGCCCGCCCGGGCGGGCGCTGGCGTTCTCCGTGCTGCTGCGGCCTGGCTCCGTCCCGCGGGCGGCCCACGGGTGGCTGCCGCTGCTGTCCGGCGTGGCCGTGGCGCGCGCCGTCAGGTCCCTCACCGGGCTCCCGGCGCGGCTCAAGTGGCCGAATGACGTGCTCGCCGGCGAGCGCAAGCTGGCCGGGATCCTCGCCGAGCAGGACGGCGACGCGGTCGTCATCGGCGTGGGCCTGAACGTCGCCGGCGGCCCCGACGAGCTGCCGGTGCCGACGGCGACCTCGCTGGAGGCGCAGGGCGCGGGCCAGGTCGGCCGCGGCGACCTGCTCGCCGCGATCCTGGCCGAGATGGGAGACCGGTACGTCGCCTGGCGGGACCGGGCGGGGGACGCCGACCGCTGCGGGCTGCGCCGGGAGTACCTGGCCCTGTCCGCGACGGCCGGGCGTGCGGTGCTGGTCCAGTTCCCGGATGGCCGCTCGCTGGGCGGCCTGGCAGCCGGGGTGGACGGCGCCGGCCGCCTGCTGATCCGGCCCGGCGAGCGCGCCGCCGGGGATCGCGGCGGCGCGGCGGGCGACCTCGTCGCGGTCAGTGCCGGGGACGTCGTTCACGTCCGCTGACGCGGCCCCTCGCCCGGGTTTGTCGCGGGCCTGGCGCATCGCTGCCACAATGTGGTTCATGGCCGGCATGGGCGACCTGGCGGAAGGCGAGCACCTGGTGCTCCGCCTCCACGCGCACGGCCGCACGATGATCCGCCCCGCGGCGATCCTGCTGCTGATCCTCGTGGCCGCCAGCGCGCTGATCGTCTTCCTGCCCGGCGTCGCCCGGGAGTGGCCGGTCCGGGCCGGCATCGGCGCCGCCGCGCTGATCGCCGCCCTGATCTGGTGCGGAGTGCCGTTCCTGCGCTGGCGGACGACCACGTACGAGATCACCACGCGCCGCCTGCGAGTGCGGCAGGGGATCGCCAGCAGGTCGGGCAGGGACTTCCCGCTCAACCGGATCAGCGACGTCTCCTTCTCGCAGGGGCTGACCGACCGGCTCTTCGGCTGCGGCAGGCTGATCGTGGAGTCCCCCGGCGAGCTCGGGCAGCTCGTGCTGGCCGACATCCCGGACGTCCAGCGAGTGCAGGCGATTCTGTTCGCGCTGGTGGACGACGAGCTGACGCGCGCAGGCCGGGGAGGGGCGCCCGGCGGGCCCGCGCCACGCCGCTGAGCGCTAGCCTGGCCAGCATGAAGGAGAGCCCGGGCGTGCTGGTGCGCCCTGCGGGCGAGGCGGTCGCGGAGGTCGTGCTCGACCGCCCCGAGGCGCTCAACGCGCTGAGCACCGCCCTCCTCCTGCAGCTGGCCGGGCACCTGGACGGCCTCGCGGGCGATCCGGCCGTCCGCGCCGTGGTGCTGTCGGCCGCCGGCGACCGGGCGTTCTGCGCCGGCGCCGACCTCAAGGAGCGGGCCGCGATGAGCGACGAGGAGATCACGGCGCAGCGCCCCGCGTTCCGCGCCGCGTTCGCCGCGCTGCTCGGGCTGCCGCAGCCGGCGGTCGCCGCCGTGCACGGCTTCGCGCTCGGCGGTGGCTGCGAGCTGGCCCTGAGCTGCGACGTGATCGTGGCCGACGAGACCGCGGTGTTCGGCCTCCCCGAGGTCTGCGTCGGCCTCGTGCCCGGCTGCGGCGGCACGCAGCTGGCCGCGCGGCGGATCGGCCCGGGCCGTGCCGCCGACCTCATCCTCTCCGGCCGGACGGTGCCCGCCGCAGAGGCCCACGCGATCGGGCTGGCCGACCGGCTGGTGCCGGCCGGGACCGCGCGGGAGGAGGCGCTCGCCCTGGCCGCGCGGATCGCGGCCAACTCGCCGGTCGCGGTCCGGGCCGCCAAGCGCGCCCTGCGGGCCGGTGCCGCCCTGCCCCTGGCGGCGGCCCTGGAGGTGGAGGACGCCGCCTGGCGGACCGCGGCCGCCTCGGCGGACCGCCGCGAGGGGATCGCCGCGTTCACCCAGAAGCGCCCGCCCCGCTGGCCGGCCGCGGCGGGGACCGGGGCCGCGGGGGACGCCCCGGGGCAGGACGCCCCCGGGGGGGACGCCGGGGGAACCGGGGCCCCGGGAGAGGACGCCGCGATCGCGGCCGCCGCGGCGCGCCCGCGCCGCCGGGGGCCGGACGGGAGCGCTGCGGGTGCGTGACCTTCCCAGCCGGATCTCGGTCCGCGAGGTCGGTCCGCGGGACGGGCTGCAGAACGAGCACCCGGTCCCGACCGAGGCGAAGATCGAGCTGATCAGCCGGCTCGGCGCCACCGGCGTCCGCCGGATCGAGGCGGTCTCGTTCGTCCGCCCCGACGCGATCCCGCAGATGGCCGACGCCGACCAGGTGTGGGCCGGGGTGGCGCGGGCGCCCGGGGTCAGCTACTCCGCGCTGGTCCCGAACCTGCGGGGCGCGGTCCGGGCGCTGGACGCCGGGTTCACCGAGATCGAGGCCGTGGTCTCGGCATCCGACACGCACAACCGCAAGAACGTGCGCCGCTCGACCGCCGAGTCGCTGGACGACATCGCCGCGGTCATCGCGCTGGCCCATGAGCGCGGCGCCGCCTGCCAGGTCATCGTCTCCACCGCGTGGGGCTGCCCGTACGAGGGCGACGTCCCCGAGGAGCGGGTGCTGGGCGTGGCCGCCCGGGCGATCGCCGACGGCGCGGACTCGGTCTCCTTCGGGGACACCACGGGGATGGCCACGCCCGGGCGCGTCTGGTCGCTGGCCGGCTCGTTCCGCATGGCCCATCCGGGCACCCCGCTGAACCTCCACTTCCACAACACCCGCGGCACCGGGCTGGCGAACGTCCTCGCCGCGCTCGAGCTCGGCGTGGCCGACTTCGACGCCTCGGTCGGTGGCCTCGGCGGCTGCCCCTACGCGCCGGGCGCGACCGGCAACATCGCCACCGAGGAGCTCGTCCACATGGTGGAGGACATGGGGATCGGCACGGGGATCGACCTCGGCGCGATGATCGACGCCGCGGCCGCGGCGGAGCGGATCGTGGGCCGGACGCTGCCCTCCCAGGTGCTGCGGGCGGGCCCGCGGACCCGCACGATCCCCGCGTGACCGCCCCCCGGGTGCTCGCCCGGGGCCGTCCGGGCCTGGCGGCGGTCAGGGCTTGCGGGCCACGCCGCCGTGGACCGGGACGTACTCGGGCTCGGCCGCTCCCTCGCCCGGCCGCCACCGGGAGCAGGAGACCACGCCGGGGGCGACCAGCTCCAGGCCGGTGAAGTAGGCCGCCACCTGATCGGGGCCCCGCAGGTGGTAGGGATTGGGGCTGCGCTGGTTGTACTGCTCCTGCGCGACGTTCCCCTCCGGGCTCGTGTCGACACCGTCGGCCGCCACCAGGTAGCTGCCGCTGGCCAGCGCCGCCACCAGCCGGCCCACGATCGACATGGCCTCCTCGTGGCTGCTCATGTGGCCGAGGATGCCGAGCAGGATCAGCGCGACGGGCCGGGTGAAGTCGAGCGTCGCCGCGGCCAGGCCGAGGATCCGCCCGGGATCGCGCAGGTCCGCGTCGAGGTAGCTGACCGTGTCCTCCGGCGTGCCGCGCAGCAGCGCCCGCGCGTGGGTGAGCACCACGGGGTCGTTGTCCACGTAGACGACCCGGCACCCGGGCGCGATCCGCTGTGCGATCTGGTGCGTGTTCTCCGCGGCCGGCAGCCCGGTGCCGATGTCGAGGAACTGGCGGATCCCCGCCTCGCCGGCCAGGTAGGAGATCGCGCGGGCGAGGAAGGCGCGCTGCGTCTGGGCGGAACGCACGATGCCGGGGAAGATCTGCCGGACCTGATCGCCGACCGCGCGGTCCACCGCGTAGTTGTCCTTGCCGCCGAGCCAGTAGTTCCAGATCCTGGCCGAATGGGGGGCGGAGACGTCGATTCCCGGCGGCGCATGCTCGGCAAGCGCGGCATCCTCGGCAAGCGCGGGTTGCCCAGGGTTCTCGCGGGGCGCCGGGGGCTCGTCGGTCACCGGGTCCTCCCTCCGCTGCATGCGCACGATGGGCCGGCAATGGCCGGATTCTACCGCAATGGCCATGCGGCCATTGACGCTGCCATTGCCGGCCAGATGACCTCGCATCCGCCGCGAGGCCCGAGGGGGATCGCGCGCGGCGTCCCGGCGAGGCGGAGCGGGCGCCTTCTGCCCCCGCCGGGCCTGCGGAGGCGGCAGCGGGGGCCGGGTGCCCCGGCGGACTCGCTACGCTCAGGGTCGTGAGCGGAGCGGGGAGCGAGCGGCCAGGCCCGGCGGCCACCAGCGCCCCGGGCCCGGGCAGCGCCCCTGGCCCGGGCAGCGCCCCTGGCCCGGGCAGCGGTGGCGCGGACGGCCCCGCCCGGCCGGACGAGGCCCGTGCCGGGCTGGCCGCCCGGCGGGCCGAGATCGTGAAGGGCGGCGCGCCCAGGTACCATCAGGCCGCCGCGGCGGCGGGCAAGCTCTTCGCCCGGGACCGGATCGCGCTGCTGGTCGACCCTGGCAGCCTGGCGGAGGACGGCATCTTCGCGAACGCGCTCGCGCGCGGCCTGCCGGCGGACGGCGTGATCACCGGCACGGCGACCGTCGCCGGGCGGCCGGTGGCCCTGATGGCGAACGACTCCACGGTCAAGGCCGGGTCCTGGGGCGCCCGGACCGTCGAGAAGATCATCAGGATCATCGAGAAGGCCTACGCCGCGGGTATTCCGATGATCTACCTGGTCGACTCGGCGGGCGCGCGGATCACCGACCAGGTCGACATGTTCCCCGGCCGGCGCGGGGCGGGGGGGATCTTCCACGCCCAGGTGCGCGCCTCAGGATCGGTTCCCCAGGCCTGCGCGCTGTTCGGGCCGTCGGCGGCCGGCGGGGCGTACATCCCGGCCTTCTGCGACTACGTCGCGATGGTGGACGGCAACGCGTCCATGTACCTGGGCAGCCCGCGGATGGTGGAGATGGTGGTCTCCGAGCGGACCACCCTGGAGGAGATGGGCGGCGCCCGGATGCACTGCACGGTGTCCGGGTGCGGCCACCACCTGGCACCGACCGAGGCCGACGCGATCGAGGCGGTCCGCCGGTACCTGTCGTACCTGCCGTCCAGCTGGCGGGGCCGGCCGCCGGCGGCCGAGCCCGCCGGCCCGGAGCCGGTCGACCTGGGCGCCCTGGTCCCGGCCAGCGAGCGGCAGGCGTTCGACATGCGCCGCTACGTGCGCGGGCTGGTGGACGCCGGGTCGCTGTTCGAGATCCACCAGCTGTGGGCGCGCGAGCTCATCACCGCCTTCGCCCGGCTGGATGGCCAGGTGATCGGGGTGGTCGCGAACAACCCGATGTTCAAGGGAGGCGTGCTGTTCGTCGACTCGGCGGACAAGGCGGCCAGGTTCATCCAGCTGTGCGACGCGTTCAACGTGCCGCTGCTGTTCCTCGCCGACGTGCCCGGCTTCATGGTCGGCACGGCGGTGGAGCGGCAGGGGATCATCCGCCACGGCGCGAAGATGATCAGCGCGGTCTCCGAGGCCACGGTGCCGAAGATCTGCGTCATCGTGCGCAAGGCCTACGGGGCCGGCCTGTACGCGATGGCCGGGCCGGCCTTCGAGCCCGACGCGACCCTGGCGCTGCCGACCGCGAAGATCGCGGTGATGGGCGCCGAGGCCGCGGTCAACGCGGTCTACTACAACAAGCTCGCGGCGATCGCCGACCCGGCGGAGCGGGAGCGGGAGGTGGCCCGGCTGCGCGCGGAGTACGAGGCCGGCATCGACATTCTCCGGCTGGCCAGCGAGCTCGTCGTCGACGACATCGTCGAGCCCGGCCAGCTCCGGTCGGAGCTGATCCGCAGGTTCGCGGCGGCGGCCGGGAAGGACCGGTCGTTCTCCCGCCGCAGGCACGGCGTCACCCCGGTCTGACCGGGGACCGCGCCCGGGCCAGGCGCGCCGCCCGCCCGGCCCGCCCGGCGGTGCCCCGGACGCCCGGCCGGGAATTCCCGGGAAGTTCATCAGCCTCTGTCATCCATCGCACCGGTCCGGGCGTCTTCGAGTCGTTGGCGTGAGCGATCCGGAGAGGAGACGCATGATGGGTTCTGAGCCCGGGCGCCGGCCCGGCAGGCACCACCACCTCATCCGCCGCACGGCCTCGCTCGTGGCCGCGGCGGCGGCCGCGTGCGGGGCGGTGGCGGCGGTCCCGGCCATGGCGGCCCAGGCCGCGGGCACCCAGGGGGTGCCCGTCGGGGCCGCGCCCGCAGTGCCGCACGGCGCGATCGCCCTGGGCCGGACGGCCGGCTCGCAGGCGCTGAGCTTCGACGTCGTGCTGCGGCCCCGTGACCAGGCCGGGCTGAGCGCGCTGGCGCTGAGCGTGTCATCCCCGGGCTCGCCCGACTACGGGCGGTACCTGACCGTGCGCCAGTTCGCAGCGGCGTTCGGCCAGCCCCCGGCCGCGATCTCGGCAGCCGACGCGGCCCTGCGCGGCGCCGGGCTCACCCCCGGGCGCGTCACCGCCAACCACCTGATCATCCCCGTGACGACCACGATCGCCGGCGCGGAGGCGGCCCTGCGCACCGGATTCGTCAGCTACCGGCTCGCCTCGGGCCGGGTGGCGTTCGCGAACACCGCCGCGCCGCGGCTGCCCCGGGCGCTGGCCGGGATGACGCTGGCGGTGGTCGGCCTGAATGACCTGCTGACTCCCGCGGTCACGCCGCCCGCGCCGCGGGCCGCGGCGCGCCAGGCGGCGCGGCCCGCCCAGGCGGCCGGGCCCCGGGCCTGCCTGGCCGCCCGCGCGGCGGCGGCGAAGTACCGCGGGTGGACCTACCCGCAGCTCGCCTCCGCGTATGACCTGACCGCCCTCTACCGGCACCGGCATCTCGGCGCGGGGACCAGGATCGCGCTGTTCGAGCTGGACCAGTGGTCGGCCTCGGACATCGCGGCGTTCCAGTCCTGCTCCCACACCAAGGTCCGCGTCCGGACGGTCAAGGTCGACGGCGGCGACCGGGGCGGCGCCAACAACGGCGAGGCCACGCTCGACATCGAGACGGAGATCGCGCTCGCCCCGAAGGCAGCCCTGACCGTGTACGACGCGCCGATCACGAACTACGCCAGGTCCGTCGTCGATGAGTTCGCCTCGATCTTCGACCACGACAACGCCCAGGTCGTGTCGGTCAGCTACGGGCTGTGCGAGCAGGTCGTGCGGAGCATCAGCTCCGGGCTGCTCGGCGCCGAGAACGTCCTGTTCGAGCAGGCGGCGACCGAGGGGATCTCGGTCTTCGTGGCCTCCGGGGACTCGGGGTCGGAAGGGTGCTACCGGGCCGACCACAGCACCGGGCTGGCCACCCTCGACCTCGGCTCCCAGCCGTTCGTCACCTCGGTCGGCGGCACCGACCTGACCTCGGTCAGCAGGCCGCCGCACGAGAAGGTGTGGAACGAGGGGGTCTCGTCCGGCGAGGGCGCCGGCGGCGGCGGGATCTCCAGCGCGTGGCCGATGCCGCGGTGGCAGTCGGGGCCGGGCGTGATCAGCTCGCGCAGCAGCGGCGCCCCGTGCGGCGCGTCCTCCGGTTACTGCCGCGAGGTGCCGGACGTCACGGCGTCGGCCGACCCGGTGCACGGCTACATCATCCGGTGGCGCGGCCAGTGGCTGCCGATCGGCGGCACCAGCGCGGCGACCCCGCTGTGGGCGGCGATCCTGGCCGACATCGAGTCCGCCCACCACCCCGCGTACCGCGCCGGCTTCCTGAACCCGCTGCTGTACGCGGCCGCGGCCACGGGCAAGGGCGGCTTCAACGACATCAGGGTCGGGAACAACGACTACACCGGGACGAACGGCGGGCTGTACCCGGCGACCCCCCGGTACGACATGGCGTCGGGCCTCGGGTCCCCGGTGGCGGGCGCCCTCGCGAGGATCATATCGTCGCACGACGCGCGGATCGCCTTCACCGGCGCCCCGGGCACCGGGTCGCCGCCGCGCCGCCTCGGCCAGTACAAGGTGCAGCGGTTCAGGCACTTCACGTGCCGGGCCGCCAGCCTGTACCGGTCGGTCTCCGGGCCGACCGGCCGGGTCGGGTTCTTCCCGCGGCTGAAGTGCGAGCCGGTCGGCCGCGGCTGGGCCACCTGGAGCAACGGGTACAAGGGCGACGTGTACTGGGCCTACCAGCATTTCGGCAAGGCCACCACGGTCACGCTCACCCTGCCGAGGGGCACCCGGGCGTTCTACTTCTACGCCGAGCCCGACAAGTACGCGGTCTTCGACCTCAAGGCGACCGCGCAGAACGGCTTGATCACAGTCGGTCCAAGCAATCGGGAATAACCGGCGACACGCCGTTACCGTCCGAATCGGGCGTTACCGGAGTTGAGCTTCCTGTCGTGAAAAGGTCTCGCGGACACGCGAGCCG
>Ga0070737_10000765_pt1 | contig 59013 bp, 52 predicted proteins | sample Coa_R1_10_FD_66438 | JGI IMG/M metagenome (GOLD analysis project Ga0070737, IMG submission 66438) | Surface soil microbial communities from Centralia Pennsylvania, which are recovering from an underground coalmine fire - Coalmine... | ecosystem: Environmental > Terrestrial > Soil > Unclassified... | reverse complement strand
GCCGACGGCGAGATCCTCACCGACGAGGGCTTGCGCGATGAGGGCAAGGGGCGCCTTTTCCCGCTCTTGCCGGCCTTTCAAGGCGGCTTGATGGACGCCACCTTGGCACCTGGGGATACGGTCTACGTACCGGAGCAGCTGATCTATTTTGATAAAGTTAAATACTGGACCAGCGTCACGCAGATTATTGCCAATACCGCCACCGGGCTTGGTATGATGGCCCTCCTAGCGACGTCAATATAAAAGTAGCCGCCGGTTGGCGCGGTCACAGCGGGACAAGCCCGGCCCTTATCGCGTAGTGAACGATAGAGGCCGTGGAGCGAAGCCCCAGCTTGGCGGCCACATTCGATCTGTGCGCTTGCGCCGTCTTGGCGCTGATAGCGAGGCCCGCGGCGATTTGTTTCGCTGTCGCGCCCTTTGCGATCATCATTATTACCTCGCGCTCGCGTCTGGATAGTCGCGCGCCCTTGCTAACCTTGCTGTACGCCGGGCGCAGACGTTCGAGGACGCAGCCCGCCACGGACGGGCTAATGTACCGCTTTTCGGCGATCGCGGCTTTTACAGCCTCTACCAGGGTCGCCGGTCCGTCGCTTTTTAGCACATAAGCGGACGCCCGTGCGCCCAGGAGGCTCTCTAGAACGTACTCCCTGTCATCGTACCCGCTGAGCATCACCGTCTTCACGTTCGGGCAGCTGCGCGTAATGCTATGGGCGGCATTGATGCCACTGGCGCCCGGGAGCTGAACGTCAATTATAGCCACGTCCGGCAGTAGGGCCGTTACGACCTTCAGCCCGTCTTCGGCGCTGTCCGCACAGCCGATGACTTTGATACCGGACATGGCTAGGAGGGCCGACAGGCCGGCCACGACCATCTCGTGGTCGTCGATAATCACAACTCTGCATTTACTCGCTGAATCCGCGGCGACGGGCTTGACGCTGAACATACGCGCCTCGGGAAAACGCGATCTGCGGAGGTTTGGGCCGCACGCGCCGCCCCGGGCGAGTCCGTGCCCTTGACGTCAGCGAATGGTGTCGCTGGGCCGGGGCGGTCTCGGGCGTGGGGAGTTGACACGGCAGGCCGTAACAGGACGATGACGCGGCATAGATGAAGCGGCTTGCACCGGCGGCGCGCGCCGCCTCCAGCATCGCCACCGTGCCGTTCACATTGACCCAATGATACGCCCTGGGATCGGCAATCGAGGGCACGATGTCGGCCAAACCGGCGAGGTGAAAAACCCACTGCGCGTCCGCCAGCAGCCCACTCAAACGCGCCTCCTCGTTGATATCCACCCTCTCCCACTCTAAGCCGGCGTGGTGGCGCAAATGGGCCAGATTTGCCTCGCGCCCCGTGGCCGGATTATCCAGTACTCGCACTCGATGGCCCTCACGCAGCAACCGCTCCACCAGATGGCTGCCGATAAAGCCGGCGCCGCCGGTGACCACCACCCTCAAGCCGCCGCTATTGGTCGTCATCGCCAGCTCAGTAGGCGCCGTTGCATTTGATTACCGCCGGCGCGGTGCGCAGCAATATTGCCAGATCGCGCCCCAAGCCGGGCTTGGCCAGATAACTGGCATCCAATCCAATCCGGGCCGCGTAGCCAAGGTTGGCACGCCCGGCGACCTGCCACAGGCCGGTGATTCCCGGCCGCACGGCGTGGCGGCGAGCCAGCCGGAGCGGACCCGAGTAGCGCACATATAGTTCTTCTTCCTGCACGGTGATGGGGCGGGGCCCGACCAGCGACATCTCGCCTTTCAGCACGTTGATCAATTGAGGCAGTTCGTTGATGCTGGTGCGGCGCAGGAAATTGCCGATCAACGGCAGGATGCGCGGATCGTGGCGCAGCTTGCGATCGCGCTCCCATTCCTGGCGCGCGGCCGGGTCGGCGCCCAGCACGTGGGCCAGTTGCTGGTGGGCATCGCGCACCATGGTGGAAAACTTGAACATCCGAAAAACACGCCGATCCTGGCCCAGAACCTCCACCCCGACCACCAGCGGTACCTCCCAATGGAGCAGCTTCAACACTATCGCCGCCAGCACGAATAGCGGCGCACTCAGGAGCAGTAGAATCAGCGCCCCCACGACATCCAGGCCGCGCTTGCCCCGGTATTGCACGACCATCGGGACGGTCGCCTGACGCTTGATCCCGCGTCCGCTTTCGGCCGCAAGCGAGCGTGAGCGTCTGGGCGGCGGCGCCGCCTGTAGCTTGGTTTTGACTCTTTCTTTCAGTTGCCGAGTTACGAGGTTAGAGCCGAGATAGTAGATAGCCGGCCACTTGCGCCGGTTCAGAAGGGTAGGGCGGAAGCAGCGGCGGCTTGGGCCACGATGAAGTGGGCTGCGCTCAGCAGGTCGGGCAAATAACCGTCGGGCTGGGCGCTGTAACGCTCCACCCGCGTCTTGTCCGAGCCGACCTGAATCGCGCGAACCCCCGCCCGTGCGGCGCATAGCATGTCAACCGGGGAATCGCCAACAAACCAACTGGTACTCAAATCGATATTCAGATCGGCCACCGCGCGGCGAACTAAACCAATCTCAGGTTTGCGGCACTCACAGCTTCGCTTGAGCTCGCGCACTTCGCCCGCGAAGCCAAAATCGGGATGGTGCGGGCAGTAGTAGATGGCGTCCAAAAACGCACCGGCGGCGCCCAGCATGATCTCCATCGCGTTATGGATGCGGACCAGTTCGTCTTCCGTGCAGCCGCCGCGCGCGATCACCGATTGATTGGTGACCAGAACCAGTCGGTAGCCGGCGGCTCTCAAGAGCCTAAGCGCCTGCGGCACGCCGTGCAGCAGGCGCAAATTGTCGGGACTGCTCAGATAGGGAACGTTTTCCACCAACGTACCGTCGCGATCCAAAAAAATCGCCGGCGCGCGCTGGTTGAGCGAGGCTCGCGCGATCAATCCGGTGGCCAGGTCAGTGGCCACCTGATCCAGGCGCTCCGGGGTACCCGCGTCCTTGACGTATTCGGGGCTGCGGTAGCCATACAGCGGAACTCCGGCGCGCAGCAGCTCGGCGAACAAATCGGGGATAAAATCGCGGGGCGGCGCGGGGAAAACCCGGCGCAGCGCTTCGCTCTCGATCAGATACACCCCAGCATTGACCAGGTTGCACGGCGGCGCCGACTGATGCGGCTTGGGATGGAACGCGAGGACTCGACCGTGGCGATCAAGCTCGACCAAGTCGGAATCGAAGGGGTGATCGTTGGGATGAAGAAACAGGCTTACGGCCGCGCCGCTGGCTTGATGGGCGGCCTGAAAGCGTTCCAAGTCGAGGTTCACCATGGTGTCGCCATTAAGCACCAGCAGGCGCGGCCCCAGGCTTGGCAGCGCGGCCAACAAAGCGGCGGCAGGGCCGGCAGCCTCGCGATCGGGCAGACAACACACGCGCAGCCCCCAGCGCGCGCCGCCGGCGCAAAAGCGCGCCACCGCCTCGGCCTTGAAGCCGGTCAAAACCGCCACATTCTTGATTCCAGCAGCGGCGAGCAACTCCATCTGATATTCCAGCAGCGGCTTACCCAAAATGGGGACCAAAACCTTGGGCAAGCCCTGGCTGCGCGCGGCCAGTCGTGCGCCGCGTCCACCTGCCATAATTACCGCGGTCACCACGGACCTACCTCCTCGGCCACCTCTGCGCAGGCTTGCGCGATGGCGGCGCTGGAGCTTTGCCGAGGGCGCCAACCCAATGCCGTAAGCTTGTCGATACAGTAATGAAAGCGCGCCACTTCGCCGCTCCAGCCACGCGTCCCACCGGTGTACTCAATCGTCGCCTGTACGCCAGCCGCGCGCATGACCTGCGCCGCTATCTCCGCCACCGTCGCTCCCTCGTCGGCTGGTCCGATATTGAAGCATACCGATCGGCCCGCGGCGCGCTCCCAAATATACAACATCGCATCGATCAATTCGCGCACGTGCAGATAGGGCTTGCGCTGGCGACCATCGCCCAGCACCGGAAGCCGGCGCCGATTGGTCTTCAGGCGAGTCAGCAGGTCCACGATCACACCATGGGTGGCGCGCGCTCCGACCACGTTGGGCAGGCGAAAGACAACCGCGCGTGACAGACCTTCGGTAAGAGCCGCGTTAAGCGCCGCTTCGCTGGCCAACTTCATGGCGCCATAATTGGAGATTGGTTTAGACGCTGGACCCTCCTCGCGCAGGGCGCCGAACCATTCGCCGTAAACCGCCGAGGTCGAGGTAAAGCCAAATTGCGCAATCCCTCGTCGCCGCGCCAGGGCGACCATCCGGCAGGTGCTGAGAAAAGTATCGCGTAGATCGATTGAAGCCTCGGCCTGCCCTGCTGCGATATCCGAGTTGGCCGCCAAATGCCAGATCGCGCCGACCTGGTGGCGAGCCACCACCGGCTCCAAGCGCTCGCGCACCTGAGCCTCGTCGGCTAGATCAAGCCGAATCAGCACGAACCGCCCGCTTGCCAGCGCCCCCGCCAGATGGCCGATTTTACCCCGGCTTAGGTTGTCGGCTCCAATCACCATATCCTCGCGGGTCAGCAGCGCATCCACCAGGTGGCTGCCGATAAAACCCGCGGCTCCGGTCACCAGCACCGCCATCGCTCAAAAGGCCGCACGGCGAGCAGCCCCCTCTATCTCCACCGCTTGCGGTTGATAAAAGACAATCTTGCTGCCTTCACCCTCGAAGGCAAAGGGCACCCGGCGCAGCTTCAGGGCCGCGCCAATCCTCGCATGCGCCGCCGCAGAGGCGAAGAAGAGCAGAAACCCACCGCCCCCGGCCCCCAGTAATTTCCCTCCCACGGCACCGGCAGCGCGAGCTCGCGCGTAGTACTCGTCGATCTCCGGGTTGGTGATCCCCGCCGTCAGGCTGCGCTTGAGCATCCAGCCTTCGTGCAACATCTCGCCCACGCTTTCCACATTGCCCGCCTCCAGCTCCAGCCGCATCCGGTGGCTGAGCTCCACCATTCGGCCCATGATTGCGAAAGCGCGCCGACCTTGACGCATCGCTCTTCCCTGGCTCCCCAGGATGCTGCCAGCCGTGCGGGTAATGCCCGTGTAATACAGCCCCAACCGTTCCTCCAGTCGATCCAAGACGCGCGCGGCGCACACGATCGGGCTGACGGTCACCTTGCCTTGGCGCTCAAAAGCCATGAAGTTCAGGCCGCCGTAGGCCACTGCATACTGGTCCTGCAGCCCGATCGGCTGAGCACACAGTTCAATCTCAACTTTGGCCGCCAAGCCGGCCAGTTGCGCCGGGCCAGCCCGTTGGGCGCTGAAGGCGAACAGGCTGTTGAGCAGCCCCACGGTGTAGGCGCTGGAGGAGCCCAGCCCGCTGCCGCGCGACGGAATGTCGGCTACCGACACGATTTCGATTCCGTGTGGTTGACCAAACAGTCTCAGCGATTCGCGTGCAATCGGATGCTCGATCTGATCGATCCTCTCGACCTCTTCCGTGCGCGAATAGCCGATGCGAATGCGTCGATCGAACTTGGCGTTGACCAGTACGTATATATATTTATCGATTGTCGCGGTAACGACTGCACCTTGCTCCTGCTCATAGAAGGCAGCCATATCGCTGCCACCGCCGGCCAAGCTGATCCGACAAGGCGTCTTGCTGATGACCATCGCTACCCAAAACCGCCAGAAATTAGGAAATAGTCACAATCCAATCGGCGATCGCCACTCCGCTCTCGACCAGCCCGAATTCATCGCTCATCCGGCTCTTCAGCAATGCCGCCACCGCGGCCGCGGAAAAACCGCGCGCCCGATAGTCGCCGATCAACCGTTGCCGGCGAATCACCTCAGGGCAACGCACGAAAATCCGCATATCTGCATCGGTTGTCCACGTCGGATCGGCCAGCGCGCTGACGCCTTCGGCAATAATCACGCTGGCTGCGTCAACTTCGATCCGCATGCGAATCGGGCTGGTAGCGCGCGTTTGACGGGCGTAAACTGGAAGGTCGTAGATCCCCGGATTTCGGCGCATTGTGGCCAGCGCGCGCGCGATGGCCGCGCGATCGTGGCGACCCCAAAAACCCGCCCGCGCCGCGCGCAAGCTCACCGGTATAATCCAGCCATCCAAGGCCACGATCACCGCTGCCCGGCCCTGTCTTTCCAAAGCTTGTCGCAAAGCTCGAACGAATGTACTTTTACCCGAACGCGCCTGCCCACCGACCAAAACCAAAGCTCCGTCGGCAATTTGCGCGGCCATGCTCGCGAGCTGGCATCGCCCGCCGACAAACTCAGATACGGCTTCTGACACGCGTCCGCCATTCCATCAGCACCTGCTGATAGCCCTTCAGGATATTGCCGCTTGCCGCCGCTTCCGCCACCTTACGACTGATTTTTGAGCACCCGTTCTTTAGCGCCTCATCAAATGTTGTCAATTCACAACTTTGTCAGATTTGACAAATTTGATTTGAACAAGAGCCGCCATAATTTTCGCTTACGCTATTCGGCCGGGCGTGGTTAAGGCGCATAGCAGGTGCCTTTAACTGTTTGACACCATTTTCGCATTTTCCGGCGAAAGATCCGGCCGGAAAGCAGGCAGAATGGCAGGAGTGCCATAAAGCCGTCATTGCCACCACGGTGAATTCGTCACGGCACAGGATGCCCAATTCAGGTTACAGGCCAGTAGCCATTAGTTAGCGGGTTGGTCAAGCTGGGCTCGGCCTGGCACACATAGGGAGGCTCGGGGTGCATCGAACAGGCTGGCGCGAAGAAGCGTCAGGCAAATCGGCTACCATTCGATTAGGCTTGGCCGCGATGATCGGGCTGGGCGTGGCGATATTTCACGGCCGTGGCTTGGCCTCTACCTATGTCACTGAGATTCCACTTGACGATGCGATTTATGTCGAGTTGGATACGCTGAATAATTTGGGTGTTCTGGATACTTACATCAACGAAATCCGCCCGATCAGCCGAATTGAAGCGGCGCGCCTCGTAGTTGAAGCTCAGGACAACCTGCAACGCATAGCCGACCCCGCGGGGCTAGCTCATTCGCTGGTCAACGATCTAGTCTCGCAATTGCCCCGTGAGGTGGAATGGATAAAAGACGACCGCGAGGACAATTTGCGCAACGTCTTTTATCCCTTGGAACGGGTTGAAGCGAGCTACGTCTTTTCCAGCGGCCAGCGGCGCACCTTTAACAACAACGGAGTGGGGCCGCTGCATGCGGTGGAAGCCACCCCCCTGCTACCCAATGACGACGATTTATCCACCGAGCCGGGCAGTAACGAAGTCGGACGGCTGGCGATGTGGGAGGGGCTGGGCAGTTTTTTTACGGTATATGGCGAAGGCGCGGTCGCCGGCCCGTTCACCCGCGCCGGCCAGAATTCGCGCCTTGACCTGATAACCGGCGCGGCAGTCGTGAGCTGGGGTAATCTGGCGCTGAGCTTTGGCAAGGAAGAAATGGTCTGGGGCACCGGCTATTTTGGTGCGCTCTCGCAGGGGGCCAACGCGGCCCCCTTTCCGGCCCTACGTTTGCGCAACATCCATCCCAGCTATCTCCCCGGCTTTTTGCGCTACTTGGGCCCGATGCGGCTTGACGCATTCTTTGGGCAACTCGACGGCGACCGCTATTTCGCCCATCCCTGGCTGGACGGCCAGGCCTTGGTTTTCAAACCGTTACCGACGTTGGAATTTGGTGTCGACCACGCCATCATGTTCGGCGGTCGCCACAACGACGGCTACAATTGGGCGGGTTTTTTGGGGCGTGCCACCGCCCTTGATACCGGCAGCGCCAGCGTGGGCAATACCAACTCGCGCGGCGGCCTGTTCGTCAGGGCCTATTTCCCCCATTGGCGCGGGCTGCAAATTTACCAGGAGACCTTGGGCGAAGACAACCTGACCAAGGAAGTTCCTGGCATCGGCCGCTTCCTGCCCTTTCTTTCGGTCTCCTACCAAGGTGGGCTCTATCTGCCGCGCCTGAGCGCCGACGGCCGTACCACGCTGCGCTTGGAATATACGATTACCGAATCCAACTATTCCAACCACAGCGATTCGCTTTATTGGGCTTACGACAACCGCTTGATGGGCTATCCACTAGGACCCGACGCCTCGCGAGTCGATCTCGCCTTTCAGCGCTGGGTGGATAATCGCAATCGGCTCCAAGGCGACATCTTCTATACCAACCGGGCCGGCAATACCCTGGTGGGATGGCATCGCGAGCAAAGCGGCGGTTTGGCCGTAGCGCTGTGGCGGCTCCCCAAGCCGTTTTTGGGCAGTGCCGCCTTCCTGGGTGGAATCCAGATCCAAGCCAGCTTCGAGTGCGTCCAAAATCTGGACTTTACCAGCATGACCGGGGTGCGCACGATGCTGTCGGTAACCTTTTCCTTTAGTGACCCTCTCACCTCGCTGCATTGGGGCTGAAGCGATGAGTTATGTTTCGCCCCGCTTTGCACCCGCTCGACCCGTGGCTCCGCGTGCAGGCACACCCTCCATCCCACGCGTAGCCTGCGTCGTGACTCATCCGATTCAGTACCAAGTACCGCTGTTTCGTTATCTGACGGCCTCGGGCCAAATCGCTCTAAGCGTGTTTTTTCTGAGCGACGTCTCCTTGCGCAGCTATCATGACAGTGGGTTTCAACGCGAGGTCAAATGGGACGTGCCCCTGTTGGGGGGCTATCACCATCAGTTCTTACCCGGGTTGGGAAAGACGAACCGGCTGTCCTTCTGCCGCCCGTTGGTTCATGGTCTTCGCCGCCGCCTGCGCGCAGGCCGGTTCGACGCCGTTTGGATCCACGGTTATGCGCATCAAGGCCTGCTCGCCGCGATCGTGGCCGCCCGCAGCCTGGGCATCAGGCTGTGGCTGCGGGGCGATTCGATCCCCGCCAGCGGTTCCATACGCAACCCCCGCGCACGCCTCAAGCAGTTTCTCGCTCCTGCCTTTTTGCGCCTGTTCGACGGCTTCCTCACGGTCGGCACGCTCAATCGCAATTACTATCGTTCCTTCGGGGTACCCCAAGAACGGCTGTTCTCGACTCCCTATGCGGTCGATAACGACTTCTTCATCCGGCGCTGCGCTCAAGCTCGCTTGGGTCGCGAACGGTTGCGCGCGCAGTTGAAATTGACACCCGGCCGGCCGGTGGTACTATTTGCCGCCAAGTTCCAAACTCGCAAGCGCGCCGCAGACCTGATCGAGGCCTTTTGCCGCCTGTCACCCGACGGCAAGTCCGAACCCCATCCCTATTTGCTGCTGATAGGCGAGGGAGAGGAGGGCGAGCGCCTGCGCGCCCGCGTCGCCGCCATGCGTTGGGATTCGATTCGCTTTATGGGCTTTCGCAATCAAAGCGAACTCCCGGATTTTTATGACCTGTGCGATGTTTTCGTCCTGCCCGCCGCGGCGGAACCTTGGGGCTTGGTAATCAACGAGGTCCTCAACGCCGCCAAACCGGTGATCGTCAGCGATCAGGTAGGGTGTGCTCCCGACTTGGTAGAAGATTCCTACAATGGCTTCGTCGTGCCCCTAGGCGATATCGATATTTTGAGCGCGCGGCTACATCAGTTATGCGGCGATTGCATGCTCAGACGCATCATGGGTCAGCGCGGCGCGCAGCGCGTCGCACATTTCGATTTTAAGGCCGATTTGGAAGGGCTGCTCACCGCCTGGGCGGCTCCCAGCGGGTAACTCGTGCCATATAAATTCTACCTACTACCCGGCGCGCCCATCTGCCAATAGCTAGTCGGCCCGGCGTTTCTCACAGGCTCGCTTATTGCTAGCAGCACGCCGGCCAAGGCGAACCGTGAGAATCAAAATGAGCAACACGCTCCGGGCATGGTCAGGTCGCCTGATGGCGAGTCTTGTGTTGTGCAGTCTAACCGCCTGCACCAATGCGATGTTGGCTTCGGCTCAACGCAAACTGGCTGCCGGCCAGTACCAGGATGCGCAGCACGACCTCAGCGCAGTACTCAGTCAGCCCGGACGCTTGAACGATCGCGAGCGTCGCATCGCCCAGGATGGCCTCTGCCAAGCGGAGTTTGCCCTCGGTGAACCCACTTATTCCTTGTCTCGCCAGCATCGCGATTGCGCCATAGCCGCCAATCAACCTGGAAGTGACAGTCAGGTGCGCTTGGCTCGAATCGACGCTGCAATCCGGGCTAAGAGCAGCGTCCAAATCCACCGCGCGCTGGGCCGGCACGACCTAGAGGGGGCGGTAGTCGCGCTGCTGCACTATCAGCAGCTAGAGGGCCCCAGAGACCCGACCGCAATTAAGTGGAATCGGCAAATTTGGAGAATGGTTGCACTCACTGAAGGGACAGGCGCACGCCGTCAAACGCGCAGCTCCGGCCTCAACCTGCTGGTAGCCGAGCATCCCACCCTGCACCAGATGAGCCGGCAGGCCTTCTTGCATTGGCTGGAAACCAAGGGCCCAGGCGAGTACAGCCTGGGCAGCTCTGAAGCGGCAATCAAGGGCAAGACCTTGCGGTTGACCCTACCGGCCGTCGATTTGGGCCAAGCGCGCTTCGGGCCGCAGACCTTCGCTCGGGTCAACGACGCCTTTTCGGCCTGGTGCCGATGCTATGGCGATACTTTCGTGGCTTCCGCCGATACCGGCTTGCCGGTCTATCTAGGCCGCATCAACCGCCAAACGCTTCGCTCCGAAGTGCTGGCCTTGCCCCAACATTGAATCCACGACCTCAACGTTCCGGTGCGCCGATATTCGGGCGCCCGCCGGCCGAGGGTGCTCCAGCCGCCAGGCAAATCGAGTTCGAGCGTAGCGCAAAGTTAAACGGAGGTCTGACCCATCCTGGCGCGCCCCTGCGATCATGCGCAGCCGCCGCCACGATTTGGCCTTGGGAGTTGCGAATCGCGGCTGCGCTTCCATCCAAGGTCAACCCGAGCACGTTATAGTCCTCGCTATAAGCGGTGCCAGGCGTGATCTCGATTGCGCAATCGGCGACGCGGTCGATCGCGTTGTTGAAGACCTGACCCCCGCCGCTATATAGACCTATTCCAATCTGAACCTGATAGATCGAATTATTTTCAACGCGGTTACCGCGGGCCACATAGCGATCGAGTTGAATCCCCACGCCAGTGCCGGCGATTCCACCTAGGCCGACGTTCCAGATCAGGTTATCGCGAATTTCCAGTCCGCCCGCCGGATAGCTGCCGGCGATACCGTCACCCCGACGTCCGTTGTCGGGCTGGGCCTCGACATAAATCGCGTTGAAGCCGCGGCGGTTGGTCACGCTGGCGCCCAGACCGGAACGGTGCGGCGCCAGCACAGCATCGTGGACCCGGTTGCCGATCACATGCCAGTTGCTGGAGCTTTTGCAATCGATGCCGCTGTGATTGAAGTGAGAGACGTCGTTGGCAAGCGCCACCGAGTCATCCGCGATTTGATTGTTAATTCCGTTGCCGTGATTGCCGGTATAGCTGATGACGTTATGTTCATAACGAATGGCGCCGAGCGCGCCCCGCACGTCGATTCCGTTCAGGTAACCACCGCCGTCCACCTGGCCCGTGCCGGTCTGGGTGACGGTCAACCGGCGCAGCACCACGTCATGCATCCGCGGCGGCATGCTGTAGAAGTAAAGCCCACTACCGGCGCGCTCCAGGGTAAGATCCTCGATGGTTACGTCGATTGGACCGTCGCCGGCCTGGTCGGTGCCGCCGACCGCGCTGTAGCGTGTTGCAGCCTCGATCCGATGGTGGATGGGATTACCATTATCACCCAGCCAGACATACAGTCGCGGTGCCCGATACAGCCATGAGCCCCGGCGCATCGGTCCCAGATAGGTGGAATTGATTCCGGCGCCGACACGCGCTGTGCAGCGTTCCTGCGGCAGACAGGCTGCGCTCATCAGGCCCCAGCGCGGATCGGAACCAAAGCTGTTGGCCGCCGCCGGGCCCGCGCCGCCATCTACATAAACGTTGTAAATCACGCCGGGGGCGCGGCCGATCACAGCCTCGTACAGCGCGCCCGTGGTTCGCCGCCATCCTGAAATCAGGTCGGCCCCGGAAATAATCGGTTTGGGTCCACTTCCATACGCGGCGTATAGAAGCGGGGCTCCGTCGGCGCCATTTTGCACGGTTAACCGCTCGCGCCACAGGCCACCGCGCTTGAACAAAATCCTACTCCCCGGCTCCAAACGAACAGCGTTAAGACGCGCCAGGCTGCGCCAGGGCAACTTCGGGCTGGTGCCTGGATTGGCGTCGTTGCCCGCCGGATCCAGGTAATAGGTGGGGGCGATAGAATATGCCGATGGGCTTGCGATTTCACCTTTAGTAGGCGTCAGCGCAAAGACCAGTACAACACCGGCGATGGCCGTGACGACCCTCGCAAGCCACTTTTGGCAAGCTGCCATCGCGCCCGCTAGCCTCCGCATACCTTGAGCTGCTCGTAAGCTTAGGCCGAGCCACCTGCCACTGCTGTCAGGAATCGGCAGTTGCAGGCGGCTGCCGCGCTATCCGGCGCGGCGTGACGGTGGATAAGACTCAAGCACGAATTTTTTGATAGGGCAGCTCAGCGGCCGCGCAAACGATCCAGGATGATGGAACCGGCAGCGCGCACCGAGAGATGGTTGTAGTCGCCCGGTCCCAGGATGGGCGCCAGAAGGCGATCGGCGCGGGCCGCGACTAGCGGCGCCATTCCAAAACCGGTGCCAAGCAAAAGCATCATAGGAGTGGAACCTTGCTCTAGTTCCGCGCGCAACGCGCCGTAACTAACTCCGCCGGCGGTGCGAGCCGAGGTATGCACCAGCAGAGGGACGATACCCGCCATCGCGGCGCTGTCGGCGAGCGCCTCCTCCAGCGAGGCCACCACCCGCATCAGGGCCAGCGCTTGAGCGCGCAGGTCGTCATGGCGGCGGCCTGGGCCGGTAAGCCAATGGTCGCGCAGGCGTAGGGCAAATTCGCGCAATTCCGCCACCGGATGGACAACGTATAGCGCGCGTACATCGTAAGTGCGGGCAGAACGCGCCAGATCGTGCAAATCCAAACTGGTAATCGCGGACGTCACTATCCGGCCGTTGCGATCGAGCACCGGGTAGTGAAGCAGGGTGAGAAAGAGATCAGCCACGCGCGATTTTGTTAAGCAGATCGGGCCGGCGGTCACGCGTGCGCCGTTCGGCCTGTTCCTGACGCCAGCGGCGTATCCGAGCGTGGTCGCCACTGAGCAGTACCTCGGGCACGCTCAGGCCGCGAAAGACCTCGGGGCGAGTATATTGGGGATACTCCAACAGCCCCTGGCCGAAAGATTCTTCGGCCAGCGAGTGGGCATTGCCCAGGACTCCAGGCAGCAGGCGGCACACCGCCTCGACCACCACCATCGCCGCCAGCTCACCACCGTTTAGAATGTAGTCACCGATGGACAACTCTTCATCAACCAACTCGCGTACGCGCTCGTCGATTCCCTCATAACGTCCAGCGATCAGCAACAACCCGGGTTCCCTACCGGCGTATCGGCGCGCCCGCTCCTGATCGAAGCGGGCGCCTTGAGGAGTTAGAAGAATCCGGTGCAGGCCGGGACGGGCCGAAAGCGCATGGTCAATAGCGGCCGCTACCGGCTCGGGTCGCAGCACCATCCCGCTTCCCCCGCCATAAGGCTGATCGTCGACTTGGCGATAGTTGCCCAGGCCGTAGTCGCGCAGGTTATGCAGCACGACCCCAGCCGGTTGCCCGCGCAGCGCGCGCCCGACCACGCCCGCTTCCAGCCAGCCCTGGAGCATCGCGGGAAACAAGGTGACGATATGGAATTCCATGGAGCGACTCTGGCTGCAAGCTTAAGACTTGGCGGCCTGCGGCTCAATCGGACAAATCTCCTGCAAACAGGCGATAATCAGTCCAGGAGACCGGCGAGCGGCTGGATGATGGCGCGCTGGTGGTCGGGCTGCAGCGCAACGACTACTTCGTCGACCACCGGAATCAGGATTTCGCCACGCTCGCCCCGCACCACCCAAACTTCATGGGCACCGTTGGAAAAGACCTCGGCTATCCGACCGAGCGGTTCGCCGGCGACGGTCAGCACCTCAAAGCCCATTATCGCGAAGTAGTAGAATTCGCCTTCACTGAGAGGTGGCAAGTCATCTTTGGCGATATACAGCACTTGGCCGCGCATCGCCTGGGCCGCTTCTATAGTCTCGACTCCTTCCAGCACCATCCGCAAAGCTCCGGCCCCGGCCGGCGAAACCTCAAGCACGCGCATCGCACGCGGCATCGCGCCTTGCTCGCGGACAAAACAGCGTTGCAGATGACTGAGGTCGCTGTCGGGATTGTCAAGCCGGACTCGCAGCGCTCCGCGCAGCCCATGACTACCAACCACCCGCCCCCATCCCACGAGCTCCGTAGGAGCCCCGGTACTGGGCGACGAAGAAGACGCGCGAACTTGGCTCCCCCTCCCCCAGGACTTGGCGCGAGGCTGGCCCGGGCTATTTTTCTTCAATGATTTCGAGCACAACCTTGCGGTTGGTGCGCGAGGCTACCGCGTTCAGAATAGTCCGAATAGATTTGGCGGTGCGGCCTTGCTTGCCGATAATCCGTCCGAGGTCTTCCTTGGCAACTCGCAATTCCAAGACCGAGGCCGTATCCCCCTGCGTCTCTTTGACCTCGACCGCGTCGGGGTTGTTAACCAAGTGCTTTGCCAAGAATAGGACTAGATCCTTCATGAGGTCGGCTCCAGACCAAAGACTGACTTAGGCCGTGGGGGCTGCTTTGGGGGCGTGTAGCAGGTTGGCCACGGTCGCGCTCGGCAGCGCCCCGGCCTTGAGCCAACGTTCCAGGCGGTCGGCCTTGACGTTGACCTTGGGCGGGTTGACGCCGGGATCGTAGGTGCCAATCTGGTCCACGCAGCGGCCGTCACGCGGCGCGTTGGACTCGGCCACGACAATACGGAAAAACGCCTGTTTGCGCGCGCCCTGGCGGCGCAAGCGGATCACTAACGCCATCGCTTATTAATACTCCTATGCATAGCTAACCTCCTAGCCCAAAGCCGCGTGGGACGCTGTGCCCGACCCCGCCCCGAGCAACTTTTTTCATCATTTTGCGGGTCTGTTCAAACTGCTTCATGAAGCGATTGATCTCGGCCACCGAGGTCCCGCTGCCAGCCGCGATACGGGCCCGGCGGGAGCCGTTGAGCAGCAGATGGTTGCGACGCTCCTGCTTGGTCATGGAATCGATAATCGCTTTGATCCGGGCCATTTCCTGCTGCGCCTGCTCGGAATCTACCTGACCGGCAATCTTCTTGAAACCAGGAATCATCCCAAGCAGATCCCCCAATGAACCCATCTTTTGGATCGCCAGCATCTGCTGGGCAAAGTCTTCCAGGGTGAATTCATTCTTCTTGAACTTGCGTTCCAGCTCCTTGGCCTGCTTCTGATCATAGGTCTGTTGCGCCTTTTCGATCAGAGTCAGGACGTCGCCCATTCCAAGAATACGCGAGGCGAGGCGATCTGGATGGAATATTTCGAAGGCTTCCAGCCGCTCTCCCATCGCCGCAAACAGGATCGGTGCCCCGGTAACCGCCCGCACCGACAGCGCGGCGCCCCCGCGCGCGTCAGAGTCAAGCTTGGTCAGGATCACCCCAGACAATTTAAGCCGCTCGTGGAAACCCTGGGCCACACTGGCGGCTTCCTGCCCGGTCATCGCGTCGGCGACCAACAAGGTATGATGGGGGCGCAGCACGGTTTGCAACCGCGCCACTTCGTCCATCATTTCGTTATCAATTTGAAGTCGGCCGGCGGTATCCAGCAGGAGCACATCAAACCCGCCAACGTCCGCACGATTGAGAGCGTTGGTGGCGATTTCGATTGGCTCCTGCCCCTCGTGACTCTCGACGACGGGAACCTCGATTTGCCGTCCCAGCACCCGCAACTGCTCCATCGCGGCCGGCCGATAAACGTCCACCGAGGCCAACAGCGGACGACGCTTGCGCTCGACCTTCAACCACCGCGCCAGTTTGGCTAGCGAAGTGGTCTTGCCCGAACCCTGCAGCCCCACCAGCATTATTTTGACCGGAGGCTTGACCTTCAGGTCGAGCTCGCGCGCGCTGCCGCCCATTACCTCGCGCAATTCGTTGGCAACGAATCTGATCAGGTGCTGCTCAGGGCTGAGCGAGCGCAGCACCTCCTGCCCCAAGGCCTTGCGGGTGACGTGTTCGATAAACTGGCGGACGACCTTGAGGTTGACGTCGGCTTCGAGTAAAGCCAAGCGCACCTCGCGTACCGCCTCTTCGATGTTGCGCTCGGTGATTCGCCCCTGCCCGCGCAGCTTTTTGAAGACGCCTTCGAGCCGATCGCTTAAGGTCTCAAACATTATCTATAAATAAAAGTCGGCTGACCGGCCTGATACCCTCGTTAGGAAAAATACAGCCTAGACCAGTGCTATCTGTCCTGTCAATTTCTGCCGACTGTGCGCAATCGCACCCCAGAGAGCTTACTTGGCGGTGATCGGGGGCATTTCACGACCGCTTTGCTAGCCGTCGGCCCGATTACGGCGCGTGCGACAGCAAGTCGAGCAATTCCTCGGTAATCCGCAGGGTCAAGCCCCAAATGACTTTGCTTTGGTAGAGGATGGCTGGAAATGCCCGCCGCGCCCCCTGGCTTTCCCAATTATGCTCCCCGCGCAGGGCAGGATCGGCTAGGCTGGATAGCGGAACGGTGAAAATCTCGGCCACTTCGCGCTCATCGGCCCGCAACTGGGTCGCGGATTGGATCAAACCGACAAACGGGGTGACCAGAAAACCGGTGGTATTCGTACGCACGGTGCTAAGACGACCCAGCACGGTCACCGCGCGCGGGCTGAGGGCAACTTCTTCTTCCGCTTCGCGCAGCGCCGTCGCCAGCAGGTTTTTGTCGCAGGCCTCGAGCCGGCCGCCGGGAAACGCGACCTGGCCTCGATGGCTGGAAAGCTGCTCGGAACGTCGGATGAAGAGCAGTTCGAGCTCGCCCGCGGCCACTAAAAGCGGCACCATCACGGCCGCCCGCACACACGCTTGCGGCTCTAGTGCGTCGATCGATTCGGCGTCCAGCAAACGCCGGCGCAGGCCTTCGAGTTGACTTTCGTATCCGGTAACCACGGCTTAACCGCGTTCCCACCCCAGCTTCGACCCTTCGCCAGCTTGGCCAGTGTTTCGCAGGCTGCCACAAAGGCTGAGTCTGGGAGAGCGCGGCTCCTAGCCCGTTGTCCTATCGCGCGCGGTACCGCTTGTACAGACGCGAGCGGTCGCGAGAAGATCTCTGACCAGCTATTGTTCGAGGCTAGAATGCGGTACTTGATCGGGCGATATCACGAAATTGCGCTCAAAGGGCGCAACCGCTGGCGTTTTGTCGAGCAGCTCAAACGCAACCTGCGCGTGCTGATGAGCGATTGGGCGCTGGGACCGATTCATAGCACCGGCCCCCGCCTGATGGTGGAACTGCCCGAACAATTGCCCGACCATCTGCTCCACGAACGCGCGCGCCGGCTGTTCGGGCTGCAAAATTATTCGCTCAGCTACCGCGTCTTGCCGGAGTTGGAGGCAATCAAGCGCCAAGCTCTGGCCTGTGCCCTCGCCCATCCGGGCCGCAGCTTCGCGGTGCGCACCCGGCGCGAAGACAAGCGCTTCCCACTGAACTCGATGCAGGTCGATCGCGAGGTCGGCGGTGCGATTGCCGCAGCCACGGGATGGAAGGTCGATTTGAGCGCCCCCGAGACCACCGTGACGGTGGAGATTTTTGCCGACCGCGCCTTAATAGCAGCAGGCAAACAGGCGGGGGCGGGAGGCCTGCCGGTGGGAATCAGCGGACGGGGTTTGGCCCTGCTTTCCGGCGGGATCGATTCTCCGGTCGCCGCCTGGCGCATGATGCGCCGCGGCTTGGCGTTGGACTACGTGCATTTCCATAGCTACCCGATGTTGTCCCGGGCAAGCCAGGACAAGGCACGAGAGTTGGCCCAGCATCTGGCCGGCTTTCAGGGCGAGACCACGCTTTATCTGGCCCCTTTTGGACTGCTGCAGCGCGAGATTATCGCCCGGACCCACCGCCCCCTGCGCGTAATCCTCTACCGGCGCTTTATGCTGCGGGTCGCCTGCGCCTTGGCTGCGCGCCAGGGAGCACAAACCCTGGTCACCGGCGAGAGCCTGGGCCAAGTCGCTTCTCAAACCCTTCCCAATCTACAGACGATCGAGGCCGCGGCCACGCTTCCCGTAATGCGCCCATTGGTGGGGATGGACAAAAACGAAATCGTCGAGCAGGCCCGCCACCTGGGAACTTTCGAAACCTCAATTTTACCCGACCAGGATTGCTGCACCCTCTTCATTCCCCGCCATCCCGAGACCCACGCCCGCTTGGCCGAAGTCGAGGCGGCCGAAAGCGCCCTAGATGTGGCACGGATGGTAGCCGAGGTAGTCGCTTCCTGCGATCCGGTGAAGCTGGAGGCTTACCCGCGTCGCGCTAGTTCGCAGTCACCGGCGGCCCTGGTACCGTCGTCTTCAGCGGACCATCACGGTGGCCAAGACCAGGGTTAGCAGCGTAATCGGCAGGCCCACTTTGAGGTGTTCGCTAAAGCTCAGATGAACGTTGTGGGCGCGGGCATTCTCCACCACGATCAGGTTGGCGACCGAGCCCAACAGGGTCAGGTTGCCGGCATAGGTGCTGGCTGCCGCCAACAACATCCCGGTCCGAGGCGAGGCCCCTGGCAAGGAATAGAGCGGTCGAAAGAGCATCACCGCTGGCACATTGCTGACTAAATTGCTCAGCACCGCTGTGGTTGCGGTCAACACGGCGGGGTCATTTAACCGTCGGGCACCGACCAAATGCAACAGGTGCTGGTGAAAATTGGTGGTCTCAGCCCCTCCGACGACGATGAACAGCCCGGCGAACATCAAGAGCAGCGTATAATCGACCTGATCGTAAATCCGCCCCAGTGGGCTGTGGCCAATCAGCAACACGATCGAGGCTGCGCTCAAAGCGACCAGGTCGGTGCGATAGCCGAGGGCAAACCCCACCAGCGCGCCCAGCGCTATCAAACTGGATTTGAGCGCCAGTAATCGGCTTGCCACCCGCGGCCGATCATTCGCGCGCGGCTTGCACTTCTGCCTCAAGCGGGAGCGGTAAACTACGGCCATCACGAAGAAATCGAGGATCAGACCAACCACCGCCGTGGGACCGACATGGCTGAGAAAGCTGACATACCTGAGCTTGGCAAACCCGGCTACGATCATGTTTTGCGGGTTCCCGGTGATGGTGGCCGCCGATCCAATGTTGGTGGCGGTCGCCAGCCCCACCAACAGGGGCACGGCGTCAATCCCGGTATCGGCGGCGATACCATTGAGCACCGGCGCCAAAATCAAGCAGACCACGTCGTTGACGAAAAACGCCGCTAGCACACCCGAAACGGCGATAATCATGGCTAGCAAGCCGTAACCGGTGCGCGCACGCCGAAATACCGTGTCGGCGATATAGGCAAAAACGCCCGACTGGCGTAAATCGGCCACCAGGATCATCATCCCCAACAGCAGCCCCAAGGTATGAAAATCGACGGCCTGGCGGGCCGCACCCTCCGACAGAGTTCCAGTCAAAACCATCGCGATCGCCCCCACCATCGCGGCGCCCGTGCGATCCAGGCGCACATAGGGTAACCTGCCCAGCGCCAAGGCCAGGTAGGTCAGGACGAAAATTGTCAAGGGCAAGGCGCCGGTAGTGCTCATCGCGATCGACTTGATTCCCCAGCTCGAAGTCACCCAGGATAAGCGTCACAGGCCCCAGTTGGAACAGTTACGAGGCCAAACAGCGATGCCAGGGGCGGAACAGCAGAGGAAGGGTTGCGTTCAAGATGACGGCGGGCGGCAGGTGGCTTAGAGGCAAAGCTAGCGCAATGGTCGGGATTCTAACCCTTGCAAGCTGCGCCCGAAGCGGGCCGCGCCAAGCCGCTCAGCAGTATTTGCTGGCGCTGAAAACCGGCGCCACCGCACGCTGCTACGCGATGGTTAGCGAGCCAGAGCGAGACAAGCTCACTGAGCACGCATTTTCCTCCGCGCCACCTCTGGCCCCTGACGTTCCCGCGCGTTGGTTCGGGCCGCTTGAACGGGTCACCCAGTATCGCAGCGAGCCCAGTCGAATGGTGCGCGGGATGGTGGTCGTTCCAGTAGCGATTACCACCCCTAATCTCGTTCTCTGGCAGCGCATGCTAGCCAATGACGGACCCCCGACGACGGGTTTGATTGAAGAGCAACTGAACAACCAGCGCTATCCGTTGCTGTCCTACACCGATTTCATGGTGATGGTAAAAGAACATCATCGATGGCATCTGGTGGGAGGCTTCCCGATCCAGGCGCGCGCGGCGCAATTGCGCCAGCAAGCGGTTTTGGCCTATCACAACTACGACTTCGCGCGCGCCGCCGCGTTATACCATCAGATCCTGGCCCTGCTGACCGAAGCACCCTTCAGCGGCAGCCAGGGTTTGGCCCTGCGCTATCAACGGGAATCGAGTTTAGTGGAAAAGGCCCGCACTCAGCGGGGGCAGGCGCAACGTTATCTGGGAAGGCTGAAAGTCACCCAAGTCACACGCCAACCCACGAGCGCTGGTCAGGCCGGCATCTTCGGCGTGATCATCAACCAGGGTCAGCGCTCGATCGACCAGCTCAAGCTGCGGGTCACCTTTTATAACGCCGTGGCAGGAGCACCCACGGCAATTTATTATGAAGACCACACGCCGTTGGCGGTGCCGTTGGGATTTGTGGACTTCAATCCTGTATCGTCACCCTTGCGTCCGGCAGGTCGGCTTGCTTTCGGCTTGGCCTTGCACGCACCCGCGGATATCCAAGCGGGAGCGCGCGTGGTGGTAACGCCAGTGGATTTGATTTTCTCCGCCGATGACGGCCCGCCGCCCAAACTGGCTGCGTATCAGGAGCGGGCTCCAAACGTCCCACCCCCTTCCGCTAACCCGCTGGCGGTCGATCATCCTAGCCCCCAGCTAACACATCGCCTCCATCATCATCGTCACCACCGCCGCGCGCGCCATCACCTGCGATGACCATTACGCTGGCGATTCCGACCCATAACCGGGCATCGTCGCTGGCTCGCGCATTGGCCAGCCTTGGCGAGTTGGACCGTGCGGCCGCGGATACCATCGAATGTCTGGTGATCGACAACCACTCCACCGACGCAACCGCGGCCGTGGTCGAGGACTTCGCGCGTCGCGCGCCCTTTGCAACCCGGCGGATCTACGAGCCCCGCCAGGGCTCCAGCTTTGCCCGCAACCGCGCCGCACGCGAAGCCCAAGGCGCGGTTGTCCTCTATATTGACGACGATGTGCTGGTCGAGCGCGGATGGCTGCGGGCCATGGTGACGGCGCTGAACGAGTGCGAACTGGATGTGGCCTGTGGCTTGGTGCTACCCCGCTGGGAAGTCCCCCCGCCCTCCTGGCTGGGCCCTGAACTATATGGCAAGCTAGCCATCCATGAGCCTGCACTGAGCGACCCAAATAGACCGCGGCCTGCTCCGCTGCCCCTGCTCTACAGCGCCAATCTGGCGATGCGGCGGGATTGCTTCACGCGCTTTGGTTATTTCCGCGAAGACTTGGGGGTGTTCGGCGGTCATCCGGTCGGCTGCGAGGACAGCGAGCTTTTCGCCCGCATTATCCGGGCCGGAGGCAAAGTGGACCTAGTAACGCAAGCCGTGGCCTATCACATGATTGGGCCCGAGCGGCTGGCGCCCTCATACCTGCGCAAAAAGAGCTTCAGCTATGGCTTGGGCAGCGCGATCCAGGGAGGCCCGACTCACAACCGGCTGGACAAGCTCGCACGCAACCTAACTCGGATGGTCGCAGCAAGCTTGCGCGGCCGGCCATCGGCCGCCCTTAGCCATCAAATGGAGTGTTTCAACTATTTGGGCTACTGGTACGGCCGCTGGCTAATGCTCAAGCAGGCGCTAAGCCGGCAACCGCCGGCTTGAGCTCGATACGGTAAATCATTGCAACTTCTGTAGCTGGGGCGCGATTACATCTTGAAGCTCCTACCTGCCGTGCCGTGCTTAACAAACCCGCGTTTACTCTAATGCAGAGAGCTGACATCAGCTAACGCCCGATTTCTCCGCAACCAGGGCCAGTACTCCTGAATAGAGCAAAAGGCGAGTGGCGCCGGCGACCGGGCCTATTTCGAACCCGCTGAAAAACCCGGCGATCGGAAGCTCCGGAAACTGGCGCGAGATGTAAGCGCTGTCATGGTCGGGAATAGAATACAAGGCGCTGCCGCGAGCCATGCAATCGACATAAATACCGAAGGCCGGCGGTTGCACCTGAGCATCCTGCAAGCTCGCCAGAGTCAGCTTCAAGTCCTCGCGTGCACCTTCGGCGTCACGTAGAGCAAAGCCCACCAGCTCACCCAAACGCGGCCGATAGCCGGCGGCGACGACGCCATGGCGCTCATCAAAGCCCGATAAATTGCGGACCAGGTAGCGGCCGTGCTCAAGTCCAGTGGCGTCGAGATCCAGCGCGGTGGCCAGATAGACCACGGCGGCGGCACGCTCGAGATCCTCGCCCAAGGGACCGAACATCTGCTTGAACACGGTCAGCGCGGGCTGGTGGTCCAGCTCGATGAGGATATTATCGCGCGCCGCGGTGACGCGAAGTGGGCGACCGATCAGCCGGCAGCCCAGGGCCGAACCGGTATTTATTTTCAACTCGCCCGTTAATAACAATCCGCTGACCGCGTTGTTGCTGACCGCATTGCCGCAAAATACCGCCGTCTCGCCCAGCGAGCCGTCCTCGCTGGCCCCACCACCCATAATCACAACCCCAGGGAGCTCCTGCTCCAAAGTTGCAATAAAGGACTGGGGTTCAACGTTATAGGTATCTGGAAAGACGCAAAGCAAATTATTTTTGCCCATAGCCGCACCCGCCTGCGCCGCCAGCTCGCGAGCCGCCGCCACGGAACGCCCCTTGAGGCTGGGTACGAACAGGCGCTGGGCGCCCAGACGATCGCCGCTTATCGCCAGCAGCGCCAGTGCCGGACCCCGCTCTATTTCACGCCCTGCCGCCAGCACGCCGCGTGCGCTACACCCCACCACCGTGTCGGTGCCCAAATGTTGTGACAGCAGGCGCACGATCTCGCCGTAGGCGGCGGCGTAAGCGCTGCTAACAAAGCAAATCGCGGCCTGGGCCTGCGCCACTCCAGCTTGGCTTAGGGCCATCGCGGTCGCTTCGCGGGCGGCGTCGCGCGGCTGGCGGGCGGTGGAAAATCCGGCTCCTGCACGCAGCATCTCAGCTCAGCCTCCCTTGCCGCCCAGGATTTGCAGCAGTACGAACATCCGCTGAACACCCGCGCGCAGGTCCGCGATCGCCAGATGCTCGTTGGCACCATGCACGCCGTGGGCTTCGTCAGCACGCAGCGGAATGGGAACGAAGCCGTAGGCCACCAAGCCATGCTCGCGAAAATAGTGACAATCGTTGAAGCCGTTGGTCATCATCGGTGCCAGCACTGCGCCCTTATCCATTCTATGCGCCAAAAGCCTAATGGCTTCCATCAACGGCGAGTGCTCAGGCGAGCTTACACTGGGATAATTCAACGTGCTTTCGACCTTCACTCCGTTGTCGGCGATAACCTCATGAACAATCCTGATAAAGTCTTTGGGACTGCTACCTGGCAACAGGCGACAATCTAGATCGGCGGTCGCCGTGGCTGGGACCACATTGGTCTTATAGCCTGCGTTGATCACTGTAGGTGTAATCGTGTTTCGTACCAGCGCGCTTTGGAACGGCACCGAGAGAAATTGGCGGGCGAAATCAGGATCCTTCTGCAAGGCCTGGCGCAGCTTGGCCGCGCCAGGAGGTAGCTGGTCAATGGCAGCCAACTTGGCGAAATAGCGCTGGACCACCGGCAGAACCTTAATCGGCGCGTTGTCGTTGTAAGCAATCAGCTTAGCGAGCGCCATGACGATTCGAGTCACCGCCGAATGGCGGGGCGGCACCGCGCCATGGCTCGGACTGTCACTGACCGTCAGATGGAGCCACAGTGGGCTTTTTTCAACCACCCCTACCGCATACAGCTTGTGGCCGTCTTTGTAGTCGCGGATCCCACCCCCTTCGTTAAGCACGTAGCCCGCGTCGCCATAGAGCTCGGGCTCGTGATTAACCAACCATCCCACGCCCATCTTGCCACCGGCTTCTTCGTCGCCGGTGGCGATGAAAATGATGTCGCGGTCCAGCAGGATACGCGAGCGTTTAATCGTTAGCAGCGCCATTAGCTCGACCACTCCTGGTCCCTTGTCGTCCAGCGCCCCGCGCCCCCAGATCTGACCGCTTCTAACCACCCCGGCAAAGGGCGGCTCAGACCAGTCCTTGGCGACCGCCGCCACAACGTCCATGTGGCTGAGCAAAATGACCGCTTTGCGATGGCGCCCGACGCCGCGCAACCGTGCGGCCACGATGCCGCGGCCCGGGGCGGGCTGGAAGACCACGGCGGGAATGCCGGCCGCCAAAAATTGCTCGCGCAAAAATCGCGCCGCCGCCAACTCATTACCTGGCGGATTGGTGGTGTCGATCTGAATGTATTTGGAAAGTAACGTGGTGGCTTCCGCGGCAATGGCATCCCAATTGATCGGCTTGGCGCTCTGCGCCCATCCGGGACTAGCCACCAGGGTCAGCAGGATAAGCAGCAACACAATTCGACCTGCTCGAGGGCAACCCAGGTAGTCAGCTAACGGCACGCCCGCACAGGCGATCTTGGGCTTGATCGTGGACAAGCCAAAATATGGTCTGGAGTTCATCGAATGTAGACGCTCTTTCTTGCTTGAGACTAGCCGGTGGCGGTCCCGGCACATTTTAGCGCCGATTGTTGGCGCGCGGGCCGCCGTTTGCAATCATTGCGCTTGCGGCGCAAGCTGCTGGGCCTCAAGTCCGGGGTGGGCCAGGAACCCAGGAACAGGTGGAGTACAAAGGCAGGGCAAAACTTGACACCGGCACCTCGGGGGCGAGCTCTGCTCCGCCAGCGGCGTCGCTCTTTGCCCGCAGGCTGGGGCGGACCGTCAGCCTGCTGCGACGTTTAGCCCCGGCTTGGGACGCACCGGTCATGGCGCTGATCGCGGCCGAGCAGCGCGACCCCTTCAAGATTTTGGTGGGCTGCATCTTAAGCCTGCGAACCAAGGACCAGACTACTGCTCAGGCCAGCGCGCGGCTGTTTGCCCTGGCCAGCACGCCGGCTGAACTGGCAGTTTGCGAACTGGGCTTGATCGAAAAGGCCATCTATCCAGTTGGCTTCTATCGCACTAAGGCCCGCGTCATCCGCGACTTGAGCGCCGATCTGCTGGCGCGCTTCGGCGGCCAAGTTCCCGACCGCATCGAGGCCCTGCTGACGCTCAAGGGGGTTGGGCGCAAGACCGCCAACCTGGTCGTGACCCAAGCCTTCGGTAAACCTGGAATTTGCGTCGATACCCATGTGCATCGCATTTCCAACCGTTGGGGCCTGGTCCGCACAAAGACTCCCGCACAGACCGAAGCCGCCCTGCGCCGCACGCTCCCTCGGCGCTATTGGCGAGAATTCAACGAACTGTTGGTCGCTTTCGGCCAGACAATTTGCCACCCGATCTCGCCGCGCTGCTCGCAATGCCCACTGTCGCAGTATTGTCCCGCCCTGGGTGTAGGTCGTCGGCGCTGAGTCCAGGCGGGTTAGGGAGATGACCGGGAAGAACAGTGCCTTGGCTTGAGCGATCCAAGGGTTATTATGAATAGGGCTAGGTGCCGAGTCTTGTGCCGTGAGAGTGCCTTGAGCCAGCCGCGAAAAAGAGTCAAGGGGTAAAGCACGGTAAATCGGTGGTCCCGGCTGTTCCATCGGGAATTTAAATTGGGCTGGACGAGTCGAGTTATGCCGGTGTATCCTAACAGTTCGCGCGTAAATCCACCCATGGCAACCAAGCAAGAGCCGCCCATGCTTCCCGCCGGGGAGGGCCTCGACCTGATCCTGCGGCAATTGTCTCGGGTGGGCAAACGAATCAATTCGCTTGCTGCCCAGCAACTGATCTTTTCAGTCCTGGCGGTGCTGCTTGGGGCGGGAGCGGTGGTAGTGTTTGCGGCTTTTTTTGCCAGTCCCACGCTTTTTCTGGTCACCGCGGTTGCGGTTGCACTCGCCACCCTGATCGCTTTCCCCTGGGTTATCGTCAAAGCCGTAGGCCACTTCGCCAGTGTCCCCGCCACCGCCCATCTGACTGATGAGCGGGCGGAGCTGCGCGGGCGCTTGGTCACTCTGGTGACCCTGCGCGATCAGGCCCACCATCTTCGCCTATGGCCGTACCTGGTAGAAGACACCCTGCTCAAAGTTCCCGAGTTCGAGCCGGCGCGGATAGAACGCCGGCGCCTTTCGCCCGCGTTCTATGCCTTTATGAGCGCTTGCCTGATAGCGCTGTTGGCGGCGATGTCAGCTCACATCGCCCGCCAGCGCCAGCTTGCTACACAGGCGCAAATTGCGGCGGCGATGGAGATCGATCCCTCGCAGGTACGACCCAGCAACGGCAGCCATGGCGTGCAGGCCGAAATCGTAGGCAGCGCCCAGCAATTGCGCGATTTGGCGCAGCGGTTGCAGGGGGAGGCGCGTACGATGCCGCAGGATCATAGCAATAGCTTAGCCAGCCGCGCCCGCGACTTGGCCTCAAGCTTGCAAAATCGCCTCACCGGGGCGGATGAAAATCCCGAGGACCGGGTCAAAATGCGGCTCGCACAGACCTTGGACGACTCCAATCCCGAGGCACCGCCCCTGCAACAGCCCGGCTACAGCAATCCCACCAGCGATCAGCAGTTGGCCGATAGCAATAAGCAGCCCGGACCGCTAGGCTCCGGCAACGCCAATCAGACCTCGGGCCCCGAAACTAACGTCCCCAACGATAGCAATTCGATGTCGGGCGCGCCCACCAAGATGCAGGCTCCGGCCAATCCCAACACCCCGATGAGCCAAGTCAACGCCCCCGGACAAAACTCCACCCAGTCGGGCGATAGCGACCAACAGTCGCGCCAGCGTACCGGCAACGGCGGGGGCGGAGCCTCCCATGGTGGGGGGACCGATCCGGACAGCTTGATGGGGCCACCGGATGCGCTGGTGCGCCATGGCACAGACAATTTCGAGATCCCGGTGGATGCGCGCCTGCAAGCGCATTCGCCCATTCATGACGGTCAGCCCTATAACCCCCCCAAGGTCAAGGTTGGCTTGAGTTCCCATCAGTATGCCGACCAGCCCCTGGTACGCACCACGGTGCCGGCCAACGACCGCGAGACCATAAGGCGTGTCTTCGAACGATGAATCAAACTCTGACGGAAATCCCCACCGTAGCCGATTTCGCCCGCACCTTCCGCCGCATCCAGGCCGAGGTCCACAAGGTAATCGTCGGCCACGAGCAAGCGGTCGAAGAGCTGCTCACCGCGCTCTTCGCCGGCGGTCATGTCCTGATTGAAGGGGTGCCGGGAACCGGCAAAACGATGCTGGTCAAAGCCTTGGGCCAAGCGCTTAACCTGAGCTTCAACCGAATTCAGTTCACGGTCGACCTGATGCCGGCCGATATCACCGGCACGCGGGTAATTTTGAGCAGCGAGGACGGACGGCGCGAATTCAGCTTCAATCCTGGGCCGGTCTTTTGCCATATCCTGCTGGCCGACGAAATCAACCGCGCCACTCCCAAAACCCAGTCCGCCCTGCTCGAAGCGATGGCGGAATTGCAGGTCACGGTCTCTGGCACCACCTATCCGCTGCCGCCCCCCTTCTTTGTGATGGCCACCCTCAATCCGGTCGAGATGGAAGGCACTTACCCCTTGCCCGAAGCTCAGCTCGACCGCTTTTTCTTTAAGGTCCACCTTAATTATCCCGATGAGGGCGAGCTGGTGCGCATCATTTCCACCACCACCGGCGCCGAGTTGCATACGGTCGAGCCGCTGTTTGAAGCAAGCGAGGCGGCCGCTCGGATAGAAGCGCTCAAGCAATTGGTGCGCGAGGTGATAGTCGGACCGGAGGTCGAGCAGTATGCAGCCCGGGTGATCCGGGCCACCGTGCCTGAAACCTCCAAGTTCGTGTCCAAAAAAGATGGGCTGGCGCGCGACCCTGCGGTCAACCGCTATGTCAACTTCGGCTCCAGTCCGCGGGGCGGGCAGGCCTTGATGCTGGGAGCCAAAGTCACCGCCCTGCTGGACGGGCGCGCCAACGTGGCTTACGAAGATATCGAGCGAGTTGCCTACGCCGCCCTGGGCCACCGCCTCACCTTGAATTATGCCGCCGAAGCCGACGGTGTGGATTCCGCACATTTGGTCCAGAAAGTAGTCCACTCAGTGCGTGACTCGCGGCGCGGATAAGGTAGGCATGCTGGAGCACGCCTTCGAGCCGTCGTTTCTCAAGCGCCTGGACAACCTCGCCCTGGGAATTCGTCGGGCGCGCACCGTGCGTCTGGGACGGCGCGCCTTGGGCCGAATTCGCGGTGCCGGGTTGGAAGTCGAGAGCTTCAAGGATTACGCTGAAGGCGACGACCTGCGCTACCTGGACTGGAACGCGATGGCGCGACTAGATTCACTCCTGATTCGCTCCTACAAAGTCGAACGCGAGACCGAAGTCACGATCATGATCGATGCCAGCGCCTCGATGGGGATGCCGCCCTCGGACAACAAGTTCGACTTAGCTCGGATTCTGGCCGCCGCCCTGGCCTATATCGGCCTGGGCGAAAACGACCCAGTGCGCCTGATGAGCTTTGCCGCCCATCGCGGGCGACCAATCTATCGCCTGACCGACTTCGTGCGCCGCACCGAATCGTATCACGGCCTGCGGCCGATGCTGACGGAAATTCAGGCGAGCGGTCAGACCACCCTTTCCGAAGCCGTCATGCACCTGCTCAACCAACGCCGGCCCGCAGGAGTGGCGATCGTTATCTCCGACTTTCTCTATGATCGCGAACTCTACGCCACCGCGCTCTCCCGTTTGATGACCGCACGGTACGAAGTCAAGGCGATTCAGGTGCTGGGCGCGCGCGAGGCTGCCATCCAACTCTCGCCGGGCGCTTATCGCCTGCGTGACTGCGAAACTGGCCAGATTCGCGAGCTGACTCTTACTCCGGCCGCGGTGGAAGCCTGTCGCCAGCGGCTGGCGCGCCTGCGCGCGGAACTCCAGGAGTTCTGCAAGCAGCACGAAATTTATTACGCCGCCGCCATCGGCGCCGACTGTTACGATGATTTCCTGACCAAGGAGCTGCCCCGGTTGGGTCTGATTCAGTAGCGATGGGTGTTCTAGCACCGCTCAACCTGCTCTTTCTCCTAAGCCTGGTCGGCTTGGTCCTGATCTATCTGCGCGCCCGGACCCGCTCCACGGTCGAAGTCTCAAGCTTGCTCCTGTTCGACGAAGTCCAAGCTCCCGCCTCCAGCTTTCGCTTCTTGCACCTGGACATCTTCTTTTGGTTGGAAGCCCTGTCGTTGACCGTCTTGAGCTTAGCTTTGGCCGGACTCTTCCTGCGTTTGCGCCCCTCTGCCGGCCAAGGCCATCGCCACGCGCTGATCTTCGATCTGGCGGCCGCGATGAGCGCGGGCGAGGGCTCGCAGACCCGCCTGGACGAGGCTCGTGCTCAGGCTCTGCGGCTGGTCGATAGCGCCGGACCGGCGGACCAATTCAGCGTGGTCGGCTATGCCAGCCAGGCGGTGATGGAAAGTCCCTTCACCAACGATCGAATGGCGATCGCGCGCGCGCTCGACGCGCTGCGCACCGAGGATGTCGCTGCCACGCCCGCGGCTCTGGCCGGCGCGCTGATGCGGGTACGCGAGGCCGACCATATCGATCTGTTCGCGGCGCGCTTGCCCGCTGGAACTCGCTCCTTACTCGACCAGGGCGCGCGCCTGGTTTTTCATCCGATGGGAGCACCGCTGGACAATGCAGCGATCACTGCCTTGGAGCCCGGCACGCCCAACAAGAGCCCGGGCTACTGCGATGTGCGCAATCTGTCCAGTCATCCGATGCTGGTGGCGGTCGGCATCTCGGCCGGCGGCGATCCGGTAGCACGATCGACCATGATCGTGCCGCCCAAGGTCACCGCCATCGTGCCCTTCGGCCCCCTCAAGGTCCCGGGAGTGGTACAAGCTCGCATCCTCAGTCCCGACGGCTTGGCCGCCGACAACGTACGCTACGCTTACGCGATTCCCCAACGCGCGCTCAAAGTAGTCGTACTCTCGCCCGATCCTTCGGTGCGCGACGATCTGGCACGGGTGCTGCGCGCGGTGGCTCCGGCCGCGCAGGTTATGGCCGGCGACGCCGCTAAGTTGACACCTCAGGACCTCAGCGGTTTCACCAGCAGCCGACCCGATTTGCTTATCCTGCATGACAGCGACGAGGTCGCGATTGAGAGCGCCGCCAAGCTTCTGATCTTTCCACACTCCGGCACCAATGTGCGGGTACGCGGGACTTTGGCCGCAAGCCAACTTGACGATCGACTCGACCTCGGACCGCTGACTCGGCCGCTGGATCTCGGGCCCACGCGTGAACTCAGCCTGCCAGACTGGATGGACACATTGGCGCGCGGCACCGGCCCGCAAAGCAGCGTGGTTCTAACCTTGGCGGCGCGCGGTAGCGGTCCCAAAGGTCGGTTGGGCGTAATCGCTTTCGATATCCGCGGCCATCGGCTGATGAATCCCGACATGCTCGACACCCTGGTCCTGACCGTGGATCTGATAAAGGCCTTGACCGCGCCCAGGGATGTGCGAGTGGTGGCGACCGGGACTTATGTGACGATTCCGGCCACCGTCGCGGCCCACGTGCGCGCGCCCGACGGCAGCACTTTTACCTTGCAGCCCGGCTATGGCGATCGCGTCCGCCTGCTGCCACTGCACGCCGGTCCGTACGAGGTGACGCTGGGTGCACGCAAGGAACTGATATTAGCCAACTACTTTGACGCCCGCGAGTCGGACCTCAGCGTCGGCGCCCAGGGCTTGGCCAGCGGCGGATTGGGAACGCAACCCGCGACCGCTTTCGCCCCGGTGGCACCGGCCCTGCCGATGCGCCCCATTGGCGTGTGGTTATTGGCCTGCGCCCTGCTCGCCATACTGTTAGAAAGCGCGCTGCTGGCCCGGCGCGCGATGCAGGGAGGAGCCCAAATTGTTTGAACGGCCATTGTTGCTCTGGCTCCTGCTTCTAAGCCCGTTGGTGGTGCTGCCAGGCTGGTTAAACCGCAGCAGCGGGCGGCCTTGGGCTCAGCTTACCGCCACGGTTCTGCGGCTGGCTTGCTTTGTGGTCCTGGTGGTGGCGCTGGCCGGCCCGACCACGCAAACGCTGACCCGCGCCCATCACTTGACGGTAATTGCGCTGCTGGATAGGTCGCGCTCGATCGCTCCCGATCAGAGCCGCTGGATGGAAGAGCGGGTGGCGGACCTGCGCGCCGCGCTGGGCCCGCATGACCAATTGGAAGTGATGGGCTTTGGGCGCAACGCGCAGCTCGTTAACCGCACCACCGGCGCTCCTAACGCCCCGATCGACCGTGGCGGCACCGATATCGCCGCCGCCCTGGGTGCCGCCGCCAGCGTCTTTCCTCCAGACAACCAAAAAAAGCTGCTACTGCTCAGTGACGGCAACCAGACCCAGGGCAGCGCCAGCGACGAGTTGCCTGAACTAGTCGATCAGGGGGTTCAGGTTTATACCGCGGCACCGCCTCCCTCGCAGCGCCAGCGCATCGCAATCGACTCGTTAGACGCGCCCAACCCAGTTCGCGCCCATCTCAATTTTGCTCTGCAACTGGCGATCGATAGCGACGTGCCCACTGCGCTCGAGGCCCAGATCACGCTCTCCCACGAGAAAACCGTGGTTGGGAGCTATCCCATCCGGCTCACTCCAGGCCTGAATCGGTACGAAATTCCCATGCATCTGGACCAGCCCGGGGCCCACCTGCTGGCCGTGCGCCTAAGCGCGCCGGCCGGATTGGAAGTAATCAACCCGAGCGCCGAGATGGTAGCCTCGGTAGTCCCGCCGCCGCGTGTCCTGATTGCCTCGGCCGATGTCCCTGTCAGCCTAACCACCGCGCTCAAGCTGCGCGATTACACGGTGGATGAAACCACCCCCGAGCGATTGCCTACCAGCGCCGAAGATTATCTGGCCTATCAGGCCGTGATCGTCGATGACGCCAGTGCCAAATCGTTACCGACGGCGGCACAGAGCGCGCTCAGTCACTATGTTGCCGACTTCGGTGGCGGTCTGATTGTGACCGGCAGCGCGCTGCGCGATCAGGGTTTCAAGAACAGCCCGTTGGAAAAGATTTTGCCGATCAAGTTCGTGCCCCAGCCTCCGCCGCCCAGCCGCGCGCCGATGGGCGTCTACTTGTGCATCGATCGCTCGAATTCGATGAGCTACAACTCGCGCTATCCTTCCATTCGCGACGGCGAGCGCATCCGTTATGCCAAGGAAGCGGCAATCGCGCTGCTCAATCAGTTGGACGATAGCGACTACGTGGGTGTAATCGCCTTCGATTCGCAACCCTACGTGCTCTCGCGCCTGCATCGGGTGGGTAACGATCGCATCGGGCTGATTCAGAAAATTATGCGGCTGGAGCCCGGCGGCGGCACCGATTTTCTGGAAGCAATGCAAATTGCGGCGGGCGATCTGATTCAAAGCGGACTGCCAGTGCGCCAAATAATCCTGCTTACCGACGGCGATACCAATCGCCAATACCACGACCACGACCAGCTCATGTATGACTTGGCGCAGCAACACCTGCCGGTCTCCACGGTCAGGATCGGCCCCGACCTGGAGAATCTGCGGCTGTTGCAGGACTTCGCTGAGATGACCGGAGGTACCTTCTACCGTGTGGACGATATTGAAAAGCTGCCCCAGCTTTTCATTCGACTAAGCCGACAGGCGATTGCCTCGCAGCATCAAACCAAGATCAAGGAAGATTCCACCAGCCCAATCCTCAAAGGCATCCCCGCCCAGCAGGTCCCCTCGCTAGATTTTTACAGCGCCACTCAGCCTAAAGAGGACGCCAGCGTGCCGCTGTCGATTCAGCGCGGCGATCAGACCACGCCTCTGCTGGTGGCTTGGCAATATGGGTTGGGCCGCAGTGCGATCGTCGCCGCCGATCCGGATTCGCTGACCACCGTGCCGTGGACCCAGTGGGATCATTACGCGCAATTGTGGTCGCAGATTGTTTCTTGGACGATGCGCGAGGGTGAGTCGGGCACGATGGACCTAAAGGTCATCCACAACGATGACGGTTCGGTCCGCATCCAAGCCCAGGGCGCAACCGCCAACAGCACTAGCAATCTGGTCTGCCGAATCACGGGACCCAACGGCAGCAATCTGGAAGTGCCGATGACTCCGCGCTCCGACAATCAGTATCGTGCCGACGCGATCACCTTGCCCCCGGGCAAGTACAACGCCACGCTTTGGCGCAAAAGTGGTGATAAGGAGCAGATGCTGACCTCGATCGGCTTTGGGGTAACTACCCATCAAGCCCCCGATCTGGATGAGCTACGCCTGCGTCCCCCCAACCTGACCTTGTTGCGCCGACTGGCGCGGGGAACTAGCGGAGCTTATGCCGCCTCAGCCCAAACCTTGTTGAAAGTAACTGGGCGCGAGGTGCCGGTGACACGGCCGCTGACCCCCTTGCTGATTCCAGTGATTATCCTCTTGCTGCTCGGCGAAGTCTTCGTGCGCCGCTGCCTGATATAAGGATTGGCGCGCCAATCCGCGACGCGGCCAGACCGCTCCATTGGCCGCGAGAGGGCCGCGGCGCTTAAAGCTTTACTTGCCGCGGCCCCGCGACGGGCGCAGAATCAATCGCCTTTAATCAGGCGATAGGAGTCGCTGTCGAAGTGCTGGGTGGAAAATTCGATTAAGCGAGCCTCTTCCAAAGCTTCCATTTGATGGACCAGCCCGCGCGGCACATCCATGCATTGACCAGGCAGCATCTCGAACTCCTCGATCACAGTCTCTTCGGGCGAACGCTTCACCCTGACCTTCAGCCGGCCCGAGAGCAGGTAGAAGGATTCTGCCTTGAGCTTATGGAAATGGAATGAGCAACGCTTGCCTTGCGCAATTTCGAGGATTTTACCGCAATACTCCTTGCCGTTGGCGATCCACAGCTCTCGCCCCCAGCCTTTGGGCTCGATGTGGACCGGTTCGCGCGTATAACCCATGTAGCCAGCTCCCTGCTCCCGAGTCGGATCGATCGACCCTAACCAGTTCAACCAAGCAAGGCAACTATTTGACGGCCCCCACGGGCGTCACTCCGAAACCCTTCTACCAGCGATTCATACCGGCGCCACGGCGGCGCGCGGTTGCGGAGCTGGGGTGATTCGAAACCCGGCAGGAGGCAGGTGAAGCGCGTTTTCCGCCGCGGCAGAGCCGGGACCGACCCGCCCGGCGGGTCGGTCCCGGCTCTGCCCTTAACTCACCAGCGAATGCCAGTCGGCGTTGCCCACTAGATTACCAGCAGCCGCCCGAATCTGCTCATAGGAAATTGCGCCGGCCAGACCCAAGGTAGGTTTACCCGCCCCGTATTCGCGTGCCGCTTGGAGCAACGCTTCACGTGCCTTCACCACCATTTCATCGCTGGAGCACAAACTCTGCTTCAGCAGATTTTGAATCCGACCCTGAGACTGGGGTAGGACGATATCATCCAGAAGCGAAGGGGTTCTGGGGACGGTCGCCTGTCCGGCGGCATGCCACAGCTCTGCCGCACCTGTCGCGGCGGCGAAGTTATCGGGGTCACGATCCAAGATTCCCAGCGCCCGCAACTGGGCCTGAGCCAACGGACCGGTCGGGTTGGCCACAATCAGCCATAGGACACATTGCTCGTCATCGACCGGGACGACCCCGGCCACCACGCTAACTTCCTCCTCGGGCAAAAAAGTGTACCAGGGAAAGGCCCATTCGCTAATCCGGGCCCGGCGCGAGCCGTCACTCTGCGAGCGTACCGCCACCGCGCGATAGCCGTAGGGTCGCGCCTCAACGTCGATAAGCGGCGGATTGTCGCTCAGCGCGGAGCTGGCGCCGGAAGCCAGGGCGGTGGCCACTTCGGTGCGAGCGGGGTCGAGCAGCAGTTCCAAAGCCTGCAACCAATGGCAACCCAGGCGGCCGGAGATGGCGGTAACTTGCGTGGCCGGCAGGTTGACGAACGAAAAGTTGGGAAACGGCGCGGGTTGCTCACCTTTGCCCAACCACACCCAAACCACTCCGGCAGCTTCCCGCACCGGGTAATGGTTGACCCGCACCTTGGCAGCAAATTCAACCCGCCGTTGCGGCGGCTCGGATGGGACTTCGACTACTTTGCCCGAGACATCGATTTTCCAGCCATGAAAGATGCAGGTAAGGGCGTTATCCTCGTTGCGCGCCAAAGCCAGCGAAGTGCAGCGATGAGGACAACCCTCGTCGAAAAAGCCCACGCGTCCGTCGGTGGCGCGGAAGGCCACGTAATTTTCACCAAACAGGCGAACGCGCGCGGGAGCACCGTCCGCTTCCAGTTTGGCACCTCGCACGGCCGGAACCCAGTACTGGCGCAACATTGCACCCATCGCCGTTCCTGTGGTGGTCCCAAGCAACAGATCGCTATCTTCGCGCGTCATCAAAAAATCTCCCCATTCTCCTGAGAGCTGGCGGCTTGAGCGGATTGGTCTCCACCCGCTTCAACTATGATCTGTCTGTATCAAACTCGGTAGCACTAGACCATATATCAAACCGCCCCAACGCCTACTTGGCCCAGCCCGCGCCACCGACCACAATAGGGATCTCCATGAGTGACGGCTCCCAGCAAACCGACGCAACACGGCCGCGGGAGCCGGCACCGGTATTAGCCAAAGCCTCGGTGTGGGTGGCTTTGCGCCATCGCCTGTTCCTGGCTTTGTCGATTGCCTCGCTGGTTTCCAACGTCGGCACCTGGATGCAAAACATCGGCGCCGCTTGGCTTATGACCTCGCTAGCGCCCTCGCCGCTGATGGTGGCGTTGATTCAGACCGCGTCCAACCTACCCATTCTTCTGCTTGCGCTCCCGGCTGGAGCTTACGCCGATATACTCAATCGGCGCTGGCTGCTGATCGCTTGCCAAAGCTGGATGGCTATCGCTGCCGGCGTGCTGGGTTGGCTCACGATCACGGGCCACATGACCGCTTGGCTGCTGCTCTTGTTCAGCCTGCTGATGGGAATCGGCGTAGCGATGAATCTGCCGGTGTGGCAGGCAATCGTGCCCGAATTGGTGCCACGTCAAGATCTGCCGCCTGCAATTACGCTCAACTCGATGAATTTCAACGCTGCCCGCGCGATCGGTCCGGCCTTGGGCGGACTGGTGGTTGCGTGGGCCGGCGCCGGCCTGACTTTTATCCTCAACGCGCTCTCGTTCCTGGCTGTAATCGGGGTCCTCTACGGCTGGAAGCGGCCCAACCTGCCCAGCCGCTTGCCCAACGAGCGGGTAATGGGCGCCATTCGCGCGGGGGTGCGCTATACCCGTTTCAGCTTTGCCCTGCGCGCCGTGATGTGGCGCACCGCTGGGTTTGTGATCGGCGGCAGCGCGATCTGGGCGGTGATTCCATTGGTGGCACGCTTTCGCCTGGGAATGGGCGCGGCGGGCTTCGGCATCCTGGTGGGCTGCTTCGGTAGCGGTGCGATCGTCACCGGCATGTTTCTGCCTCGGCTCAATCAAAGCTTCTCGCGCAACGCGATTGCGATGGGCACGGTAGCCGGAATGGGCGTGCTGATGGCGATCCTAGCCGCCGTGCGCAATGTCCCGTTGGCGTGCCTACTAATGGCGATGATCGGCGGCACCTGGACCGTCTCTTTTTCAGTGCTTAACGTATGCGCCCAATTGGCGGTGCCCAACTGGGTCATGGGACGAGCGCTATCCATCTATAACCTCGTGGTCCAGGGTGGGCTGGCCGCTGGCAGCCTGCTGTGGGGCGGGCTGGCCGAACGCACCGGTGTACCCTTGGCAATGATGTTGGCGGGCGCCTCGATGGTGGCGAGCCTGCTGCTGGCCTTACGCTATCGCCTACCTCCCGACGTCGATCCGACGATGGAGCCCGCACCCCGTCGCGCCATGCCCCAGACCGCGCTGGAGATCGCTCCCGATAGCGGGCCGGTCCTGGTAACGGTTGAATACCGGATCGATCCCGCGCAGGCGGCCGAGTTTGAACGGGCGATGGAGGCGATGCGGGTGGTGCGCTCGCGTGATGGCGCCACCGCTTGGGGGCTGTTCTTCGACACCTCCGACCCGACACGCTTTATCGAACATTTCCTGGTTGACTCTTGGATCGAGCACGTGCGTCAGCATGAGCGCGGCATCGCCGGTGATTTAGCAGTGGAAGCGCGCGTGCTGGCCTTTCATGTGGGCCCCAACCCTCCCCTCATTTCCCATTTGTTGGCCGCCAGAGCCGGGCACGAGACGCCGAAATCCGCCGCCTTGAACGAGACCTCTGCCGGCGATGGGCAGTCCGGTCAGGAGAGGATGCTGTCGGGCTTGAACCCCAAGGCTGGAGGCTCGTGCGCCACCTGATTATGCTGCGGGCAGGAGCGGCATAATGGTTAGAATCGGCACTTCGGGCTTCAGCTACAAGGAGTGGTGCGGCAGCTTCTACCCGCCGCGTACGCCGGGCTCGCGGATGCTTTCCTTCTACGGCCAGCGACTGGCAACGGTGGAAATTAACTATACCTTTAGGGCAATGCCGCGGCCGCAGATGCTGGCCGGGTGGGCCCAACAGACGCCCGCGAATTTCCGCTTCGCGCTCAAGGCGCCGCAGCGCATCACCCATATCGCGCGCCTGCGTGGCGTTGGGGCTGAGTTAGAACACTTCGCCGCGGTCGCTCAGAGTCTCGAATCACGCCTGGGCCCCAGCCTGTTTCAACTGCCGCCCACGATGAAGGCGGACGTGCCGTTGTTGGCACAATTTGTCACGCAACTGAGCTCCACGCTGCCCGCAGCCTTCGAATTTCGCCATCCCTCCTGGTTGCAGGATGTTGTCTTCGCCACCCTCAAGGAGGCAGGCTGCGCGCTCTGCATCGCGCAGAGCGACAGCTTCGAAACTCCGGTCGTCAAAACCGCCGATTTCGCCTATCTGCGCCTGCGCCGCGAGAGCTACAGTGATGAGGAATTGCGGCGCTGGGCGCAGCAACTCGCGGCCCTTGACCAATCCGGCGACGTCTACGTCTACCTCAAACATGAAGTGCAGGCGCCGGCCCTGGCACAACGGCTGAGCGCTTTGGTCCAGGCGCAACTCTCATGATTTTGCCCACAGGAACCTACCGCCTGGAAACCCGCGAGCACGACCGACTGGTCGCTCTCGAGACCGGAACTATTTCCACCACCCACCTCTCCGGGGCCCGGCACGCCGCCGCGAGCGCGGATAATCGCTACGAGGCCGAGGCTGACCTGGACGAGAGCGCGCAGGTCCAAGCCCTCGCCCTGCGTTACGTGCGCGGCCCTTTCGAGCGCAGCGCCCGCTATGAGCTGGGACCCGAACTGATGCGAGGGGTGCTCAAGGTGCTGGCTGGCCATCAAGCGGTCGAGGTTAAGCTGGGACGCTTTCGCGAGGTGGACGGTGGGCTGTTGATTTTCAAGGCCCTGCTGATTGCCCACGCACGCGCGCGCGGGCAGCGGCGATGGACCGGGCGGGTCGCGATTATCGACCCGGCCACGTTACTGGCCAAGTCGATCAAGCAAACCCTCTATCAGACCGACGCCGCGGGCCTGGAATGGGTTCTGGAACCGGCTTTGGGCGAGCGCGAGGTGCTGCGCATCGATTCGCGCGGATGGCTGCTCAGCCACGCCACCCAGCAGGGGCTGCACACCGCGGCGCTATAAAGGTTCATCGCGATGCCCGCGGGCGAGGAACCGCTTGCCCGCGCCAGCTCCTCCGTGGCCGCCGCCGCGTATCGAACGTTTCTGCGTTCGCTATTGGATTCCTCCCCTATTTGAGCACGCCTTGTTCCCGGTAGTAGCGGGCGGCGCCGGGATGAAGCGGTGCGTGGGTCTCGGGTGCGTGGCGGATGCTGTAGAAGATGTCCTCGGCCGCCCAATGATGGGCGCTGCTTTCGTTCAGAGCCTTGGCGAGCCGGTAGACCAGGTCGTTGGGCAGGTCCTGGTTGATGATCATCACGTAACCGGGATCGGTCACCGTCAGGCACGGCTCCTTCTGGCCGCGCAAGGTGCCCGGCGGCAGCGTCACCGCGGGCGCGCAGTACTCGCGTTCGATACGCTCGGCGATATCGCGGTCGAGCGTAAGCATAGCCCAGTCGGCCATCTGTGCGGCAAACGCCGCGGGGCCGCGCGCGGTATTCTCGCGCATGATGGCGTTGGAACGCCCCTGGACCAAAAGCGGCACCGAATCGGGAAACGAGGTCTGGAGACTACCACCCCAGGCCACGATGTCACGGTAGAGTTCAACTCCGTAGTGCCGCAGATAGACTTCGGTAATCTGGCCGGCCACGTAGTCGGCCTCGCCGACCTGGATGTCGAGCTTCGGTTTTTTTTGCGCGATGTCGGCGAAGGAACGGATACCGAGATCGGCTCGGACCATGTTGAAGAAATGATGGCCGGGACGGAGCATGAGCCCCAGCCCGCGCACGGCCAGACCGTCGCCGTTTTTGTACAGTCCCAGCCCCTTCGCCGCCTGCGCCGCCGCGATCGCCAAGGTCATGGAGATATCGGCGTCACCGCGCACGACACGCCGAACCGTATCGCTGGCATCCTTGCCGTGGCGCGCCATCTCGACTTCGAAACCGGCGTTGCGAAAGGCTTGTCCCGCCCAGTTGAGCGCGAGCCACCAATTGCCACCGCCCTCGATACTGGAAAGCCTGATCTTTTCCGCCATCGCTATTCTCCTCTCGCCCCGACCTGTGGTGGGTGTGTCGCACCTCTGAGCCTAGGTGTTATATCTAGCCGCTGATGCTTGGCCGAGGGCCTGCCTTCAAGCGTAACCGAGTGAGGCTGATGCGGTAGAGTCCACTGCGGGCTGGCTGCCGCTGGTGCCATCCCGCAGTGAACCAAACAGGCTAGGCGGCGCGGCCGAAACCTTCCTTCAAGACCATGTAATGGGCGCCCTTTGAAATAGCGGGCAGACGCGCTGCGATCCGCTCCCAGTTTTCGCCCTCGTCGCGGCTGTAATAGACGCTGCCGTCAGTATCGCCCAGAAACAGCGCGGATCTATCGGCGCAGGCCTCCAGCGTCATCGCCTCGAAATTGGCCTTCAACGGCTGCGGCAGGCCATGCATTATCAGCTCCCAGCTCTGGCCGCCGTCGCGGCTGCGGGCCACCGCGGGATCCGCGTTCTTACTCTTCATCCAGGTACCGGGGTTGTGGCGGGCGCCAGCGAGGAACATAAGGCTGTCGCGCCCAGGATGGTATACCAGCGGGTCAGGATAGCCGATCCGGGAGATCCGGTCGGCGTCATTGCTCCAAGTTGCTCCGGCGTCCAGGCTGTGAAAAAACCCGAAGCCGGTCGGCATGAACATCTCGCGCGGGTTGGAGGGCCGGATGATCAGCCGATGCGCATCACCCTCGGAAGCCTTGAGGATACCGGCTGGACCAAGCAAGTCCTGCCAGGTCGCGCCGCCGTCCGTGCTTCTCAGCAATTCTCCCTGTTCCACGCACGCATAGATACAGTCGGGATCGTAAGGGTCAATGTTGATGACTTTGACGTGCGCCACGTGGGGCGGGGCGGGGAAGTTCCATTCCTTAAGATTGGGCACCGATCTCATCGAGGAGAGTTCACGCCAACTGGCGCCCAAATCAGTGCTCACGAAAAGATGAGCAGGCTCGGTCCCGGTGTAGATTTTTACTCCTGCGCCCGATTTCGCGTACGCCAAGGAGTAAACATTTAGCGAGCTGAGTCCCTGGTTGCAAAAACTCCAGCTTCTTGCCGAATCACGGCTGACCGCGACGCCACCGTTGTGAGTACCGGCGAACAGCGCGCCGCTCGAGGGCTCAATCATCAGCGAGCACACGTGGTAGCCCTTAAGCGAATCACGTGCCACCCGCCATGAGCCGTCGACACCGTCCCGGGCGAGCAAAAACACACCGTCGGCGGTTCCCACGAACAACTCGTTGGAGGCAACGCTGGAACTGTAAATCGCCTCCCCGGAGTGCGACAAACAAATTGCCATGGTTTCAGCTCCTTGAGCGATCCTGTACTTATTAAATTTGCTGTTCTCGCCACTACCTCTAGCGAAATTCGAGGCAGGCGGTAAAGGGCGATGGGCCGACGAACGACCGCGCCGTCGCGATCCGCGCCGCGAAGGCTTGAAAAATCAATGGTGTTGGAAAAATTGCTATCGGCTCAACTGGGGTCATTAGCCGGCCAAGGCCTTGGCTTCGGCTGCCATTACTTGTGGTTTAACTTGCACACTGTCGTAGATCCGGCGCTGGCGGCCACTGGGCCCGATTAGAAACACTGTCAAGGTATGAGCGATAGTACCATCGGGAGCTTCGGTGCGTCGCACTCCGAAGCCCTTGAGGGCCGCATCGATGGTGGCTGGTGAACCGGTCAGAAACAGCCATCCCCGGCGATTGGCGTTGAACTTTTCCGCGAAAGATTTCAGCGCGGCCGGATTGTCGCGTGCCGGATCCAAGGAAAAAGAGATGATGCGGACCTTGGTTCCTAGCGCGCTCCCCAGGCGGTCGGCCACCCGCGCCATCTTCGCGGTCAGAACTTCACACGGTCCCGGGCACGAAGTGTAGATGAAATCGACCAACGCCGGCTCGCCTTTGAGCGAACTGAGCACGACTTTGGCACCGCTTTGATCGGTTAAGGCGATCGATGGCAGGCAGTTGGCGTTGCTGACCGCGTCATAGGCCCCTGCCGGCGGCGGCTTGTTGCAAGCCACTAGTCCCAGGAGTGCCAGCGCAACCAGTAATTCAACTCTGCAGCGATTCACAACCCGCGTGCTGCCCGCCGACAGCGACTAGATTAGCCTACGCGAGGGCAATCATGCGGATCAAGCGGCAATCCGATCACGCGGCATCTTGCAATCGCCCTCGAACACCGCGCCCTCGTGCAAAATTAGCTTGGGCGTGCGTAGCGTTCCTTGGGCTCGCGCGCTCGCCAATAATTCGACCATCTGATGGGCGACCACCTCGCCATTGAGCGTGCCTGCCACCACCAGCCGATCAGCGATCAGCTTGGCGTTGACCACCGCACTCTCCGCCACCACGATCTCCTTGCCACTGATCTCGCCTTCGATTTCGCCCTCCAGCCGAACACTGGAGCTAAACTGAAGCTTCCCGTTGATTTTGGCGCCCTTACCGATCCGCGACTCGGACTCCTCGCTCGCCATTGACTTTGCCTCTTAGAGATTATCGGTGAGTTTCGCGGCTGAGTCCGCGCTTGCCAATCATAATGCATGCAGGAAGAGGTAAAATAAAGAGAGACAAAGTTCCGAGCTCACTCTCCCGCTTGCCCGTGAGAATCGCTATTTTTCTCGCTTTTGCGTTCGCCGGTCCATAAATATTCGTGCGGTTCGTAAGGCTCATTGGCTCGCATCACCCAAGTCCGCAGCGGATCCGCGCTGTCATTGATCATGGCAAAATGGCTGTCAAACCCTGGCAGCGGCGCCAGAATGTGTAGAACATCGAGCACGGCTGCGGCATGGCGTGCCTGCAGGAAGCTATCGCAGGTCAACGATTTGACCGCAACCTGGGTTCGAGGCTGCCAAGAATAGATCTGGTAATCACCAGCCCAAGCCGGCGTCCCGGCAGCCAACACAAAGATCGCGACAAAAATTCTCTTCTTCATGCAAAGTTTCTCAAAAGTCCGCTGCCAAGGACAATTTAGGGTCCGGTGGAGTCTGGAGGCGCAGGCTGGGTTTTTATGACACGATTTTGCTGAATTTCCTATACGCTAACGACCCAGTTTGACACAGTTAGGCGTTTGCCAGCCCGACTGGAGAGAGCATTCGAAACCTCGAAATGACGGTGCCAGGCTGCTGGGCAGAGCCGCTTTCAGCGGTCAATAGCCACCAGCGGGCAGCCAAGTTGGACAAACGTGCTGGGAGCCAGGGAGTAATCGCACGGCGGCTCGCCGGTTTTCGCTCAGGACAAATCTGGAGCTTAAGCCGGCAGGGGTAGCAGCAACGACAACTCTTTGGCTGAATAAGCTTGGGGGCCGACCAAGTCGGCCCCCTCACGTGTCACCCGCCACCACCGCCACCGCCATCGTGCCGGGCAGCTTGGCCCGCCCGGCTTATCGCGATCCCGGGGAAGAGTTGGAAACTTCTCTCCTCTCTGCCCTCACCCAACCACCACCGCCGCTCCACCCGTCCACCCCGCCGGAGTGCCGCCTCGCGCCGCCTTCCCCGGGATCAACCTTGAACCGCGCCCACCAGCCTCAAGAGCAACCGCTGGTCGTGCCGCAGTTATTGCATTTATAACAGGCGCCGTTGCGCACCATGATGCAGCCGCAATCCGGACATGGCGGCGCATCCTGCTGATTCAAAAATGCCTGCCGTGAAGAACTGGCGCGCGCGCCGGCAGCGGTCGCCGCAGGCGGCGCACTACTCAGTCCTTCATCGAGCACCAAGCCAACCTCGTGCTGAGCCTGGACGTCGAGAAACTTGGAGGCCATCCAGCGAAACAGGTAATCGATGATCGACTTGGCGAAAGGAATCTGCCCGTTCTTGGTGAAGCCCGAGGGCTCGAAACGCATATGGGCAAACTTATCGACCAGGAATTGCAACGGCACGCCATACTGCAGGGCATAGGAAATCGCGGTTGCAAACGAGTCCATCAGACCCGAGATAGTCGAGCCCTGTTTGGACATGTTCACGAAGATCTCGCCGGGCGTACCGTCTTCATACAGCCCCACTGTGATGTAGCCTTCGTGGCCGGCGATATCGAATTTGTGAGTGAGCGAACGGCGCTCGTCGGGCAGCTTGCGGCGCGCCGGTCGAGCTGCGTTGGTTTCGGCTGAAGCTGCAGCCGCCGTAGCCGCCGTTTCCTTCTTGCCAGTGTTGAGCGGCTGGGTGCGCTTGGAGCCGTCGCGATAGATTGCCACCGCCTTGACCCCTAAGCGCCAGGCCGTCAAATAAGCTTCGGCAACCTCTTCGACGGTGGCGTCGGCCGGCATATTGACGGTCTTGGAAATCGCTCCCGACAAAAAGGGCTGTACCGCGCCCATCATCCGGATGTGGCCCAGATAATGGATCGAACGCGCGCCCGCGCGCGGAGTAAAGGCGCAGTCGAACACCGGCAGGTCGCGCGCGGCCAGCGCCGGCGCCCCCTCGATAGTCTCGTGCTCGTCGATATACTCGACGATTTCCTGAATTTCCTTGGAATCGTAACCCAAGCGCTTGAGCGCGCGCGGCACCGTGTTGTTGACGATCTTGAGCATTCCGCCGCCAACCAGCTTCTTGTACTTGACCAGCGCAATATCGGGCTCAATCCCGGTGGTATCGCAGTCCATCATGAAAGCGATCGTTCCGGTGGGCGCAATCAGAGTGGCTTGCGAGTTGCGATAGCCCACCACCTGGCCCAACTTGCTGGCCTCGTCCCAGACCTCGCGAGCGGCGCGCTGCAACTCCAGCGGCACATGCGCGCTGTCCAGCTTATAGGCATGACTGCGATGGCGCTCGATCACCTTGAGCATCGGCTCTCGGTTGGGCATGAAGCCCGAAAACGGCCCCATGCTCTCGGCCAGCCGTGCCGATTGGAGATAAGCCTCGCCGGTCAGCAGCGCAGTGAGCGCAGCCGCGTAGCTACGCCCCTGATCCGAGTCGTAGGGCATCCCCAAGGCCATCAGCAGCGCGCCCAGATTGGCGTAGCCCAAGCCCAACTCTCGATAGGCGCGGGCATTTTGCGCGATCTCCTCGGTGGGATAGGAGGAGTTGTCAACCACGATATCCTGGGCGGTAATCAATATATCGACCGCGTGGCGATAGCCCCTAACGTCGAATTCGCCACGCTCGTCCAAAAATTTCAGCAGATTGATCGAGGCCAAGTTGCAGGCCGAGTTATCTAGATGCATGTACTCGCTGCACGGGTTGGAGGCGCTGATCCTGCCGCTGGCTGGACAGGTGTGCCAGGAATTGATGGTGGTGTCGAATTGCATCCCCGGATCGCCGCAAACATGGGCGGCTTCAGCGATCATCCGCATCAAATCGCGCGCGCGATAGGTCTGAGCCGGCGTTCCGTCTTTTACATAGCGGGTCTGCCATTGCCCGTCGTTGACCACCGCCTGCATGAAATCGTCGTCGGCGCGCACCGAGTTGTTGGCGTTTTGGAAGAATACCGAGCCGTACGCCGGCCCATCCAATGAACTGTCGTAGCCGGCCTCAATCAGCGCCCAAGCCTTCTTCTCTTCCTCCATCTTGCACTTGATGAAGTCCTCGATGTCGGGGTGGTTGGCGTCCAAAATGACCATCTTGGCCGCCCGCCGGGTCTTGCCCCCGGATTTGATTACTCCAGCCGAGGCGTCGGCCGCCTTCATAAACGACAGCGGCCCCGAGGCCGTGCCGCCCGAGGACAATTTCTCGCGCGCCGAGCGCAGCGCCGACAGGTTGACACCTGCGCCCGAACCGCCTTTGAAAATCATGCCCTCGTTGCGATACCAGGCCAGAATCGATTCCATGTTGTCCTCGACCCGCAGAATGAAGCAGGCCGAGCATTGCGGCTTGGGTTCGATCCCCACGTTGAAGTACACCGGACTGTTGAAGGAGGCCTTCTGGCGCACCAGCAGATGGGTCAACTCGGCGGCGAAAGTGTCGCGCTCGGCAGCGTCGGCGAAATAGTTCTGCTGCTCGCCCCACCCGGTGATCGTATCAACCACTCGGCCGATCAGTTGGCGGACACTGGTCTCGCGCTTGGGGCTGCCCAGCGGACCGCGGAAGTACTTGGAGACCACCACGTTGGTCGCGGTCTGCGACCAGTTCTTGGGCACCTCGACCTCGCGCTGCTCAAAGACCACCCGTCCGTCTTCGCCCACGATCACCGCCGAGCGCAGATCCCACTCCACTTCGCTCATCGGGTCCACCCCAGGTTTGGTGAACAGCCGCCCCAGGCGGGCGCCGCGGCGATTGGCTGGTTCGCTCCGCTCGCTCAGCCGCTTGTCCGTTATCTGAGCCATCCCCGCCCCTCCTCCTATCTTCTCCACAGCCCCGTCCACAGCATCGCCGATAGCCTCGCCGCCCGCCCGGCACCCAAAAGCGCTTCGTTGCCGAACCTATTCGTCGTCACGAAACTAAAGCGAAGTGTTGTCAACAGCCCGTCCATAATGTGTCCACAGGTATGTGAATGACCCAACATGTTGTGGTTTGCCCTTGGTGTGACTGGTATTTCAAAAAGGCGACGAGATGTCAACTTCTCTTTAGGATCTTTTAAATTTTTCTAGACAATTTCTGCGGCGTAGCCTGGCTTGGCAGCGGGTTGCTGAGCGTGGGTCCAGCCCTTGTTAGTCTATCACATGCGGTCGGCGCGGTTTTTCCCCTTCCGCCAAAGAGCAAAATGCTTTAGCGTCGAGTGGCTGCGGATGAAAATGGCTGCCCAGCGAAAAAAACAACCCCAGCGCATCGGGGTCGCGCTCACCAGCGTGCTCGACGAATTGGATCGCGACGGCCATTTCGCCCTGTTTCGACTGGTCAAAATCTGGCCCGAAGTAGTGGGCGACGACATCGCGCGCCACACCGAAATAAGCGGACTCAAGTTTCACACCGTGGTGGTCAAGGTCAGCAACGCGATGTGGATTCAGGAGCTCAGCATGATGAGCCGCCAAATCCTGCGCCAGCTAATAGCGCGGCTGGGCGATGACTCGGTGCGCGATCTACGCTTCGTCAAGGGCGCGCTCAGCCGCCGCCACGCGCCCAAACCAAGTCCGCCTCGCCTGGTGCGCCGCTCGGTGGCGCTGCCCGAGCTCAAGGATCCGCAACTGAGAGCGGCCTTCGACAGCCTGATCGAAGCCTGGGGCCGCTCCCCCCGCTAAGCGGACAAATCGCGCGATTGTGAGGGTTGCCCATGGACAGTCGCGCAGCTACGCAACCATCGCTTTATCGCCAAGCCGCGCTGAAACCTGCCGCCTGGGTAAAATAACTAGCACTGCGTCGCATAGATAAGCTGACTTCGCCCGCGCGTGGCGCTGAACGCGGCCACACAAATCTCACAGCGTGGCACCTCAGACGCGGGCGGTCAGGCAACCGACGCCGTCCTTATTGCGCCTCGCCCGCCCCGACAGATCGCCGCTCGCTACGATGTAAGCGCTTGGCTTGCGCGCTACGTCTATGAGGGCGATAGGTGGCCCCGCAATCGTCGCGGCCACCGCGCATTACCTATGAGCGCAGAGGCGATTCACGTTCTCAATCGGCTGGCCTTCGGTCCGGCGCCTGGTGACTTGAGCAGGGTGCAGCAGCTGTCGATCGACGGCTATATTCGCCAGCAGCTCCGCCCCCAGACCATCCCGGTCCCCCAAGCTTTCTCCGAGCGCGTGCGCTCCTGGCCCACACTCTATCTGACCCCGGTGGAGTTGTTCGCGCAGTATGGCCCGCCGCGAAAAGCGCCGGGCGCGCCGAAGGATCCGCTCGCGATGAAAGCGGCGCGCCAGCGCGCTCGGGTAATTATGCAAGAAGGCGTGCAGGCACGCCTTTATCGCGCCATCCGGGGACCACGCCAACTCCAGGAAGTGATGACTGATTTCTGGTTCAATCACTTCAATGTCTTTGCGGGCAAGGGGCTGGATTACCTGTGGACCGTTTCGTACGAGCAGGAAGCGATTCGGCCGCACACCCTGGGGCGCTTTCGCGACCTTCTGGGCGCCACCGCCAAGCATCCCGCGATGCTTTTTTTCCTGGATAACTGGCTCAACACCGGTCCCGGCACACCTGGGGCACGCGGCCGTTTCGACGGGCTCAACGAGAACTACGCCCGCGAAGTAATGGAGCTGCACACGCTGGGGGTCAATGGCGGCTACAGCCAGCGCGACGTAACCGAGCTCGCGCGGATCTTCACTGGCTGGGGATTGGTCAAGCGCGGCGCTGCGGGCTTCCAGCGCCGGCGGACACGGCGGGCGAATGGTCCCTTCTTTCCCTTCTTCAGAGCACCCTTCACCCCGCCCCCGCCCGTAACCGACGAGATCTCGCCCACTGGCTTTTTCTTCGATGCCAGCCGTCACGACTTCGGCGACAAGCAGTTCTTGGGACACACCATTGGCGGCCGCGGAATCAGCGAAGGCGAGGAGGCCCTGGATATCCTAGCCCGCCATCCGGCCACCGCCCGCCATCTGAGCTTTCAGCTCGCGCAGCTTTTCGTCGCCGACCAGCCGCCACCAGCACTGGTCGCGCGTCTAGCCGAGAGTTACCAGGAGAGCGACGGTCACATTGGCACCGTCCTGGCAACGCTCTTCGCCAGTCGTGAGTTTCGGGACCCGGCTTGCTACGGCGCCAAATTCAAGACTCCCTACCAATACGTGGTCTCGGCGGTACGCGCGCTGGGGATCGACCCGCGCAATGTGCAGCCGCTGGCCGGTACGCTGTTCCTGTTGGGTATGCCGCTTTATGGCTGCCCAACCCCTGACGGCTACAAGAACACGCAGGAGGCGTGGCTCACTCCCGACGGCCTGATGCGTCGGCTCAGCTTCGCCACCGCCTTGGGCACCGGCCATCTGCCCTTGGACCAAGCACCTGGCTTTACGCGTCCGCAGCCGCTCAAGTTGGCGATGGCCGATTCGGGGCCTGCGCGAGCGCCGACGATGCCGGCGCCGGACCGCGATAACTTGGCGCGCACCCTGGGCAATCGCTTCAGCCATTCGACCGCACAGGCGGTATTCGCCGCCCCAGCGCAATTACAGAGCGCGCTTATCCTGGGCAGTCCGGAGTTTATGCGCCGCTAATCATTGGAGGCCTCGGCGATGGAAAGACGGGAATTTCTACGTAACGCCTTGATGCTAGGGGCAGGCGGCGTGCTCTTGCTCGGACCCGGGGCCTGGGCGGCGCGCGCGGCAACCTCGGGGGCGGGCCAGTCGCCGCGGCTGGTGGTAATCTTCCTGCGCGGCGCGGTCGATGGCCTGAACGTGGTGGTGCCGCACGGGGAGAGCATCTATTACGAGCTGCGGCCCACTATCGCGGTCCCCGCCAGCCAAGTGCTCGATCTCGACGGCCACTTCGGGCTTCCCCCGGCGCTGGCAGGGCTGATGCCGCTGTGGCGCGAGCGCAGCCTGGCCTTTGTCGAAGCCTGCGGGTCACCCGATCCCACGCGCTCACATTTCGACGCCCAGGATTACATGGAAACCGGCACACCTGGAGTCAAGACTACCTCCACCGGCTGGATGAACCGGGTCCTAACCGAATTGCCCGCGCCGCACTCACCTACTCAGGCGCTCAATCTGGGGCCCACTCCGCCACGCATCCTGGCGGGTCCGCAGCCGGTCGCTAACCTCGCTACCGGCCGCGCTGCCGCGCAGCCAATCGCGCTGGACCGACCACTGGTCAACAGCTCCTTCGCCCGCATGTACGCAGGACGCGATCCCCTCAGTGCGGCCTTTCAGGAAGGGGTTGCGGCGCGCCGCCGCCTGCTGGCAGAACTTCAGCAGGACATGACGGTGGCGGCCGGCGGAGCGCCCTTGCCCAATCAGGGCTTTGCCCAGGACGCCACCCGGTTGGGGCGGCTCATGCGGCGCGATCCGAGTATCCGGCTGGCTTTTGTCGCTTTGGCTGGCTGGGACACCCATGTCAACCAAGGCGCCGCCGGCGGTCAGCTCGCCAACCATCTGCGTCCCCTGAGCGAAGGGCTGCTCTCACTGATTGGCGCGATGGGTTCAACTTACCACGAAACCGTGATTGTGGTGATTTCGGAGTTCGGCCGCACCGTGCATGAAAATGGCAACGGCGGCACAGACCACGGCCATGCTAACGTAATGTGGGTGATGGGCGGGCCGGTGCGGGGCGGCAAAGTTTACGGCACTTGGCCCGGGCTGGCCCCTGAACAGCTCTACCAGGGGCGCGATCTGGCAGTCACCACCGACTTTCGCGCACCGCTATCGTCGATCCTGAGCACGCATCTGAAACTTTCCGACCACGCGCTGGGGCAAATTTTCCCCGCTTACCGTGGCCGAGGCCCTCAATTGTTGGCTGCCTGAGCCGACTAATCTGTATTTGCGCCGGGATTTAGCGGAAATCGTTAAGCTTGGCGTCCATTTCTCGCAGCTTGGCCAGCTTCTGATCGGTTGGCACCAATACCTTGGCAGCCTTGATCGGATTGCTGCTGGGCAACTCGCCGTTGATCTTCTCGATCGCTTCCTGGGCCAGATGACGCACCATCGGCGAGGGATCCTCGGTGGCGGCAGTCGAGAGCACGTCGATCGCGCTGGGATCGCCGATTTCGCCCAGGGCATAAATCGCGGTCCCTCGGCTCCGCTCGTCGTTGGTCTCGTTGACGTATTCGATAATTGGCTTGGCCCCGCGCGAGTCACCGATTCGACCTAGGGCGGCGGCGACGTGCAGTTTGACCGCCGGCTCCACTGAACGCAAAAACAGCAGTTGGCTGAGCAAGGGCACCGCGTCGTGGACTTGCCGCGCCCCCAACATATCAATAGCTTTTATCTTCACCCGCGCGTCTGGATCGGAGAGCGCTTGCAGCAGCAGTACGTTGGCTTGCGGATCCTTAATGTCGCGCAGCTTGCGCAGCGCTTCCACTCGGACTTTGGGATCGACATCGTTGAGGCCGCGCTGGGCGGCTCTCATCTGCTGTTCGATATCGGCGTGACTGCCTGTGCTGCCCCCATTGGCACCGCCGAACACCCCGCCCATCGGGGCTATCTGGGGCAAGGCCGCCGCCTGCCCCGCCATATTGGCTTGCGCCGCGGCTATCACGGGCAGGGCGATCAATCCGAATGCGCCGATTGCTGCTGCGAACAGCCGCGGTTTAAACATCGTCACTACCTCCGGCCCAAAAAACTCATCGCAGGTGGCACAGATCATCGATGATAGGCTTAGGAAATGCAACCTCGGGCTAACGCCCGCAGACGGCGCGGCTCACCGTGGCTGGGCGCGCTCGCTTTGGGACTACTGGCAGGACCGCTACTGTGGGCGGCCAGCTCGCCCAATCTTCCTGCCGGCCTGATAATTCCCGCCTACCACCCGGGCAAGGTGCAGTTTCATCCCGGCGATGAGCTGCGTTATCGGGTTAGCTGGATGGGCTTGCCAGTGGCGTTGGCCCGAGTGACGTTAAGCAACGAACCCGCGCGCGCGGGGAGCTGGGCGGGAGATGTCTGGGTCACTACCAATCCGGTAATTGCAGTGTTTTACCAGTTTCGCGCCCATTTGCACGAAGTGCTGGAGGCAGAGGAGCTGACCACCCATCTGCTAACGATTAAACAACGCGAGAACCGCCGCACCAGCGAGTACGTGGTGCATTTCGAGCCACGGGAGGGAGTGGTGGAAGCCAGCCGCCATACCTCGCACGGCACGGAAACCAAGCGCTTTGTGGCCCGCCATCCGGTCGGACCTATTGCCGGCGCCTTGCTGGCGCTCTCCCAGCCCTTGGCGGCAGGCGACAACCTTACCTTCGACGTCTTTGTCGGCACCAATCGCTACGTGTTCGATTTCGCCGTGCGCGGGCGCGAAACCTTGGCCACCGACCAAGGCGATAACTTGGCCACTTTGAAAGTCTTACCTAACCTGCGATACATCTCGGCGGGCCGCGACCATTATCGGGTCGAGCAGGTGGTGGTTTGGCTGACCGCCGATTCGCGCCACATTCCGGTGCGTATCATGGCCGACACTTTCGTGGGCCGGCTCTACGTCGACCTGGCCGGGATCGGCCCGGACGGAACCTAGGCGGCGCAATGATCCAATCGCACCCCCTAATCCGCGCCTTCGTGGCCTTGCGTCTGGAGCCGGCAGCGGCGAGCGCGGTGGCAGCCTTCCAAACCGAATTGCGTCTGCTGTCGGCTGAGGTGGCTTGGACCCGAGCGACCAATTTCCATGTCACCGTGCGTTTTCTAGGCAACCAGGTTGCACCCGCGCTGCTGGCCGCGCTCACTCCGGGCTTGGCCGCGATTGCCGCTCGCACCCCGCCCTTCACGATCGAGATCCGCGGCACCGGCAGCTTCCCCTCAACCCGCCCGCGTGTCCTATGGGTCGGTATACGCAGCGATCCCCTAAAGGCCTTGGCGGCCGAAGTCGAGGCTTCGGTCCGCGCCGCAGGATTTCCGCCGGCCGCTCCCTTGGTGCCCCATCTAACCCTGGGGCGGATGCGGGGCGGCTCTCGCCTGGGAGGCGAGCTGGGGCCGGCGCTGCGCCGGGCAGCGGATCGATGCTTGAGCACTTCGGCTATCGACCGGCTCGTCCTATATCAGAGCCGGCTGGGGGCCGGGGGAGCGACCTACCTCCCACTGCATGAATTTGCGCTGGAGGGTGGACCTGGGGACAAACCCTGATGCACGCGATGTCAGAGTGCCAAAGGACCGGGCCTGGGCGACATTTGCACGCGACGCGGAAAGAGTTTGATTGCTCACCCCCCCGGACCACGAGAAATAAAGGGAGGGAACGCAGGCGGTGGAGACTTTTTGCGCGGCCAACTAGCGCCCTGGCCACCATTTTGTGCAAAGATGTGGCAACTTAAACTGGCCGGCCGCAATTTCAGTGCTGGCCGATACGCGCGGAGTGCCCCCGTGGCTCAAGATATACGAAGCAAGGCCCTGGAACTGGCGCTGAGTCAGATCGAAAAGCAGTACGGCAAGGGCTCGATCATGAAGCTGGGCGAAGACGCAATCGAACGCGATATTGCGGTTATTTCTACCGGCTCGCTCAGCCTTGACTTGGCCCTGGGGGTCGGTGGTCTGCCGCGCGGGCGAGTGGTGGAAATTTATGGCCCGGAGTCCTCGGGCAAGACCACCCTGGCCTTGGAATGTATCGCGGAGGCGCAGAAGCTAGGCGGGATTGGCGCCTTTATCGATGCCGAGCACGCCTTGGACGTAAGCTATGCGCGCAAGCTTGGGGTCAAGGTCGAGGACCTGCTGATCTCACAGCCCGACAACGGCGAGCAGGCGCTGGAGATTGCCGAAACCCTGGTCCAGTCGGGCGCGATTGACGTGCTGGTGATTGATTCGGTGGCGGCGCTGGTGCCACGGGCTGAAATCGAAGGCGAGATGGGCGAGCCGCAGATGGGTCTGCAGGCTCGTCTGATGTCTCAAGCGTTGCGCAAGCTGACCTCGATTATCGCCCGCTCGCGCACCATCGTGGTCTTCATCAACCAGATCCGGATGAAGATCGGCGTCATGTTCGGCAATCCGGAGACTACCACCGGCGGCAACGCGCTTAAGTTCTATGCCTCGCTGCGAATCGATATCCGGCGCATCGGCACGATCAAAAATGGTAATGACGTGATCGGGTCGCGCACCAAGGTCAAGGTGGTCAAAAACAAAGTCGCGCCCCCTTTTCGCGAGGCCGAATTCGATATCCTCTACGGCTCGGGCATCTCCAAGGAAGGCGAGTTGGTCGATATCGCGGCCGAACACAACATTATCGAGAAGCTGGGCGCCTGGTATTCCTACGGCGGCGAGCGGATAGGTCAGGGGCGCGAGAACGCGCGCGAGTTCCTTAAGGCCAATCCCGCGCTGGCGGCCCAAGTCGAGGCCCAGGTCCGCGAAAAATTGACCCCCAAGGCCGAAGCCAACACAGACTCATCCAACCCGCCCGACGGCGTCGCCGCGCCCAAGCGTAAGCCCGGCGACTAAGCCCGGCGCCGCCGGCCCCTACTATCAACTTCCGCCGCGCCGATCGGCTACAATATTGCTGCCATGCATTGGACCACAGACGCTATCCGCCAGTCCTTCCTGGATTTTTTCGCCCGCCACGGCCATCGGATCGAGCCCTCGGCTCCGCTGATCCCCAAAGGCGATCCTACCCTGCTGTTCACCAACGCCGGGATGGTGCCCTTCAAAGACTATTTCCTGGGGCTGCGCACGCCGCCGGTGCGCCGAGTGGCGGATTGTCAGAAATGCCTACGCATTTCCGGTAAACACAACGATCTCGAGGCGGTAGGCCGCGATACCTACCACCACACCTTCTTCGAGATGCTGGGCAACTGGTCCTTTGGTGATTACTACAAGGCCGAGGCAATCGCCTTCCATTGGGAGTTGGTCACCAAGGTCTGGGGGCTTAAGCCGGAGCGCTTGTGGGCTACGGTCTACACGAGCGATGAAGAGGCCTATGAGGCTTGGCGCGCGCTGCGGGTGTTGCCCGCCGAGCGCATCTTGCGCTTTGGCGAGGCCGACAACTTCTGGGAGATGGGCGAGACCGGGCCCTGCGGCCCATGCTCGGAGATTCATATCGACCGCGGCGGCGCCGCGTGCGATGGCCGCGGCCATCAGGGCCAGCCCTGCGCGGTCAACGTCGAGGGCTGCGCGCGCTTCATCGAACTAGCCAACCTGGTCTTCATCCAGTACAACCGCGACGCCCAGGGCGTGCTCACCCCGCTGCCGATGACCCACGTCGATACGGGGACCGGGCTGGAGCGGGTCGCGGCAGTACTGCAAAGCGAGGAAGTCGGCCACACGCTGGGCAACTACGATATCGACCTCTTCCAAATCGTCATCGGGCGCATTGCCCAACTCGTTGACGCTCAGGGCTCCGGCGCGACATACGGACAGGGGCCAGATCTGGACATCTCGTATCGTGCGATCGCCGATCACTCTCGCGCGGTGGCGTTTCTGGCAGCAGAGGGTCTTCGTCCCGGCAAGAACGGGCAAGAATACGTTCTTCGGCGGCTGATTCGTCGCGCATCATGGCATGGACGCCGCTTGGGGCTACACACGGCGTTCTTAAGCGAGGTCTGTGAGACCGTGGTTGATGCGATGGGGCGCGCTTATCCCGAGCTCGTTAGCCACCAGGCGACTATCCGTGAGGTGGTATCGGCAGAAGAAGAGCAGTTCAGCACTGTTGTCGAGGCCGGCCTTAAAAGGATCCGTGATTTCTTCACGCCGCCCCCTCCAGGCTCGGCTTTTTCCATCGGCGGCCGCACACTCCCTGGCAATCTCGCGTTCGAACTGCACGACACCTACGGTTTTCCGATCGACCTTACCCAAGCGGTGTGCCGGGACTATAGCGGGACAGTCGACCTAGCGGGCTTCGAGCAGCTAATGGAACAGCAGCGGGCCCGCGCCCGCGGCGCGCGCAAGGAAAACACCGACGCCCCCGAGTTGCGTCTTACGGGCGAGATCAGGTCGCGCTTCGTGGGTTATCACGATCTGAGCGGCGAATCCGAGGTGCTGGCCGTTCACGAGGGCGAGCAGGGCCGGATTGAGCTGGTGACGGCAGAAACCCCCTTTTATCCCGAGGGCGGCGGTCAGGTCGGCGATCGCGGCGTGATCAGCGGTCCCGGCGGCGCGCAAATCGAAGTGCTGCAGACTCGCAAGGCCGACGGCGCGATCGTCCACGTGGGCGTGCTGCGCGCCGGCAACGGACGCGAGTTCGCGCCTGGTGTAGCGATCAGGCTCGCGGTTGACAAGGCTTGGCGCACGGCCGCGATGCTCAATCATTCGGCCACTCACATCCTGCATTCCGCGCTGCGCGAACGGCTGGGAACCTCGGTCCATCAGGCCGGCTCCTACGTGGGACCGGAGCGGATGCGTTTTGACTTTAGCCATACTGGCGCGGTCTCGTCCGTCGATTTGCAGGAAATAGAAGCGGAGGTCAACCAGCGCATTCGCGCCGATGCGCCCGTGACGGTGGAAGAAATGGCGTACCCCGACGCCCTGGCGTCGGGCGCCCTGGCCTTTTTCGGCGACAAGTACGGCGATCGAGTTCGCGTGGTGCGGATGGGCGACTTTTCGGTGGAGCTGTGCGGCGGCACGCACGTCGCACGTACCGGTGAAATTGGTCTATTCAAGCTGACGGGGGAAAGCGGCGTGGCCGCCGGCGTGCGCCGCATCGAAGCCCAGACCGGCGCCGGCGCCTTGGAAACCGTGCGCCGGCGCGAAGCACTGCTACGAGAGATTGGAGAGCAGTTGCGCGCGCCCGACGAGGCCGCTCTGGAACGCTTGCAGCGGCTGCTCGCGCACGAAAAGGAGCTGGAACGCAAGCTGCGCTCGCTAGAAGCCAAGCTGGCCGCCGGCACCGCCACCGCGCCCGCTCAGGAGCAAGTGCGCGAGCTTAACGGCATCAAGCTGGTAACCCGCAAGCTGATCGGCGTGGAAGCGGCTGCTTTGCGTCCGCTCGCCGATCAACTCCGCCAGCAATTGGGCTCGGCGGTGGTAGTGCTGGGATCGGTGATGGAGGACAAGGTGGCACTGCTAGCGGCGGTCACGCCCGACCTCACCAGTCGGGTCAAGGCAGGCGATCTGATCAAGCATCTAGCCCCCATGGTGGGCGGCTCGGGTGGCGGCCGGGCGGATTTCGCCCAGGCCGGTGGCCATCTGCCCGCCAAGCTCGACCAGGCCCTAGACGAGGCCGGCGCATGGCTGGGCCGGCGCTGAGCCAGTATCGCTTTGCCTATGAAGGGGTTAAAGTCAAGTTGTGTTCTGGTGCGTTAGTAAGTTGGAGTAAGGGGCGGCCGCGCAGACGCGACTGCCGGCAATATTAAAGGAGGACGACTACCGCCATTTCACAAACAGTTAACGAGGATTTCCTAGAGCTTCACTTCGACGATCAGCGCCTGTTCAGCGATCTGTTGGGGCAAAATGACGCCCACGTTCGCACCATCGAACAGGGGCTGGAAGTTAGCATCGGGGTTGGCGGCAACGCGCTGAAAGTCGGCGGCCAGCCGGCTCAGCAAGCCTTGGCGAGCAAGCTCTTAAGCGAGCTTTACGAATTGCTCAAGGGCGGCTACCCGATTTACCCCAGCGACGTTGACTATTCGCTGCGCATCCTGCGCAGCGACCGCAATGCCTCCTTGCGCGATATCTTCCTGGACACCGTTTACATCTCCGCCCACAAGCGCATCATCACCCCCAAGAGCATCCATCAGAAGCTCTACATCGACGCGATGCGGACCCACGATGTGGTCTTCGGCATCGGCCCCGCCGGCACCGGCAAGACTTACCTAGCGATGGCGATGGCACTGGCGGCGCTGATGAAAAACCAAGTCACCCGGATGGTTCTATGCCGGCCGGCGGTGGAAGCAGGCGAGCGGCTGGGCTTTTTACCCGGCGATCTGGCGGAGAAGGTCAACCCCTATCTGCGCCCGCTCTACGATGCGCTGCATGACATGGTTGATTACGATCGTGCGCGCCGGATGCTGGAGCGCGGCACGATCGAGGTAGCGCCGCTGGCTTTCATGCGGGGGCGCACCCTGAACGATTCCTTCATCATCCTGGACGAGGCCCAAAACACCACCTCCGAGCAAATGAAAATGTTCTTGACCCGCTTGGGCTACAATTCCAAAGCGGTCATCACCGGCGATATCACCCAAATCGATTTGCCCAGCGGCAAATTATCGGGACTTAAGGAAGCGCGCACTGTGCTGAGCGATACCCACGGCATCAGTTTCGTCTACTTCGACGAGCGCGACGTGGTTCGCCATCGCTTGGTGCAGGCGATTATCACCGCTTACGAGTCGGCCAGCGGCGAGTCGGCCGTACCTCTCAACGGCAACCGCTTCAATCCCTGAGGTGAAGGTCCAGGTTACCTGCGAACTGGCCGCCGGGCGCGGCCTGGCTGGCGCGGTGGGCGCCGATGCGCGCCGCCTGCTGCGCGAATATCGGCTGCGCGCGGCGGAATTGTCTTTAGTGCTGACCGGCGACTTGGCTATCCGCGCGCTCAATCAGCGCTTCCGCCAGCACGATCGTGCCACCGACGTGCTTTCTTTTCCCCAGTTCGATGACCCCTTGACCATCGGCCGCGCAAAGCAAGGCAGTACACCGTTGCCCTTGGGCGATATCGTTATCTCGCTGGAGACGGCCGCCCGCCAAGCACGCCGGATGGACCTTCCACTGGCGGAGCGGCTACGAATGCTGCTCGTGCATGGCTTCCTGCATCTGCTCGGCTTCGATCACGAGCGCTCACGGCGCGAGGCCCGCTTGATGTTCGGGCGCGAGCGCGAGCTGCTTGCGCTGCTGGCCGCCACGCCGCTTGCTAGAGTCGGTGCGCGCTCATGACTACCCTCTCGGCGCTGCCCCATCCCCGCCAATGGCTGATGCATTTTACGCGCGCCTCGACCGTTGCCAGCGCGCTGGATAATCTGGAAGCGATCCTGCAGGAGGGGCGCATTCGCGCCAGCGGCCGCATGATCGCCGGCCGCCGGCCCGTGGTCTGTCTGTTCGACCTGAGCCTGGAGCAAGTGGGCCAACTGCTCGAGCCCCGGGCCCGCCGCCGTTATCAACCCTTCGGGATCGCGCTTGACCGCCGTCACGCCTTCGCCCAAGGAGCTCGCCCGGCAATCTATCTGCCCCGGCGCGAGGCATCCCAGTTGCTGGCGGCCGAACAGCAATGGCGGGTGGTTGGATTGGAATTGAGCGGAGCCAAAAGTGTGGATTGGACGTTCGAGCACGAATGGCGCATTCCAGGCGATCTCTGTTTTACCTCCACTCAGGCCTTGGCCCTGGTGGAAAGCTGGCACGATGTCGATGTTATTTACCAGCGTTTTGCCGGCCGACCCCCATGCGCGGGCGTCCTGCCGCTTAACGCGTTGACCCCTCCCGCATGAATCCCCCGAGCGTGTTAACTCGAATCGCGCTGGCCGTGCTGAGCGGGGCGTTGCTGGCGCTTGCCTTTCCCAAGTTCGACCTCAACCTGTTGGCCTGGATCGGGCTGATTCCGCTCTTCCTTGCGCTGGAGGGACAGCCGTTGCCGCGGGTATTCGGTTATTCGCTGGTGCAGGGACTGGCGTTGTTCATCGGCGGTCTGTACTGGGCGGTCATCCCACTTCACAGCTTTGCCGGCACTTCACTGCTGGTAGCGATCGGACCGATGCTGTTGCTCGCGCTGGTCGAGGCACTTTATTCCACCGTCGCGCTGACGGTGGCAGCCTTTATTAACCGTCGCCTGCACCTGCCCTGGCTGCTGACGCTGCCGATTACTTGGACCGCGGCAGAATGGCTGCGCAGCTTCTTTCCCGTCGGCTTTCCCTGGAACCTGCTTGGCTACACGGCCTATCGCAATCTAAGTTTGATTCAATTCGCCGAATTCACCGGCGTCTATGGCATCTCGGCCCTTATCGTTTTTTTCAACGCGGTCATCTATACCGTCCTCACCGCTCCCCCCAGAGCTCATCGCGTAAAGGTGTGGGCACTCTCGGTGCTGACCACGCTG
>Ga0070737_10000761_pt1 | contig 59176 bp, 54 predicted proteins | sample Coa_R1_10_FD_66438 | JGI IMG/M metagenome (GOLD analysis project Ga0070737, IMG submission 66438) | Surface soil microbial communities from Centralia Pennsylvania, which are recovering from an underground coalmine fire - Coalmine... | ecosystem: Environmental > Terrestrial > Soil > Unclassified... | reverse complement strand
TGGAGCCTTTCCAAGCTGGCCGAGTTCTTGGTGGCTGAGGGGGTGGTCGACGACATCAGCCACGAAGGTCTGCGGACGCTCCTCCGAGAGGAGGGCGTCTCGTTTCAAGTGATCAAGACCTGGAAGACCTCGACCGATCCGGACTTCGAGGAGAAGAAGAACCGCGTCCTCCATCTCTACGACATCGCCGACGGCAAGGTGAAGCCCAAGCGGGGCGACCCAAGGGTCGTCATCTGCATGGACAAGTTCGGACCGCTCAACCTCCTGCCCCGGCCCGGCAAGCAGTGGGCACCCGATCGCAAAGGGCGAGACGTCGTCGGCGCCCCATCGGCGCCGACGCCGGGCCACCTACACCCGCACCAAAGGCGTCCGGCACCTCCTGGCCGCCTACGACCTCGGTCAGGACAAGCTCTACGGGCACGTGAAGACGAAGAAGGACCGCACCACCTTCTTGGCCTTCTGCCGCTACCTGCGCACCCTCTACCCGCCGACCGTGCGCATCGGAATCGTCCTCGACAACTTCAGCCCTCACCTCTCGACGAAACGAGACCAGCGGGTCGGCGAGTGGGCGGCCGCCACCAACGTCGAGCTCGCCTACGTGCCGACCAACGCCAGCTGGCTCAACCGCATCGAGGCCCAGTTCCAGGCGCTGCGCTACTTCGCCCTCGACGGCACGGACCACCGCTCACACGAAGAGCAGAACTCGATGATCCGTCGCTACATCGCCTGGCGCAACCGCCACGCTCAGGACGAAAGACTCCGTGAACTGGTAAAACGCGCAAACGTTGCCTGATGCGGCACTAGCCGTCCAGGCGTTCGATCACGGTGGCGTTGGCCATGCCGTGGCCGATGCACATGGTCTGGAGCCCGTAGCGCCCACCCGCGTCCTCGAGGGCATGGAGCATGGTGGTCATCAGCCGGGCACCCGTGGCCCCGAGGGGATGCCCCAGGGCGATGGCGCCCCCCCTGGGGTTTAGCTTGGCCCGGGGCACGCCGGTCTCGGCCATCCAGGCCATGGGGACGCTGGCGAAGGCCTCATTCACCTCGTAGTGGTCGATGTCGTCGAGGTCCAGCCCGGTCCGCTTGAGCACCCGGTAGGTGGCCTCGATGACCCCGTCGAGCTGGAGCACCGGGTCGGAGCCCACCGTGAGGGAGTGCACCAGCCGGGCCCGGGGGCGAAGCCCCAGCTCAGATGCCTTGCGGCGCGACATGACCAGCACGCCGGCGGCCCCGTCGCTCATCTGGCTGGAGTTGCCCGCGGTGATCCGGCCGTCGGGAACGAAGGCTGGCCGCAGGCGCCCCAGAGCCTCTGCCGAGGTGCCGGGCCGGGGACCCTCGTCGGCCTCCAGGTCCACCCTCGTGCCGCCCTCCCCCTCGGTGTGGACGGGAACAGTCTCGGCCGAGAAGTTCCCCTTCTCGCTTGCCTCCACCGCCCGCAGGTGGCTCTCCAGGGAGAACTCGTCAAGCTCCTCTCGGGACAGGCCCCACTTGTCGGCCATCATCTCGGCCGAGTGGCCCTGGGGGACGAGGCGGAAGCGGGGACGCATGCGGTCGCTGAAGCGCACCCCGTCCGAGCTCATGGGGACCCGGCTCATGCTCTCGACCCCGCAGGCCAGCACGGCATCGAGGTCACCGCACCGAATGGCCTGGGCGGCCTGCTGGACGGCCTGGTCACTGGAGGCACACATGCGGTTGACGGTCATGGCCGGGACCTCTACGGGCAGGCCGGCGAGGAGGCCAACCTGGCGGCCCAGGTTCCAGCCCTGCTCACCCACGGGAGTGGAGCACCCCAGGACCAGGTCATCCAGGACGGCACCGTCAACGCCGACGCGCTCCAGGAGCTCGGAGACGAGGAGCGCTCCCAGGTCGTCGGGCCGCACCCCGGCCAGGGACCCTCCCCGCTTGCCTATGGGCGTTCGGGCGGCGGCGACGATGACCGCCTCGTGGGGGTTGGTCATGCGCTTTGGACCGGTCTCGCAACGGCCCCGTTACCGCCGGCTGGTGTCGCTAGCGCTTGGCTCGCCTCAGTCCGTCGGCCTGGGCGGCCACCTCGTCCCGGTAGCAGCGATCCGGTTGGGTCCGCTCGTAGGCGGCCATGCCGGGCAAGTGGTAGAGGCCGCTGCGCAGCTTGGCCTTGATGGGGTGGGAGGGAGGGCAGCCGCCACCGGCAGGCTCGACCCAGGACGGTCCCGCCCCCGCCCCCGGGGCAACCGCCTCGCCCCCCGGGGTAGCCGCCTCGCCCCCCGCCCCCGGGGCAACCGCCGCGCCCACCTCTCCAGGCATTTCCGGCTCCGCTGGCCCGGGACCAACTCCCCCTCCGCCGATCCCTCCGGCGATCGCCGCCTCATCCTCCACCCTGGCATCCGGCGTGGCCCCCACCGTCGCCGGTCCGGGGACAGGAGGCCAATCCTGGGCCCTCGGCCGGACCAGCCGGTCCAGCTGGGACCGGCGGAGCCGGAACCACTTGATCGCTCCGGTCACGAGGGCCGCCGCGGCCGCGGCCAGGAGGCCCACTCGCATCGAACGGCGCAGGGTGCCCACCAGCTGCCACCGTAGTCAGCCGGGCCAGCCCGGGGTGGTGATGGGAGGGGCGGGCCTCCCCTCAGCGGCCAGGGGCCATGTCGGCCCGCGGCAAGACCGGCGTCTTTAGACGGTCATGATCTCGGCGGTGTCCTGGTAGCCGGGGGGCATGCCCTCCTCCACGGCCTGCACAGCCGCCAGGTCGGCCTCGTCGGCCATCTCATCCATGCCGATGGGCCCGTCGGGGCGCCCGGCCAGGAACTGGCGGATGATGCGGTTGCTGCTCTGGCACATGGCCGCCTTCGAATCGAACTGGACCAGGTTCGACCTGAACAGGATCCCCATGTAATCCGCTACCCGCATGACCGAGGGAATGTTGTGGGTGATGATGAAGAAGGTGGCTCCGGTCTCCTGCTGTGCCGTTCTCACGATGTTGTCCAGGTAGGCGACACGCACGGGATCGAGACCGGAGTCCGGCTCGTCGAACAGGATGATCTCCGGCTCCATCACCATGGCCCGGGCCAGCCCGGCCCGCTTCTTCATGCCTCCGGAGATCTCGCCAGGCAGCTTGTTCAGGTGGTCGGCCAGCCCCACGAGCTCCGCGTTCTCCATGACCAGGCGGTGGATCTCCTTCTCGCTCTTGCGCGTGTGCTCCCGCAGCGGAAAGGCGATGTTGTCGTAGACGGACATGGAGCCGAAGAGGGCTCCGTCCTGGAAGAGGACCCCGAACTTGCGTCGAACTCTGTAGAGCTGGCGATCGGTCATGTGGGTGATCTCGTCGCCATCCACCCAGATCTCGCCCCGGTCAGGCTTGAGCAGGCCCAGGATGTTCTTGAGCAGGACCGACTTGCCGGTTCCCGACGGGCCCATGATGGCGGTTATGTGGCCCTTGGGCACGTCGAAGGTGATGTCGGAGAGGACCGTGTGCGAGCCGAAGGTCTTGGTTACCCCCCGCAACGAGATGATCGGCTCGGGCGGTGGCGTCCAGACCAGGACGGGTTGCTGAGCGGTCGAGGTCACCTGACCCACCTCCTTAGGAGAGCTCGTTGACAGACTAGCCCGATCAGCGGGGTCACCGAGATTCCTGGACGGGTCCGCCCGGAGGGAGCGGGCCCGCCGCCCTACGGGCCCGCCGCCCTACGGGCCCGCCGCCATACGGACGCGCCTGGCCCGAGGGGCGAAAGCCCCAGGCGAGCCCCCGGCCACCCGAGCTCCCGGTCCGGAAACGTTGTTGGAGGCGGACATCTCCCCGCCAGCGAACCTTGGCTGGCATCAGCGATCTAGTTATGTCATACTAGATAGAAGTGTCTGACGCCGCTGCCGCCTGGCTGGGGACCAGACTGGCCGCCGACCCCGCGGGGACCGGGCGGCCCCAGGCGGTGCGCGCCGGGAACCAAGCAGCCCGGCCTATGGGTGCCAGGGAGCAGAGCCCCGAGGGGGTGCCCTTCAGCAGGCAACCACCCCCGGGAGCCCGGGGGGGCATGCGCCGGGACCAGGGGGGCCTGAGCCGGGACTGGGCGCCCCTGCGCCGGGACCGGGGAGGCCTGCGCTGCGACCGGGGGGGCCAGCCCGTTAGCGCCGGCTGCCGCCGGCGCTTGCAGCCGGGAGGGGGGGACCAGTGGCCGTAGCCATGTCCGGGCTGGGCAGGGTGCGGAGGCTGTTCGACGAGACAGGGCGGATGTTCGCCCTCTCGTTCGAGGCGGTGCGCCTCATACCCAAGCGGCCGTTCCCCTATGGGGAGTTCATCGAGCAGTGCTGGTTCTTGGTGAAGGTGAGCACGCTGCCCGTGGTCCTCGTCTCCATACCCTTCGGGATCGTCATCGCCTTGGAGGTGGGAGGCCTCATCCAGCAGGTGGGGGCCAGCACCCAGATCGGGGCCGCCATGGTGCTGGCCGTGGTGCGTGAGCAGGCCCCGATAGCCACCGCCCTCATCATCGCCGGCGCCGGCGGGTCAGCCATCTGCGCCGACCTGGGGTCCCGGCGCATCAGGGACGAGATCTCGGCCATGGAGGTGATGGCCGTCAACCCCGTCCAAAGGCTCATCCTGCCCCGGTTGCTCGCCTCCACCCTGGTGGCGGTCCTGCTTCTCGCCATCACCATGCTCTCGGGACTGGCGGGAGGGCTGTTCTTCTCCGAGATCGTGCTCCACGTGAGCCGGGCCAGCTTCTTCTCCTCGTTCAACGTCCTGGCCCAGCTCGCCGACCTCTGGCTGTCGCTCTTCAAGGCCTTCCTGTTCGGCTTCCTGGCAGCCACCGTCGCCAACTACAAGGGTTTCTACAGCAAGGGGGGTGCCAAGGGGGTGGGCGACGCCGTCAACCAGGCTGTCGTGATCACGATCATCCTCCTGTTCTTCGTGAACTTCGTCCTCACCGAGGCCTACTTCAACTTCATCCCGCAAAAGACCCTCTAGGACCATGGCCCTCCGACTGCCCGCTCGCCCCGCCCACCGCCTCCTCAAGCCGGTGCGGGAGACGGGCAACCTGCTCGACCTCATCTACGAGCAGTTCGCCTTCTACGCCCGGGTGCTCTCCTCGCTACCGCGGGGCTTCAGGTACCGCAGGGAGATTGTGGCTCTCATCTCCGACATCACGGTGGGACCGGGAGCGCTCGTCATCGGAGGGGGGATGTTCTTCGTGGTCGTGTCCACCTCCTTCTTCACCGGCACCGAGGTGGGCCTGGAGGGCTTCGCCGGCTTGCAGCAGATCGGGGCGCAGGCCTTCGTGGGTGTCATCTCCTCGCTCGCCAACACGAGGGAGATCACCCCCATAGTGGCGGGCATAGCCCTGGCGGCCCAGGTGGGGGCCGGCTACACGGCCCAGATCGGCGCCATGCGGATCTCGGAGGAGATCGACGCCCTCGAGGTGATGGGGGTGGACAGCTTCGCCTACCTGGTGTCGACCCGGGTGATAGCGGCCGTGGTGACCATGATCCCCCTCTACCTGGCTGCCCTCTTTGCCAGCTACATAGCCAGCCGGCTGATCGTCACCGACTTCTTCACCCTCTCCATCGGCCAGTACCAGCACTACTTCCGGCTGTTCCTGCCGCCGATAGACGTCGTCTACTCCTTCGTCAAGGCCCTTGTCTTCGCCGTGATAGTGACCCTGATCCACTGCTACTACGGCTACTACGCCACAGGTGGCCCGGCCGGTGTGGGGGTGGCTGCCGGGCGGGCCATCCGGGCCTCGATCATCTCGGTGGTCGTGGCCAGCATGCTCATGTCGTTCATGTTCTGGGGCGGGACCGGCACCGTGCAGCTGGTGGGGTGAGGTGGCGGTGGCGGGAAGGGTGGCCCGAGCCGGCGGGAGCCGGCAGGCGGTGAGCCTCCTGTGAGGCGGGTACCGCGCTCCCGCCGGTTCGTGGCTGCCTCGGCCATCGTCCTGGCCTTCGTGGTGGGGGCCACGGTGATCCTGCGCACCGCCTACACCTACTGCCCGGGCGGCAGGGTCCTGTCCGCCGTCTTCCCTTCGGCCGGCGAGGGCCTGCTCACCGGCGCCGAGGTGGACTACCGCGGGGTCCAGGTGGGGCGGGTCCAGTCGGTGCAGCTTGTCCGCTCGGGAGAGGCAGACCTGAGGATCAAGCTCGAGAAGGGCTTCAGGGTCCCCGCCAACGCTCGCGCCACCCTCCGGCCCCGCAGCCTGTTCGGCAACGAGTACGTGGCCCTCGACTTCCCCTCGGGACAGGAGCCCCCCTACCTCGGGCCCGGGCAGGCCATCACCTCCACAGGGGTGGCGCCGTCGCTGACGAACCTGATCGCCACGAGCGTCCCGCTCTTCCGCTCCATCCACACGGGCGACCTGGAGACGGTCCTGACCTCTCTCACGGCGGCCCTGAGGGGCGAGGGGACCCGCATCGCCGCCAGCCTCACCGACAACTCGCACCTGTCGGGACTGCTGGCCAACACCATCGAGGCCCAGCTGGCGGCGCTATCGGCCCTGGACCAGTTCAACAGGGCCGTCAACATGGAGGGTCCGACCTTCAACGCCATCTCCAGGAACCTCAACCAGGCCCTCCCTCCGATAGACGCCTCCGAGGGTGCCTTCCAGCACATGCTGGAGAGCTTCCAGCCCCTGCTGACGGACCTCACCCAGCTGATAGAGGACTACCGGCCCTCGATCGACACCCTCCTCACCAAGGGAGCCGACGTGAGCCGGGTCCTCATAGCCAACGCCGCCAACGTCCAAGAGATGGTGTACGGCGAGTACCGCTACGCCTACAAGTTCGCCGGCGCCATCTCCCCCGGGCAGCTTCCCGACGGGTCGCGGATGTTCTACTTCAAGGTCTTCATCGTCTTGAAGCAGGTGAACGACCTGGTGTGCGGACTGCTGTCGCCGCTGGCCGCCTCGCCTCAGGGGGCCGGCCTGGCCAGCGCCTTGCGCCAGGCGGCCAGCCAGGGGACCGGGCTCGACTGCTCCGCCTACCTGTCGGCCCTGCGCCAGGCCCAGGGGAGCCGTCACGGGTCGTCCACCGCCGCGCCGGCTGGCGCTGCGGCCCCGTCGCCGGCCTCGGCACCTGCAGCATCTCCTCCCTCGCCCCGCCAGGTCCTGAAGAGGCTGGCCAGGCGGGTCTGGGGCCAGGTGGGGAAGCCGGAGAGGTCCCTGCCGGAGGGCAATGCCTTGCAGACGGTGCTCGGCAACGTGCTCGGGGGGGTGGGCGGGTGAGGTTGCCCAAGGTCTCGGGGGCCCACGCCCGGCTCACGGCCAAGTTCGCCGTGTTCGCGCTGGTCTGCGTGGCCATCCTCGGCTACATGGCCAAGGAGATCGGCGACATCAGCTTCTTCGCCAGCGAGACCTCCTACCAGGCCCAGCTGTCAGACGCCACCGGCCTGAGCCCCCACGACCAGGTCAAGATCGCCGGGGTCCCGGTGGGCTCGGTGCAGTCGGTCCAGATACAGCACGGCCATGCCCTGGTCGCCTTCACCGTCAGCTCCTCCCACCGGCTGCGGGCCAGCACCGACGTGGGCCTCCAGTGGCGCAACGTGCTGGGCCAGAAGTACTTGTACGTGTACCCGGGCGCGACGGGCCCCTACCTGGCACCAGGTGCGACCATCCCCATGAGCCATGAGGTCCCCGGCGGTGAGATCGGCCAGCTCCTCGACGACCTGGGACCGGTGCTCAAGGCTGTGAACCCCAAGGAGGCCAACGCCTTCGTGGCCGCCATGCTGACCGGCCTCCAGGGCAACCAGGCCAAGGTGGACGACCTCCTCGACCAGGCCGCCGTCCTCTCGACCAGCCTCGGTTCGGTCGACAACCAAGTGGGGGGACTGATCGACAGCTCTGACAAGGTCCTCACCTCCCTGGCGGCTCGCAACGGTGATCTCAAGGCCCTGATCGACCATCTATCGGGGCTCTCCCGGAACCTGGCTGCCCGCAACAGCACGCTGGACACGGCGGTGGTGGATTTCGCCGACCTGGCCAAGAACTTCAGCCGTCTCCTCGAGCAGAACCACGGGAACATCGACGCCATCGTCAACAACCTGCAGACGGTGGCTGATGTGCTGTCCCGCCATACGGCCGACCTGAAGGCCACGATGAGGACGATAGGGAGTGGCTTCGCCCCGTACTTCGAGATCTCCGGGTACGGGCAGTGGTTCCAGATCAGGGGCGTCTACACCTGTCTGGCCGACCAGGCCCAGTGCTTCAACCAGGACCCCCTGGCACAGGCACCGCCACCCCTGGGCCCGGGCGGCTCATCGGGCGGCTCCCCGTCCGGCTCGGCGTCGTCCCCGACGGGTGGCAGCTCTGGGGCCCAGAACCAGGCCGTGAGGAGCATCGTGGACCTTGCTAGCACCGGGAGGGGCTCATGAGGGCCCCCACCACTTTGTCCTTCAGGGCCCGGCTGAGGCGCTGGGTGGGCCGGACAGGGCGAACCGTGGCGGGGGGGCCTGCCCGCCGGGAGACCGTGGCAGTGGCGAGGCCCCGCTGGCACGTCGGCGCCGGGCGCCCCGGCACCGCCCATGGGGGTATCCGGCGGGGGAGCCTACGGCGGGGCCCGGGTTGGGGGCTCCTCACCAAGCCCTTCACCGAGCGCCGGCCGGCGGTAATCGGGGCCGTGGTGGTGGCCACGATCCTGGCCTTCGTGGGGGCCTCGCTGTTCTTGAAGCCCAGCATCTTTGAGGGCAGCTACACCGTGGATGCCATCTTCGCCGATACCGCCGGCATCCAGGCGGGCAGTCCCATAGTGGTGGCAGGGGTGCAGGCCGGGAAGGTCAGCTCCGTGAGCCTCGACCACGGCAAGGTCAAGGTGGCGCTCAGCATCAACGGGGGCGTCCGGCTCCCCAAGGACACATCGGCTGACATCGTGGTGGAGACGGTCCTTGGGACCAAGGCCGTGAGCCTGGATGCCGGACCGGACTGGTCCCGCCCGCTCAGGCCCGGCGACGTCATCACCGACACCTCGACACCAACCGAGCTCCTGGCGCTGTCCAAGACAGGGGCCAAGCTCCTCAACAACTCCAATGCCGCCGACCTCAACCAGCTGCTGGCGGACGTGTCGCAGGTGACCAAGGGCAAGCACGACGAGCTGGTGGCCATCATCCGGGGGCTCAACAAGCTGACCACCACGGTCAACGCCCGCCAGGACCAGGTCAGCCAGCTCATCGACGCCGCCAACACCCTCTCGGCCACCCTGGCCAGCCACCGCCACCAGCTCGTCCAGGTGCTCGACCACCTGAACGTGGTGCTGTCGGGGCTGGCGCAACGGCGGGCGGCCCTGGTCAAGCTCCTGGACTACACGGACAAGATGGCGGCCCAGACCTCCAGCCTGGTGGCCACCAACAAGGCCAAGCTGGACCGGATCCTGGGCCAGCTCCGAACGACCCTGGCCATCGTGGGCCGTCACCAGGTGGACCTGGCTCAGTTCGTGGCCTACCTGGACGAGGCCCTCCAGGGGTTCTCCTCCATCGCCTGGGCGGGCAACCAGCCCGTGCCCTGGGCCAACCAGCTGGTGGTCGCCCCGAGCTACAACGCGGTGATGGGACCCTGTGGGGACGTGGCCCGGGCCCTCGACGTGGTCCTGGGGCCCGACCCGAGACCCTGCAACAAGCGGTACGGCCCGGTGGCCTCCACAGGCCCTTCGCCGTTGCCCTCACCGCCGGCTTCGCCATCGTTCCCGGGGACCACCACAGGGCCGGCGGCGCTGGAGGGCCCGAGTGCTGCCACCACGGGGCCATCACTGCACATGGTGCTCAAGTCCGTGGAGGCACGCTGATGGGCCCTCTCCTCAGGCCTTCTCCTCGGAGGTCCCCCTGGCGGCGCCGGCCGTGGCGCCAACGACTGGCCAGGCGCCGGCCATGGCGCCAACGACTGGCACGGTGCGGGCCCGCCCGGGAACGCCCGGCACGCCTGCCCCTGGCTCCCGCCGCTGCCGGGTTGGCCGTGGCCCTCGTGGCCAGCTCCTGTTCGCTCTTCGGGGGTGGCACCTACACGGTCAGGGCGGAGTTCACCAACGGGCAGGGCCTGTTCCAGGGGATACCGGTGACCGAGCTAGGGGTCAGGATAGGGACGCTCACGAGCGTGGCGGACCGGGGCAAACGGGTGCTGGCCACCATGCAGATCCAGGACAAGTACCCCTTGCCTGCCAGCGCCGATGCCAATGTGATCGGCGAGTCCGTCCTGGGCCAGCGCTACATCCAGTTCACTCCCGCCTATACGGGCGGACCCAAGCTGGCGGGCGGAACGGTCCTGCCCACCTCGCGTACCAGCGTGCCGGTGACCGTCGACCAGCTCCTGTCCGCCTTCGAGCGCTACATGGGCGAGGTCAAGCCGAAGAACGTCTCAAGTGCCGTCACCAACCTGGCCCGGCTCCTCTCCGGCCAGGGAGCTCAGCTCAACAGGCTGCTGCGCAATGCCGCCGGCACGGTGTCCCTGCTCGCCGCCAAGGGCAACGACCTCGGCCGGCTGATGGCCTCCCTGGCCCAGCTCACGGGGACCTTGGACCAGCACGACCAGGCCATCACCCAGCTGATCGACAACTACAACGCTGTCACCGGGGTCCTGTCCGCCAATGGCACCCAGCTGGCAGGCACCATCGACAACCTCAACCAGGCATCCCTCCAGCTGGCCAGCCTGCTCCAGCCCAACCTCCCTGGCCTGAAGAAGGACCTGGCCGTCATCACCACGGCCGGGCGCACCTTGGACCGCAACCTCGGCTACCTGGACGGGGGGTTGCACTACGCCGGCAAGCTCTTCACGGGCTCGGCCCGGGTGTTCGTGCCTTCCCGGGACTGGCTCACCATCAACCTGGACCTCGACTCCGGCACCCAGGCAGCCGTCATCGAGGCCCGTACCAGGGATCTGCTCGCAGGGGTCTGCCGGCGCCTGCTCGCCCACCACTCGGCCGGCCTGTCCCAGTCGACCAAGAAGACCCTGGCCCGGTGCGGCAACCCGGACTCGGGGTTCTTCAACCCGGTACTGGGGCTGGTGCCAAAGCTGTTCCGTGGCAAGCCCATCACCCCCCAGACCATGCTCTCCGAGGGCCTGGGCATGATCCCGGGGCTCTCGGAGCCGACCCGGGGCAAGATCCTCCACCAGGTAGCCCGCGCCGCCGCCCCCGGCCCCTCCAGGCAGGCCACCCGACCGCCCACCTCGTCCACCACCACATCCTCCTCGTCCACCACCACGACGACCAGGCCGAAGGCCAAGCACCGCTCCGCCAGCACCACGACAACCGAGCCTCTTCTGCCGCCCCTTCCGCCTCTCTTCAACGCCCCCGGCTCCGGCACTGGAGGTGGGCTGTGAAGCGCCCCTGCCCGCTGAAGGGGGAGGTCAGCCCGGGGCTCTCGGCCTCTCGGCGTCGGTGGGCCAGGGCCCTGCGCCTGGCGGGCGCCAGCCTCCTAGCCGGCGTGGCCCTGGTGGGGTGCTCGCTGGCAGGAGGGAGCCGGACCGAGACGGTGTCGGCCACCTTCTCGGACATCGGAGACCTCGTCCCGGGGGCTCCCGTCCAGATAGGCGGGGTCAAGGCCGGCCAGGTCACCGGCATCGGGTTGACGAAGGGGAACCAGGCAAGGGTCACCATGTCCATCCCCCGCTCGGCCCACGTTCCGGCGCAGGTGAAGGCCCAGATCGTGAGGCCCACCCTGCTCGGGCAGGACGTGGTGAACCTGGTCCCGCTCACCCACTCTCCCCGAGCCCGCCGCCTCGCCAGCGGCGCCGTGATCCGTGACACCAGCCTGGTGCCCGGCTTGGAGCAGCTCACGCTGGCCGGCAGCCACCTGTTCGGGTCGCTGAGCGCCAACCAGATCTCCCTGATCCTGCACGAGAGCGCCGTTGGGTTTGGGGGAGAGGGGCCGGCCCTGCACGACCTTCTGGCCAACTTCGACCAGGTGATACACGGCTATGCCTCCCGCACCGACCAGATCACCTCGGTCATAAGGGGATTCGACAAGCTCAACACGGCCCTGGCCCCCCACGCCCGGGCCAATGCCACCGCCGTCGTCAACCTGGCCCAGAACGTCAAGGAGCTGCAGGACCAGAGCAATCGCCTGCTCAACCTCCTCGCCAAGCTCAAGAGGTTCTCGGTCCAGCAGGACGGCATCCTCTCCGCCTACCTGCCCCAGATCAACGAGTCCCTGAGCGGCCTCGAATCGGTGACGGCCGACCTCAAGGACAAGCAGCGGGCCCTCGGTCTCCTTCTCCACTACCTGCCCTACCACAACCGGGCCACAGTCTCCGCCACCAGGCAGGACTTCGTGCAGATCCTGCAGGACCTGATCTTCTGCGGTGCGCCAGGCGGAGGCTCCAACCCCGACAGCCCAGCCAACTCCTGCCACTAGCCCATGCTCTCCCGCCGCGTCCTCATCAACCTGGTGCTCTTCCTGGGCGTGGCTTTGGCTCTCATCGCCTACGGGGTGGTGGACCTCCTGGGCAACCCGCTGGCGGCCAGGACGCACATATCGACCGTGGTGCCGGCCTCGGCCGGCCTGGTGCCCCGGCTCACGGTCACCTCCAACGGCATCGAGGTGGGGACCGTCACCGGCGTCAAGCTGGTGAGGGACGGGGTCAGGGTCGAGATGATGCTGAACCCGGGCGTCGAGGTGCCGGACAATGTGACCGCTGCCATCGTCCGGGCCAACCCCTTGGGGGAGCAGGCGGTGGAGCTGAGGCCCAAGTCCGCGCCAGCTCCCCCGCTCCGCAACGGGGCGGTGGTTCCCGCCGCCCCCAACGCCGTCCCCCCCGACGTGGGCAAGGTCATAAGGCTGACCGACAGGATCCTGGCCGCCGTGCCCAAGCACGACCTGGACGTGCTCATCCACCAGCTGGCCCTCACCCTCAACGGCTCGGCCTCGGCGCTGCGCACGCTCACCAACGCCTCGGATCAGTACGCCCGGGAGTTCCTGGCCTACAAGGCGGCCTTCAAGGCGCTCCTGGCCAACTCACCGCCAGTCCTGCGGACCGTGGCCAACGACGGCCCCCAGCTGCGCCAGGCCTTGGCCAACACCGTTGCCCTGACGGCGCTCATCGACCGGCAGAGGTACGACATCGTTGATCTCTTCCACAACGCCGGCCACCTGGCCGATGTGCTGGGGCCGTTCATCCACGAGGAGCGCCCGAACGTGGCCTGCCTCGTCCATGACCTTGCCGACGTCAACGCCAACCTGGACCAGCCGGCCAACCTGTCGGCCCTGCAGACGACGCTGAGCTCGGCCCACATCTTCTTCGGGGCGGTGAACGCCTCTGCCCTCCCCGGGCCCTCCAAGGCCGTGGGGGCAGGGACCGTGGCCAGGGACGACCAGGTGTGGTTGAGGGTGAACCTGCTCGTGCCGCCGGCCTTCCCCCAGGGGCAGCCCTACTACCCCCATCGAGGAGTGGTGCCGACCCTGCCCGGGGCAGGGTGCATAAGCGACTTCGGCCCCGGAGTGGGGCCTGCCACCCAGGCCCATCCCACACCTCCTGCTCCGGGCGGCCGGGTCATCCCTCCTACCCGGGAGGAGGCCCTGGTGCTGGGGCGCCACCTCTACGGCTCCCGGTCCGGGGGCACGCAGCCCACGGCGGCGGACCAGCCCCTCGGTTCGGCGGCCATGGTGGCCGTGGGGCTCCTGGTGCTGGCGGGAGCCCTGGCCATGGGGCTGGCCTCCCCCGTAACCCGGCGCCGGCGGCGGGCCCTCCTGGCCGCCCTGGTCCACGGCGCTGGAGGGACGGGGAGCCTGCGGGGCCGGGGCCTGGGCAACCGCCGACGCGGTGCGGATCGTAGAGACAAGGAGTGCGACCGGTGAAGGAGAGCGGTGTGAGGGTGGTGGGGCAGGGGGCGGAAGCTGGCGAACCGCGGGAGGAAGAGCGCGTCCGCCGGAGGAGCCCGGCCGAGATCGTCCGAGCGGCCCGGGCCCGGGCAGGGTCGTCCGGCCAGGTGGACCGGGTGTCCTCGCCCGCCCCCACCGGCGCCGAAGCGCCACCGGCCCGCGAGCCGGAGACGTCTTGGGAGGTCGACCAGGTCGAGGCCCCGGTGCCGGGTGCGGCGCCGGCGGCCCCGCCGCAGGCTGGAGCTCAGGCCGCCGCCGGGGGCGGCCTGGGCCCAGCCGTCGCCCTGGAGGTGGGTGGGCAAGGCGGTCCCGGCCCCGGGCCGGGGACCACGGGTCCCCGCCCAGGTGCGAGGCCCGCCGGGGCTTCCCCCCGCCGGGTGTCCCCGCCGCGGGCCCGGGTCCTGGCCTCTGTCCTGGCGCTGGCCCTGGCGCTGGCGGTCGCCGCCGCGGTGGTGTTCGGCGTGCTCTGGAGCGGTCAGCATCGTGCTGATGCCAGCCGCCAGGAGGCCGTGAAGACCGCCGAAGACCTGATGCTGGCTCTCACCAACTTCGACGCCTCCACCATCGATCGGGACTTCAAGCGGATCTCCACCTACGCCACGGGCCAGTTCGCCCAGCAACTGCCCCCCACCTTCGGCAACCCCAAGCTGCGAAGGGAGCTGGAGCAGGCCAACGCCAAGAGCCGGGGCCGGGTCCATGCCCTTTACCTCAAGGTGGGCGGCCCCTCCAACCAGGCCTCGGTCTACGTGGTGGTGGACCAGACCTCGGAGTCCAACCGCTACAAGGGCCTGCTGACCGACGTGATACAGGCCAAGGTGGACATGGTGATGACCCCCCGGGGCTGGCGGGTGGACCACCTCTCAGCCATCAACTCCCAGGCCAACCCGGGATCGAGCCCGCTCTTCCAAGCCGAAGCACCTTCCACCAGGGCCAAGAAGCAAGGAGGCTCGGCAAAATAGCCGCCTCCTCCCTCCCCGGGGCTGTCCACTAACGCCTGGTGCCCGTCCCCCCCGCCTGTCGCGCCACGGAGAGGCAAGCCTCCACCAGCACGGGCACGAACCGCTCGGGGTCACTGACGCAGGCTCCGTGGTCGCCATGCACCTCGTGGAGGCTGGCGCCGGGGATGGCCAGGGCCAGGGCCCGCTGGCGCCGGGGAGACACCACGGTGTCGGACGCGGTGACGACGACGGCCGTGGGCACGTTCACCTGGGGGAGCCAGCTCCGGGCGTCAAAGGAACCTATGGCGGACCCGGCCTGGAGGACGGCGGCGGGGTCCCCGCTCACCAGCTCCTCGGTGAGCCAGTCCGAGAGCGGCAGGCCCTCCACCCGCCGGCGGGCGAAGGCGGTGGCGAGCGGCCGGCGCACGATATCGGGAGCCAGCCGGGCGGCTACCGAGAGGCCGAGCAGGCTGGAGTAGAAGAGGCGCTCGGAGGGGTCCTGGCGGGAGAAGCGGGCGGCGGTGGCGCACAGCGCCATCCCCGCCACCAGGCCGGGATGGCGCCTCCAGGTGAGGAGGGCCACGGGGCCCCCCATGGAGTAGCCCACCAGGATGGCCGGGCCCAGGCCCAGGGCCTGGGCCAGGGCGGCCACATCGTCGGCGCAGTCCTCCAGCCGGAAGGGCCGCCGGGACCTGATCCCGCGCCCGTGGCCCCGGTGGTCCATGGCCACCACCCGGAAGTGGTGCCCGAGGGCCTCGTAGCACTGGTACCAGTTGAGGTCGGCGGTCACGGTCCAGCCGTGGAGGAGGATCACGGTGGGAGCGCCCGCTGGCCCGGGCAGCTCGCGGACGAAGGTGCGCCCCCGCCCCCACAGCTCGACATGACGGCCCGGGGGCAGGGGAGGGGCGGCAGCAGGCACGGCTCAGGATGACAGGGAGAGGTACGCCTCGGCCAGCTCGCAGGTGGCCGAGGCGAACCGGGGCCCGATGGCGCCGGCCTCATCGGCTGAGGGGTGGGAGGCCGCCCATCCGAGGAGCGTCAGGCGACGGACCATGATGAATGTGGGGATGGCGGCTTCGGCCTCCCTTGTCACCGGGGCGGCGCGCCGGTAGCCGCCCAGCCAGGAATGGCACAGCTCGGCCACGTCGGGGCGGTCCTCGAGGAAGCTGAGGGTGCAGGCCAGGTCGTAGAGGTACCAGGAGAAGCCGCAGTCATCGAAGTCGATCACGGCCAGCCGGTCACCGTCGAGGAGCAGGTTGGCCAGGCGCATGTCGGCATGGACGAGGCCGAAGCGGTCGGGGCCGGTGCCGAGCTCGGCCAGCCGGGCTGCGGCGACCGCCGCCGCCCGGCCCAGGACGCCGTGCTCTGCCCGCCCCCCGCCCAGGCCGGCCTGCCACGGTCCCCAGCGGGCCCGGGGCCCGAGGCAGGCGGGGACATCCCAGCGGAAGCGCACGAACCCTCGTGGGCGGCGCCAGTGCCGGGAGTGGAGGTGCATGCGGGCGGCCAGCTCGCCCAGGACACCCATCAGCTGGGGGAGCTGGCCGGGGGAGGGGGCCTTCCCGACGAGCCACTCGAAGAGCACGGCCTGGTGACCGCCGGCCCGGGCCACCAGGGTCCCCTCGAGAGTGGGGACGACAGGGGCGGTAGGGATCCCGGCGTCGGCCCGCAGGGCTTGGAGCCAGGCCAGCTCGGACTCGACCGCCCCGGGAGGGTGGTAGCCGGTGCGATGGATGCGCAGGGCCGAGTACCGGCCGGTGGCGGGGTCCTGCACCCGGTAGGTGGCGTTCTCCGACAGGCAGACCAGCTGGAGAGCCGAGTCGGCGGGAAGGCCCCAAGCGGGGAGCGCCATGCGGGCCGAAGCCTCATAGTGGGCCATCAGATGGGCCCGGTCGGACCCCATGGCGGGTCGGCTACTCGCCGATGCTGACGATCTCCACGCTGAGCTTGCCGCCGGGTGCCTCGTACTGCACGGTCTCGCCCGGCTTGCGGCCCACGAGGGCCTGGCCCAGGGGGGAGTTGGGCGAGATCACCGACACTCCGGGCCGACGCTCCTCGATGGAGCCCACCAGGTAGCGCTCCACGTCGTCGTCTCCCTCGTAGCGCAGGGAGACCACCGACCCCGCCGACACGGTGTCGGTCGCCACGTCGTCTTCCACGATCACGGCCGAGGCCAGCATGGACTGGATCTGGCGGATGCGGGCCTCCATCTTGCCCTGCTGGTCCTTGGCGGCGTGGTAGTCGCCGTTCTCGGACAGGTCCCCCAGGGCCCGGGCCGCCTCGATCTGGCGGGCGATCTCCACCCGGCCCCGGGTGGTGAGGTCCTCCAGCTCAGCTTGGAGGCGCTGGTGGGCCTCCCTCGACAGATGGGTCTCACTCACGCTCACCCCCCCAGGCTAACGGCGAGGAGGCTGCCGGCGGGCTGGCCGCTAGCTCGCCGGGCTCACCGTGCTCATGTTGAAGTCGGGGATGCGCAGGGCGGGCATGGCGGTGCGGGACAGCCATTCGTTGGCCTCACGGGCCAGGCAGGCCTGGGTGCGGCCCGCCTCCGAGGCTCGGGCCAGGAGGTCGACCGGGCTCTCGTTGAAGCGGAAGTTGTTCACCGCCCCCACCACCTCACCGTCCTCGACCAGGTATACGCCGTCCCGGGTTAGCCCGGTGAGGAGGAGGGTGGCAGGGTCCACCGGCCGGATGTACCAGAGGCAGGTGAGGAGCAGCGCCCTCTGCGTGGAGCGGACCATCTCCTCCAGGGAGGAGGTGGCCCCCGGCACCTCCAGAAGGAGGTTCCCTATGGGCGGGGCGGGAGGCACGCCGGAGCGGGCGGCGCCGGCCCGGTGGTAGCGGAGCCGCTGGAGCCGGCCCTCGGACAGCCACGAGGTGGGCTCGAGGGGCAGGCCGTTGTCGAAGACCGAGACGTCCCGGCCAGAGACGCTCGCCACGAGGAAGGGGGCACACGCCAGCCCCGGCTCGGCGGGGTCGCCGCGCAGCGTGAAGGGGGTGGGGGAGAGGGCCTCTCCCACCCGAGTACGGCCCCCCGGGGCGGAGAAGACGCTGCGGCCGTCCTCGGCGTCGCGCCCGCCCATGGCGGCCGACATGAAGATCATGAGGTCGGCGACGGCGGCCGGGGGCAGGAGGGTCTCGTAGCGGCCCGCCGGCAGGTCGAGGCGGCGCTCGGCCCAGGCCAGCCGGCCTCGGAGGGTGTCCTCAGCGCCGGCCACGTCCAGGTCGGCCAGGTCCCGGCCGCCCAGCCCCACCCAGGCGGAGCGGTCCCCCTGGGGGGAGCGCCCGACCATCTCCAGCTTGGCCGCCGGTTGGGTGTGGCGGAGGCGGAGACCCGTCGAGGTGGCGAGGTAGGTGGTGTGGAGGTGCTGGGCGGCGAAGCCGGCCAGCACCTCCCCTTCGGCCTGGGCCCGGCCGAAGGCCGGGCCCAGGGCCCCCGCCACGTGGTGCACGGAGCCGACCTCGGCCTGCCGGGGCGGCTCCTCCCAGGGCTCGCCCCCCGGGGGACCGTCCTCCACCAGGGGGAAGGCATCCTCGGCCGGCGCCGCTCCGGCGGCCCCGGCCTCGCTCTCCTCTACCAGCTGGGCCAGCTCGGCCGCGGTGCCGGCGGCCGAGCTGGCCACCCCCACGGCGGTACCCCCCGGCACCGGCCTGAATGTCACCACCGTGGTGCGCCGGTCCCGCCGCCTCCCGTTGGTGGACACGGTGTTGTTGGCGAAGCGCAGCTCTATTTCGCTCATCTCCTGGACGATGGCGATGCGCTGGTGGCCAGCAGGAGCCTCGAGGGCCCGCTCGGCGGCCTCCTGGGCGGGGAGGAGCGAGTACCGGCTCACCGGCCTGACTCCGTCCTGGTGTTGAGGACGTTGACCAGGCGGAACAGGGCCGAGGGGCAGCCGTGGCTCACGGGCGCCACCTGTCCGGGCTGGCCCTTGCCGCAGTTGAAGGCTCCTCCGAGGACGTAGGTGGACCGGCCGCCCACCGCTTCCATGGAGCCCCAGAAGTCGGTGGTCCGGGCCTGGTAGGCCACATCGCGGACCTGGCCTGCCAGACGGCCCTTCTCGATGCGGTAGAAGCGCTGGCCGGTGAACTGGAAGTTGTGACGCTGCATGTCTATGGACCAGCTCTTGTCGCCCACGACGTAGAGGCCGCGGTCTACCCCGGCGATGAGCTGCTCCGTCGAGGGACCGTCCCCGGGGGCAGGCTGGAGGGACACGTTGGCCATGCGCTGGATGGGGGTGTGGAAGGGGGAGGAGGCGAAGGCGCACCCGTTGGAGCGCCCGAGGCCGTTGGCCTGGGCCATGGCCCGGTCCAGCTGGTAGCCCACGAGGATGCCCTCCTTCACCAGGTCGAAGGACTGGGCAGCCACCCCCTCGTCGTCCCAGCCGATGGTGGCCAGGCCGTTGGGGGTAGTGCGGTCCCCCGTGACGTGCATGACCGGGGACCCGTAGCGGAGCTGGCCCAGCTGGTCGAAGGTGGCGAAGGACGTGCCGGCGTAGGCGGCCTCGTACCCGAGGGCCCGGTCCAGCTCCGTGGCATGCCCTATGGACTCGTGGATGGTGAGCCACAGGTTCGAGGGGTCGATCACCAGGTCGTACGCACCCGGCTCGATGGACGGCGCCCGGCGCTTCTCCTCCAGCAGCTCGGGGAGGCGGACGAGCTCACCGTCCCAGTCCCAGCCGTTGCCCTCCAGGTACTCCCACCCCCGGCCCGCCGGCGGGGCCAGGGTGCGCATGGTCTCGAACCCACCCCCCTCCTTGTCCACGGCCAGGGCCTCGAGGACGGGGCGGACCCGCACCCGGCGCTGGGTGGCCACGGTGCCGGCCAGGTCGGCGTAGTGCTTCTCCTCCGCCACGGCCAGCACGGCGGCCGTCACGTGGTCCACCCCGGGGGCAGAAAGGACCCTGTCGCACCAGCTGGCAAGGAGGGCCACCTTGTCGGCAAGGGGGATCGTGGTGGGGTCCTGTTCCCAGGGGCTCTCCCAGGTGACCTCCCCGTAGGAGGGCTCCGGGGCCAGCTCCACCCGGGCCGTGGTGGCCTGCCTGGTGGCTCGGGCCAGCTCCACGGCCTGCTCGGCCAGAGCCACCCCCGTGTCGGGAGCCATCTCCACGCTGGCGGCGAAGCCCAGGGCCCCGTCGTGGAGGATCCGCAGTCCCGCCCCCACCTCCACATCATCGGCCGTCGTCTCGACCACGCCGTCCCTCAGGGCCACCACCTGGGTGCGTATCCGCTCCACCCGGAGGCCGGCGTAGGTGCACCCGAGAGCCTGGGCCCGCTCCAGGGCGGCGGCGCGCATGGGCTCCAACGGAAGGGAGGAGAGCTCCACGGGGCCCCAGTATGTCCGCCGGCTGGCCCCGTTCCAAACTGCGTGCCGGGAGTTGACGAAGGCCCGGTGGGGAGTGCCACCCTGGGGCATGGACCACCTGCCCGTCCCCCCCCGCCCTGGCCGGCCGGTCGGCGACGAACCATCCAGAAAGGCGTGAGACATGCCCATCACCCCCACCGACAAGATCTGGATGGACGGGAGCTTGGTCGACTGGGACCAGGCCCGGGTCCACGTCCTCACCCACACCCTGCACTACGGCTCGGGGGTGTTCGAGGGCATCCGGGCCTACCCGACCAGCTCGGGGCCGGCGGTGTTCCGCCTTTCGGACCACATCGCCCGCCTGGAGAGATCGGCGCGCATACTGCTCATGGACCTTCCCTTCGACCAGCCGACGTTGGTGGGAGCGTGCAAGGAGGTGGTGAGGGTCAACCACCTGGAGCAGTGCTACCTGCGACCCATCGCCTACCGAGGATACGGCGAGATGGGCCTCAACCCCTTGACCAGCCAGGTGAACGTGGCCATCGCCGCCTGGCCATGGGGGACCTACCTGGGCGACAAGGCCCTGGCGGACGGGGTGCACTGCAAGATCAGCTCCTGGGTCCGTCCCGATCCCAACTCGCTGCCACCGGCGGCCAAGACGACGGGCATATACGTGAACTCGTCCCTGGCCAAGGTCGAGGCCGTGAAGGCGGGGTACGACGAGGCGATCCTGCTGTCCCCCCAGGGGTACGTGAGCGAGTGCACGGGCGAGAACATCTTCGTGGTGAGGGGAGGAAGAATCCTCACCCCTCCGGTCGGGGCCGGGGCCCTGGAGGGGATCACCCGGGACACGGTCATCACGGTCGCCACCGACCTCGGCTACCAGGTGGAGGCCACCAACCTGATCCGCTCCGACCTGTACCAGGCGGAGGAGGCCTTCCTCACGGGCACGGCGGCCGAGATCGTGCCCTTGGCCTCGGTGGATGACCGGCCCATCGGGGATGGGCGACCCGGGCCGATGACGCTACGCATACAGGAGACGTATTTCGCCGCGGTCCGGGGAGAAGTGGACCGCTACAAGGACTGGGTGGAGCACGTCTCCTAGAACGTCTTAGAAGGGTGGCGACGGTGGCCGGTGGGCCGGGCGGGAGCCGGTAGAACCTAGACGTCCATGGCCCAGCCCGACTACGTACCGATCACCCCGGCCGACAGGGTGCGCCCGGTGGAGCGCCTGCCCATCCCGCCTGCGTGGTGGGCCAAGCGCCCTGCCGACCTGCGGGGAGCTGTGCAGCCGGTGGGGCCCCGGCTGGGGGTCCCCGGCCCGGACCAGGGATATGGCCTTCACCTGGCGGAGCGGTTCCGGGATCGCCTGGTCCTGGCACCGGGCGAGACGGCCGGGGACGCCATCGTCGGCTGCCTCGGGGTGGCGCTGCGGCGAGCCACCCTCTTCGACCGGGCTCCTGTGGTCTTCGACTGCGAGCTGGCGTTCACGGTGTGGGGCTTCCTCGGGGGAGCGCCGGAGGACCTGGTGAAGGAGCGCCGGCCACTTTTCCAGTCCGCGGCCCACGACTACTGGTCGCAGCGGACGATCGCCGCCGCCGTGAGGGAGGATGCCCTCCGCCTTACGCCCCTCCAGGTCCGGGAGCGCCTCGGCAGGTGGCGGGAGCTGATAGACACCCGCATCACCGCCAGGCCGCCCAGCGGGCCGGAGCCCCGGCCGGTGGCAAGCGCCGGCGGGGGCACGACCGCGCTTTCCTGATCCGCCGGGGGAGGCGCCCGAAGGGCTGCCCCAGGCTGCCCAAGGCTCGTCTTCCCTGGGTTGCTCCGGGAGGCGCTCGTCCGGGAGGCGCTACGGGTGACGTTCGTCCGGGAGGTCTGTCCGGAGGGCCCGTCTGGCAGGACCGGCCCGGGAGGCCCGTCCGAGAGGTCTGTCCGGAGGGCCCGTGCGGGAGGCCCGTGCGGGAGGCCCGTGCGGGAGGCCCGTGCGGGAGGCCCGTGCGGGAGGCCGTGGCATGCGTTCGGGGGCTGGTCCCTCGGCTTGCTCTTGGCCCTCTTCGTTTCTACTCATATGATTTTACATAGCTTCAGATATCCTTCTGGCGTTGGAAGTCTCTTAGTAGTAATCTGAACGCAGTGGGCGGTTACGACCGTGAACCGTGCGCCACTGTCCAGGTGGTAGCCGGGTCACGGGGGGGCGGCTCGGTCCTTACAGCTTGGCCGCGTCGGCGCGTCGCCGGGAGAGGCACGAGTTGCCGCGGGCCTCCAGGAGCCTCCCGATGCTCAGCGGCTTTCCGTCCGTACCGGCTCTGGAGCCCGCCCGACTGGGGCGCTGGCGGGCAACAGATCGTTAGGGCACCCGCAGGCATGCAGTGGGGCTCTCGCTGAGCCACCTGGTGGCCGAGACCTTGTTGGCGAGTCCCCTGGGGTGCATTTGGCGCGGCCGGACACCGGAATTGGGCCGCTACCCAGATCAACCATCTGCCACAAGCCGCCTATGTGCCGGCTCTGGTCCGGCGCGCCCTGGGAGCAGGCCCTGCTCCTGGGTCCAGTGGCGAGCGGTGGTCAGTCCTGTCCTCGATTTTCGTCCCCAGCGGGTCGATACACAGGAGAAGAATAGCCATGTCCAAGTTCTCATACACGAAGCTGGCGTTGCTTGGGGCCCTCTTTGCCTTCGGCCTCAATCCCTTCGTCGGCGGTAGCCACAGCTCGGGGCGCCAAGCCGGGGCGAGCTCCGACCAACTCGGGCCTCAGTTCCAGCTCGTCTACCAGACCAACTTCTCCCAGCCGGACCCGGCCCATTGGACGCCCACCGACGCGCCATCCGGGCCCCACCACTGGGTCCCGTCCCAGATCTCCTATGGCGGCAACGGCTTGGAGATACACGTGTCCCAGGCCCGCCTGGCCGAGGGAGACTCCACCTGGTACGGCGGGGCCCTCAACTTCCGCCAGGGCCAGACGTACGGGGCCTTCTCGGTTACCACTAGCATCAGCGACGGGGTGACCAAGTGCCTTGCCGCTTTGTGGCCAGATGGCCCCGAGTGGCCTCCCGAGGTCGACTTCCAGGAGCTGTTCGCGGCCTGGCCGCAGAGGACCTGGAACCAGCAGACCGTGCATTACGGGCCCAACGGGGTGAATCACCAGATAGTGAAGCGGGTGGCGGGGCACTACGACCAGCTCCAGACGATCACGGTGGAGTGGACTCCCGATGTCATCACCTACCTTCTCAATGGGCAGGTGACGGGACAGGTGACGGGGTCCGGGGTCGTTCCGCAGGTTCCCATGCACCTCGTGCTGGCCAGCAACGAGCAGATAGCGGACCCTCGGGTCACCCCGACCAACCCCACCACCTATCGGGTCGCCCATGTGGCCATCTACAAGTACGTGTCCCAGCCCCCTTCGACCACAACCACCCAACCGCCCCCCACCACCTCCACGACCTCGCCGCCGCCTCCCCCGGCCCTTTCTCCTGCACCAGGGACGACGGCAGGTGCAGCCCGGGCCGGGAACGGCACCGAGCTGGTGACGGTGACCTCGCCCGGTCGCCGAGTGCAGGCGGCCGTACGGTCCAGGTACGGTGCCTGGCAGCTGCTTCGGGGCCCCGGAGGCGAGGCGGTCGGTGGACCAGCCGCAGTCTCGCTTGGGGATGGGGAATGGGAGGTGGCGGTGCGCGGGCTGGACAACGCCGTGTGGACTGCTACCTATGCCCAGGGCCATTGGTCGTCCTGGCACTCGCTGGGCGGCCGTATCTCGGCTCCGCCGGGCCTTGCTGCATACGGCAGCCATGTGGAGGTCCTGGCAAGGGGTCCCGAGGGCGCCCTGTGGCAGCGGCCGGCGACTGGGGGCGGCTGGTTCTCCCGGGGTGGAAAGGTGGCGGCGGGGAGTGCCCCGTCGGGCACCTTCCCCTGGCCGGGCGACCTGGACGTCTTCGTCCAAGGCGCCAACCACACAGCCTGGGAGTACCGGGGTGCCGGGGCGCGGACCCAGATAGTCAACGTCGGGGCTCCGGCGGGATCTACCATCAGCCAGGGCCCAGCAGCATCGTCGTTCCGCCAGGGCGTGGTCGAGGTCTTCGCCCGCAGCGCCAAGGACAACGAGCTGTGGCACCGGTGGTGGAAGGGCTCGGGAGGCTGGTCGGCCTGGCACCCCCTTGGCGGGAGCCTGACGTCCGGGCCGGCGTCGGCCAGCTACTCCTGGGTACCGAACGGCCAGCCCTACGCCCAGGCCGTCTACGTACTGGGTCAGGACGGCATGGTCTGGACCCGCCCCAGCACCGACGGGGACTGGGGGTCCTGGCAACGGGTGCCTTGAGGCGACGGGTGCTGTCTGCTCTTGGGCCCGGCCCGTCTCGGGGTCTCGGGGTCTCGTGGTCTCGTGGTCTCGTGGTCTCGTGGTCAGGACCGGGTTCCTGGTGGCGGCCGCTCCGGGGGCGGGACAGGGCGGCAATCGGCGAGACGGGGAAGCCAAGCTCCGGGAGGAGTTCCCTTCCGCAGTGCTGAGGGACGGATCCCCGCCATCCTCGTTGTGCAAGGGGTTCCGCGCGTGGTTACCCCCCCAATCTGGGCGGTAACCACGCGCGGATCTGGGACTGCCTTCTTCAGATCCTGGTAGACGGCGCCCGGCAAGGCCGGGGGCTCAGTCTCCGGCCTCAACTGGCTTCCTCTGCCGTCCATGGCGGGGCTCTGCTGGCGCTGGCCCCGGGCGAGTGGCGCGGCTAGCGTTTGAGAAGCGGCCTTTGGTCCCAGGGGGAGTAGGGGGCCCAGGTGGTTGGTGTCCGCATCGCCGGCAGGCGCTGCCTGGCCGGCAGCGGATCAGCAGGACCGGAGGAGATGTTGGGGTCAGGGAGGGACCGGGAGGCAGGCTGGGGGAGACTGCTTAGGCCGCTGGTGCTGGTGGCGGCGCTGGCAGCTGGCGGCGTCGGGCTCGTCGCGTGCGGGTCTGGCACGCGGGTGCCCCGGCCGGTTCGGTCTACCAGCGCCTCGGCTCTTTCGGGAACGGCGAGCACCATGGGTGTTACGACCACTAGGGGCGTGACGACCACCACGGAGTCGCGGGATGAGGTGGTGTTGGAGGCGTGGAAGAGGGATGTGTTGGCGGTCTACAGAGCTGAAGCGGCTCGCCCACCAGCTTACAACTCGCCCCAACTTGGCCGCTATCTCGTAAATCCGAACCTCGACTTTGTAAGGAAGACTCTTCTTAGCTTCAAACTCCGTGGTTGGGCTGGACCAAGGCGTTATGAGGTGTGGCCAGTGAGAGTCAACAGTTTGAAGAAGACGATAGCCATTGTGGAAGGTTGCTCCTGGGACGCCGGAGTAAGAATGGCGTCAGGACAGGCTTCACCCCCCCCATATGGACAGTCTGGCTTCACAAGCTACCGGGCCACACTTATCGCTGATCCTAACAGACCCGCTAGTTGGCGCATCATGAGCTCAACCGGAGGCCCATCAACTGATAAGGCCGGACCATGCAAAGGACTTCACGCACCCTCCTAGTTATCGCCATCGTGAATACGATGGTCTTCGCTATGTCGACATCCAAAGCTTGGGCCGGAGGCATTGACAACAACCATGTCAATCCTGGCGCCTCAGGAAGCACGATCAGTGTGAGCGTGAGCACTGGCACTTCCGCTTCAGGATCTGCGTCCGGATCCGAGGCTGCCTCGATGCGCCCTACCGGGGGCACGACTCCACCACGCTGCAGTTATTACGCGATCTCGGCCCAGCAGGCCGTGACAGTCGGTATCCCGTCTCATAGAGGACAGGGATACTGGGCCTCGGTTTACTGCACCTCGGGGCCCCTACCAGGCAGCTCTGCGGCTCACGCCTTTGCCATAAACACGTCGGGGATGGCCTACAAGGCAGGTGGGTTTAACTACGTGTGGATCTCGACGGGGAGGACACCTTCCGCAAGTCGCCCGTCGGCGCTGCTTCCTAGCCCTCTCGAAGTGGCCAGGGCAGCCGAAGCGAGGGCTCAGCTCCCTCCTCCAGGTCCTCTTCACTTCAATCCCGACGAGATAAACGGCGTAGGGCCTCTCACCATTGTCAACTATTCGACGTGGCTGTGGGTCAACCCAGACATGTGGCGTCCGGTGAGGGTGACAGCTGCGGTAGGTCCTGTCAGGGCGACGGTGACGGCTCGGCCCACCTTTGTGACTTGGGACATGGGTGACGGTCATAGCGTTGTCTGTGACGGGCCAGGCCTGGCTTGGTTCCCTGGTGAGGTCAGCAGTCCTTGCACTTACTCGTATCGCCACAGCGCCCGCAGGCTCACAGTCACTGCCACGGTGTCCTGGTCGATCGGCTGGCACTCGACACTTGGCCAGAGTGGGACCTTTCCGGCCCTCAGAACGTCTTCCTCGGCACCCCTATCCGTGACGCAGGTGGAGACGGTGAACACGCCGGGCTAGCTGACAGCTGGCCGCTGCACCACTTCAACCTGGCCAGGTTGGGTCAGAGAGGGCGCCGCTAGGCGCATACAGTTGCCCCCAGCGGCTTTCGCCTGGTACATGGCGGCGTCCGCAGCCCCGAGGAGAGCCTCGAGGTCCAGCCCATCCTCCCCCCAGACAGCCAACCCTACGGACGCGGTCACTCGCACTCGACAACCGTCACCTGGCAGCGGACAGGACATCTTGGCCAGCTGGTCTCTTATTCGCTCACCGACAGCAGCGCCGGTCTGGCGGTCGGCACCTACCAGGAGAACGGTGAACTCCTCACCCCCGAAGCGAGCGACCAGGTCACCGGGCCGGACACTAAGTCGGAGCGTGTCGGCAACTGCCGCAAGCACAGCATCGCCGGCGAGATGCCCATGGTGGTCGTTGATGATCTTGAAGCGATCCAGGTCCACGACGAGCACGGATACAGCCAGACCTACCCGTTGCGCCCGGGCAACAGCCCGACCAGCTTCCTGGCGCCAGTAGGCCGGATTAGCTAGCCCTGTCTTAGAGTCTGTACGTACTGCTTCCACGAGGTGGGTGTAAACAAGAGCTCGCTGCAAGAGCAGTATCGGTGCTAGTGCCACCACGACCAGGAAGGGAGATAGGGACCAGGCAACGGCGAGAACGATGCCTGCGCAGACATCGACGATGTTGAGTGCCCAGCCTTCTCGATCTCCGATCAACGCCTTCCAAGGTGTGGCCGGAGCTACCTTGCGGATAATTCCGATTATCAGCACCTTGTTAATAAGGAGGTAAACGAGTCCCGCCGTTGCCAGAGCAACGAGTTCGCGATTGGAGCCCAAGCCCGTTAGGCCTACCCGAGAGAGAGGGGGTGCTATGGCGTCATGTGCTAGGGCCGCTCCTGCGGCTGTGAGTATGAACATTGCGGTGTTGAACACACGCTTTACAAGAGGTAGACGGTTCACCCGGCCTTCGATCAGGCCATAGGCTGCGATTGGCAGGAGAGCACCAAAGGCAGGAGGCAGCACTATGGCCGCGGGGAACACGCAAGCTGCGAGGAGGTCATGGTAGGGACGGTTGCTCTGTCGGTGAGTTGCTCCGACTCGGCGGAAACTCTCGACGCTCACAACCGCGCAGCCTGCGAAGACCCCAAAGGCAACACAGTCAGCAGGTCGCCAGGTAACCGTGCTGACCAATAGCCCAAGGATCAGAAGAGCAAGGGCGTCTACTGCGAGCACGTAGCGTCTAGCCCGGGGCGGTAGTCGCAAGAAGTTGTGCGGACGGAGCCGACGGGGCCCGCCCAACGGGTTCTTCACAGCACACCGACTGTAGCCGAGGAGTGGCTGCGAGAGGTGGGGAAGTTGAGGCAGACTAACGGCAAGCTGGGATTCCCGGCGAGGGGAGGTGAGGCAGCATGACAGTCCATAGTGAGTCTTGGGGCTAGGCAAACCGGGGCCCCGCCCTGGGCGCCCCTGTAGCCCGACAAACCTGGTATCGGCACAACTGGCTCCTTCCTAACGGGCGCCGGCACCAAACAGATGCCTGGGGTAGTGTGTGCAGTGCTGAACGTGACAGTCGTGGGTAGGTCGCGCCTCGAAACGAGCCGGCGCCACGTCCCTGGGTGGCTGTAGGGGCCCGGACGGTGCAGAGAACCGCTCGGGCCCTCCCCGGCCCCCGATGGGCGAGGCGGTCCAAGCGTCAGCCCGACCAGCCGGGCGAAAGGGGCTCGAGTGCCCGCACGCCGACGCGTGGCCTCTCCGGTGTTCACCTTGGCCTGCATGGGGGGTTGAAACTCCCCTTGCTGGCCATGAGATGGGCTGAGATCTGCAAGGGTGTGCTGCCGGCCCGAGCCGTCAGTTGGGGAGGGGATAGCGCAGAAGGGTCCTTCCCCGGTCCCGTAAGGCTCCCGCCCGTACCGGGCCCTACCAGGCACCCTGCCCCTACCAGGCCCCCAGCCCGGACCAGAGGGGGGCGGACCATGAGCAGGGGTGGCCCGCTCAGGAGAGGGGCCGGGGCCTACGTGGGGCGCCCTTGGTCCAGGACTGGGCCTCTGACCCGCGCCGTGGAGAACGGTGCTCACGGAATTCCCCCCTTCGGTGACTCCCCGTCAGCCCATGATAGGCCGCCCAGTGGGGGTGTGCCCAGCGGCTGGCCTCAGCTCCTCGGCACCTGGGACCAGGGGAGGTCCCGGTCCACGCGGGGCTCGCCGGGCAGTCCGAGGACCCGTTCACCCAGGATGTTCCTCATGATCTCGGACGTCCCGCCCTCGATGGAGTTGGCCCGGGACCGCAGGAAGGTCCTGGGGATGTCGCCGCCCCAGGCCAGGCCGGCCTCCCCGGGGCGGGTCATGTCGTAGCTGGAGTAGAGCATCCCCTCAGAGCCCAGCATGTCGAGGCAGCACTCCCATATGTCCTTGTTGAGCTCGGCGTAGGCCAGCTTTCCCACCGAACCCTCGGGTCCTGGCGTGCCGGCTCGGCGGAGCTGGGCGGCCCGGAGGTTCGTGAGCCGGTACGCCTCGGCCCGAACCCAGAGCTTCACGAGGCGGTCTCGCATCACGGGGTCGCCTCCCCCCCGTTCCCGCCAGATACGCACCGCCTCCCCTATGGGCCCGGCCCCTCGGGGCATGACGTTCCCCCCAATCGACACCCGCTCGTTCATGAGGGTGGTGATGGCCACCCCCCACCCCTCTCCGACTCCCCCCAGCCGCTCGGAGTCAGGGATGCGGACGTCGGTGAAGTACACCTCGTTGAACTCCGCCTCACCGGTTATCTGGCGCAGGGGCCGCACCTCCACGCCGGGAGCGCCCATGTCCACCACGAAGTAGGTGAGCCCCTTGTGCTTGGGCTGGTCCGGGTCGCTGCGGGCCAGGAGGAGCCCCCACTTGGCCACGTGAGCCAAGGTCGTCCACACCTTCTGCCCGTTCACGACCCAGTCCTCCCCGTGGCGCACGGCACGGGTGGCGAGGGAGGCCACATCGGAGCCGGCTCCAGGCTCGCTGAACAGTTGGCACCAGATCTCCTCGCACGTGAACAGGGGTCGCAGGTACCGCTGGCGCTGCTCGTGACTGCCATGGGCCAGCACGGTCGGAGCCGCCATGCCGATGCCTATCGGGTTGCGCAGCCAGTTGGAAGGGGCGCCGGCCCGTCTGAGCGTCCGGTCCACCTCCTCCTGGAGCGAGCGGGACGCACCCAGGCCGCCCAAGCCCTCCGGGTGGTGGACCCAGGCCAACCCGAGGTCGAACTGGGCCCCCCAGAACTCCGGGGCGGCAGTGGAGCGAGGGTCGTGCTCGGCCAGCAGCTGCGCCAAGCTTTCCTGCACCAGGGCCCTCCCGGTGTCCGTCGCGGCTGTCATCGGCGCCTCCCTCTTGACTGCCCGGTCAAGGGTAGCGCCCGGTGCTTCCGTCTCGAGGCCGACGGCAGTGGCCTGCCCGGCGGGGCCAACATGGAGCGTGAGGAGGTGGGTTCCATGCGGTTCTATGTCGGGCCTCGGTGGCTGAAGATCAGCTTTGGCCGGGGTGGGGCACGCCTGGGGGTGGGGCCGTGGTGGGCGCGGACATGGTTGGGTGGGAAGAAGCGGCGTCGCCGCCGCCGGCCGGGCAGGAGGTAGAGGGGGCATCACCCTGACTGCCCCGTGACCGCACAGGTGGGCGGTTGCCGCCCTTCGTGGGTGGGCACGGGGGTCGAGCGAAGACGGGGCTGTTTCGCCCTTCATCCGGTGGAAGGATGTAGGCATGCAAGACATCACCCTGTCTGAGGAGCAGCGCCAGTTCCGTGCTTCGCTGCGACAGTTCTGCGAGGACAAGATCGCCCCCCGGGCGGCCGAGGTCGACCGGGCGGGGGAGTTCCCCTGGGACAACTTCCACGCCTGCGTGGCAATGGACCTCCCCGCAATGGGCGTGCCGGCCGAGTACGGAGGGGTCGGGGCCGACCATGTGACCCAGGCCATAATGATCGAGGAGCTGGCCAGGGTATGCGCCTCCACGAGCCTGATGATGCTGATCTCCAAGCTGGGCATGATCCCGGTCATCTGGTGGGGATCCGAGGAGCTGAAGCAGCGCTACCTCCCCCGGGTGGCCAGTGGTGAAGCCCAGGCCAGCTACTGCCTGTCGGAGCCAGATGCAGGCTCGGATGTGGCCTCAATGAAGGCGCGGGCCGTTAGGGACGGCGACTCCTATGTGATCACAGGTACCAAGTACTGGATCACCAATGCCGGCATCTCCGACACCTATACCGTGTTCGCCAAGACGGATCCGGCGGCTGGGCACCGCGGTATCTCCTGCTTCCTGGTCGAGAAGGACTGGGGGGTGCAGGTGACCAAGCTGGAGGAGAAGCTCGGGGTGCGGGGAAGCCCTACAGGCGAGATCCTGCTCGACGGGGTACGGGTCCCGGCGGCCAACCGCATCGGTGATGAGGGCCAGGGGTTCTACATTGCCATGGGGACCCTGGACAGGAGCAGGCCCACGATCGGGGCGCAGGCGGTGGGAATAGCCCAGGGCGCCATCGACTACGCCAGCGCCTACATGCGTAGCCGCCATCAGTTCGGACGGCCCATTGCTGAGTTCCAGGGCCTGCAGTTCATGCTGGCCGACATGGCCATGAGGACCGAAGCTGCTCGGGGCCTCGTGTACAAGGCCTGCACCCTCATTGACGAGGGAGCAGGCCCCGAGGAGCTGTCCATGGCGGGGGCCATGGCGAAGTGCTTTGCGTCGGACACCGCCATGTCGGTCACCACCGATGCGGTACAGATGCTGGGTGGTTATGGCTACACGAAGGACTTCCCGGTGGAGCGGATGATGCGGGACGCCAAGATCACCCAGATCTACGAGGGGACCAACCAGGTGCAGAGGATGGTGATTGCCAAGCGGCTCCTCAAGTGAGGGGGCAGGGGCCCTGCCCCGAGAGCCGGCGCCCGCCGAGCACCCCTCAGGGGGCTGGCGGCACCCCATCCGGGCCCGCCGCCCCAGCCCCGTGCGGGCACTGCTTCGTCCCCCATACGGCCGACGTGGCGTTCGAGGCCTGGGGGCCGACGGTGCCGGCCTGCCTGGAGGAGTGCGTCCGGGCCTTGGCCGGGGTGTTCGTGGAGCGCCGGCCCGCTAGCGGACCAGGGCCGGGACCGGCCGGGGAGCCCGTCCACCTGGACCCGGCGCCCCTCGAGGAGCAGCTGGTGAACCTGCTGGAGGAGGTGATCTACCGGGTCGAGGTGAGCGGGCAGGTCGCTCTCGGGGCCCAGGTGGAGGAAATGGCTGGCGGCGGGCTCCAGGTCCGGCTGGAGACGGTGCCCGTGAGCGAAGTGGAGCTGATCGGGGCTGTCCCCAAGGCTGTGGCGTGGCACCAGCTGTCGGTGCGCCAACAGGATGGCCGTTGGGTGGCCAGGGTCACCTTGGACGTGTGACCCAGGCATGGTGGAGGAGCTAACCCTTGACTACACCTAGAGGACGCAGACGGGCTACCAGGCGGGCCAGGCCGGCGCCGGCGCAGGCCTCCACCACGGCGTCCACGTCCTTGTAGGCCTCAGGGGCCTCTTCAGCGAGGCCGCGCTCCGATGCTCCCCGCACGGCAATGCCCCTTGCCTCCAGTTGGCGGCGCAGCTTGGGCCCGGAGGTCTGGCGCAAGGCCTGGTGGCGCGAGAGCCGCCGGCCCGCACCGTGGCAGGCGGAGGCGAAGGCCGGTCCTCCCGGGGCTCCGGCCAGCACCCACGAAGCCGTGCCCATGGATCCCGGCACCAGGACCGGCTGGCCGGCACCGGCCAGGTCTGGAGGGAGCTCGGGGTGGCCGGGGGGTAGGGCCCGGGTGGCTCCCTTGCGGTGGACACAGAGGCGGCGGCCTCCATGCTCCTCGATCTTGGCCAGGTTGTGGGAGACGTCGTAGATGAGGTGGAGGTCCCCATCCCCCACCACTTGGTCGAAGGCCCGGCGAGCCGCCTCACCGAGGAGCTGTCGGTTGGCCCGGCCGTAGTTGGCAGCGGCAGCCATGGCCCCCAGATAGGCCCGGCCCTCGGCGGACTCGAGGGGCACGCAGGCCAGTTGCCTGTCGGGGACCGAGATCCCGTACCGGGCCATGACCTCCTCGAACCGTCGCACGTGATCGGAGCACACCTGGTGGCCGAGGCCCCGGGAGCCGCTGTGGATGAGGACGCACACCCGGCCCTGGCCGAGTCCGAAGGCGGCCGCCAGTTTCTCGTCGTGCACCTCGTCGACGACCTCAACTTCAAGAAAATGGTTACCTGAGCCGAGGCTCCCTATCTGGTGCAGCCCCCGGTCCATGGCCCTCCGGCTGATGCCGGCCAGGTGAGCTCCCTCCATGACCCCGCGGTCCTCACAGCGCTCGAGGTCCCTGGCCTCTCCATGGCCGGCCTCAACGGCATAGCGCGAGCCCCCCAGGAGGAGGTCCTCGAGCTCGGCCGGTCCCTTGAGCCGCCATACCCCAGACCCCCCGAGCCCCCTTGGAACTCCCCTGTCCAGGGCGTCCATCAGGGCAGGGAGCCGGGGAGCGATCTCCTCGGCGGGGTGGGAGGACACCAGCAGCCTCACGCCGCAGGAGATGTCGAAGCCCACTCCCCCTGGCGAGACCACGCCTCCCCGCTCGGGGTCGGTGGCGGCCACCCCGCCGATGGGGAACCCGTAGCCCCAGTGGAGGTCGGGCATGGCGAAGGACGCCTCGACCACCCCGGGCAGGCAGGCGACGTTGGCCACCTGGGTCAGGGCCTGGTCCCCGACCAGGTCGGGCAGGATGCGCCTGCTGGCAAAGACCACCCCGGGCACGGCCATGTCCCCCCGGCGCTCGATCCGGAACCGGTAAGGGCCCTCCTCCACGAGGTCGAGTTCCATGGGCCCAGTCCTATCGCGCCGCCGCCGGACTGCGAAGAAGTAGCCTTTGGTGACGTCCTTCTGCTGTCCCTCAGTAGCACGAAGGGCACTCTTTGACGTAAGATGGAGTGATGGAGGCGGTGGTGGCGCCCCGGGCCATAGCCCGGTTGCTCCGGGAGCTGGATCCTGATTCGGTGGAGGAGTTCGCCACGGGCCTCTCGCTTCCCCTGCAACGCCTGCTCGACGGACACTGGCACCACGACCGGGAGGCCCTCGCCGATGGCCTCGAGGGGTTGGTCACCTACCTCAACAGCTGGCGCCTCAGCTTGGCCGTGGCCTCCCACTCCGCGGTGCAAGACCAGATCCGAGAGGCGCGGGAGCGGTGGAGCCACGGCCGGACCAGATCCATGCGGGTGGATGAGCTGGCCGCCGCAAGCCGCCGGGGGGAGGAGCGGAGGCACCGGCCTGAGCTGCTCCCTGCCGTGGAGCTGTAGGTGTGGTAGAGGCTTACGGCGTCCAGTCGAGCTCGGCCTGGCGGATAGCCGACCCGGCCGGGCTGCTCCAGGACGGGTTGGCCCGCATGGCCCCTGAGGTGCGCCAGGATGTCCTAGGGGCACTGGGCCGCCTGGTCGCGGACCCGGTGGAGGGAGCAGGGGTCGAGGTCCAGCCCCTGAGGGGGCTGGAGGCTCGGCGCCAGCCCGGGGCCCACCTGGCGGTGCTCCCCCATGGCTACTGCATGACCTACACGCCCATCGAGCGGGCCGCACCCATACCCGGAGGGCGAGTCGTGAGGGTGGAGTCCCTCTTCCGGGTGGTGGGAGACACCGGGTCCTAGGTCCGGGTCCCGGACGGCAAGCCCTAAATCGCTTTCGCCGTCGCGGCCCGCTCGTATCCTTGCCCCGTGACCTGTGCCGCTTGTGGGAGCGACCTCCAGCCGGGGGACCGGTTCTGTCGTCGTTGCGGCGCGCCCCGGGACGCCGGGTCGGTGCAGACCCAGGAGCGCAAGATGGTCACGGTCCTCTTCGCTGACCTGGTCGACTTCACCCACCTCGCCAGCCGCCTCGACCCCGAGCGCATGCGGGACCTCCAGGCAGCCTTCTACGAGTCCGCCAGCAGGGAGCTGCTGGCCCTCCGGGGGCAGCCCGAGAAGTTCATCGGCGACGCCGTCATGGCTGTGTTCGGCCTCCCGAGGGCCCACGAGGACGATGCCCTCCGGGCGGTGCGGGCCGGCCTCGTCATCCAGGCTCGCACGAGCCGGCTGGCCCGCGAGCTGGACCTGGACGGGGAGCTTCTCGAGGTCAGGGTGGGGATCGAGTCGGGCATAGTCGCCTCGGGGACGGGCCCGGGGGGCCAGCTCCTCGTCACCGGGCCGGCCGTCAACGCGGCTGCCCGTCTCCAGGCCGCCGCCCGGCCCGGGGAGGTGCTCATCGGGGCCACCACCTACCAGCTGACCCTGCGGTCCATCTCGGTGGGGGAGGAGCGCAAGGTGGCCGCCCACGGGTTCGACGAGGACCTTGTCGCCTACCCCGTGGAGTCACTGAGTGCCCGCTCCGTGCGCCGCACCATCCCGCTGGTGGGCCGGCGAGCCGAGATGGACCTGCTGCGGACCACCCTGGCCAGGGTGAGGACGACCCGCCGGCCACACCTCTTCACCATCGTGGGCGAGCCCGGCATCGGCAAGTCCCGCCTGGTTGAGGAGCTGGTGGCTGGGCTCGAGGAGCCCTCCACTGCCATGGTGGGCCGGATCCTGCCCCCGGACTGGGGCAGCAGCTTCTCTTCCCTGAACGAGATGGTGAAGGCGCTGGCAGGGGTAGGACAGGGTGCCCCTGCGGAGCAGATACGCCGGGCCCTGGAGGCGGTGCTGGAGGGATGCTGCGACCCCACCGAGGCCGAGGCGACGGCGGCCCGGCTGGCCTTCTCCCTGGGCAGAGAGCCGGGGGCGCCTCCCGGCCCCGATGGCACCCGGCGGGCCGACCGGGGAGCTGAGACCGGTGGCGGGCCCGAGCGGACGCAAGGGGGATATGACGAGTCCGTGTTCGTCCAGGAGGTACAGACGGGCTTCCTCGACCTGGTGAAGAGCCTGTCCCGCCGGGCCCCTGCAGTGGTGGCCTTCGATGGCGTCGAGCAGGCCGAGCCGGCCTTGCTGGACCTGATAGAGCGCCTGGCGGCTCGGACCCCTCTCGGCCCTCGGCCGGTCCTGGTGGTGGCTACCGGCCGGCCCGAGTTCCAGGAGTCGAGGCCGGCGTGGGGGGGAGGCGCGGAGAGCCACACCACTATCCGCCTCGAGGCGCTCGACGCCGAGGAGAGCATGGACCTGGCCCGCCAGGCGGGCGGAGGGCGATTGGACAACGAGACCGCGGCCCGGGTCGCGGTCCGGGCCGGGGGTAACCCCTTCTTCATCGTCGAGATCACGGGCATGCTCCTCCGAGGGGAGGAGGCGGTGACCCTCACGGGGCAGGAGGAGCTTCCACCTACGGTCCAGGCCGTGGTGGCAGCCCGTCTGGACAGCTTGCCTGCAGGCCTGCGGGAGCTGGTCCGCCGGACCTCGGTCTTCGTGACTTCCTTCGACATGAACGAGCTGGCCTTGGTGGCCCCGGCTGCGTCCGAGGATGACCTGCGGGCCCTCGAGGAGGCAGAGATCCTCGTCCGAGACGAGCGCGGCCAGTGGAGGTTTCGGCACCAGACAGTGCGCGATGTGGCCTATGCGGGCCTCACCAAGAGAGAGCGGCTGCGGCTGCACCTTCAGGTGGCTGACGGCCTGCTCGCCGCCGGGCGCCGGTCCTCCTGGGTGGCCACCCACCTGGAACGGGCGGCCTGGGCCTCCCTCGACCTGGACCCCAACGACCGCAGCCTCGCCGAGCGTGCCGCCGAGGCCCTGGCGGAGGCCGGCGACCTGGCCCGGCGGCGCATGGAGAGCCGGGCTGCCGTCAAGCTCTACCAGAGGTCCCTGGCTCTGTCCGGGCCCCCCGAGACTTGGGGTGCCCGAGAGGCGCGGGTGCTCGCCGGTCAGGGGGAGGCCTGGTACTGGCTGGGCGAGTACGAGGAGGCCCGCTCGGCGCTCAACCAGGCGGTCGAGCTGGCTGAGCGGGTGCACGACGACTGGTCCCTCTCGGCGGCCCTGCGGTTCCTTGGCGACATTCTCGTCAATGCCGAGGGACGCCTCGACGAAGCCCAGGAGACCCTGGACCGGGCCCTGGCCGCCGCCGAGCGCACGGGAGACCAGCGGTCGATCACCCGGACGCTGCTGTTCGCCGGATGGGTGCCCTGGGCGCGCAACGACTTCGACCGGGCCGAGGAGATATGGACCAGGGCCTTGGAGATGGCTCGGGGCTCTGAGGACCGATGGGCTCAGATCCGGGCTCTTACCTCCATGTCGGTCTCGGCCTCGGACCACGGCGACTTCGACCGGGCCGGGCAGTGGGCCCGCCAGGCCATGGACCTGGCGACCGATCTGGGTGACCGGTTCAGCACGGCTGTGGCCACCGTCCAGCTGGGTCGGTCCCTGGCCGACAACCACCGCGCCGAGGAGGCTCTCTCCTACTTCGACCGGGCCATAGCGGTGTTCAAGGACCTGGGCTCACGCTGGGAGTACGCCGACGCCTTGCGCACCAGAGGCGTGGCGTTGGAGGAGCTTGGCCGCCTGGACGAGGCCGAGGCCGCCCTCCAGTCTGCCCTGCGGGTCTCCCAGGATCTGGGCGAGCGCCTGCTCAGCCGGTGGACCCTGTTGGCTCTGGCGCGGGTGGCCGAGCGGCGCGGGGACCTCTCGCTGGCCGAGGAGCGCCGGCGGCAGGCCGGTGAGCAGGTGAGCCCGGCCAGCGGTCAGCACCCGGCCATGGCCGGGAGCGGTCGTTGAGAGGGTGCCGGGCTCCCCGCACCCGCTTGCGCCCCCTGCCGGCGCAACTGCCGGTGCACCTCGGTAGGCTGGGATGGTGATCCTGGCCCTCATAGCCGTCGTCATCATCCTCTTCGTCGTCCTCCCCCTGGGTGCGGGCCTGGCCCTATCGGCCATCATCAACGCCATCGTCGTCGGCCTCGTCATCGGCGCCCTGGGGCGCCTGGTGATCCCCGGGCGCCAGGCCATCGGGCTGGTGGCCACCTTCTGCCTCGGCCTCATCGGCGCCATCGTGGGCCGCTTCATCGGCCATGAGATCCATATCAACGCCATCCTCACCACCTTGGTGGAGATCGGGGTGGCTGCCGTGCTGGTGGCCTGCTACGCGGGCTGGGGTGACTGGGGCCGGCGCCGGCTGGGAGGCCGGCGCAACCGGGGTTATCTCGGGCCCCCTCGGACCAGCCGCCAGTAGCGCCCGGGCTCTCCTCGGACCGGGGCCCCCGGGGTGGCTGCGCCTGGCCGCCCGCACCGCCCCGGGTGATTTGTGCCCTGGGCGCTAGGCGGCTCGCCGGCTTCGCTGCTCCACGGCCAGGGCGTCCTGTGCCGGGGCAAACCCTTCGGACCGCCGGCCGACGAAGGCGGTTGAAGCGACCACCACTCCCATGATCGCGAACAGGAGCCCGGCGTTGGGGTCAGTGGCCTGCCCGGTATAGATCTGGCCCATCCCCTGACCGAGCACCCACATGGCGAGGCCCAGGCTGGCGCCCGTGCACCCGGCCAGGACCCGCAGCCATCCCCGGCGCAGCGCCAGAAGGCCAATGAGTGCCTCGAGGACGGCCAGCCCGGCCACGGCGGCAGCCCCGGAGCCGGTCACCCAGCCAGCGGCGGCATGGTCCCAGCTTGCCAACCACGCCGGGCCGCCCGCTGCCGCCCCAGCCAAGGTCTGGGCCAGCCCCCCGGCGGTGGCCTGGCCCGGCAGGGACTGCAGGACGGCACCGCCTCCCCACAGGACCGCCCAAGCCGGCACGATCAGGCGCCGGGGTGGGCAGGCGCTCCCCCCCGCCCCCCGGAGAGGGGCGGGGAGCAGCCGGCCCGGGGTGCCAGCAGGCTCGGCCCGGGGCCAGGCCGCCACGGAGAGGAGAACGTAGAGAAGGGCGGCTCCCGGAGCGCCGGCGAGGAGGCTCGTGTGGGCTCCCGTTACCCCGCCCAGCCCCTCGCCCAGGAACCAGACCCCGGTCCCCCAGGCGATGGAGCCGGCCAGAGCCAGCCGAACCAAGGGCCGGGCAAGGAGCCCGGCCCCGATGGCCAGCTGGATGGTGGCGAAGGCGGCGTCAGCGATGACGTGATGGGATGCGATGAGCCCTGCCTCCCAGTGGAGGGGTGCGGCGACGAAGGCCGCCTGGCCGATGGCGGCCGGGGCGATGACCTGGGTGGCGAAGCCCCTTCCGAACATGAAGGGCTGCAGCTGCAGGGCACCGTCGAGGAGCCAGAGGACCCCCAGGGCCAGCTGAATGTGCCGGCGGTTGACGCTCACGGGGCCTCCTCGGAGATGTTGGCGGGGTGTGCCGGGCGCTTGGTCTTCGATGCCCGGGGAGGTAACGGATGCCAGGGCGCAACCCTTTCCCGGTCCTGCCCCGGCTGAGCACCCGGGTCATCCGGGAGGGCCACCGGCTCCGTAGGTGAGGGTGAGCATGGCAGGGCACAGAGAGCTCGCTCCTGGCCCTGGCTCACCCACAGAGCCCAAGGAGGGAGCACAATCAGATGAAGACCAAGCGAAACGTGATAGGCGCGTCGATGGTGGGCCTCGGCACGCTGGGGCTGGCCCTCGGTGCGCCCGGGATGGCCCTGGCCCAGGGAAGCGGGTCCACCACTTACCAGGCCAACCTCCAGCCGGTACCCCTCAACACTCCCCCGGGAGCGGCGAGCGGCACGCTGACGCTGGTGCTGACGGGCAACCAGGCCAAGATCACCGAGAACGTCCAGGGGCTGGGGGCCACCTTCGACGGAGCGCCCTTCCCCCATGTGCAGCACATCCACGGGGACGCCCAGGGGGTGTGCCCCACGGCCGCGGCCGACACCAACCACGATGGGGTCATCTCCACGGTGGAGGGCCTGCCGTCCTACGGCAAGATCCTCACGACCCTTTCGGTGAGCGGGTCAACAGCGCCCTCGGCCGGCACCGACGTTAAGATCGCCCCCACGGGCTCGAGCTTCAGCTACAGCCGGACGATCACCTTGGATCAGGCGACGCTCAACAGCATCAAGGACAACAACGCGGTGATCGTCGTGCACGGGCTGAACCCCGCCAACGCTCCTGCGGCCTCGCTCAAGGAGAAGAGCCCTCTCGTGCCCTCCCTCCCGCTCGCCGCCACCGCTCCGGCGCTGTGCGGGAAGCTGGTCGTCTCCCAGATGACCGCCATGCCGAGCGCGGCTCCCCAGACCGGTGGGGGATCGACGGCTGGCCTGCAGGACGGTGGCCTGCTCGGGGCGGGCGGTGCCCTCGTCCTCGGCGGCGCTGGCCTCCTCGCCTACAGGCGGCGGCTCGCCTAGCCCCCGCCGGGCTCCCTGCCGGAGCTACCCGTGAAGCTTGGCGCCCAGGGCCCCGCGGGGCCCTGGGCTCCGTCACCCAGAAGGACCGAGATGGCATTTCACTTGGAGCGGCACAGGGCGGCCCTGGTCCCATGGGGCTCGGGCGGGGGCCGGCGGGGGGAGGGCCGGCTCAGCCGGAAGGGTCCGGTACGGCCGCTGTGAAGCGCAACTGGCAGGCGGCGGACGACACCATGCTCGTCATCGCCATCGGGCGCTGGAAGGAGGAGGCCCTCGCCGAGGCCTACAGGCGCCACGGGGGAGCGGTCTACTCCCTGGCAAGGAAGGTTCTCGGCGAGCAGCTCTCCGCCGAGGAGGTGACCCAGGACGTCTTTTTGCGCCTCTGGGAGGAGCCGGAGCGCTTCGATCCCGGGAGGGGCTCCCTTCGGGCCTACCTTCTCACCCAGGCCCATGGGCGGGCCGTGGATCGCCTCCGCCAGGACACGGCCCGTTGGGAGCGCCAGGTCAAGCAGGCCCGGCTCACCGCCCAGGCCGGGTATGACCTGGAGGAGGAGGTATGGGATCTCACCATGGCTGAAAGGGTGAAGGAAGCCCTGGCCGGCCTCTCCGACGGCGAGCGGCGCGCCATCGAGCTCGCCTACTTCGGCGGCCACACCTACCGGGAGGTCGCCAGCCTTCTCCAGGAGCCCGAGGGCACCGTCAAGAGCAGGATCCGATCCGGGCTCCGGCGCATGCACGTCAGCCTGGTCGCTGCCCGGGGGGATTCCTGATGGACCACGACGAGGTTCAGCAGCTCCTCGGCGCCTACGCCCTGGACGCCGTGGACCCCGACGAGGCCGAGGCGGTGCGGGATCACCTGTCATCGTGCCCGAGATGCCGCGACGAGCTCGCCACCTACCGCCTCGCGGCCGCCGCCCTGGGCCCGGCCGGGGGGGATGCACCTCCGGGGGTCTGGGACCGCATCGCCGGCAGGCTCACCGACTCTCCGCCTCCTCTGCGGCTCGTGCGCCCGCCAGCGGCCCGCCGGAGCCGCTGGGCGTCTTGGGGCGCTCGGGTGGGGGCGGCCGCCGCTGCCGCCGCCATCGCCTTCCTGGGGTGGGACGTGTCGCACCTGGACGCCAGGTTGGGCAGGCTGCAAGCGGCGGTGTCCAGGTCGGGAGTGGCCCAGGCGGCCGGGGCGGCTGCCCTCGCCCCTGGCAGCCGGCGGGTGGAGCTGCGGTCATCGACGTCGAGGCTGCAGGCGGTGGTGGTGATCCGTCCCAACGGCCAGGGCTTCCTCGTCTCCACCACCCTCCCGCCGCTCCCGCCGGGGCGCACCTACCAGTTGTGGGGCCTGTCAGGGACCCGTCTGGTCTCCCTTGGCCTGCTGGGGCGGGCGCCCGCCCCCTCTGCCTTCCGGGTGGGAGGGGGGACCCGGGCCCTCATGATCACCGCCGAGCCGGCCGGGGGCGTCAGCGCTCCTGACACGCCGGTCCTGGTGCGGGGGGCGCTCAGCACCACCTAGGAGGTGCCCGGGCCCGCCGGCGGCAGGACGCAGGGCCGGCGCAACAGCTCGTGGAACACGAGCAGGGTCTCGGTGCTCTTGACCCCGGGCACGGTCTGCAGCCGCTCGAAGACGAGGTCGCGCAGCTGGGCCATGTCCTCCACCCGCACCAGGAGCACGAGGTCCTCCGCTCCGGTCACGAGGGCCGCCCACTCGATCTCCTCCATGCGCTGCAAGGACGTGGCCAGCTGGCGCCAGCGCATCTGGGCTCCGCTCACCAGGATGAGGGCAGCTATCCCGAGGCCGGCGGCAGCGGGGTCGACATCGATGGTGAAGTTCCGGATGACCCCTGCCTCCCTCAGGCGCTGCAACCGGTTGTAGGCGGTGGCCCGGGCCACGTTGGCCCGGGAGGCCAGCTCGGCCACGGGGAGACGGCCATCGTCGCGCAGCAGGTGGAGCAGGGCCCGGTCCACGCCGTCCAGGGCCAGGCTCGGTCCCTTTTCGTCCCTTCGACTGGACACCATGTATACAAGATAGGGTTATTGCTTCACAAGACGTCCACAGTGTTGCCCTGGAGGTGAGCACGCCGCTCCGGGGCGGCCAGGATATGGGGGGAGAGACGGAGCAAGGAGGAAGCCATGAGCACCACCAGCCCCGAGGCCACCCACACCACGACGGGCGGGGATGCCTTCCCGGTCAAGCGCATGGATGCCGTGGTGTTCGCCGTTGGCAATGCCCGACAGGCGGCCCACTTCTACTCCAGCGCCTTTGGCATGTCCTGTGTCGCCTACTCCGGCCCCGAGACGGGGGCCCGGGACGTGGCCTCCTATGTGCTGCGCTCAGGAAGCGCCACCTTCGTCCTGCAGGGGCCGGTCCGCGCCGGGACGCCCCTTGGGGACCATGTCGCCCGCCATGGCGACGGCGTGGTGGACCTGGCCATCGAGGTGCCCGATGTCGAGCACGCCTGGCGCTACGCCCTCGAGCAGGGGGCGACGGGCCTGGAGGAGCCCACGGTCCTCGAGGACGAGCACGGCAAGGTGGTGCGGGCCGCCATCGCCACCTACGGCGAGACCCGCCACTCCCTGGTGGACCGCTCCAACTACAGCGGCCCCTACCTGCCCGGCTATGTGGCCGCTGCCCCCATCGTGACCCCCCCGGAACGCCCCTGGTTCCGGGCCATCGACCACTGCGTCGGCAACGTCGAGTTGGGCAGGATGGACGAGTGGGTGGACTTCTACCACCGCGTCATGGGCTTCACGAACATGAAGGAGTTCGTGGGTGAGGACATCGCCACCGAGTACTCGGCCCTCATGAGCAAGGTGGTGGCCGACGGCTCCCGAAAGATCAAGTTCCCCTTGAACGAGCCCGCCCCTGGGAAGCGCCGGAGCCAGATAGACGAGTACCTCGAGTTCTACGGCGGCCCCGGTGTCCAGCACATCGCCCTGGCCACCCCGGACATCGTGGGCGCCGTGCGGGCTATGAAGGCCGCCGGCGTGGAGTTCCTGGAGACCCCGGACACCTATTACGACGAGCTGGGCTCCTGGGTAGGGGAGACCCGTGTCCCCCTGGAGGCGCTGCGCCGCCTGCGGATACTGGCCGACCGCGACGAGGACGGCTACCTGCTGCAGATCTTCACCAAGCCGGTGCAGGACCGCCCCACCGTCTTCTTCGAGCTGATCGAGAGGCACGGGTCGATGGGCTTCGGCAAGGGCAACTTCAAGGCGCTCTTCGAGGCCATCGAGCGGGAGCAGGCCCGCCGTGGCAACCTCTGACCAGGTGACGAGGACTGGGGCCGAGCCGGTGGCGGGTCCTCGCCTCCGGCCGGCCCTGGAGGGCCTGCCCGCCTACCGCCCGGGCCGGTCCCGGGCCGGGGCCATAAAGCTCTCGTCCAACGAGTCCCCCTACGGGCCCCTGCCCGGGGTGGTGGAGAGGGCCGCTCGCGCCCTTCAGGACGCCAACCGCTATCCCGACATCGCCTCCACCGCCCTGGCCGAGGCGCTGGCCGCCCTCCACGGTGTGTCCAGGGACGAGGTGGTGGTGGGATGCGGGTCGGTGACCCTATGCCAGCAGATCGTGAATGCCGTGGCCGGCCCCGGCGACGAGGTGGCCTACTGCTGGCGGTCCTTCGAGGCCTACCCGATCCTGGTGACGGTGGCCGGGGCCTCCTCTGTCCAGGTTCCCCTGGTACAGGAGGCCTACGATCCCGCCGGCCTGCTGGCCTCGCTGTCGGAGCGCACGAGGCTGGTTTTCGTCTGCAACCCCAACAACCCGACCGGCACCGCCCTGAGGAGGGACCAGCTCCTCGAGCTCCTGGACGGCATCCCGGCCGACTGCCTCGTGGTGCTGGACGAGGCCTACCGGGAGTACGTTGCCGACCCGGAGGTCCCCGACGGCTCGGACCTCAGGGCCGGCCGGCCCAATGTGGCCCTGCTCAGGACCTTCTCCAAGGCCTACGGCCTCGCCGGCCTGCGGGTGGGCTACTGCGTGGCTGGCCCGGAGGTGGCCACGGCCATCCGGCGCACCCAGGTACCCTTCGGGGTGAGCACGGTGGGCCAGGCTGCCGCCCTGGCCTCCCTGGAGGCATCCGCGGAGATGGAGAGGCGGGTGGCCGAGGTGGTGGCCGAGCGCCGACGGGTGCGGGACGCTCTAGTCGGGCTCGGCTACCCGGTGCCCCCCAGCGAGGCCAACTTCGTCTGGCTGGCCCTCGGCCAGCGGGCGGCGGAGTTCGCCTCGGGCTGCGAGGCCAGGGGCATCATCGTGCGTCCCTTCGCCGGGGACGGGGTGAGGGTCACCATAGGGTCACCGGCCGAGAACGACGCCTTCCTGGCCGCAGCGGCGGACCTGGCTCGTTAGCGGGCGGGTTCAGGGGCCGGCCAGCGAGGCCCCGAAAGCGGGGACGGTGGGCGCCTAGAAGCCGCCCGTCCCGTCCGGAGTCCCCAGGCCGGTGGGTCCGTCCCAGCCACTTCCGGCGTTGCACAGGTCGGTCCCACAGCTCCCGTTGCTGCCACTCACCACGTCGTAGAGCGACGAGGTGTGACCATAGGGGTAGGAGCCGTAGGTGACCGAGGCGGCGTTGCCGGCCAGGGCATAGACGCTGGCGATGATGGGGGAGGCGACGCTGGTGCCCCCGAAGACGAGCCAGCCGCTCTCCCCCCGGTACTTGTAGGAGTCGTAGACGGCCACGCCGGTGTTGGGGTTGGCGTCGGCCGAGACATCGGCCACCGCCCGGCGGGAGCACACCGAGGAGATGTTGGCCACGCTGGACTGCCAGGCGGGCTGGGCGTCGTAGGCCGAGCACCCGGAGCCGGCCCCGGACCAGGCGGTCTCGGTCCAGCCCCGGGTGGTGCCCGACGCCCGGGTCAAGGTGGTGCCCCCGGCGGCCGTCACGTACTGGGAGGCGGCCGGGTACTCGACCCCGTAGCCGTTGTCCCCCGAGCTGGCGGTTATGGCCACCCCGGCGTGCTTGTAGTAGTCGGTGTCATAGGTCGGGTCGCTGCTCGACTCCGACCCTCCGTAGCTGTTGCTGACCTCATTGGCCCCCAGCCTGACGGCCTCGTTGACGGCCGTGCCCAGGTTGGCCAGAGTGCTGGAGTTGGCCTCCACCAGTAGGATGTGGCAGTTGGGGCAGATGGCCGAGACCATGTCCAGGTCGAGGGAGATCTCCTGGGCCCAGCCGCCGTTGGCCCGGGGGTAGGAGGTCCCCCCGCTCTGGTTCACCTTGCGGAAGCAGCCGTTGGCGGTCGTGCAGGGCGGCAGCCCGAACTGGCTCCGGTACACCGAGAGGTCGCTGGCAGCGTTGGGGTCGTCGTAGGCGTCCACGATCCCCACCGTCTGGGTGCCCCCTGCCGATGCTGCCGCGGCGGCCAGGTTGTATGCGGACTGAAGGTCCGCCGGCCCGTAGCCCGAGGGGGTGGTGTTGGGCACCGGCTTGCCGTTGGGGGCGACGGTCTCGTGGAGGATGGCGTCGCAGGCGGCGTAGCCGCGAGGTGGCGCGGGGCACACCCGTACGTTGCGGTGGCTGATGCCGGTACTTGACGGCGTGGCCCCCGCCGTCCCCGTCGCTGCCGCCGCCACCAGGGCCAGAGCCAGCCCACCGGCCCCGACCAACCCCGCCATTCGCATTGGAGACTCCCTCCTCGCGCCGTGTGGCGACGAAGAGTAGCAGAGCCGGCGAGATTCGTCGTAGCGCAGCCGACCGGCGTCCTAGGCCTGCCCGGGCGGCCCCGCTGGGCACAACCGGGGGCCGCACCATGGGCCCTTGGGGGGACGGGGGGACTACGGTGGCTGCCCGTGGCTTCAGTCCTGCGCCAGGCCATCCTGGCGGTCGCCGACACCCCCGTGGTGCAGCACCAGGTGGAGCGGCACGGGCGCCGGCTGGTGTCACGCTTCGTGGCCGGCGACACCGTGGAGGACGGGCTCCGGGTGGCCGAGGAGCTGAGGGCCCAGGGATTGGCCACCATCTTGGACCTGCTGGGGGAGGGGACCACCGCCCGCAGCCAGGCCGAGTCGGCGGCGGGACAGCTGGAGGCCATGGTGCGGGCCATTGCCGCCCGCCCGGGCCCACCCCGGCTGCCGGTGGAGCTGGCGGTCAAGCTGTCGCACCTGGGGGCTCAGAAGGATGCGGGCCTGGCCATGGAGCTGTTGCGCCGTCTGCTGGAGGTGGCGGCGGGGCGGGTGTTCCTGTGGATCGACATGGAGGGGTCGGACCTCACCGACACCACGATCGCCACCTTCGAGGCCTTGCGCCCCCAGTACCGGGAGTTGGGCCTGGTGCTCCAGGCTTACCTCCGGCGCAGCGCTGATGACTTGGCGCGCGTGGCGCCGCTCGACCCGGTGGTGCGGATAGTGAAGGGGGCCTACCTCGAGCCGCCCAGCCTGGCCTTCAACCGCAAGGCGGAGGTGGACCGGAACTTCTCGGCTTTGGTGGAGGCGTGCTTCGACCGGGGGATCCGGGTGGCCATCGCCACCCACGACGCCGACCTGGTCCACGGGCTGATCGCCGAGGCGGGCCGGCGGGACGTGGGCAAGGACCGCTACGAGTTCCAGACCCTCTACGGCGTGGCCGGCGAGCTGGCCCGGGAGCTGGCCGCCCAGGGCCACCTCACGAAGGTGTACGTGCCGGTGGGTCGGGACTGGTACCGCTACTTCTCCCGGCGCTTGGCCGAGAGGCCCGCCAACATGGCCTTCCTGATGCGGGCCCTGCTGTCCGGCCGCAACGGGAGGAGCTCCCCTTCCCGGACCCGGTCACCCTTCTCTTCCCCTCGCCTTCCATCGTCTCCTGCCCGACCAGAGCCCGATCCCCGGCCCTCTGACCCGTCCACTGACCAAAGGAGGTCACCAACGCCATGAAGGTGCCGGCCTTTGCCAACGAGCCCTTCCTTGACTTCTCCATCCCCGCCAACCGGGAGGCCATGGCCTCGGCTGTCGCCACCCTCTCCTCCCGAGCCCCGGTGCACCACCCGCTGGTGATCGGCGGCGAGGAGGTGGACACCATGGAGCGCATCGAGAGCCACAACCCGTGCCGCACCGAGCAGCTCCTCGGTACGGTGGCGAGCGCCGGCTCCGACCTGGCCGACAAGGCCCTGGACGCGGCCTGGGCCGCCTTCGAGGGCTGGGCCGCCCTGCCTGCCGAGTCCCGGGCCCGGGCGCTGCTCCGGGCGGCAGCAGCCATGCGCCGCCGGCGGGTGGAGCTGGCCGCCCTCGAGGTCCTCGAGGCGGCAAAGACCTGGCCTGAGGCCGATGCCGACGTGTGCGAGGCCATCGACTTCATCGAGTACTACGCCCGGGTGGCGGTGGAGCTCGACGGCGATGTCCCCACCGGCCCCTGGCCCGGCGAGGACAACGTCACCCGGTACATACCTCTCGGGGCGGGCGTCATCCTGCCTCCCTGGAACTTCCCCCTCGCCATCCTGACCGGGATGGCGCTCGGGCCCGTCGCCGCCGGCAACACGGTGGTGATGAAGCCGGCCCCCGAGACGCCCCTCGTGGGGTGGGCCCTCATGGAGGTGCTGCGCGAGGCCGGCCTGCCGGCAGGGGTCGTGAACTACGTGCCCGGCGGGGACATCGAGGTGGGCGAGCACCTGGTCACCCACCCCCAGACCCGGTTCATCAGCTTTACCGGCTCCGCCGAGGTGGGAAAGCACGTCTACGAGCTGGGAGCCAGGGTCGGCCCCGGTCAGCGCTGGCTCAAGCGGGTGGTGACGGAGATGGGGGGCAAGGACGCCATCATCGTGGACGAGACCGCGGACCTGGACGCCGCCGCCGAAGGGGTGGTCGCCTCGGCCTTCGGGTTCCAGGGCCAGAAGTGCTCGGCCTGCTCCCGGCTCATCGCCGTGGATGCCATCCACGACGCCCTCCTGGAGAAGGTGGTGGCCCGGACGTCGGCCCTGAGGGTGGGGGACGCTGCCGACCCGTCCACGAACGTGGCTGCCCTCATCAGCAAGGCCCAGCATGACAAGGTCCTCTCCTACATATCGGTGGGCCGCTCCGAGGGGAAGGTCGTCGCCGGGGGAGAGGCGGGGGACCCGGCTGGCTACTTCGTCCAGCCCACCGTGGTGGCCGGCCTGAGCGGTGACGCCCGCCTGGCCCGGGAGGAGGTCTTCGGCCCCGTGCTGGCCGTCATCCGAGCCTCCAGCTGGGGGGTGGCGCTGAGGATCGCCAATGACACCGAGTACGGGCTCACCGGGGGGGTGTACAGCCGGCGGCGGGACCGCCTGGACGAGGCCCGGCGGTCCTTCCAGGTCGGCAACCTCTACCTCAACCGCAAGTGCACGGGAGCGCTGGTGGGCGTGCAGCCCTTCGGGGGCTTCAACCTCTCCGGGACTGACGTCAAGACCGGTTGCCCCGACTACCTGCGGGCCTTCCTGCAGATGAAGACGGTGACCGAGAGGTTCTAGGGCAGGCCTGCATGGCCCCGGCCGCCTTGAGCCCCTACCTTTCGCGAATCGAGGCAATAATCGCGGCGAAGCGCGAAAAGTACTCTGTTTCCCGATGGGCCATGCTGGCGTGACCCCCGGCCGGCCGCCCCCATGACCCCCTCGCCGGCACCCCGATGCCCCCCCGGGCCGCCGGCCGCCGTGACCCCCCGGCCCGGGGCCCGAGGCCGTGGCCCCCTGTCCGCCGGCCCTGGCCCCGTGACGTCCGGACCATGACCACGGCCATCACCAGGGCCGGTGTCGAGGTGGAGATCGCCCCCATGGACGCCGGGGACGTCGAGCCCCTCTTCGCCCTGTTCGCCGAGGTCGTGGCCAGCGGGGAGGGGTACCCCCACGCCCCGCCGCTTACCCGGGAGACCTTCGAGGCCACCTGGATCCGCCCGGTCACGGCGGTGGTCGTGGCCCGCATCGCCGGCCAGGGGGCTGGCGGGGCCGCCGGCCAGGGGGCCGGCGGGACCGCCCCTCGGGGACCCGGGCCCGGGGCCGGCCGGGCGGACGGCGCGCTGGCCGGTGCCTACTACCTCAAGCCCAACTTCCCGGGCCGGGCCGCCCATATCGCCAATGCCGGCTACATGGTGGCCGCCCGCCACCGGGGCCAGGGCATAGGGAGGGCCCTGGTGGAGGACTCCATCCGCCGGGCGCCCGGCCTCGGGTTCGACGCCCTCCAGTTCAACCTGGTCTTTGCCTCCAACCCGGCCCGGGCCCTCTACGAGGAGCTGGGGTGGCGGGAGATCGGTCGCATCCCGGACGCGGTCGGCGGGGAGGAGGCCGTCATCTACTGGCGAGCGGTCTGAGGAGGGTGCGCCAGGGGTGTCGTTTCGGCTGTTCGGGGCGGGGGAACGGAATGATGCGCAGGGGAGCCGGAGGTATGCTTGGGCGAGGAGGCCGTTATGTCATGGTGGGGTAGTCGCCGTGATCGACGCAGGCAAGAGCGAGTAGAACCCGTCCCCGTACGCGCCGCCTCCGTGCGGTCCCTGCCGGAGGAGTGCGCCGCCTTCTTGCAAGGTGACTACGCCGACTACCTGGCCCACGAGGGAGCCAGGGTCCCCATGTGGGTCCGCCTCAACCCCCTCTGTCATCGCGACGAGCAGGGGGTGGCCGCCCTGGCGGCGGGGAGGGTTCCGGGGGACGAGGCGTGGGGGGCAGCCATCACCTACCTGGCTGAGGAGGTCCTTTGTGCCTCGGCCCGGTGCGGCACCAGCGTGGCCGAGATCCAGCGCTCGGTGCTGGTCCCGCTGGAGCTGGAGCTGGCCAGCAAGCAGCAACGGGTGACAGGGCGGCCGGCCGTGCTGGTGCGGGCCGTTCTGAGGGCTCTGCAGGAGCACCCCAGCCTGCGCCATCCCATCGCCTGAGCCGCTCCCTCCGCCTGCGGCCCGGTCCCAATAGTCTCACCGGGGTGGCGAACCCCACCCGACCGCCTGTCGACCGCGCCCACCTCGCCCCCCCGCCTGAGGGCGGGCGGACCTACACGGCTCGGCGGCGTGTCCAGGCCGAGGAGGTGACCCCGGCAGGGCGCCTCCGACTCGATGCCATAGCCCGTTACCTCGCCAACGTGGCCACCGACGACGTGGCTGATGCCGGCCTCGACGGGGAGGTGTGGTTGGTCCGGCGCACTGAGGTCCACGTGCCGAGCGTGCCCACGCTCGGCGAGCAGGTGGAGCTGGTCACGTACTGCTCGGGCACCGGGCCCCGGTGGGCCGAGCGGCGGACCAGCCTGCGTGGGGAGCGGGGGGGTCGGGTGGAGGCCGTCTCCCTCTGGGTACGGGTGGATCCGCTGACCGGGGCGCCTGTCCCCCTCACACCATCGTTCCTCAGCTGCTACGGCCCGGCGGCCGGGGGCCGGCGGGTGCGGGCCAGGCTCACCCATGCCGGCCCTCCGCCCGGCACCAGCCCCGAAGCCGAGGCCGGGTCGAACGGCCCGTCACCGGTCCCGTCCCCAGCCCCGGACCCCATGCCCCGCTGGCGCCCCTTCCCCCTCCGGGCAAGCGACTTCGACGCCTACGGCCACCTGAACAACGCGGTGGCCTGGGAGGTCGTGGAGGACGAGCTCGCCCGCCTCCTTGGAGGAAGGTGCCCCGAGCAGGCGGAGGTGGAGTACCGCCTTCCCCTCGAGCCCGCCCAGGAGGCCCGGGTGCTGAGCATCGCCGGCTCCGGCACCTGGGACCTGTGGCTGGCGGCCGCCGGCGAGGTTCGGGCCTCGGCACGGTGGCGCAGCCCCTGACCGCGTACTCTCCGCCCTCGCCTAAGTAGGGTGATTCCCATGGACAGCATTGAGCGGGTAGGCGTTGTCGGCTGCGGCCTCATGGGCTCGGGCATCGCCGAGGTCTGTGCCCGGGCCGGGCTCGACGTGGTGGTCGTGGAGGCCGACGAGGAGGCCATGGAGAGGGGACGCCGGCGGCTGCAGGCATCCCTGGACCGGGCGGTGAAGGCGGGCAAGATCGACCAGGACGCGAGGGCCCTGGCCGAGGAGCGCCTCTCGTTCGGGATCGACATGGGCCAGATGGCCGACCGCCAACTGGTGGTCGAGGCGGTGGTGGAGGCCGAGGACGCCAAGCTCGAGGTCTTCCAGGCGCTGGACAAGGTCGTCGCCGACCCCCAAGCCATACTGGCCTCCAACACCTCTTCCATCCCCATCATGAAGCTGGCCATGGCCACCCAGCGCCCCCAGTCCGTCGTCGGCATCCACTTCTTCAACCCCGTGCCGGTGCTACGCCTGGTGGAGCTGGTCACCTGCCTCCTCACCGGCGACGACACGGCGGCCCGGGCCGAGTCCTTCGCCACCGAGGTGCTCGGCAAGCGGGTCATCCGGGCCAAGGACCGGGCCGGCTTCATCGTCAACGCCCTCCTGATCCCCTACATCCTCTCTGCCATCCGCATGCTGGAGTCCGGCTTCGCCACCGCCGAGGACATCGACGCCGGCATGGTCGAAGGCTGCGCCCACCCCATGGGCCCCCTGGCTCTCTGTGACCTCATCGGGTTGGACACCACCAAGGCAGTAGCCGAGTCCCTCTACGCCGAGTTCAAGGAGCCCCTCTACGCCCCGCCGCCCCTCCTCAACCGCATGTGCCAGGCCGGCCTTCTCGGCCGCAAGGCGGGCCGGGGGTTCTACAGCTACGCCTGCTGATGGCCCCCCGGCTCCGCTTCGCCCCCTCACCGACGGGGTTCCTCCATGTGGGCTCGGCCCGTGCTGCCCTCTACAACTGGCTGGTGGCCCGCCGGGAGGGCGGCACCCTCATCCTTCGCATCGAGGACACCGACACCGAGCGGGGGAGGGAGGAATGGGTGGACGGGATCTGCTCGTCCCTGGAATGGCTCGGCCTGGGCTGGGACGAAGGCCCGTTCTTCCAATCGAAAAGGCGCTCCCTCTACGCCGACGCCGCGGCCCGGTTGCGGGAGGCCGGCTCCGCCTACTGGTGCGAGTGCACCAAGAACCAGATCGAGGCCCGGGCCAGGGCGCGGGGTGGGGGCCCGCCCGGCTACGACGGCTACTGCCGGGACCGGGGCCTCGGGCCGGGACCGGGGCGGGCCCTGCGGTTCCGGACGCCTGACGAGGGGTCGACGACGGTCCACGACCTCATCAGGGGGGAGGTGGTGGTGGAGCACCGCGCCATCGAGGACTTCGTCCTGATGCGGGCCAACGGGGACCCCCTGTTCATCCTGGCCAATGTCGTGGACGACGCGGACATGGCCGTGTCCCACGTGGTGCGGGGCGAGGAGCACCTGCCCAACACGCCCAAGTACCTGTTGCTCTGGCGCGCCCTGGGTGCGGGGCCCGAGCCCGTCTTTGCCCACCTTCCCCTGCTGGTCAACGAGCAGCGCCAGAAGTTGTCCAAGCGCAGGGACCCCGTTGCCGTGGAGTCCTACAAGGAGCAGGGCTATCTCCCCGATGCCCTCGTCAACTACCTGGCCCTGCTGGGCTGGGGGCCCGAGGGCGAAGGGGAGGTCCTGTCCCGGGAGGAGATGGTGGCCCAGTTCCGGCTGGAGGACGTGAACCCCTCGCCAGCCCAGTTCGACCTGGCCAAGCTGCGTCACTTCAACGGCGTGTACTTGCGGGCCCTCTCCGCCGAGGCCTTCGTCCAGGCCTGCCAGCCCTTCCTGGAGCGGGGACCATGGCCGGCGGAGCGCTTCGACCCCAAGGCCTTTGCCCGCCTGGCCCCCCTCGTCCAGGAACGGGTGGACGTCCTCTCAGCAGTGCCCGGCATGGTGGATTTCGTGTTCCGGGAGGAGCCCGAGGTGGACCCGGACTCCTGGGAGAGGGTGATGGTGAGGGACCCCGACACCGCCGCTGAGGTGCTGGAGCGGGCCCTTCATGCCTACGAGGACTGCCCCTGGGAGGCGCCCACCTTGCACGCCGTGACCCTCACCATTGCCGAGGAGGTGGGGCTGAAGCTGGCCAAGGCCCAGGCCCCCATCCGAGTGGCGGTCACGGGCAGGCGGGTGGGGCCTCCCCTGTTCGAGTCGCTCGAGGTGCTGGGGCGGGACCCGGTGCGCCGGCGCTTGGCCGGCGCCCTGGAGCGCCTCGGAGGACCGGGTGAGTGATTCCCTCGTCCCGGTGATCTGAGGGTGCCCCGGCGGGCGGCCCGGCGAGGCCTGGCCCTGGCGGTCGTCGTGGCCGCCGGCTACCTGGGGGTCACCGCCATCCAGGTCTGGTGGACCTCGCGGCGCAACGACGCCCAGTCGGCCCAGGCCATCGTGGTCATGGGGGCTGCCCAGTACGACGGGCGGCCCTCGCCCGTCCTGCGGGCCCGGCTGGCCCACGTGCTGGCTCTCTGGAGGGACCACCGGGCCTCGTCGATCGTGGTCACGGGGGGCAAGGAGGAAGGTGACTCCCACACCGAGGCCCAGGCCTCCGCCGCCTGGCTGGAGGGCCAGGGGGTGCCGGCCTCGGCCATCGCCGCCGAGGTGGGGGGGCGGGACTCCTGGCAGTCACTGGACCTTGCCGCCGCCTACCTCCTGCCCCGGCACCTGAGCGATGTGCTGCTCGTCTCCGACCCCTATCACGAGGAGCGCATCATGGCCATGGCCTCGAGCCTGGGCCTCGACCCCCACCCCTCGCCGACCCGGCTCTCGCCCATCAGGGGTTGGGCGGCCGTGCCCTACTACGCCAGGGAGACGGTGGCGGTGGCGGTGGGCACCATCGTGGGCTACGGCCGCCTGAGCCGCTGGATGCATGGGCGCCTCCGCCCGCCGGCACGCTAGGCTGGTCGGGACACAACCCGTTCGGGGGTGGTGTAATCGGCAACACAGCAGGTTCTGGCCCTGCCGTTGGGGGTTCGAGTCCTCCCCCCCGAGCTAGCGTCGGTGGACCCTGCCCTTGTTGGGGGTGGGCACCCCTTCGGGCCTCACAGCTCCGGGTTGGGGAGCCGGGTCAGGGCCGCCTGGACCTTCTCGCTCGGGTACTCGTAGTCGACCAGGTCTCCCGCCAGGTAGCGATCGTAGGCGGTCATGTCGAAGTGCCCGTGCCCGCACAGGGCGGTGAGGATGACCTTGGGCTCCCCCGTCTCGGCGCAGCGGCGGGCCTCGGCCAGGGTGGCGGCCAGGGCGTGGGTGGGCTCGGGGGCGGGGATGATGCCCTCGGCGCGGGCAAAGGTGACCCCGGCCTCGAAGCACTCCGTCTGGGGACGGGCCTCGGCCTCGATGAGGCCCAGCTCGTAGACATGGGAGAGGAGGGGGGACATGCCGTGGTAGCGCAGGCCGCCGGCATGGATGGGGTCGGGGATGAAGTCATGGCCCAGGGTGTGCATCTTCATGAGGGGGGTCAGCCCGGCCGTGTCCCCGAAGTCGTAGGCGTAGGTGCCCCTCGTGAACGAGGGGCAGGCTGTCGGCTCGACGGCCAGTATGCGGGGGTCCATGCGCCCGGCCAGCTTCTCCCGCAGGAAGGGGAAGGCCAGTCCGGCGAAGTTCGACCCTCCCCCGGTGCAGCCCACGATGAGGTCGGGGACCTCCCCCGCCAGGGCCAGCTGGCTCATGGCCTCCTCCCCGATGACGGTCTGGTGGAGCAGGACGTGGTTGAGGACGCTGCCGAGGGAGTAGCGGGTGTCCTCGTGGGCGGCCGCCTCCTCGACGGCCTCGGAGATGGCGATCCCGAGGCTCCCGGGGCTGTCGGGGTCGTTGGCCAAGGCCTTCCTCCCCGACTCGGTGAGGTCTGAGGGACTGGCGTGAACGGTGGCGCCGTAGGTCTGCATCATGGAGCGGCGGTAGGGCTTCTGCTCGTAGGACACGCGGACCATCCACACCTCGCAGGCCACGTCGAACATGGCGCAGGCAAAGGCCAGGGCGCTGCCCCACTGCCCGGCACCGGTCTCGGTGGTCAGGCGGCGGATTCCCTGGCGGGCGTTGTAGAAGACCTGGGGGACGGCCGTGTTGGGCTTGTGGGATCCCACCGGGCTGACGCCTTCATACTTGTAGTAGATGTGGGCCGGGGTGCCCAGGGCTCGTTCGAGGCGCCGGGCCCGGAACAAGGGAGTGGGCCGCCACAGCCGGTAGACGTCCCGGACCTCCTCGGGGATATCGATGTAGGGGTCGGGTGACACCTCCTGGAGGATGAGGTCGGTGGGGAAGAGGGGAGCCAGGTCCTCGGGCCCCACGGGCTGGAGGGTGGCGGGGTGCAGCGGGGGTGGGGGAGGCGAGGGCAGGTCCGGGACGAGGTTGTACCACCGGGTGGGCAACTCCGACTCGGGCAGGGTGTACTTGGTCTGCTCGCTCGTCATCGGTCCTCCCGGCGGGTTGCGTTTGGCGGCCTGGTCGACGCCGGCCCAGGCTACTCCCACAGGCCCCGGCAGGGCCGGTGACCTCGCCCCGGGAGACCGCTGGGGGCTCAGCCGACCGGACCTCTCCGGCCCTGCTGGGACGACGCCCCCACCTGGCACCGGGCTCGGCCGCCCCTTGCCACCGGTCACCGGTCGGCGCTGGAAAGCTGCCAGCCATCGAGGTGGACGTGGGAGGACCTCACCTGAGCCGCCCTGTGCTCGGGCCGGCGCCGCCCAAGGTCGGGCCGGCGCCGCGAAGCCTGTATCCTCGGTTGGTCCCGCTCGGCCCCATCGTCTAGCGGCCTAGGACACCACCCTCTCAAGGTGGAGACACGGGTTCGAACCCCGTTGGGGCTGCCAGGCAAATTCCTTGGTCAGAGGCCATGTTTGCTCGAGGACGTCCTCCCCTTGGGGCGCTCGCGCTCCGCCTCGTGCCCCATTTGTGCCCCTCCTGTCGGCAAGGCCACCACGTCGGCGGGGCGCACCAGCTCGGCCAGGGCGGGGGAGGGTGAGAGTGCGCGTGCCGGCTTCACTCTTGGGCCTGTCGAGCAGCAGGGTCCCGTCCGCAGTTATCACGTAGGCGGCCTCGACCCTGACCGTGCCGTGCAGCGTGTCCAGGTGGCGCCGGCGCAGGGCCAACAGCTCCCCTCGGCGCAGTTGCCCCCAGGCGGCCAACAGCAGGGCCAGGCGGTAGCGGTCCGGGGCGGCCTCGACCGCCGCGGCCGGTTCGGCAATGCTCACCGTGGGGCGCTCAGGAGAGCGGACGGAGCCGGCCCCCTCACCTTGCAGGGGGTCACCGCCACCAGGCCGTCGGTAACGGCGGTGCTGAGGATGGCCCGCAGGAGGCGGTAAGCATCCTCGCTGGTGGCCGGGTGGCGCCCCCTGAGCGCCAGGTACCAGGCGCGCACGGCGGAGGGCTGGAGGCGCCCCAGGGGGGTGCTTTCCAGGGCGGGGAGGATGTGCTTTGAGAGGAGGTGGCGGTACTTGCTCCGGGTCGTGGCCCGTAGGTCGGTGCGCCGCTCGAGCCATGCCTGGGCGTGCCGCTCCAGGCTGACCTGACCCGTCGACGGGTCCACCCAGGCGCCCCGGTTTTGAGCGGCGAGGAAGCGGTCGGCGCCGGTCTGGGTGGCAAAGGTGGTGGTTGCGAGCACCAGTGTCCTTGCCCCGCTGGTGTTGAGGGCCTCAATATGTCCCTGGGGGCGGCTGCCTACCGCTTCTTCGGCCTCCCTGGGGCCAGGCCAACTTTAGGGAGCCGCAGCCCCTGCAAGTTCGGGGCACCTGGAGGCTGAAGTCTCAGAGCACAGGATAGGCCGCTCCTCTTGTGCCGGCGACGCGCCGTCACCTTGCGCCTTGCCCTGTCGGGCGAACCCTGTTCGCAAAGTATTCACCTAAACGTCAACGGCGCTGGGTTACACTTGGCCGGTCAGCTGAAGGTGCACCAGGGCGGGGCGGAGAAAGGAGCGGTGATGGGCGTTCAGGAGAGACTGGCCACATCCTTCGGTATGCAAGCCGAGTGGCGCCATTACAAAGCATCTGATCTGAGCGTCCCAAATGATTCGCGAAACCTCGCTTCTGCTGAAGCTCTTGGCCAGCCAGCTGAGTACGTAAGGGGCCTTCCCGACGAGGATCCGCCCATAGTGGCCGTCCAACGGTACGAACCGCTGGTCGGTACTATCGGCAGCGTAGCGGTGGCGGGCCGCAGGCCGAGGCAGAGGGCGAATTGGATCGGCCTCAGCATGCAACCCATCGAGCTCGACACTGAGCTCACTTGGTACCCAAGGGCCAATCTTGCCGAACTAATCGACGAACAGGCAGTTGGGTCCTGACTTATAGCCAGATGCTGTGGATGCTCGATCTGCCGATTGACAAGGGGACGCCGGCAGTGTTCCACCAGGTACTCGATCCCCTCCACTCCGTTACCGGGGACACTCTGCTGGCCTTGGTCCCCGTGGCCAGCCTGCTGGTGATGCTCGGCGTCCTGCGCATCAACGCTTGGCGGTCGGTGATCATCGGCTCGGCCATAACCATCCTGCTGGGCATTGTGGCCTGGCACACCCCGACCGGGGCGGCTTTCGCTGCCTACGGGCTCGGAGCGGCTACCGGCGTCTGGTCCATCGACTGGATCGTGTTCTGGGGCGTCGTGATCTACAACACCATGGTCCGCACTGGGGCCTTCGACGACCTCAAGCGCTGGCTCATCGCCCAGGCCACGGTTGACGTCCGGGTCCAGGCCTTGCTGATGGCGTGGGCCTTCGGGGCTCTCATGGAGGGCCTGGTGGGGTTCGGCTACCCGTGGGCCGTGGTGGCCCCCATCCTCATCGCCTTGGGCGTGGTCGAGCTGGACGCCATCCGGGTCGCCGCCCTGGCCAACAACGCCCCGGTGTCCTTTGGCGCCCTCGGCGCCCCGATCATCGGGCTGGCAGCGGTAACGGGACTGCCCCTCCTCGCCCTATCGGCGGCCATCGGCAAGATCGTGGCCATCCTGGCCCTCTTCCCGCCCTGGGTCCTCATCTACCTGGTGAGCGGCAAGCGGGGCCTGCGTGACGGGTGGCCCCTGGCCGTAGTGGGATCCCTCGCCTATATCGCCGGCCAGTTCCCCACCGCCGTCTACCTGGGCCCCTACCTGCCTGACATCTTCGGGTCGCTGGTGTGCTTCGCCGCCTTGCTCCTCCTGCTGAAAGTCTGGCGTCCCCGGACGATCCTCGGCTTCGGGGGGCGGGAGCTGACCAAGGAGGAGGTGGCCGCGGCGGCGGCTGCGGGGACGGTAGGCGGCGGGGCTCAGGTGGCGGGAGGTCCTTTGGCGGGGGGTCGACCGGGGACGGGCCTGACCGCCGACGCCCCGGGTGCCCCCGGAAGGTCATGGTCGCCGGCTAGCGCCCGGGCGGCGGCCCGGGGACTGGTGCCCTTCGGCATCCTGGTCGCGGTCGTCATCGGCTGGACCGGACCCTGGTCACCCCTTCCCAGCTACCTGGCCTACAAGCCAGCGGTCAAGGCCGTGAGCTCCCTGGGGCACGCCTTAGTCAGCGCTGACTGGAAGTACGCGCCCTTCGTCGCCGGCACCGCCATCCTGGCTTCATGGCTGCTGATCCTGCCCTACCTGCGGCCCGGATGGAGCGCTCTGCGCGGCACCTTCGCCGACACCTTCCGCCAGATGTGGGGGGCCTTGCTCGTTGGCCCTCTGATCTACGGGCTGGCCTACGTGTTCAACTTCTCGGGCATGGCCAACTCCATGGCCAACGGCTTTTCCAAGGTGGGCACTGTCTACATCGTCCTGGCCGCCCTCCTGGGCTGGATAGGCGTGGCCCTGTCCGGCAGCAACACCTCGACCAACGCCGTGTTCGGCCAGTTCCAGTACACGGTCGCCCGCCTACTGGGGGCCCCTGTCCTGCTCTTCCCGAGCCTCAACTCGGTGGGAGCGGAGGTGGGCAAACCGGTCGCCCCGCAGACGGCCAGCGTGGGCGTGTCAACCAGTGGCTTTGTCCGCAACGAGGGAGAAGTGATCCGCCATAACATGGCATGGACATTCGTGATCCTGGCCTTCCTCATAGGTATCGGCTGCCTGTACTTCTTCGTGCTGCCGGGAGCCATGCGGCTATAACGCTTACGGCACTGGAGCGAACGAAGGGACCGGCAGCAAGAGGTGCTGAGGATGAGGTTGAGCTGGCCAGGGCGGGCGCAGGTAGCCAGGGTGCCGGCTGGGCTCGGTGTGGGAGCGGTGGCTCTGGCTCTCGCCATGGCGGGCTTGAAGCATCCTGAGGACCGGTCGGGCTCTCTGACGTGCTAATCGGTCGCGGGGACAGGCGGCGGGACACCCGGAAAGCCGGAGCTGAAAACTTTACCGTTTCTATCTGAAGCGTCCCTTCAGGCGATGACCTAGTGCCGCATCAGGCAACGTTTGCGCGTTTTACCAGTTCACGGAGTCTTGCGTCCTGAGCGTGGCGGTCGTGGCTGATGTCGTCGACCACCCCCTCAGCCACCAAGAACTCGGCCAGCTTGGAAAGGCTCCAGGTGGAGAACGGCAGGTCGTGGTCGGCCGGGCGGGAGAGGGCGATCTTCTTGATCTCCTGACGCTGGGGCAGCGTGAAGGTCGGCGGCCGGCCACCTGCGTACTTGGGGTACAGCGACTCGAAGCCGTCGGAGTCGAAGTTGTGCAGCACCGCTCGGACCCGGTCAGCCGAGGTGAAGGCCACCTTGGCGATCTGGGCCCCGTCCATCCCTTGGGCCGACAACAGCACCATCTGCGCCCGGCGCCACGTCACGACCGACCCCGAGGAGCGCCGCACGATCCGCAGCAGGCGGTTGCCCTCCTCGGAGCTGATCTCTCGAACCCGTATCCCTTCTCGCACACCGCCTCCCCGCCGATCCGACACGACAGGACCAGTGTGCGCGACCTCGACGTTCAGGTGGTGGACGCGCCCTCAAACGTTGCTGCTGGGGCACTAGG